>JACYYJ010116749.1_pt1 | contig 47404 bp, 41 predicted proteins | sample 8236861 | NCBI WGS metagenome assembly JACYYJ01 (sample SAMN14103086, study PRJNA606662) | landfill metagenome | isolation source: landfill solid waste | place: India:New Delhi, Okhla landfill site | collected 2017-11-05
AGTTGAAGGCGAACACCTCCAGGTCGACGCGGTGGAGCCCCACGGTGTCGAAGGCGTGGCCGAGCAGGAGACGCGTGGCCTCGGTTCCGTAGCCCCGGCCGAACAGCCTGCTGCTCGCGAGCGCGATACGGAACGAACAGGAGTGGTTCTCGGCGTCGAGGTCGGTCAGCACGGCTTCCCCGGCGTACTCGCCGGTCGCGCGTTCCACGATGGCGAGGTCGAGCCGGTCGGTGTGGTCGGCTCGGGTGCGGTACCACTCCTCGGCTTTCTCCAGTCGCCTCTCGGGATCGCCGGTGGGGCGGGTGCCGGTGGTGTCGCCGGCCGACCTCGAGGCCCTCCGCCCGGACCGGGTCGTGCTGTTCGTGCCCGAGCTGCTCGACGAGGTGCGCCGCGCGTGCCCCGGCGTGGAGGCGCGCGGCGGCCGGTGGGTGCTGCTCGACCCCGGCCCCGACGAGGTCCCGCCCGTCCCGGTGACCGTGCCCGACGACGCGGCGGCAGGCGTCGCCGCCGGCCTGACGACGAGGGGGACCCGATGAAGGTGGTGCTGTTCTGCGGCGGGCTCGGGATGCGCATCCGCGCCTACGACCAGCCCGTGCCGAAGCCCATGTTCACGGTCGGCGACCGCCCGGTCCTGTGGCACATGATGCGGTACTACGCCGCGCACGGGCACACGGAGTTCGTGCTGTGCCTGGGGTTCGGGGCCACGGCGATCAAGGACTACTTCCTCGACTACCGCGAGACGCACACGAACGACTTCGTGCTGCGGCGCGGCGGGGCGGAGGTGGAGCTGCTCGGCAGCGACATCGCCGACTGGACGATCACGTTCGTCGACACGGGCATGGACACCCCGATCGGGGAGCGGCTGCGCCGGGTGCGGGAGCACCTGGACGGTGACGAGTACTTCTTCGCGAACTACGGCGACGTGCTCGCCGACGCGCCCCTCGACCGCATGGTGGACCAGGTGCGGGCCAGCGGGGCCGTGGGCACGCTCCTCGCCGTCTGCCCGCCCGACTCGTTCCACACCGTCGCGATCGACGGCGCCGACCGGGTGGAGGGCGTGCGCTCCGCCGCGGACCTGGACCTGCGCGTCAACGGGGGCTACTTCGTGCTCAGCCAGGAGATCTTCGACTACCTCGGGGAGGGCGAGGACCTCGTGGGCGACGCGCTGCCGCGCGCGGCCGCCGAGGGGCGCTTCCTGGCGTGGCGGCACCAGGGCTTCTGGGCGCCGATGGACACGCTCAAGGAGCGCGCCGCGCTCGAGGAGCTGCACCACTCGGGTGCGGCGCCGTGGGAGGTCTGGCGGCACCGGGAGCCGGCGGTGCGCCGATGATCCGCCTCAGCCCCGGTGCCGGTCCGCTGTCCGTGCTGCTGCTGGGCGCGCACCCGGACGACGTCGAGATCGGGTGCGGGGGCACGCTGCTGGAGCTGGGCGCCCGGCCCGACGTGCGGCTCACCGTGGTCGTCGCGACCGGGACGGCGGCGCGCCAGGCCGAGGCGCGGACGGCGGTCGAGCTGTTCGCGCCCGGCGCGGACCTGAGGTTCCTCGGGCTGGACGACGGCCGGCTCCCGGCGGCCTGGGCCGAGCTCAAGGAGGGGCTGTGCCGCGTGCGCGACGACGTGACGCCGGACCTCGTGCTCTGCCCGCGCCGCACCGACCTGCACCAGGACCACGCGCTCGTCGCGGAGCTCACGACGCAGGTGTGGCGCGACGTCCTCGTGCTGGAGTACGAGATCCCCAAGTGGGACGGCGACCTCGGGACGGCGACCCACTACGTGCCCGTGAGCGAGGAGAACGCGCGGCGCAAGGTGGAGCTGCTCGACAAGGCGTACCCGTCGCAGCAGGACCACGACTGGTGGGACCGCGAGACGTTCCTCGGCCTCATGCGCCTGCGCGGCGTGGAGTGCCGCTCGCGGTACGCCGAGGCGTTCGTGGCCCGCAAGGTGGTGCTGGGGCTCAGCCCGGGCTGACCTCGTGCGCCCCCACGTACCGGCCGCGCGCGAGGCGGACGAGGTTCCGCTTGACGTCGAGGCCCAGGAGGCGCCAGTTCGGGATCGTCCACCCCTCGGCGACGGCGCCCAGCGCGCGGCCCCGTTCCGGCCAGGGCACCGGGGCGACGAGCACCTCGCGCACCATCCGGGCCGTGAGGTACCACTCGGGGAACGCGTAGCGGCGCGGACGGTCCGGGTCGATGATGCGCGACTGGTCGGCGATGTCGGCGGTGCGGAGCTTATTGCTCTGCGCCTCGTGCCGGCGCGCCTGGTAGAGGGCCTCGTCGACCTGCGCCCAGCGGGACCGCAGGGCCATCCGGATCCCGAGGGCGACGTCGCTGCTGAAGTACACCGGCATGCCGCCGATGCCGCGGATGAAGTCGGTGCGCATCACCGCGCCGTACCCGATCGCCTGGTAGACGTCGCGGGTGAGGAACGTGCGCACGCGCTCGGCCGGGGCGGTCGTGAGGAAGTCGAGCCCGTCGTCGTCCATGCGCCCGCTGACGGCGTCGTGCGCGTCGACGTACACGACCTTCGAGAAGGCGAGGGCGGCCTCGGGGTGCTCGGTCAGGGCCGCGACGCACGCGGTCAGGTGACCCGGCCGGACGGTGTCGTCCGACGCGTTCCACATGAACAGGGGGGCGCGGGCGGCGTCGAGCACCCGGTTGTAGTTGCGTGGCATGCCTACGTTGCGGTCGGCGGTGAGGAGGACGAACCGGTCGTCGGCGTCGACGAACCGGCGCGCGATCGCCACCGTGTCGTCGCTGGAGCCGTTGTCGGAGATCACCACCTCGATGTCGGCGAGGTCCTGGTCGCGCAGGGCGGTGAGCGTGCGCTCGAGGTAGCGCTGCGCGTTGTAGACGGGGACGCCCACCGTGACGACGGGCGGTGCGGTCGCGGGCATGATCACCTCCGCACGGGGGCCGGGGAGCGGGTGAGGATCGAGGCGAGCGTGTTCAGCTCGGTGCGGGCCGTCGTGCGGAGCCGCTCGCCGGCGGCCACGATGGTCGCGACCTCCGCGGCGGCGCGCAGGCGCAGGCTCTCGAGCAGGCGCAGCACGTCGTCGGCGCGCGCCGTGGGCAGGTCGGCGCAGTACTCCGCCTGGCCGAACCGGGCCATGAGGTCGCGGTTCTTCGGGCCGTACCCGACGCTGACCGTCGGGGTCCCCGCGGTCAGGGCGGCGGCGACGCTGTGGTACCGGGACACGACGGCGAGGTCGACGTCGGCCAGGGTCCGGCGTGCCTCCGCGTAGTCACCGAAGCCGCCGCGGTGCACGTGGCAGAACTCGGGCCCGAGGTCGTGCGCGCACCGGTCGGCGAGGTCGTCGAGCACCTCCTCGTCGATCGCCGCACCGCCGAGCAGGACGACGTCGTCGCCCGCGCGGACCAGCCCGCACACGGTGCGGCAGAGCTCGCTCTCGTAGCGGTCCGCGTCGAGCGGGGCGCCGTCCGCCCCCGTCGCGCCGCGACCGTTGAACACCCCGACGCCGACGACCGCGGCGGCCCCCTCGCTGCCGGTGGACGCGAACCGCGGCGGCTCGGTCGGCTCGGTCGGCTCGGCCGGCAGCGCGAGGACGGCGTCCAGGACGACGGCCGGCGTCCGGTGGTCGAGCCCCTCGACGGCGTGCCGCGAGTGGTCGTCCCGCACGGCGACGGTGTCGGCCCCGTGCAGGGCGGCGTGCACGAGCGCGCGGGCGGGCCCGCGCGGGAGGTCGTCGGCGCCCACCGACCAGAAGACGACCGGCTTGCGCTGCAGGTGCGCCGCCCACGTGTACGCCGCGACGGTCCAGGCCGTCGTCGAGGCCCGCAGGCGGGTCACCTCGAGCAGTCCGCCACCGGCCAGCACGACGGCGTCGAGCCCGCGGACCACGCGCCACGTCCAGGCGACGTCCCCGCACCGTGCGGCCAGGCGGGCGGCCAAGGAGGTGCCGGACCGCGGGCGCGTCCACGACACGGCGCGGGTCCCCGTGGACGCGACCGTGCCCGGGGCCGGGCACACCGCGACCGGGACGACCCGGGGTCGCTCTGCGAGAGCCGGGCCGGGGGCGTCGCCCGACAGCCCCTCGACGAACGCCTCGAGCGTGACGTCGTTGCCGCGGTTCCCGATCCCGAACGCCCCGAGGAGCCCGACCCGGAGGCCGGGGGCGTCGGTCGCGGTCACCGCGCGCCGTCCGGGAGGCCGGGTGCGACCGGGGCGCCGGGCACCGCGGAGCGCCCGGACCGCCGTCGACGGAGCCGCTCCGCGACCCAGTCCGCCGGCACGGTGGGGGCGAAGCGAGCCAGCCACACGAGGTCGCTCGCGGCGGCGACGAGGTCGCCTCGGCGGGCGCGCTCCCGCGCGGACGCCGTCGCCCGCCATGCCGCGTAGCGCCGGTTGCGGGCGAGGCTCACGCGATAGTCGTCGGCGAGGTCGGCGCGGCCGCGCTCCGTCGCCGCCCAGGCGTGCAGCCGCACCACGTGGTCGATGCTGCGGCACAGCTCCCGGTACCGGCGGGTGTTGTTGTCGGCGTGCCGGCGGTAGTCCACGAGCGTCTCGTCGACGAACCGCAGCTCGCCCGCGAGCGCGAGCCGGATGACCAGGTCGAGGTCCTGCGCGCGGCGGAACGCGGGGTGGAAGCCCCCGACGCGGACGAACGCGTCGCGGCGGGTCATGAGGTTCGGCAGGATGATCCCCGTGCCCCGGCGCAGCACCTCGTGGACGTCGCGCACCTGGTGCTGGTCGGCGGCGACGAGTTCGCGCCCGTGCTCGTCCACCGTGCGCATGCCGCAGTAGCTGGCGACGACGGTGTCGTCGATCGCGGCGACCTGCAGCTCGATCCGCTTCTCGTGCCACCGGTCGTCGTCGTCGAGGAACACCAGCAGCTCGCCGCGGGTGTGCGAGACCCCGAGGTTCCGTGCCGTGGACACGCCGCCCGCAGGCTGTCGCACGACCGTGACCGACGGGCGCCCGTCCGTGACCCGGCGGATCGCCTCCGGGTCGTCGGAGCCGTCGTCGACCAGGACGACCTCGATCCTCGGGTACGTCTGGGCCTCGACCGAGTCGAGGGCCTCGGCGAGGAACGGGCCGCCGCGGTTGGTGGCGACGACCACGCTCACCAGGGGCAGCTCGGCGGTCGGGATGCTCACGCGGCCGTCCCTTCGTCGCAGCGGTCGGGGATCACGACCATGATTGCCCCCGGGCGGAGGCGAGCCAACAGCCCGCGACCCATTTCATCCGCATCTCACCCGTCGCCCACGGAGGCGCCGCCGAGCGCGGCCGTCAGCTCGGGCAGCACCTGGCGCCAGTCCCGCGCGCGGGCGTGCGCGAGCCCCGCAGCGCGGGCCCGGGAGAGCGACCCGCGGTCGTCGGCCCACCCGGCGAGCACGTCGGCCAGGGCGGCGGGGTCGTCCGGGGGGACGAGGGCCGCCGCTGCGCCGGCCGTCTCGGGGATGCCGCCGACGGCGGACGCGACGACGGCGGCGCCCGACGCCATCGCCTCGAGCACGGTGAGCGGGCACGGGTCGGGCCAGCGCGACGGCACCGCCGCGACGTCCGCGGTCCGCAGGATCCGCGCCACCTCCTCGCGGGGCCGGAAGGGCACCAGCCGGACACGGTGGCCGAGCGGCGACGCGGCCCGGTGGACGTCCCGCTCGAAGCCGGTGAGCTCCGAGGCCGGGTCGAACCCGACGGCACCCACGACGGTCAGGCGGACGTCGTCGCGATCGAGCCGGCGCGCCGCCTCGACGAGCACGTCCGCCCCCTTGGCGGGGATCATGCGGCCCACGAACACGACGTGCAGCGTGCTGCCGTCCTCGTGGTCGCCGTCGTCCGGCACCTCCGGGGGGTGGAAGAACGCGGTGTCGACCCCGTTGCGCACGACGACGACCCGGTCGCGCAGTGCCCGCGGCAGCCGGTCGCTGGTGCGTGCGGCCAGGTAGTCGCTCACGCACACCACGCGGTGGGCGGCGCCCAGCGCGGCCCCCGCCTCGCGCGCCGAGTAGGTGCGCAGCAGCTCGTTGTGGGCGTACAGGACCGGGGTGTGCCGCGCGGCGTCGACCTCGGCGACGAGCTGCGGCGCGTTGTGGGCGAGCACCACCGAGGGCTCCCAGGACGCCTGCGCGGCGACGGTCGCGGCGTACCGGCGCCGGGCGCGCGGCCGACCGAGGCCGAGGCGGCTCGACGCGGCGTCGAGGTACCGGTCGCCGCGGCGTGACGGCCGCTCGTCGTACTCGAGCACCGTCGCGCTGTCGTACCGGTCGGGGTAGGTGCCCCGGGCCACGACGACATGGGTCCGCGCCCCCGCGGCCAGCCCGGCCGTCGCGAGCCCGTGCACCACCGTCGGGATGGCGCTCCCGGTGCGCGGCGAGAAGTGGTCCCCCGGGGTGATCACGTGCGCGTGGGGCAGGGACATCGGGGGCCGGCTCTCAGATCACGTCCGCGAAGCCGCGTTCCATCTTCTGGAACACGAGGGTGCCGCCGGCGAGCACGACGAGCGCGACCGCCGCCACGCCCACCATCTGCCAGGCCGGGGGCGCCGCGGACCCGAGGGCGGCCCACCGGAAGCACTCCAGCAGCCAGGTGAGCGGGTTGAGGTTGAACAGCCACAGCAGGTTCGGCGGCACGGAGTCGAGCGTGTAGGCGACCGGGGTGGCGTAGAGGAGGATCTGCATGACCCACGGGAGCGCGTAGTTGACGTCCCGGTACTTGACCATCACGGCCGACGCGGCGAGGCCGATCCCCGCGGCGAGCACGATCGCGACCGCGACCCACAGGGGCACGGTGAGCACCTGCCACCCCGGGTTGATGCCGTAGACGAACAGCATCACGACGAACAGGGCGGCCGCGACGAGGAAGTCGACCAGCACCGACAGCACGGACGACAGCGGCACCAGCATCCGGGGGAAGAAGACCTTCGAGACCAGCGCCTGGTTGGCCACGAGCGACGACGACGCCCGTCCCACGATGCCGTTGAACAGGTTCCACACCAGCATCCCGGCCAGGCTGAACACGAAGTACGGCACGTCGCCGCTGGACAGGTTCGCGACCTGGCCGAAGACGATCGAGAAGATCCCGGCCGCGGCGAGCGGCTGGAGCACGACCCAGGCGACGCCGACGGCGGTCTGCCGGTACCGCAGGACGACGTCGCGCACCCCGAAGCGGTACAGGACCTCGCGGGACTCCCACAGCTCGCGCCACGCGGGCAGGTTGAGGCGTCCGGGCGGGGTGATGACGATGGTGGACATCGGGTCAGCGCCTCTCGTACCGGAAGTCGGCCAGCACCATGCCGTGGGTGAGGGCCTCGTCGGACGTGACCTCGGGGTAGGGGGCCTTCGGGAGCACCTCGAAGGCGCCCGCGCCCTCCCACGCGTCGAGGATCCCGGCCTTGCACAGGTACAGGTCGTACGTGTAGCGGCCGGGCTTGAGCCACAGGTCCCGGATGGTGAGGGCGCCTCGCTGCGGCGCGGCCGGGTCGAGCCACAGGCCCACCAGCCGGGAGTCGCACTGCACGACCACGTTGCCGTCGGCGTCGTTCACGTGGCAGGAGACGAAGTAGCTCCCGACGACGTCGGCGTTGGCGTCGACGGCGAACTCGATCACCTTGTCCGCCGTGGGGTCCAGGGTCTCCTCGGTGATCTGTGCGTGCGTGAACCGGAGCTCGCCCGTGCCCGACCGGCGAGCCGGGTCCTGCTGCGACTCCTGGAAGGACGCGAACGTGCGGCGGTACTCCGCGAGGACGTCCTCGACCGAGCCCTGGAACGTCACCGTGCCGCGGTCGAGGAACACCGCAGAGCTGCACAGCGCGGTCACCGTCTGTGCCTGGTGGCTCACGTACAGGACGGTGCGCCCCGACCGTGCGGCCTCGCGCATCTTGGCGATCGACTTCGCCTGGAACTCCGCGTCCCCGACGGCGAGGACCTCGTCGATCGCGAGGATCTCCGTCTCGAGGTGGGCCGCGACCGAGAAGGCCAGCCGCACGTACATGCCGGACGAGTAGCGCTTGACGGGGGTGTCGAGGAACCGCTCGACCCCGGCGAAGTCGACGATCTCGTCGAAGCGCCGCTGGATCTCCTTGCGACGCATCCCCAGCAGCGTGCCGTTGAGGTACACGTTCTCGCGCCCGGTGAGCTCCGGGTGGAACCCGGTGCCCACCTCGAGCAGGCTGCCGACGCGCCCGCCCAGCTCGATGCGCCCCCGGGTGGGGGCGGTGATCCGGGTCAGGACCTTCAGCAGCGTGCTCTTGCCGGCGCCGTTGCGCCCCACGATGCCCACGGCCTCGCCCCAGGGGATGTCGAGGTCGACGTCCGTCAGCGCCTCGAACTCCTCGCACTCCGGGCGTTGCAGCGGGTGGCGCAGCCGCTGCAGCACGGCCTCCGTCACCCGGTTGGTGTGCTGTCCCGACCGCGCGATGCGGTAGGTCTTGCCGAGCCCGGAGACCCGGACGGCGCTGTTCATGCGGGGTCCTCCTCCGTTCCGGCCACGTCACCGTAGAACGGCGTCCCGGCCCGCGAGGACGGTCCGGGGCGCAATTCACCCGCCATGTCACCCCGGCCGGGCGCCTCGGCTCGGCGCAGGGCGAGGCCGGCGACGAACCCGACGACCAGTCCCGACAGCGTGATGGGTATGCGGACCGCGGCGCCGATCGAGCGACGTGCCGACGTGGGGGACGGCTCTCGGAGCAACGTCCCGACGGCGTGCCTCGTCTCGCGGGTCAGCCGGCGGACCGTGGTCGATCCGAAGTTGCGGGTGCAGGTCGCGCCGGGGCCGAAGATCCGCACGAGCATCGAGGTGTGGTTGCGGGCGGCGACGTAGTGCCATCGTCGGTCGAAACGGTCGCCGCGGATGGCATACGGCGCCGAGACGTGTCGCACGACGGCTTCCGGGTTGAACACGAGGCGACGGCCGAGCGCGCGCTGGCGCAACGCGATGTCCGACTCCTCGCAGACGCACGGCGCGGGGTAGCCGCCGTGCACCCCGCCGACGTCGAGGATCGCCTGACGGCGGAATGACATGTTGGCCCCGAGGAAGTGGTCGACGGCGATCACCTGGCCTGTGTCGGCCGTGAAGTTCCCGAGCAACCGGCCGTCGGGGAGGAATCGTCCGACCTGGTCCAGATGTGTGCGCTCCTCGCCCGCGATCCCGTTCACGATGCGCCCCCCGACGCCGACGACGGCCGGGTCGGCGTACGGGGCGAGAAGGTGGGCGAGCCATTCCTCGTCCACGTACGCGTCGTCGTCGACGAACGCCACCACGTCCCCGTGCGCGGCGTCGACGCCGAGGGCACGCGACTCGGGCGTCCGGCCCGCCCCGAGGTCGTTGCGGAGGTAACGGACGTCGGGAAACTCCCGCACGACCCGCCCGGTGGCGTCGTCCGGGGAGGCGTCGACGACGAGCACCTCGAGGGGGCGCACGCGTAGCCGGGCGAGGTGGGCGAGGCACTCGCGTACCGACTCCGGCCGGCGGTACGTGGGGATCACGACGGAGGCCGTGGGCGTCTCAGTCACGGGCTGCCTCGTCACGGATGGTCGAGAGCCGGAACCACTCGGGGTGTCGCCGCAGCGGTGTCGTGAGGACCGTGCCCAGAGGGTGCCGTTGCCGCGCAGCCCACCGTCGGTACACCGCCGGCTGGGAGTAGGCGGCGGAGTGCCCCGACCATCCGAGCTTGCGCCGCATGTAGGCGTCCGACCGCACCCACGAGTAGTGCACCACCGCCTCCTCCATGTCGATGACCTCGTGCACGACGCTGCCGGGGCCCTGCGCAGGGTCGGTGTTCCAGGCGCGCAGGTCGACGCGGTACCGGACGGCGGACGGCGCCTGCCGGGCGCAGGTCAGCCGGGTGCCCGGCCGGACGGCAAGCGGCCCGGGAAACCCGGCGACGGGCCGCCAGAGGCGGGACGAGGCCTCGAGGTAGCGCCCGCCCCGACGCGCGTCGCCGACGCGTGCGTAGAGCCAGCGTGCCGGGAAGTCGAGCGCCGTGGCACCGGTGTCGTGCGCACGCTCGATCGCGCGGAAGAAGGTCTCCGGCGCGGCCAGCACCTCGTCGGTGTCGATCTGCAGCACCCAGTCGGCACCGTCCGACGCCTGGTCGAGCGCGACCTGGCGCTGATGGGTGTCGTTGTCGAGCGGGTCGTGACCGGGGCGCCAGAAGTCTCCTGGCGCGAGCTCGCACTTGCCGTCGACGTCGAGCGACTTGAGCGTGGTGAGGCAGTCGTCGACGGGCAGCGGTGTGCCGGACCACGACATGGCGTCGCGGTCGTAGGACACGACGATGCGATCGACCCGATCGTAGTAGGCACGCACACTCGCCGCGAGGTACGCCGGGTCGGCGGCGAGCACGTAGGCGTTCGTCCTCAGCCGCATCGGTCTCTGTCTTCCCCCGCGCCCAGAGGGTGACCGTCGGGGTGGGTACGGACCAGCCCGTTCATGCCACCTCCAGCACCTACCGCCGGGAACATGCTGCCCCCGGGCCCGTGCGGTCACCGTAACGAGCAGACGGTGCCCCGGTCCCGGGTGAAATGCCCCTGACCGGCGGTGTTCACCCGGTCGGGCCGACCGCTGAACGGTGCCGGCTCGCGACCATGGACGGACCAGCCGTCGACGCGTCGTGAGGGGGGACATGAGCCGACAGCCCACCGGGACCACGGAGCTCGGGGGACGTCCCCGGCGCACCGGGACCCGGACGGTCGTTGCCGCCGGGGCGGGTGTCGCCGTGCTGGTGACCACGTTGCTCGCGGTCTCGGGGGGCGCGCCGGGCTCGGTGCCCGGCGGCACGGACGGTGCGACGCCCGCCGTCCGGCCGGTCGCGGGCGCCGGACCGGGTCCCACGTCGGTCTGCGGGTTCCCCGACGTGGGGCAGATCAGCGCGGACGGGCGGCACGACGACGAGCCGGCCGGGCTGTCGCTGGTCGTCCGGGACGTCACGCCGCGCGAGGGCTTCGAGCTGACGGACGTCGTGGTGCGCGCGGGGGTCGCGTCGGTGCTGTCGTTCGACGGGACCTCCACCTACCGCGTGGACCGTTTCGACCTCACCGACGGCGAGGCGGCCGGGAGCTTCGACGTCGCCCTCGAGCTGGCGGACGGGGCCGAGTCGTTCCGCGTCGACGACTTCGAGGTCGACGACGAGGGCGGCGTGTACCTCCTCGACACCCTCATGGGGCGCCGTGACCTGGTGCGCTACGACCGGGACGGCGCACGGACCTGGTCGGCGACGTTGCCGCCGACCTCCCAGACGGAGGGCAGGTTGCTGGACCTGTACGGCACGGTCCTGTGGGAGGGCGAGGACGGGCGTCCCGTGATCGGCGTGCACGAGGGGTCGTCGGTGCTGCACACGGTGGCGGCCGACGGCACGGTGCTGGGCTCCGGCGACGACTTCCCGGGCGGGGTGGTCGGCCAGACCGACGACGGCGCCGTCGTGCTCGCCGACCGCGAGGAGCAGGCGGACGCCACGACCGTGGACCTGCGCGGCCGCACCGAGGACGGCACGCCGACGATCGCGCTCGGGGCCACCACGCGGTCCGGCGGCCTGGGGCGCGGGGGCCAGGAGGCGCCCGGCGACGTGGTGGCGGCGGTGTCCGGCCCCGGCGGGCGCGGGGTCGTCGTGGTGGAGCCGGGCCTGGGCTTCGAGTGGTACGACGCCACGGGAGTGCGGCTCGGCGTCTGGCCCGCGGCACGGGGGGACCTGGACCAGGAGCTCACCCTCGACCTCGCCACCGGCGTCGCTCGCGACGACGGCGCGACGTATGCCCTGACGAGGACCGGCGAGGGGCTCTCGCTCGTGCGGATCTCCGACGCGGGGATGGCGGAACGGCTCGGGGCGCCCGTGAAGTACAACGCCGGCACCGACGCGATGCTCTCCGGCATGGGGATGGGCCTGGGGCTGGAGAGCGCCGTCGAGTACGGCTACTTCGCGGCGGGGATCGCGCCGCACGTCGCGCTGACGGTCGACGACGCGTGGGCGCCCGTCGCGGACCGGTTCCGGGTGCGGTACCAGGTGCGCGGCGACCCGCGGCTCCCGGAGCCGGTCGCGACGGGCTGGTCGGAGGTCGCGCTGCCGACGGCGGGCGGGCGGGTGCCGCTCGAGCTGCCGGACGCACGCCCCGGCGTCTACGAGGTCGACGCGCACCTCCTGGACGCGGGGTCTGGCGAGGCGGTGTCGGGCGCCTGCCTGCGGTACACGGTCGGCGCGGAGGGCGCCGACCTGGGCCTCGAGGAGTTCCAGGATGTGCCGGGCTGGGGCGGGGCGAGCGCGCTGCGCGGCGTGCAGCTCGCGGACGCCCTCGGGTTCGGCAGCCACCGCGTGCAGCTCGACTTCGGGGCGATCGTGCCCGACCCGGCGGCCCGGCCGAGCGCCCAGGGCCTCGACTGGTCCTCGCTGCCCGCGGGCGGGGTGCTCGGTCCCGACGGCGCGGCTCCCGCCGACCCGTTCACGGAGCTGCGCGCGGCGGGTGAGGAGGCGCGCGAGCGCGGGGTGCGGCTCGTCGTGCAGCTCGGGTCGGGCGGCGAGGCCGAGCGCGCGGCCGTGGAAGTGGGCACCTGGGAGGGCTGGGTGCGGCAGATCGTCGCGGCGGTGGCACGGTCGGCGCCGGCGATCACCGACTGGGAGCCCTGGAACGAGCCGAACGCCACCGGCTTCGACGACGGCGCCGACTACGTGCGCGACGTCGCCGTCCCGTTCGCGGCGGGCGCCCGCGCCGCCGACCCGGACGTCGTCGTGGTCGGCGGGAACTCCCTCGGGTTCGCGCTCGACTGGTGGGAGCAGGTGGTCGCGGCCGGCGGCTGCGACACGATGGACGTGGTCGGCGTTCACCCGTACACCGGCCTCAACCGGTCGTGGGAGGAGGAGGGCTTCTCGCTGCCCGGCCACGAGGTCGACGCGCTGCGCGACGTGCTCGCCCCGTGCGGCGACCTGCCGGTGTGGGACACCGAGACGGGCTGGTGGTCCGACGGCGTGGTGAACTTCTGGGCCGGCGGCGCCGACGTGGCCCGCAAGCTGCTCTGGTACCGGCTCGAGGGCGTCGACGAGTGGACGTATTTCTTCTCCGAGGGCGGCTGGGGCGAGACGGGCAACTCGTGGTCGGCGGTCCAGCACGACGCGTACGTCAAGCCCCTCGGCGCCGCGGCGGCCGCCACGAGCCGGCTGCTCGACCGCTTCGACGAGCTCTCCCTGCGCGACGCGCCCGCCCCGGGCGTGTACGCCGTCGACGGGTCCGGTGCCGGCGGCACGCTCCTCGCGCTCTGGTCCGACGACTACGCGACGTCGCTCGAGGTGGCGGCCCCGGACGGCGCGGTCGACGTGGAGGTGGTGGACCCGTACGGGGACCGTCGCCCGCTGCGCGTGCCCGAGGGCGGGGTGGAGGTGCCGGTGGGCGGCCCGCCGTCGTTCCTCGTCGCGCCGGCGGGCACGCGCCTCACGGCGCGCCCCGCGGAGCCCTTCGGGCCCGACGTGCTGGAGGGGCGGCCGGTGCGGGCGACGTCGACGCACTCCCAGGGGGAGGGGGAGGGGCGGGTCGTCGCCGACGCGTCCGTCGTGACGTCCGGGACGTTCGACGTGCGGGAGCCCTGGCGCTCGGGCGTGCTGGCCGACGGCGCCGTCGACGAGGCGCCCGCGGTGACGATCGAGACCGCCGAGCCTGTGCCGGTCGACCGGGTGGCCGTCGCCACGGCGGGCGTCCGGTGCTGCACGGCGGGCCTGCGGGACTACACCGTGGAGTTGCGCGACGAGTCGGGGAAGTGGACCGTCGTCGCGGAGCGGGCCGATCAGCTGCACGACCGCGTCACGTTGTTCCGGTTCGAGCCGGTCACGGTCACCGCGGTCCGCGTCTCCGTGCCGATGACCACCGAGCGCGACGTGCCCGTGCTCGCGCTCAACTACTCCGGCGTGCTGGGCGGACCGCACCCGTCGTTCATGCCCCTGGAGACCGTGAGCGACTACCAGGTGGCGATCAGCGCCGTGCGGGCCTGGGGCCCGGCGGGCTGAGGAGCACGCTGAAGGAGCCTCAGATCCGGCCCTCGAGGACGTCGCGCCACAACCGGGCGTGCGCGGCGGCGGACGCGTCCCACGTGAACCGTCGCGCGCGCTCCCGGCCGCGGGCGACCATGCGGTCCACGTCGCCCCCGCCGGCGAGCACGTGCTCGAGCCCGGCCGCGATCGCGGGGCCGTCCGGCTCGACGAGCACGGCCGCGTCGCCGCACACCTCGGGCAGCGACGACCGGTCGGCCGCGACGACGGGCGTGCCGACCGCGAGCCCCTCGAGCGCGGGGAGCCCGAAGCCCTCGTAGACCGACGGCACGACGACGGCCGCGGCGGCGGCGAGCAGGCCCGGCACGTCCGCGTCCGGCACGCGCCCCACGCGGACGGCCCCGTCGAGCGCCCCGAAGAGGCGGTCGCGCCGGGACGACGGCGGGCCGGCGAGCACGAGGGAGACGCCGGGGAAGCGCGAGCGGACCTTGGGCCAGGCGTCCGCCAGGCCCTCGAGGTTCTTGCGCAGCGAGGAGCCGCCCGCGTGGAGCACGTAGGGCCCCTCGATCCCGAGCGCCCGCAACCGGGCCGCAGGCGCGGGACGGGCGCCGGTGAGGCGCTCGTCCACGCCGTTGTGGACGACGTGCACGCGCTCCAGCCCGAGGCGCTCCGCGACGTCGTCGGCGGCGAACCGCGACACCGACACCACGGCCCGCGCCCGGCGCAGCTCGGCCGGGGCGAACGTCTCCGGCCGGGACTCGTCGGGGAAGCGCCACGCGACCGTGTCGTGCACGGTGACGATCTCCGGCACGCGGGCCGGGGGGAGCGACATGCCCATCCGGTGCACGACGTCGGCGCCCCGGTACATGGCGGCCCCGACGGCGCGTCGGAGCCCGGTCGGGGCGTCGTGCAGCAGCCGGTGGGGGAGCCGGGCCGTGCCCGGCAGCGGGGAGCGCAGGGTCCGGGTCACCGAGCGGACGACCTCGACGTCGCCGCCCAGCGCCGCCGCGGCCCGGGCCGAGACCTCGCGCTCGTACACCTGCTGGCCCATCGGTGTCCCGACGGCCACCGTCGCGATCGTCAGGCGTGCCATGGTGCTCCGTCCGTCGTCCCTCGCCGTGGAGGCTCAGGTCATTCTGGCCCGTCGTCGTGTCCGTCCCGCCGGCGTCACCGGGTGAACCGGGGGACTTCACCCGGCGTCGCCGGCGGCGACGGGCCCCCGGTCTGCGAGCCTCGACAGGGACGCCGACGGGACGTCGACGGCCGCGTCGACCGGGCGGGGAGGGAGACATGGTGGTCCGAGTCGCGCTCGTGACGAGCAGCTACCTGCCGCGGGTGGGCGGGGTCGAGGAGCACGTGCGCCAGGTCGCCCGGCGGCTCCGGGAGGACGGGGCGCACGTCGTGGTGTGGGCGGTCGACCAGGGCGACGTCGACGTGCCCGACCTCGTGGACGACGTCCCCGTGCGCTACCTGCCCACGCCGCTGCCCGCGCGCGACGTGCGGTCGGCCGCGCGGTTCGCGGCGGCCGCGCCTCGGGCGGCCGCCACGTGGCGGCGCGCCGTGCGACAGGACCGGCCCGACGTCCTGCACGTGCACTGCTACGGGCCCAACGGGCCGTGGGCCACGGCGGTGGCCGCGGCCGCGCGCCGCCCGCTCGTGCTCAGCTCCCACGGCGAGACGTTCGCCGACGCGCACCAGGTCTTCGACCGCTCCCGGCTGCTCGCCGCCGCGCTGCGTCTGTCCGTGCGGAGGGCCGCCGTCGTGACCGGACCGTCGGCCTACACGCTGGACGACCTGGAGCGCCGGTTCGGGCTGCCGACGGGGGCCGGCGTCGTCGTCCCGAACGGCGTCGACCTGGACGAGGAGGCCGCACCCCGCCCGGCGTGGTTGCCGGAGCGGTACGTCCTCGCGGTCGGGAGGATGGTGGGGGTGAAGGGCTTCGACCACCTGATTGACGCCTTCGCCCGGCTCGATGACGTCGGCGCCTCGCTCGTCCTGGCCGGCGACGGCCCCGAACGCACCGCGCTGCGGCAGCGGGCCGAACGCCTCGGCCTCGGTGACCGCGTCCTGCTGCCCGGCCGCCTGGACCGGCCCGAGGTGGTCGCCGCGCTGCGGTCCGCGACGGCGGTCGCCGTGCCGAGCCGGTTCGAGTCGTTCGGGATCGTCGTGCTCGAGGCGTGGCGTGCCGGCGTGCCCGTGGTCGCCACGACCCGCGGAGGCCCGCCGGAGTTCGTGGCCGACGGCCGGTCCGGTCTCCTGGTCGACCCCGCGGACACCGGTGCGCTCGCGGGGGCGCTGGCGCGGGTCCTGGACGACCCCGCGCTCGCGGGCCGCCTCGGGCAGGCGGGCCGGCGCGAGGTCGCCGCGTACACCTGGCCGTCGGTGGCCGACAGCTACCGGGGGCTCTACGCGCGGGCAGGTGCGGGTGCCGGGTGAGGTCCGGGGTGAATCCCGGCCCCTGGCCGGGGCCGGCGGGGCCCGGACGCGGCATGCTCGTGCCATGCAGACCACCGCGCCGTTGCGCCCCCTGGCCCGGCTGCTGGTCGACGCCGCCACCGCCCGCCCGCCCGCGGTCACCGACGAGCTCCTCGAGGTGGACCTGAAGCAGGTGCTCGAGGCCGGCGCGCTGCACCGGGTGACGCCGGCCCTCGCCCGCGCCCTCGCGCCGACGACGGCCGCCCCGGAGCGGTGGATCGCCGCGCTCGGCGCGGCGCGCCAGACGCAGACGCTGCGACACCTGCGGGCCGTCGAGGACCTCAAGGTCACGGGGGCGGCCCTGGACGACGCGGGCATCCCCTGGGTGGTCGCCAAGGGGCCGGTCCTCGCGTCGGTCGTGTGGCCGTCGCCGGACATGCGGGAGTACTACGACCTCGACCTGTTCGTGGGCGCGGAGCACTTCGCCCGGGCCATCGAGGTGGTCGAGGGGTCCGGGGGCGAGCAGCTGGACCGCAACTGGCCCGAGCTGCGGCGCACCATGCGCGCGGAGATCGCGATGCGCGCCCGGCACGGCACCCACCTCGACCTGCACTGGCACGTCGCCGTCCCCGAGCGGCTGCGCCGCAGCTTCCCGGTGGACGTGCCCGGCATGCTGCGCCGCGCCCGCCGGGTGCAGATCGCGCCCGGTGTCACCGTGCCGACCTTCGACGCCGTCGACACCGTGCACCACGTCGCCTTCCACGCCGCGCAGGACGGCGCGAACCGGCTGATGTGGCTCGCCGACGTGCGCTACGCCGCCGACGACCCGGGATTCGACTGGGACGAGCTCGCCGCCCGCGCGGCGACCGCCCGGACGACGACCCCCGTCGCGCTCGTGCTGGACCGGGCGGCCCGCACGGTCGGCCTCGACCTCCCGGCCGGTTCGGCCTTCGACCGGGCGCGGCACGGGGCGTGGGGGGCGCTCGCCCGGCGGAGGGACCGCGAGCACCCGTTCCCGGGCCTGCCGGGGGACCAGCGGCTCGGGGGCAACGTCTACGGGGCCGCGCGTCCCGGCCTCGCGGAGAGCGCCGTCTGCTTCGCCGCGTACTCGCTGCGCGCCCGTCGGACGGGCCGGCGGCACCGCCGGTCGGGTGTCCCGGACGGTGCCGTCGAGCGCCCGCTGCAGCGGGACGTCGCCGACCCCGCCGCCCGCTCCGCGTACTTCGACCGCCTGCGGGCCGGCCTCACCGGCTGACGGGCGTCGTCACCTCCACCGCCGGCTCCGGCGTCGGCTCGAGCGGGCGCACCACCCACAGCACGGCGCACGCTACCGCGCCCACGACGAACGGGGCGCCGGCGACGTCGACCGGCAGGTGGGCGTGCACGACGACGGAGGCGAGGGCGGTCGCAGCCGTCGCCGCCGCGCCCAGCACCGCGGGAAGGCGGCGGTCGGCCGAGGGCCACAGGAGGACGCACGCGAGGGCGAGCGACCCCACCGCGGCCACGTGCCCGCTCGGGAAGCCGTTGACGGCGAACGTGTCGAGGCCGTGGTCGGGACGCGGCAGCAGCCCCCGCACCGTCCAGGTCACGACCACCGACGACGGCACCACGAGGACGCTCGCGACCACCGCCCGCACCCGGCGCCCGCGCAGGGCGAGCACGGTGAGCACCGCGGCCGCGACGAGCAGGACCTGCGGCGCGTAGGCGCGCACGACGCCGGACGGCGCACCGAGCAGGGGCCCGGTGCGCAGCGCGGCGAGGTAGACCTCGTGGTCGAGACGCTGGCCCGGCCCCCAGGCGACGAGCCCGAGGTAGAGGACCACGACCACGGCGACGCACCCCGCGGCCACCGCCGCCCACGGGCCGACGCGGTAGCGCACGGTGCGGGGCCAGGCGGGAGGCACGCGGCGTCCTCAGCCGAGGGCCGCGACGGCCCGGGGGGCGTGGTCGGTCGTCTCGCCGGCAGCGGCGTCGCCGGTCGTCGCGGGCGCGGCGCCACCGAGGAGGTCGTCGAGGCCGTCCAGGAGGCGGCGGCCGAGGTCGGGCGCGAACGGCGGGCCCCACGGGACGTGCGCGGCGACCACGGGGACCTCGCGCACCAGCGCGGCCGTGAGCGCGAGCTGGGCCGTGGTGAGGCCGGGGTCGACGACCCCCACCAGCCGGGGGAAGGACAGGAGCGTCAGCAGCGCGTCCTTGCCCCCGAGGCGTTCGAGCCGGAGCTCGTCCGTGCCCCGCTCGGGCAGCGGGACGACCAGCGCGGCGAGGGGCAGGCCGTCGCGCGCCGACCCCGCGGGCGCGAGGACCTGCCGGGCGTCGGCGCTGGTCCGGCGGGTCGGGGTCCCGGCGGCGAACCGTGAGCTCAGCTCGTCGGCGCCCTTGCGCAGGCGCAGCTCCGTCGCGCCGAGCCGGACGACGTGCGCGCCGGCGACGACGTCGACGCGCAGCACGTCGTCCGTGATCAGCGGGTGCGCCCCGGCGCTGCAGACCAGGGCCGCCATCGTCGACTTGCCCATCCCCGAGCGGCCGACGAAGCCGACGGCGGTACCGCCCGTCTGCACGGCGCTCGCATGGAGCACGAGGTGCCCGCGCGCATAGAGCTGGAACGCCATCGCCGCGCCGGTGGTGAGCACCGCCTCGATGCCCTCGAGGGCGCCGGCGTGCCGGGAGACGACCATCCGCCCGAGATCGGCGGACACCGCGACGTCGCACGCGCCGAAGAACCGCAGCAGATAGCCGCCCCCGGGCGTCTCGACCATCGTGTACAGCGGCGCGTCGTCGGGACCCAGGGTGACCAGGACGCGGCCGTCGGGCGGGTCGGCGGCCGGCACCTCCGGGCCGCGCACGACGACGACGTCCACCGCCTGGTCGGGGCCCGCGGCACGATCCTGGTGCAGGGGGATCTCGGACTCCACGGTGAGCCCGTACAGCGTCTGTCGCTCGGTCATCGTGCGGGGCTCCCAGCGTGCTCGAGGGTCGCGAACTGCGCCGACCCGGTCGGGTCCAGGTTGTAGCCGTCCACCACGAGCCAGGCGTGCGCGGTGACGACCCCGTCGGCCTTGGCCACCCCGACGTAGAGCTCGGGCGTACGGTCCCGCAGCTGGTACGCGGTCATGAGGGACCGTCGCAGGCACGTGTCGCCGAAGGGCCAGTGGCGGGTCACCCGGCGCGCCGTCGCCACCCGCGCGCGCTCCGCGTCCGTGAAGTCGGGCGGCGCGGCAGCGGGGTCCGTCTCGCTGCCGCCGGTGGTGAGCCGGGCACCCATGCGTCGCGCCACGACGTCGAGCGGGTCGCGACGGAGGCCCACCTCCATGCGCGTCGCGGCGAGCACGCTGCGCAGCAGGTCGGGCACCTCGCGCAGCCGGGTGGTGCGGAGCGCCCCGCGGACCGTCATCGGGCACCGCGCGCGGTCGTCACGGGCGCACGGAGCACGTGCTCATGCATCGGTATCACGCATCGGAATCACACACCGGACCAGGCCTTCCGTCGTCCGCCGGGGACACCACGAGTATGGTGCCGGCCGGCCGGAGGGCGATGGCTGAAATCCGGGTGAAGTCCGCCGTCGGGCGACGATTCGCCCGGGCCCGGCGTGCTTGGATCGACCCGACGCCAGGGCGACCCGGCGGGCCGACGGGACGAGCGGAGGGTTCGACCATGAAGATGCGTTCGGACGGTGTCACGTGGCAGGAGATCGACGGCGAGCTGGTCATCCTCGACCTCGCGTCGTCCACGTACCTCACGACCAACGGCTCCGGCGCCTTCACGGCGAAGCTGCTGCAGGAGGACCGCACCACGGGCGACCTCGCGGAGGCGCTCGCCGTCGAGTACGACATCCCCGCCGACGTCGCGCAGCGCGACGCCGAGGCGTTCGTGGACGCGCTCCGCGACCGCGGCCTCCTCGTCGATGAGTGAGCGCGGTCAGGCCGTGAGCAGGGCGAGGTCGTGCCGCACCATGCGGTCGACGATCTCCTCGAAGGCCAGCGTGCCGCCCCAGCCCAGCACCGTCCGGGCCCTGCGGGCGTCCCCCACCTGCTCCGTCGGGTCGGCAGGGCGCGCGAACCGTGGGTCGACCGTGACGTGCGGCTCCCAGTCCTCGACACCGGCCGCGGCGAACGCGGCGGCCACGAAGTCGGCCACCGAGCGGGTCGTCCCGGACGCCACGACGAAGTCGTCCGCAACCGGGTGCCGGACCGACCGCACCATCGCGTCGACGTAGTCGGGCGCCCAGCCCCAGTCGCGGCGCGCGTCGAGGTTGCCGAGCGCCAGGGTGCCGGAGCCGCGGTGCGCGATCCGGGCCGCGGCGGAGGTGATCTTGCGGGTCACGAACGTCTTCGGGCGGCGCGGCGACTCGTGGTTGTAGAGCACGCACGTGGAGACGCCGAGCCCGCGCACCCGGAACACCGCGGCCATCTGGTGGGCGTACGCCTTGGCGGCGCCGTAGGGCGACGACGGCCGTACCGCCGTGCCCTCGTCCTGCGGCGCACGGTCGGGCGTGCCGAAGATCTCCGCGCTCGACGCCTGGAGCACCCGGACCGCGCGCCCCGAGTCCTCCTGCAGGCGCCATGCCGCCTCGTAGAGGGCCACGGCGCCGAGCCCGGAGACGGCCCCCGTCTCGACAGGGTGCCGCCACGAGTACGCGACCGAGCTGATCCCGCCCAGGTTGTAGATCTCGTCCGGCCCGGTACGACGCACGAGCTCGGCGAGGCCCTCGGCGTCGCGCAGGTCGCCCGCGTGGAGGCGCACCCCGGCGGGCAGCCCCGCCGGGCGCTCGCCGGCGCGCACCAGTCCGTGCACCTCGGCCCCCTCGGCGGCAAGCCGCTCGGCGAGGTACGACCCGTCCTGCCCCCCGATGCCGGTGACGAGGGCGACCGTCACGGGCGCATCCCGGCCAGCTCGGCCTGCTCGTCCAGATCGTTCTCGACCATCATCGCGACCAGCCGCTGGAAGTCGACGCGCGGCTCCCAGCCGAGCACGTCGCGGGCCTTCGACGGGTCCCCGATGAGGAGGTCGACCTCCGCGGGCCGCATGAAGCGCGGGTCCTGGGCGACGTAGCCGCTCCAGTCCTCCACCCCCACGCACCCGAAGGCCGCGTCGAGCAGGTCGCGGATGGAGTGGGTCTGCCCGGTCGCGACCACGTAGTCGCCCGGCTGCGGCTGCTGGAGCATCCGCCACATCGCGTCGACGTAGTCGCCGGCGAACCCCCAGTCGCGGCGGGCGTCGAGGTTTCCCAGCGTGAGCGAGTCCTGCAGCCCGAGCTTGATCCGCGCCACCGCCTGCGACACCTTGCGGGTGACGAACTCCGGCCCGCGCCGAGGGGACTCGTGGTTGAACAGGATGCCGCTGGAGGCGTGCAGCCCGTACGACTCGCGGTAGTTGATCGTCATGTAGTGCCCGAACACCTTCGCGACGCCGTACGGCGACCGGGGCCACAGGAGCGTCGACTCCCGCTGCGGCACCTCCTGCACCTTGCCGAACATCTCCGAGCTCGACGCCTGGTAGAAGCGGACGGCGTCCGGGTCGTCGCCCGCATGCAGCCGGACCGCCTCGAGCATGTTGAGCACGCCCTTGCCGGTGACCTCGCTGGTGAGCGTCGCGTTCTCCCACGAGTAGGCGACATAGGAGATCGCGCCGAGGTTGTAGACCTCGTCGGGCCGCGCCGCGTCCAGCGCACGCAGCAAGGACGACAGGTCGGTCAGGTCGCCGGTCACGAGCCGCACGTCCGGCACGGTGCGCCGCACGAGATCGAGCTTCGGGTTGTTCTGCCCGCGGATCAGACCCCAGACCTCGTAGCCCTTCGAGAGCAGGAGCTCGGAAAGGTACAGACCGTCCTGGCCGGTGATCCCGGTAATCAGTGCTCGAGGCATTTTGCTCACCGTTTCTGTGCGCCGAATCAGCGCCGTCCCCCGGCGGCACTCCCCTTCTGGGACGCCACCACGCTAATCAGCACGAGGGGCGTGGAGACCGTCCGCACCGGGTGAACAGGGCCCGCGCCGGGGTGAAAGTGCGCCCGGCGCGCCTGCCCGCCCGCCCGAACTTCATCCGTTGGCGGCCTCGACCGGGCCGCCCGCGAGCGAGAACCATCGATGGCATGTCACGCCGGGAGCGGGGACGCCGCGACCATGCCGCGCGGGCCGCGGCGCTGACCGCAGGCTTCGTCCTGCTGTACGGCGCCGGGGTCGTCGCGCCGTGGGGACAGTGGGTCGACGCGGTGGCGTTCAGCGTCCTGACCGGGGCGGGCGCGATATTGCACCCCGTCGCGGCCGTCACCCGTGAGGTCCTGGTGCTGGGGCTCGTCGTCGTCGTCGCGGCGCTCGCCGTCCGCGCGGCCCGCGACCGACGATGGCGTGCCCTGGCGGCCTGCCTGGTGCTCGCCGCAGCGGCAGTCCTCGCCCTCGTGCTCCGTGGCACCGTCCTGCCGCGCCCCGTGCACGAGGTCGCGCTCGGTTACGCGTACAACACGTTCCCGAGCACGCACGTCGCGGCCACGGCAGCGCTCGCCATCGCGCTCGTCGTCCTCTGGCCCGGCCGTACCAGGGCCGGGCAGGTCGTCGTGCGCGAGGTCGCGGTCGCCGCCGTGCTGGTCGCCTGCGTGGTCAACGTGGTCGCCTTCGCCCACCGCCCCGTCGACGTCCTGGGGTCGCTCCTGCTCGTCGGGGCCGCCGCCTCGGCGGCCTCCGCCGCGTTCCCCGGAGCGCTTTCACCCCCGGGCGACGGCAAGTTCACCCAGGCCGCCGCCCTGCGGGCGCGGGGCGCGGCATAGCGTCGCCGTATGACCACGCGACGCCGCCGCGCTGCACGGCTCCTGGCCCCCGCCCTCGTCCTCGCCGCCGGCTCGATCTCGCCGGCCGCGGCCGAGGACGGAGAAGCGCCCGGGCGTACGGAGTCCCGGGCGGTGACCTGGACCTGCAGCGGCGAGCCGTGCCCCTGGGGGGAGACGACCACCGGGAACGCCGCCGTGTGGCCCGAGGGCTCGGGCGCACTGTCGGAGCGGTACGGCTACACGACGTCGGACGCCATCTATCTGCCCGACGACGCGGCCGAGGACGCCACGATCACCGTGCTCGAGGGGTCGGCGGGCGTGTGGGCCGGGCAGCTCGACGGCCCGCACCGCCACCTCGCCGCACTGTCGGCCGGCGACGCGTTCACGGTCGGCGACCTCGCCGACGGCGAGGTGGTGTCCCTCCAGAACGACGGCGCGAGCTTCGCCTACACGTTCACGCCCGGGGGCGAGGCCCCGCCCGAGCCTGAACCGACGCCCACGCCGTCCTCCGAGCCGACCCCCGAGCCGACGCCCGAGCCGAGCGAGGACGCGGGCGTCGCGTCGCGCCCCGTCACCTGGACCTGCACCGGTGACCCGTGTCCCTGGGGCGCGTCGACGTCCGGCCACGCCGTCGCGTGGCCCGCGGGCTCCGGGGCGATCACCGCACGGCACGGCTACGTGACCTCCGAGCCCGTCTACCTGCCCGCCGAGGCGGCGAACGGCGACACCATCACGGTCGTCTCCGGGTCGGCCCGGCTCTACGCGGGCACCCCCTCCGGGCCCCACCGGAGCATCGGCCAGCTCTCGGCGGGCGACGAGCTGACCGTCGCCGGCCTTCCGGCGGGCGAGGTGCTGTCCGTCCAGAACGACGACGGCCCGTTCCGCTACCTCCACGTCGCCGGAGACGCCACCACCCCGGAGCCGACGCCCACGCCGACCCCGACACCCACCCCGACGCCCACGCCCGGACTGGACGCGGCGTCCCTGCCGGTCACCTGGCGCTGCACCGGAGAGCCGTGCCCGTGGGGAGAGACGACGTCGGGCCACGCGATCGCCTGGCCCGAGACGTCCGGCGCGATCACGACCCGCCACGGGTACACGACGTCGGAGGCCGTCTACCTGCCCGCCGCCGCGGCCAACGGCGACACCGTGGCCGTCGTCACCGGCTCCGCGACCCTGTACGCGGGCACGCCCACGGGGCCGCACCGCAGCATCGCGCGCCTGTCCGCCGGCGAGCAGCACACGGTGACCGGCCTGCCGTCCGACCAGGTGCTGTCGGTGCAGAACGACGATGCGGCGTTCACCTACGTGCACACTCCCGGGGACGGCTCGACCCCGGACCCCGAGCCGAGCCCCACGCCCACGCCCACGCCCACCGTCCCTGCGGACGCCGTCGTGATGGACTCGACGCTCGCGCTCTGGCACTGCGACGCCTACGCGGCGTGCGCGGACGACGGCTGGACGCCGTGGGTGGGCGGCGCGCTCGCCTGGCCGGAGTGGGCCGCGTACCCGACGAACGCGCGCGAGGGCTCGAACTCCCGCACCGTGCGCGACCTCGACGGCGAGGTCATCCACCCCTACATGGGGTCGTGGGCCGACGGCTGCCGGATCCAGGTGCTCGAGGGCGACGTGCTGGTGATCGAGTGGAAGCGCGGCACGGACACGTGGCGGCCCACGTACCTGTCCCCCGGAGACGTCTACACGATCGAGCTCGAGGGCGACGAGGACGGCGCCATGATCGAGACGCCGGACACGCCCACCACGTTCACCGTCGCGCTGACCGACTGCGCCCCGCAGCCGGTGCCCTGACCGTCGCCGCCGGGCGCGCGTGGGCGTTCCGAGGAGTACGGGTCAAGCGCGGTAGAGCGACTCGTACCGGTCGACGACGCGCTCCAGCGTGAACTCCTGGACTCGCTCGAGCGCAGAGTCCGCGAGCGCCTCCCGCCGCACGTCGTCCGCCAGGAGCTCGGCGAGCGCCGTGCCGACGTCCTCCAGCGGCACGACGACGGCGGTGCGGCCGCCGTCCGTCACGTACCGCGCCCCGGGGTTGGGGGTCGCGACCACGGGCAGGCCGCACGCCATCGCCTCGACGTACGGGATGCCGAAGCCCTCGTAGTCGCTCGGCAGGCAGAACGCCCATGCCTGCTGGAAGGCGAGCGCCAGCTCGTCGTCGGTCAGCCGCCCCAGGGCGCGGACCCCGGGACCCACGTCGTCGGGCACGTCCTGGCTCACCATCCAGAGCTCCGCGTCGGGGTGCTTCGGCAGCACCGTCTCCTGGAACTGGCGCGCCAGCTCCTCGCCGCGCTTGCGTCCGCGCCAGTACCCGACGAACAGGACCACCGGGTGGTCCGCCCGCCGGGCGACGTCAGGCCGGAACCGGCTCACGTCCGTGCCGCAGGGCACGACGTCGCGCACCCACGGGTACCAGCGGCGCGTCTCGGGCGAGATGACGACCGTATGGTCCGCGACGCGGGACGCCAGCACCTCGGACAGCCCGAGGAGCACCATCCGTGCCTTCTCCTTGACGCCCTTGATGGTGCGCGCCTCCTCGAAGCAGGACCCCGCGAGGGTCCGCACGTGCCGGGGCACGCGGCGTCGCCACAGCCAGTAGTCGTCGCCCCACGCGTGCAGGACGTCGTAGGACGAGAGGTCGAGGCGGCGCAGCGCGAGCGCGAACCGGAACGTGCGCAGCGAGCCGGTCATCCGCACGTGCCGGTGCCCGTACACGGCGCCGTCGACCGGTGGGCAGTCGCTGAGGACCGTCACGTCGTGGCCGCGCCGCGCGAGCTCGGTCGCGAGCTCGTGCACCTGGTAGCCGATGCCCTGCTTGCTGGTGCTGGGCAGGTAGTAGGAGATGATCGCGATCCTCATCGCAGGCCGTCCCGCAGTGCCTCGAGCCAGCCGCGACCGTGCCGCAGGTCGGGCTCCAGGTGGTTGCCCTCCGCCCACTCGTTCCACGACTTGACCCACAGCAGCCGTTCCTCGGCCGGGCGGTGCGCGATCGACGCCACCGCCTGGCGCACGTTCTGACCGAACTTCTCCGGGGTCGCGCCGTGCAGCACCACGCCCCCGCGGCCGGAGCGCGGCGTGTTGTCCCAGTTGGGGTAGACGCACGGCTGGACCAGGTCGCCGGTGCGGTTCTGCCCGGCCCAGTCGGTGGAGTAGGGGAAGACCTCCGGCCCGCCGGCGAGCCTGCGGAAGGCGCGCATCCGCAGCAGCTCCGACCGCGACGTCCCCGCGGGCATCCGCATGTACACCCCGGCGTCGAAGCCGTCCTCCTTGACCCGGTCGTAGCGCGGTCCGCCGCCCAGCAGGTCGCTCATCTCCGCCACGAGATACAGGCCCTCGAGGCGCGCCCTGCGCGCGAGCGACTGCCAGAGGTCGACGAAGTCCGCGGCGTCCGGCAGCTCCTCGGGCCGGAAGACGTAGAACACCGGCCGGCCGCCCACCCGCAGGTAGCGGGGGTCGCGGAACGCGGGCAGCACGGCCTCGAAGTGGGCCGCGTAGTCCTCGACGCCCGGGTAGTGCTGCTGCACCAGGATCCGGTCGGCCTCACCGTGCCAGATGCCGCTCCACGTCTGGTTCGCCCACGCCAGGCAGAACGACACGTCGGGCGCGCCGGAGGCCAGCACCTCCGCGAACGGGCGCTCCAGGATCCGCCGCCCGTTGCCGAACCAGTAGTGCCAGTACGCGAACGCCTCCACCCCGTACTGCGCGGCCAGCTCCGACTGCGCCGCCCGCACCTCGGGCAGCCGGAGGTCGTAGAAGCCGAGGTCGGCGGGCACCAGCGGCTGCCGGTGCCCCGGGTACAGGCGGCGCGCCCGCGCCACGTTGGTCCACTCGGTGAACCCCGGGCCCCACCACCGGTCGTTCTCCGGGATCGGGTGGAACTGCGGCAGGTAGAACGCGACGGCCCTGGCATCCATCCCCTCGCCCCTCTCGTTCGACGTCATGCCCGGCTCGCGGAGACGACCCGGAGCATCGGCACGGCGACCCGCCGCAGCCGTGCCGGCACGGACCGGGCCACGGCCTCGGCGTCCGCGGGTGTGAGCCCGGTCCGGGCGAGGCGCACCGCGCCCACGAACAGCCCGAGGCCCAGCACGGCGGCCACGGCCGCCGACGGCACCGGAGGCGCTCCGACCTCGTCGACGCCCCACCAGGTCAGCACCGAGATCGCGGCGCCGAGCACGAACGGCTGGACCATGGCCAGAGCCCGCCGGAACGGCAGGTCCAGCGACCGCGCCTCGAGGACCAGCAGGCCGCCGAAGAGCAGCACCGCCGCCGTCGCGTTGCCGAGCACCGCGGCCCAGACCCCCAGCGGCCGGACCAGCGCCACCGTCAGCCCGACGTCGACCACCAGGCAGGCGAGGTTGGCCCACAGCAGCCAGGTGCCCTTGAGCCGTGCCATGAGGAACGCCTTGAGCGGTCCGGCCATCACCAGCAGGCCGCCGGCCACGCTCAGGACGACGAGCACCGGGGGCACGGCGGAGAACTCGGCACCGTAGATCGTCGGGACGAGGAGTGCGAACGCCGGGGTCGCCGCCGCCACCACGCCCGCCGTCGCGGTCGACGACGCTCGCAGCGCGCGGCCCAGCGCGCGCGCCACCGCGTCGTGGTCCACCTCGCGCAGCCCCGAGATCGCCGGCACGAGCGGCCCCAGCAGCGACTGCGCCGGGGCGAACAGGTGGACGCCGAGCCCGATCGCGAGGGCGAACACCCCGGCGGCCTCCGGCTCCGACATCCAGGTCAGCACCAGCACCTCGCTGCGCGACGAGACGAACGCCTCGACCAGGCCGGCCGCACCGGCCGGCAGCGCGAACGCCCAGAAGCCCGCCGGGAACCGGCGCAGGCGCGGGCGCAGCAGGACCCTGCGGTACATGGGCGCCACGAAGTACAGGTAAGCCACCGCGCCCAGGCCGGCCGCGACGAGGCGCACCGCCCAGATGGCGTCGGCGGTGCCCACCGTCGTAGCCGCGACCACCACCAGGACCTGCGCGACGAGGTTCACGACCATCGCCGCCTGCGCGTTCTGCGCCGTCTTGTTCTCGATGGCGAGCGCGTCGCCCGCCCCGGAGAACGTCAGGGGCACCAGCACGCCGAAGACGAGGGCGATCACCGTGAGCACAGGATCGGCGTCGATGAGCAGGAGCACGGCCGTACCCACCACGGGTACGCCCACGATCATCTTGTAGCCCTGCGCCGCCTGGAGCATGTGCCGCACCTCGGCGAACCGGCCTGCGGCGTGCGCCTTCGACCCGAACTGGACGAGGCCGGTCCCGACGCCCAGGTCGATGGTCGTGAGGACGAGCGCGAGCACGGTCGAGAGGTACGCGAGGCGCCCGTAGTCGACGACCCCGAGGACCCGCGCGACGACGATGTTGACGGCGAAGGCCAGCGGCAGCATCACGGCGACGTGCACCAACGTCCACAGGGCGCCTCGGATCGCCCGGTCCTGGAGCTCGCCGCGCGTCATGGCCTCGCCGGGCGCGTCGCCGCTCGGCACCGGTGCCGGTGGGGCGGACTTCTCGTCCGTGCTCATCGCACGCACCGGGCCGCCGCCGGACGGTCGGCGCGGAGGAGGACGACGTGTGCTGTCACACCGGCCATCGTTTCCGACGACCGCCGGCTTTCCGAGGCCCGGAGCGGTTTTTCAGCCGGGCACGGGCACGTTTCACCCCCGGGACCGCACCGCCCCCGACCTAGGCTCGGCGGCATGGCCATCGGAGTCCCGGCCGGGAGCCACCTGCACGTGATCACGCCCGGCGACCACTTCTCCCCCTCGACCGGGAGCGCCGTACCCTCGGTCGTGCACGGCCTCGCGGGCGCGACCCCGCCCGGAGCGCCGCGGTCGGTCGTCGCCGTCGCGCGCGGCACCTACCCCGACCGCTACCCGAGCGCCGACGTCGTCGAGTACGACCCCGTGCCGCAGCGACGCGCCGACCGCTACCGCGACGCCGCGGCGGCGCGCCTGGGACTGCCCCGGACCGGCGCCCGGCGGCCGCTCGCCGCCGCGCTCGCGGATCAGGCGCGGTGGCCCGCCTCCGTGGTCCTCGGCCACAACCTTCCCCAGCTCGTCCCGCTCGTGGACGTCGACCGGCACGCGGCCGTGCTCTACGCCCACAACGAGCTGCTGCGCACGTACTCCCCGCGGGAGGCGACCCGGGTGCTCGGCCGCGCAGGCGCCGTCGTCTGCGTCAGCGGCTACGTCGCCGAGCGGACCGCGGACCGCCTGCCGCCGCGGCTGCGCGACCGCGTGCGAGTGGTGCACAACGGGGTCGACACCGCGCTCTTCCGTCCCGGTGACGCGGCACGGGCTGCCGGGGAGCCGCTGCGGGTCGTCTTCGTCGGGCGCACCGTGCCCGAGAAGGGGCCGGACGTCCTCGTGGACGCCCTGCTCCGGCTCCGCCGGTCGGACGTGGTCACCACCGTCGTCGGCACGCCGCACTTCGCCCCCGGTGCGCCCCTCACCCGGTACGAGCGCGACCTGCGGGCCGCCGCTCGACCGCTCGGCGACGCCGTGCGCTGGCTCCCGTTCCAGCCCCGGAACGAGGTGGCCTCCTTGATGCGCGCCGCCGACGTCGTGGTGGTGCCGTCCCGGTGGGCCGAGCCGTTCGCCCTCACCGTCCTGGAGGGGATGGCGTCCGGCGCCGCCGTCGTCGCCGCACGGACCGGCGGTATCCCCGAGGCGGCCGGCGACGCCGGGGTGCTGGTACCGCCCGGGTCTGCCGACGCCCTGGCCGCGGCCCTGGAGGGGCTCGCCGACGACAGCACGTTCCTGGCCGCGACCCGTGAGCGCTGCCTGCGACACGCACGAGCGCACGACTGGCGCGCGGCGCGGCGGCGGCTCGACACCGTGCTCGCTGACCTCGGCCTGACCTCCGCCCGCCCGGCGGGGACCCCCGCCCTCTGACCGACCCGCTCAGCCCGGTCCGACGACGAGCAGCCAGTCGCCCCCGCCGTCGGCGTTCCGCCCCGGGGTGCGCATCCGCTCGGTCAGCGCCACGGGCATCGCCGCCCCCGACGACGGGTCCACCCAGCGCGCTGTCCGCCCGGCGGCGAGCACGTCCAGGTCGAGGCCGACCACGCGCTCCGTGGGGACGTAGACGACGGCGGTGCGGCCGTCCGGCGTGACCGCCGCGGTCGCGCGGTCGCCGTCGAGGACGTCCGTCGTGTCGTCGACGCGCGCCTCGCCCGCACCGGGGACCAGGAGGTCGTCCGAGGGGTGCAGCTCCCACCAGGGCAACGCCTCGACCACGTCCCGCACCACGCCGACCTGCCGGAGGCCCGGCGCGTCGAGGCGGCCCTGCCAACCGTCGAGGAACTCCCAGTCGTCGCTGCCGTAGAAGTCCCCCGGCGAACCGGACGTCAGGGCCCACGCGGCCTGCCGTCGCAACGACTCCGGGGTCGCGGGCGGCCCGCCGTCGTTGTTCTCCCCCTCGTAGTTCCCCTCGGCGAACAGCGCCGGGACCGCGAGCTCGTGGTCGTAGGCCTGCCGCACGGCGTCGGGGGCGGGCGGGTACGAGTAGACGAAGCTGAAGTCCACGCGCGACGCCCAGTACGGGTCGTCCGTGGAGACGGACCGCGGGTAGCCCAGCTGGATCGAGAAGGGTCGGGTGTCCCCCGTGTCGCGGATGCCCTGGACCACCTGGTCGAAGCACCGGTCGACGTCGCTGCCGACCGCCGGGTCGTCCGCCGCGGGGAAGTAGTCCCCGCCCGTCATCCAGACGACGCCGGGCAGGTCGGCCGCCCACGTGCCCACCCGCTCGCCGTAGGTGCGGCACTCCTGCTGCGAGGACGGGGAGAACGCCCGGCCTATCGTCCAGCCGTCCACCGGGTAGAGGAACACCGACATGCCGCGCTCCGCCGCGGCGGCGAGGGTCGCGTGCGCCCGGTCCCAGTACTCCGGCTCCCAGGACAGGACGTCACCGTCCACGAACGGGAGCAGTCCGTCCGCGGTCGCGCCGTCGTCGGACGGCCCGCCGTTGGCCGTCGCGCCCAGCAGCGAGACGATCAGGGCGTTGACCCCGCGCCCCTGCCGGTCGTCCAGGTAGGTCAGCGCCTCGTCGGGTGACAGGTCGACCAGCAGCGACCAGGGCGAGTCGCCGCGCACCAGCACCGGCTCGCCGTCCTGGTCGACGAAGTACCGCCCGTCCGGACCGACGCCCGAGACCAGGTGCGCCCCGTCCGGCGTCTCGGGCGCCGGCGGCGTCGCGGGCAGCTCCGCGGCGACCGGCCCGGCCGTGCCGCCGATCCGGCTCGCCTGCCCTTCGTGCTCCCGGTCCCACCACCACGCGGCACCGGCGACCGCGAACGCGACGACCGCCGCCGCCACGACGGCGACGACCCGGCGCCTGGGCCGGTGCGACCTGTCCCGCACCACGACGCCGCCCGCTCAGCCCGCGAACCCGGCGGCGGTCGCGACGTCGCGGGCCATCCCCCGCCACCTCGGCAGCACCCAGCCTGGCACGATCCGCGACCAGCACCGCGCCTTCTCCCGGAGCGGGAGGCTCGTCGTCGCGACGGCCCGGTACAGCTCGAGGTTGAGCCGCGTCTGCGGGAAGGCGAAACGGACCCGCGCGGACGGCGCGTGCCACTTCACCTGCTCCTGACCCTGCAGCGAGAGCTGCTCGGGCACCCGCCGCTGCAGGAACGCCCGGTCGTCCACGACGACGGCCGGTCCCTGGCAGAGCAGCTCGGTCAGCAGCACGATGTCGTCGCCCACCATCGGGCGCAGCGGGCGCGCCCGGGCGAGCGCCGAGCGCCGGATCACGCCGTACATGACGTGCGACGCCTGCGACCGGAACAGGCGACGCAGCCGCTCGTGCGCGGCGTCGGCGTCCAACCCGAGGTCCGCGTCCCCGAGGCCGTCGGTGACCGCGCCTTCGCCGTCGACCAGCCGGGCCCGCGTCATCGCGAGCACGGCGTCGGGGCGCTCGTCGAGGGCCCGTACGCACGAGGAGGCGAACGTGGGGAGCCAGAGATCGTCCACCGCCGCCCAGCTGAACAGGGGGGCCGAGGACCGTTCGAGGACGCGCCGGTAGTTCCACGTCCCACCGCGGTTCGTCTCCGCGCGGAGGTACCGCACTCGAGCGTCGGCCGCGGCGACGGCACGGCAGATCTCCTGGGTACCGTCGGTCGAGCCGTTGTCGGAGACGACGACCTCGAGGTCCTCCAGGTCCTGCGCGAGCAGGGCCCGGAGTGCTCCCTCGAGGAACCGCTCACCGTTGTACACCGGCAGCCCGAAGGACAGCACGGGGGCCGGCGCGCCCCGCGTCACGGTGTCCCCCGGCCGAGCGACAGCACGCTCTTGGTCACGGTGTACGCCTCGGCGTAGCGGCTGCGGCACTCCATCCCGCGCAGGCGCAGCAGCCCGAGGAACACCTCGTGGTCCCACCAGTCGTGCGCCTTCTGGGAGGCGTAGCAGGCGTCGAGCAGCTCGACCTTGCGCCTGGCCAGCTCGTCGGGGACCGGCACGTAGGTCGACGGGCGACCCATGTCGCCGTCCCACTTGGGGATCTCGTAGTGCAGCACGAGGGCGTCGCGCCAGACCGTCGGAGCCATCGTCCCCACGAGCCGGTGGTCCTGGTGCGCGTCGTCGGGCCGCGGTGCCAGCACCAGGTCCGGGGCCGGGACCCGTTCGGCGTGCTCGTGCAGGACGGCCCGCGCCTCACCCCACCTGTCCGGCAGGCGCCCGTCGGGCAGCCCGCCGAACACGCTCGTCGCGCCGGGGAGGAAGGCCTCGGCGGCGGTGCGCGCCTCGTCCTGGCGGGACGGGTCACCGGTGAGCGTGAGGTACGCCGCCTCGACACCACCCCGCGCCGCGAGCGCAAGGAGCGTGCCGCCGCAGGCGATCTCGACGTCGTCCGGGTGCGCGGCGAGGCACACCACCCGCAGCGGGCCGTCGGGGAGCGCGAGACCGATCATCGTGCCGCCCCCGACCTCTCGCGCGGGCCGCGGGCGACGGCTCCGGGGACCGTCGAGGCGAGGACGTCGCGGAGCCGCTCCTCCTGGGCCGCCAGCCGTCGGGCCGCGTCCGCGAGCACCGGCCGCGTGTCCGGCGCGGGCTCCCGCAGCAGGGCGAGCACCTGGTCCGCCACCTCGTCCGGGTCGAAGCCGTCGACCGTGTGCGCTTGGTCCCCCTGGCCGAACTGCTCGAGCAGCCTTCGCTGCTTCGCGCCGTAGCCGAGCGAGACGGCCGGGACCCCCAGCCGCAGCGCCGTCACGAGGTGGTGGTACCGGGCCGCCGCGACGACCCGTGACCCGGCCGTCTCCCGTGTCACGTCCGCCAGCGACCCCACCTCCACGGCCTCGACACGGCCGGGGCCGGCCGACGCCGCACGGGCGGCGACCTCGCGGGCGGTCGGCGCGTCCGGCAGCGCGCCACCGAGCACGACGACGTCGGCACCGGAGGCGGCCACCCGCCGGACGACCCGGACCATCCGCGTGACGTAGGCGACGCGGTCCGCCTCCCCCTCCGCCGTCCCGATGCCCCGGTAGTCGATGACTCCCACGACGACCCGCGGTCGCTCACGGCGAGGGGCGCCGTGCGCCGGGAGCCCGAGGACGAGATCGGGCACCACGTCGAGGGGGCGCCGCACCCCCAGCCGGCGCGCGGCGCGCGCCGACCCGTCGTCGCGCACCGTCACGAGGGTCGCGGCGGAGAGCGTCCAGCGGAACAGTCGTGCCGTCACGGGGTGGAAGGCGTCGTCGACCCCGACGGAGAGGGCGAGGAAGGGCCGTCTTCGGAGGCGGGCGGCGAGCGCGCACCAGAAGAGGGTGAGCGGGATCCCCCCGGGGGCGATCGCCAGCCCCTCGAAGATCCCGGTGCCGGGCACGACCACGGCGTCCAGGTCGCCGACCGTGCGCCATGCCCGGCGGGCGTCGGCCAGCTTGCCGAGCAGACCGCCCGCTCCCCCGCGTCGGGCACCAGGATCGTGCAGCGGGACGGTCGCCACGCCGTGCTCCGCCGTCACCGTCTCGCCCCGGTCTGCCACCACCACCGGGACCAGCCGGTCGTCGGCCCGCAGCACGCCCAGGATCGCGGCGAGCGACGCCTCGTTCCCGAAGTTGTGGACCCCGAACTCACCCAGCAGCCCGACGTGCACCTTCACCTCGCGCACCGAGGCCTCACGCTCCGGCACGAGCCGCACCCACGACCTCACCGATCTCGACCTCGGGCACGCGCCGGGGCGCGGGGCGCCCGCCGCGGTCCCACACCGCCCACGGCCGGTCGCCGACGCGGTTCATCTCCTCCAGCGCGGAACGCTCCTTGAGCGTGTCCATCGGCGCCCAGAACCCGGTGTGCGGGTGCACACGGAAGCGGCCGTCGCGCGCCGCGCGCACGCAGGCGTCCATGACCAGGTCCTCGCCCTCGTTCAGGTAGTCGAAGATGCCCTGCCGCAGCACGAAGTAGCCGCCGTTGATGCACATGCTCATGTCGGCCACGGGCTCCAGGTCCCGCATCGTGCCGTCCGGGTCGTAACGCACCACGTGGAACGAGTCCTGCGGGGCCACCGCCATGAGCGACCCGACGGCGTCCGTGGCGAGGAAGTCGTCGACGATCCGGTCCATCGGCGCGTCCGTGAGCACGTCGCCGTAGTTGGCGAGGAACACCTCGTCGTCGTCGAGGAACCGGCGCACGCGCCGCAGCCGCTCGCCGATCGCCGTGTCGATCCCCGTGTCGACGAACGTGATGCGCCACTCGCTGATGTCGCTGCTCAGCAGCTCGACGTGCTCGCCGCCCTTGGTGAGGACGAAGTCGTTGGAGTGCGTCTCGGAGTAGTTCAGGAAGTAGTCCTTCACGGCGTTCGCGCCGTGCCCCAGCGCGAGCACGAACTCCGTGTGCCCGAAGTGCGCGTAGTACTTCATGATGTGCCACAGGACGGGCCGCGACCCGATCGGCATCATCGGCTTGGGCAGCGAGTCGGGGCCGGACCGCATCCGCATCCCCAGCCCGCCGCAGAACAGCACGACCTTCATGACGTCCCTCCCAGGGCCTGCCCGTCCGCGTCTGCCGGCTCGGGCGTGTGACGGACGCGGCGCGGCGCGGCCCGCTCCCGCAGCGCGGGGGCGACGGGCCGTCCGACGAGCAAGCCCTCGGTGCCGCCCGCGTCCAGGGCGGCGGCGTAGACGGGCAGCGCCCCGGCGACGGCCTCGACCGTCCGGTCGACGTCCGCGTCGGTGTGCGCGGCGGAGATCACGAACGACTGCGCCAGCACGCCGCGGCGCAGCAGCTCGGCGAGGAACAGGGTGCGGTACGCCTGCGAGGGCGCGCCGTCGTGGTCGCGGGTGCCGAAGACCAGGCACGCCGGGTGCCCCGACACCGTCACCCAGCCGGTCAGCCCGGCGGAGTCCACCACCTGCTGCACCCCGGCACGCAGCCGCTCGCCCTGGGCGGCCATCGCGCCGGGCACGTCGCGCACGGCGTACTCGCGGTGCACCGCCAGCCAGGCCGCGAGGCCCGCCGTCTCCGCGCCGTGCGTCGTCGAGAGCAGGAAGACGCGCCGCGCGTCCGTCGCGAGGCCGCCGAGCTCCATGAGCTCGCGCCGGCCCGCGAGCGCCGACACGGCGAACCCGTTGCCCAACGCCTTGCCCCACGTCGACAGGTCCGGCACGACGCCGTACACGGACTGGGCGCCGCCGGCGGACCACCGCATCCCCGTGATGATCTCGTCGAACACGAGCACCGTCCCGGTGTCGTCGCACAGCGCGCGCAGCCCCTCGAGATAGCCGGGCGGGGGGCTCGCGTGCGCCGTCGCGGCCTCGAGCACGACGGCGGCGATCCGGCCCTCGTGCTCCGCGAGCAGCGCCTGCACGGCGGCCAGGTCGCCGTACGGGAAGCGGACCGTGAGGTCGCTGATCGCCCGCGGGATCCCGGCGTCCATCGGGGTGGTGCCGATGAACCAGTCGTCGGTGGAGAAGAACGGGTGGTCGGCACAGACGGCGACCAGGTCGCGGCCCGTGGCGGCGCGGGCCAGCCGGACCGCCGCGGTGGTGACGTCGGAGCCGTTCTTGGCGAACTTCACCATGTCGGCGCCCGGCACCTGCGCGCAGAACGCCTCGGCCGCCTCCAGCTCCCATCGGCTGGGCCGGGAGAAGCTCACGCCGTCCGCGACCGCCGACGTCACGGCGTCCACCACGGGCCGGAACCCGTGACCGAGCGTGACGCTGCGCAGCCCCATCCCGTACTCGACGTACTCGTTGCCGTCCACGTCCCACACGTGCGCGCCCGCGCCCCGCGCCAGCACGGGGGCCATGCGCTCCGGGTACTGGTCCGCGCCACGCGCGTACGTGTGCGCGCCGCCCGGCACGAGACGGTGCAGCCGGGCCTGCGCGGCCGTCGACAGGTCGAAGGACCGGACGGGCTCCCCGGGCTGCGTCGGGTCAGGCTGCGTCGGATCGGGCTGCGTCGCGTGCTGCGCCAGCTGTGTCATGGTGCCCCCGGGTGCGGTCGGGAGGTGGGTCGTGAAGCCTGGTGGGGCCGGCAGGGGGCCGGCCCCGCCGCCAGTCTGCGGCGCGTCCCGGCGGCGTTGAAGGGCCCGGAGGCCTTTTCATCCGGCACCTCGGCCGACTTCACCCGACCTGCTCCCGCCCGCTTTCGTAGCGTGTGGACATGCAGGTGCTGCCCACGACTCTCGACGGCGTGCTGATCCTCGCCCCCACCCCGCACCGGGACGAGCGCGGGCTGTTCACGCGCACGTTCGACACCGCCACCGCGGCGCACGCGGGCCTCGACCCGGCGGCGTTCGTGCAGGACAGCCAGTCCCGCTCGCGGCGCGGCGTCGTGCGGGGGCTGCACGGCCGGGTGGGCGGCGGCGAGGCCAAGCTGGTGCGGGTGGCGCACGGCGCGGTGCACGACGTCGTCGTCGACGCCCGACCGGGCTCCCCGTCGTTCGGGCGCTGGGAGGCGTTCCGGCTCGACGACGTCGACTTCCACGTCCTGTACGTGCCGCGCGGCTGCCTGCACGGTCATCAGACGCTCACCGACACCGCCGACGTCTGCTACCGCATCGACGCGGAGCACGACCCGGCCGAGGACGTCGCCGTGCACCACCTCGACGCCGACCTCGGGGTGCGGTGGCCGCTGCCCGTCTCGCTCGTCAGCGACCGCGACGCCGCCGCCGGGTCGTGGGTCGCGCTCGTCGAGAGGCTCAACGGCGTCCGCCGCGATCACGGCTGAGCGGCTCGACCTCGACGGGCTCGGGCTCGGCGATCACCCAGCGGCCCCCGAGCGCCTCCACCTCGGGGTGCGCGAACCGCACCTCGTCGAGGAGGTCGGGCACGAGCAGCAGGACCCTGTCGGGGCGGACCTCGGCGAGGATGTCCGGCCCGAGCACGGGCACGCGCGGTCCCGGGCCGCCCGGCATGGCGCGGCCGCGTTTGGCGGGCGCCGCGTCCACCACGGCGAGGACGTCGTCCGCGGTGACACGAGCGAGCGCGAAGAGCGCGACCGCCCGCGAGGCCGCGCCGTAGGCGACGACCTTGCCGGTGTTCTCGTCGAGCCACGCCCGCAGCGCGGCCGCCGAGCGCACCACCTGCCGCTGGAGCGCCCCCACGACGGTCGGGTCCGTCACCCCCGCCGCCGCCTCGGCGGCCAGCTCCGGTGCGACGAGGTCCCCCGCAGCCCGCGCGTGCTCGCGGACGGGCCGCGAGCCCTCGCGCGCCAGCGCGAGCAGCCGTGTGCCGCCGTACAAGGGGTACCGCCACAGCCCGACCGGGACGAGGCCGGTGCTGCGCGCCATCTCCACGAGCACCGTCAGCGAGTAGTAGGCGAAGTGCCCGTGCCGCAGCGCGTTCCAGGTCCCGTCGCGCACGATCACCGACAGCGGGTGCACGTGCAGCGCGAGGACGCCGTCGGGGGCGAGGGAGTCGATCCGCAGGTCCCATGCCGCGCGTTGGTCGGGCTCGTGCATGAGGCCGAGGGAGTCGACGACGAGGTCGGCGGCGAGGCCGGGCACGGTGCCGGGACCGTCCAGCAGGACGGCGTCGGGCACGAGCTCCAGCACACGCTCCAGCCACGAGCCGCCGTGCGGGCTGCGCATCTCCCCCACCCACGTGCCCGGGCCGAGCAGCCCGCCCGCGACGAGGTCGGCCACGCCCGCCCGTGCCTGCGCGACGAGGGCGGCGGGCTCCACGCCGCGCGGCTCCTCCGGCCCGGTCGGGTCCTCCTCGAGCTGGGCCAGGCGGCACCGGTCGCACATCACCATGCGCAACGGGTGCACCGGGTCGGGGACGGGTGCCTCCGGCTCGGGGAACAGGTCCGCCGCGGGCTGGGCACCGAGGTCGAGCACCACCGTGCCGCGGTCCGACCCGCACCACCGGCAGCCCCACCCCGGCACGACGGCGCTCACGTGCCCGGCTCGAAGACCTCGAGGCGCGGCAGGAACGTCACCAGCCGGCCTCCCCAGTCGGCGACGTGCGCGAGCTGGGCCGAGATCTCCCGCCGCAGGTTCCACGGCATGACGACGACATAGTCCGGCCGGGCGGCGTCGAGAGCCTCGGGCGCGTGGATGGGAAGGTGCATGCCCGGCGTGAACCGGCCGTGCTTGTACGGGTTGCGGTCGACGGCGAACTCGATCAGGTCGGGGCGCACGCCGCAGTGGTTGAGCAGGGTGTTGCCCTTGCCGGGAGCCCCGTACGCCACCACCCGCTTGCCCTCACGGCGCGCTGTGAGCAGGAAGCGCAGCACGTCGTCGCGCACGGCGGCCACCTGCTCCGCGAAGCCCGCGTGACCCTCCACGGTGTGCAGGCCCGCGGCGGCCTCGGCGGCGAGCACGCGTGCGACGGCGCCGGAGGGCTCAGGCGCGCCGGCCGGTGCGCCGTCGGGCGTCGGCACGGACCACGTCCGGAGCGAGCCACCGTGGCTGGGCAGCTCGTCCACGTCCACCACGGTGAGCCCGGCGGCAGCCAGCACGCGCTGCGTCGTGAGCAGCGACAGGTAGCTGTAGTGCTCGTGGTAGATCGTGTCGTACTCGTTGCCCTCGACGAGGCGCAGCAGGTGCGGGATCTCGATGGACACGCGCCCGTCGTCGGCGACGAGCTGGCGCAACCCGCGCGAGAAGTCGACGATGTCCGGCACGTGCGCGAAGACGTTGTTGGCGACGACGAGGTCGGCCGGCCCGTGCTCGGCCCGGACGCGCCGCCCGGTCTCCTCGCCCAGGAACTCGACCACCGTCGGCACCCCGCGCTCGACGGCGGCCGCGGCCACGTTGCCCGACGGCTCGATGCCGAGGCAGCGGATCCCCCGGTCGACGACGTGCTGCAGCAGGTATCCGTCGTTGCTCGCCACCTCGACGACGAACGACCGTTCGGGGGTGAGGCCGAGCCGCTCCACGGCGCCGTCGACATAGCGCCGGGCGTGCTCCACCCACGACGCGGAGTAGGACGAGAAGTAGGCGTAGTCGTCGAAGATGTCCTCCGCCGGCACGTACGCGGGCAGCTGCACCAGCAGGCACTGCTCGCACACGCGCACGTGCAGCGGGTAGAAGACCTCCGGACCGTCGACCTGCCCGGCGGTGGGGTAGGTCTCGCACGGCGGCGACATCCCGAGGTCGACGAAGGTGCGGGTCAGGGGTGCGCCGCACAGCCGGCACGACGGCGCGGGGACGGCGGACCCGTCGGGTGCGGCGGACACCTCGGGCGTGGCCGCGTGCCGCGCCGCCGACACGGCGGTCATGCCGGCACCGCCGTGGTGCGCAGGTTCTCGAGGTCCAGCGCGCCGCTGGCGGCGAGCTCGCTCACCCGGTGCAGGCGGACAAACCGCGGACCCTCGAAGTCGTCGGCGGTGAGGCCGAAGCGGTGCACGTCCTGCCAGATCTGCCGGATCCCGTCCCGTACCGTCCAGCGCGGGGCGGCGGCGGGGAGCTCGGTGCGGATCCGCGTGAAGTCGACCCGGTAGTTGCGGGTGTCGGCCCCCGCCCCCGCGGCGAAGGTCACGGGGGCGCCGGTGACGTCGCTGACCTGCTCGGCGACGGTGCGGATCTGGACGACGTCCTCGTCCCGGCCCACGTTGAACGCCCGGTCGTGCACCACCTCGCGGGGCGCCTCGAGCGCGGCGAGGAAGGCCCGCGCGATGTCCTCGACGTGCACGAGGGGCCGCCACGGCGAGCCGTCGGACTGCAGCCGCACCTCGCCGCGCGTGTACGCGGTCCCGGTGAGGTTGTTGACCACGATGTCGGCGCGCAGCCGCGGCGACGAGCCGTACGCGGTGGCGTTGCGCAGGAACGTGGGCGAGAAGTCGTCGTCGGCGAGCGCGGACAGCCCGCGCTCGGCCTGGATCTTCGACTCCCCGTACGGGGTGACGGGGTGGAACTCCGCGCCCTCGTCGACGGGCGCGTCGCCCGCCGCGCCGTACAGGGAGCACGACGACGAGAACAGGAAGCGGGCCACCCCGGCCGCCTTCGCCGCGCGTGCCATGTGCACGGCCCCGTCGGTGTTCACCGAGTAGGTGGCCTGCGGGTTGAGGTGGCCCAGCGGGTCGTTGGAGATGGCCGCGAGGTGGACCACGGCGTCGAAGCCGGCGAGGTCCTCGGGCCGCGCGTCCCGGACGTCGCCGGTGCGCTGCTCGTACCGGGTCACCGGCGGCCCGAAGTCGCAGCCGTCGTACCAGCCGGCGTCCAGGCCCACCACCTCGTGACCGGCCGCCTGCAGGAACGGCACCAGCACCGCACCCACGTACCCGCGGTCACCATCGACGAGCACTCGCATGGTCCGTCCCCCGTCGTCGTCCGGCCGGCCGGGCGGGCAGGGAGTCCCGCGGGCCGGTGGCTTCACCGCCGCCTCGACGCTAACCAGCGACCTCCTCCCACCGTGAGGGTTGCCCGGGGTGAAAAGCCTCGTCACCCGGGTGATTCCGGGCCTGCGACGTTCCCCGCCCGCACCCCGGCGGCGAGGATCGGGAGCCATGAGGATCCTGCGCGTCTCCCACAGCGCGGTGGTCGACGCCTGGCGCGGCCGCGAGGCCGAGCTGCGCCGGCACGGCGATCACGTCCGCGTCCTCACGGCCGCCGTCTGGGACGAGGGCGGCCGCGACGTGCGCCCCTCGCCCGCGCCGGACGAGGAGCTCGAGACCGCGCGCACCTTCGGCCGGCATCCGGCCCTGTTCCTCTACGACCCGCGGGCCCTGTGGCGGGTGCTCGGCGAGCGGTGGGACGTCCTCGACATCCACGAGGAGCCCGTCGCGCTCGCGACCGCCGAGATCCTGGGCGTCCGCGCCGCGCGACGGCTCGTGGACGCGGCGCGCGGGCGTCGCTCACGACCCGCGCCGTACCTTCTCTACTCGGCGCAGAACCTCCTCAAGCGGTACCCGTGGCCGTTCCGGGCACTCGAGGCGGCCGCTCTGCGCGGCGCCGCCGCCGTCGTCACCTGCAACCACGACGCCGCCCGTATCGTGCGCTACAAGGGCGCCCGCGGGCTGGTCGAGCGGATCCCGCTCGGGCTCGACACGACCATGTTCTCTCCCGTCGACGACGCAGAGCTCGGGAGGCAACCGGACGGGCCCCGCACGCCCGGACGGGTGCGTGTCGGGTACGCCGGGCGCCTCACCGCCCAGAAGGGGGTGGACGTGCTCCTCGCGGCCGTCGGCCGGGACGAGGCGCTGGATCTCGTGGTGGCGGGCGCCGGTCCGGAGGAGGCACGGCTGCGGCGGGTCGCCGCCCCGCTGGGTGACCGCGTCGACTTCCTCGGCCCGCTCGACACCGACGACCTCCCCGCCTTCTACCGCGGGCTGGACGTCCTGGTCGTGCCGTCGAGGTACGCCCCGGGCCTGGCAGAGCAGTTCGGCCGCGTGGTGGTCGAGGCGATGGCGTGCGGCACCCCGGTCGTGGCGACCCGTGTCGGCTCCGTGCCGGACCTCGTCGCCGGCGCCGGTGTGCTCGTGGCACCGGACGAACCCGAGGCCCTGCTGGACGGGATCCGGCAGGCGACCCACCCGCGGACCGCGCGCACGCTGCGGCTGGCGGGGCTCGACCGTGCACGCGAGTGCTCGTGGCCCGAGGTCGCCCGCCGGTACCGCGCGGTCTACGAGGCGGCCCTCTGGGCGCCGGCACGTGACCATGGGGCGGCCGCGCGCGAAGGCACGCCGCATCGGCCGTCCCCCCGCGTCGAGGTGGTGGTCGTCGCCTACGGCCACCCCGAGCTGCTGCGCTCCGCGCTCGAGCCTCTGGCCGGAGCCTTTCCGATCACCGTGGTCGACAACTCGTCCGACCCGCGGCACCGCGCGCTCGCCCAGGTCTTCGGCGCCGCCTACCACGACCCCGGGCGCAACCTCGGGTTCGCGGCGGCCGTCAACGTCGCGCTCGCGCACCGGCAGGACCCCGGCGCGGACGTGTTCCTCCTCAACCCCGACGCCGTCGTCGGGCCCGAGACCGTCGCCACGCTCCACGAGGCCCTGCACGCGGACCCCGGGCTGGCGAGCGTCGGCCCCGCGCAGGTGGACGGCGCGGGCCGGCCCGGACGCGTCGTCTGGCCGTTCCCCTCTCCGGCGCGGGCATGGCTGGAGGCCGCCGGCCTCGGCCGGCTCCGGCTCCCGCGCGAGCGCACGTTCGTCATCGGCTCCGCGCTGCTGATCCGCGCGGCCGCGCTGCACGGCGTCGGCGGCCTCGACGAGCGGTTCTTCCTGTACGCCGAGGAGACCGACTGGGCGTACCGGGCCGACCGGCAGGGCTGGCGGCACGCCCTCGTGCCCGCCACCGAGGTCGTGCACGAGGGCGCGGGCACGGGAGGAGACGTCCGGGTCCGCGAGCTGCACTTCCACGCGTCGCAGGAGCGCTACCTGCGCAAGCACTACGGTGCAGCAGGCTGGACCGCAGCCCGTGCCGGCCTCGTCGCGGGCGCGGTGCTGCGCTCCGCCGCGCTGCGGGGGCCCCGCCGGGAGAACGCCCGGCGGCGTCTGCGCGCGTACCTCGGCGGGCCTGCGTCGCTGGAGGACCGCGAAGCGGTGTCGTCGTGAGCGCCGGCATCGCGTCGAGCCTGCGGTCCACGACGCGCGTCGCGACGTGGGCGGCGGTCCTCGGCGTCGTCGTCCTCGCGGCGACCTACGTGCTCGCTCACGATCTCACCCTCGGGGTGGCCGTGACGTCCGTGGCGGTGCTGGCTTGCGTGATGCTCTACGACCCCTCGCTGGTCCCCGTGGTCGCGATGCCCACGTTCGTCGTGGCCGAGCGGGTGGGCGGGGACGCCCTGAACATGTCGTTGGGCGACGTGACCCTGTTCGCGACGTTCTGGGTCGCCGTCCTCTTCTCGCCGCGCCCGTTCACGCCCGCGCTGCGGTCCATGCTCTGGCTGTCGGCGGTGTACCAGCTCGCGACGCTGTTCGCCGTCGTCGCCACTCCCTTCGCCCAGAACTCGATCGAGTGGTTCCACGCGTGGCTGCTCGTAGGCGGGGCCCTGGTGGTGGGCTGGGCGGTGGGCCGGTCCGGGCACGCGACGCTCGGACTGACGCTCCTGACCGTGTTCGTGCTCGCGATCGCGCTCGACGCCTGTGCGACCGCGGCCGTGCAGCTCGCGCAGGGCGACGTGTCGCCGGTCTACCCGAGCTGGCCGTTCGAGCTGCACAAGAACCTCGCCGGCCCGATCTTCGCCTCGGTCGCCCTGCTCGTCTTCGTGCGCCAGCCGTGGCTGCGGTGGCCGGCCTGGTTCCGGGTCCCGGCCTTCTACCTGCTCGTGCTCGCGCTCATGGCCGTGCAGTCGCGCCAGGCGATCGTCGGCCTGGGCGTCGGCCTCATCGTCCTCGCGCTGCGTGCCGGCCGCGGGCGCCGACAGACCCCGATCCTCATGCTGCTCACCATGGCGCCCGCCGCCATCTTCGTCGCGAGCCGGGTGCAGGACGACCTCTCCGGCGACGACCCGTTCAACTCCACGGCGTTCCGCGCCGTGGGCATCGAGGGTGGGTTCGACGTCTGGCGGGAGCACCTGTGGTTCGGCGCCGGGCTGCGCTGGTGGACCGTGGGTCCGGAGCTCGGGTTCCAGCCGCCCAACGCGGTCGCGGAGGTGCTGTCCTCGGTCGGGCTCGTCGGCCTCGCCGGGTTCGCGGTCCTCATGCTGGGCACGCTGGTGGTGGCGTGGCGGATGGACCGCCGGTTCGGGACGCTCGCCGTCGCCCTGCTCGCGTCGCGCCTCGTGGCGAGCCAGTTCGACCAGTTCTGGGTCGCGATCATCGTGTCCCTGCCCTTCCTGCTCGTGGGGGTCTGCCTGGGTGCCGAAGGGTTCGCGAAGGCGCCCGGAGCGCCGCTCCTCGACGACCGGCCGGCGCGCGTCCGTCGGCGCGCGACGCGAGCCGCCCTGGCGCCGGTGGAGCCGCCGCTCCCGGCGCAGGGCGAGGGGCTCCTGCTCCCCGGTGGCCGGTCATGAGGATCACGCACGTCGTCGTGACGGACGCGTACGCCGGGGTCGAGGCCCACGTCGCGCGCCTCGCCCGAGCGCAGGCGCGGGCGGGCCACGACGTCGCGGTGGTGGGGGGTGCGGAGGGGCTGATGCGCGCCGTCGTCGGCGACGACGTCGAGCTCAGGCCGGGGTCGACGGTCGCCCGGGCGCGCCGCTCGCTCGCGCGTGGGCCGCGGCCGGACGTCGTCCACGCGCACATGACGGCGGGCGAGATCGCGGCGTGCCTCGTCCCCCGGGTGCTCCTGCGCCGCGTGCCGCTGGTCGTGACGCGGCACTTCGCCCTGGTGCGCGGGCGCAGCGCCGCCGGGCGCGTCGCCGCGCCGTTGATCCGTCGCACCGTCGCCGCCCAGATCGCGATCAGCGCCTTCGTGCAGGACCGCATCGACGGCCCGAGCAGGGTGGTGGTCGCAGGCCTCGAGGAGCGGCCGCACCCGCGCGGTGCCGCGCTCCGGTCGCCCGTGGTGCTGATCGCGTCCCGGCTCGAGCCGGAGAAGCGGGTCGACTCCGGCGTCCGGGCGTTCGCGGCGTCGGGGCTGGCCGACCGCGGCTGGCGCCTGCGGGTCGCCGGGTCGGGCTCGCTCGAGGTGGCGACCAAGGAGCTCGTGAGCGAGCTCGGGCTCGAGGGCGCCGTCGATCTCCTCGGCCACCGCGACGACGTGCCCGCGCTCCTGGCCGACGCGGGGCTCTTCCTCGCCCCGACCCCCGGCGACGGCTTCGGGCTGAGCGTGCTCGAGGCCATGGCGAGCGGCGTCCCGGTCGTGGCCGACGGCTCCGGCGGGCACGTCGAGTCGCTCGGCGCCGCCGGGGAGCCGGGCCTGTACGCCACGGGGGACGTCGACGACGCGGGACGGCGGCTGCGCGCCCTCGCGGACGATCCACACCTGCGCGACCTCTACGGCGCCGACCTGCAGGCCCGGCAGCAGGCCGAGTTCTCCGTCGCACGACAGGCGGCCGCCACCGAGATCGTGTACCGGCAGGTGCTGTCGTGACACCGGACCGCGAGACGGTCACCGGCCCTGACCTCGTCGTGATGTCGCTCGAGCCGTGGGACGACGTCTGGCGACGCAACCAGTACCTCGTCGCCGGTCTCCTGCGCGAACGTGCGTCGGCCCGGGTGCTCTTCGTCGAGCCGGTCAGCGACCCTGTGCACGCCGTGACCCGTGGCGCCCGGCCGCGGCCCGGTCGCGGGCTGCGGCCCGCCCCGGAGGTCGACGGCGTCGGCCCGCGCCGCCTCTGGCTGCTCGAGCCGACCAAGGTGCTGCCGCGGCGGGTCGCGCCGCACGGCGACGAGCGACGTGCGGCCGTCGTCGTCCGCGCCGCGCGCCGCCTCGGGCTCGTGCTGCCGGTGCTGTGGGTCAACGACCCGTACGGCGCCACGCTCGCCCGCGTCAGCGGCTGGCCCACCCTGTACGACGTCACCGACGACTGGACGGCGGCCACGCGCGGCCCGGCCGAGTCCCGCCGGGTCGCCGAGTCGGACCGGTACCTGGTGGAGCACGCCGCCGCCGTGACCGTCTGCTCTCCCACCCTGGCGGCCCGCAAGGCCGACGCCCGGTCGGTCGTGCTGGTCACCAACGGCGTCGACGTCGAGCGGTACCAGCGTCCCGCGCCGCGGCCCGCGGACCTACCGCCCGGCCCGACGGCCGTCTACGTCGGCACGCTGCACGCCGACCGGCTCGACGTCGGGCTGTGCGAGGACACCGCCCGCGCGCTCGACGGCGTGGGCTCCCTGGTGCTCGTCGGCCCGGCCGCCCTGGAGCGGCCCGACGTCGACCGGCTGCGCCGGGCGGGGGTGGTCGTGCTCGGCGCCCGGCCGTTCGACGAGGTACCGGGATACCTCCAGCACGCCGACGCGCTCGTCGTCCCGCACGTCGTCGACGACTTCACCGACAGCCTCGACCCGCTCAAGCTCTACGAGTACCGGGCCGTGGGGCGGCCGGTCGTCTCGACGCCCGTGGCCGGCTTCCGCGACATCGCCGACCCCCGCGTCGCCGTCGCTCCGGCGGAGGGGTTCGCCGCGGCCGTCCGGGACGCGCTCGCGCGGCCGTCGCGCGGGCCGACCCTGGAACCGGGCAACGGCCCGGACCCCGACGCCGAGCCGATCCCCACCTGGGTGCGTCAGGTGGCGCTCATGTCCGAGGTCGTCGACGCGGTGCGGCGACCCGCTCCCACACCTCGGTGACGGCCTCCGCGGTCCCGCGGGCGGGGAACCGCCGGGTCGCGTCGTCGTACGCCGCGCGGGCGCGCCGCTCGGCGGCACCCGGGTCGTCGAGCACCGCCAGGAGCCCCGTGGCGAGCGCGCCGGTGTCGGCCGGCGGCACGAGCACGCCGAGGTCCTCGCCCGCGGGCCGGACGATCTCCGGGACTCCGCCCGCGTCGGTCGCGACCACGGGGACGCCGCGCACCATCGCCTCCACGACCACCTGCCCGAACGGCTCCGGGACGGGCGAGGCGTGCACGCACACCGACAGCCGGTCGAGCTCGCCGGCCGGGTCGTCGCTGAACCCGACCACGTCGACCGCGTCGCGCAGCCCGAGCCGGTCGATCTCCGCATCGACGGCGTCCGCGTAGGCCTCGGCGCCGAACAGCGCTCCCCCGACCAGCCGGAACCGCACGTCGGGGCGGCGGTCGAGCACCGTCCGCGCGGCCCGCACGAGCTCCAGCTGTCCCTTGGTCGGGCTCAGCCGACCGACCAGCCCCACCACCGGGCGAGCCGGCGGCACCCGGTCGTCGTAGGCCGGCACCGCCTGGTCCGGCGCGTAGCCGGGGTGGACGACGGTGAGGTCGCGCACGCCCGGGAGCGTCCGCGCGGTGGCCCGGGAGTTCGCGACGACGGCGCGCGGCCCCCGGCGGGCCAGCGCGCGCAGCAGCCGGACGGCCGCCGCCGGGAGGTAGTCGGCGGCGATCCGGTCGTGCACGTGCCACAC
>JACYYJ010096288.1_pt1 | contig 46804 bp, 81 predicted proteins | sample 8236861 | NCBI WGS metagenome assembly JACYYJ01 (sample SAMN14103086, study PRJNA606662) | landfill metagenome | isolation source: landfill solid waste | place: India:New Delhi, Okhla landfill site | collected 2017-11-05
GCCTGATCGCCGCCGCGCCTGAACTACTGCAGTCCTGCCGCGGAATGTTGCACGCTCTGGAGACCGACTGTCGAGACACCGGTAAGTGGGACGAGCTTATGGGCGAAGCCATCGCCGCCATCACCAAAGCCACCGGAACCACCCCATGAAACCCAAACTAGCCTGCAACGTCCGCGTCTACCTAAAAGACGGCCGCACCGGCACGATCAAGGGAACAAACGCGTGGGGCCAATACGTAGTGCAGCCCGACGAGCCCACACACGAAGAACAGATCCGAGACGTCCGCCACCTGATACCTATCGGCGAGGCTCGGCCTTTTATGGAGACGGACGTATGAGCACCACCATACTAACTGAAGTGCAAATACAGTGTATCGGCTTGGAGATGCCATCCATGCCGCTAAAGGGAAGCCTTGTTGAATTCGCCCGCGCCATCGAGCAAGCCGTCCTGCAATCGACTGAGGTGCAGGCGTGGAAGCGGGATGCGGAGATTTACCGCGCCCTGGTCGCGAACTGCCATACATGCAGTTCGAACTTCGAGAAGAGCGGCGTGAACGAAGGAAAGATCAAATCAATGACGATCAGCATACGCGTAGGCGAGAACACGAATCCCGGAATGCAGGAAAGTCTGCGTTCGCTGCTCGAAGAGTTCCGTGAGCGCTGCGCCGCAATGGAGAAGCAGCCATGACGCAAGTGAAGATGCCGCAGCCGGTTGCGTTCTTGATTGACTGGCCCGACGAGCCCGACCTTGGTAATTACTTTGCCGAGGAACAGGCTCCTACCGGCAGAAGCCGACCTCTCATCACCACCACCCAAGCCGAAGCCTACGCCGCCGCCAAGGTGCGGGAGGCGTTGGAGGAGGCGGCAGAAATAGCGGATCGAAACAATGATTTTTCGACCTATGACGCCATCCGCGCCCTGATCCCACCCCACCAGTAACCGGCCTGCGGGCCGATGGAGACAGTAATGACATTTGAGGTTGAAAAGGACTGGATAACCCAATCGGGGCTACGCGCGGTGGTCGTCATGGTCGACATGGGTCACAGGTGTGGCTACGTCGGTATACCGAAGGAGCATCCACTCTACGGCGCACATTACGGAGATTCGCACCCGGCCATCTCCGCACCCGAGGACAGTGAGCCGGTCGGAAAGCGGGGCATCATCACATTGCTATGCGCGACTCCAGAACGGATGGCTTCACCGGAGTTGGCATTCGACGTCCACGGCAGCATCACCTATTCCGGGAATGGTGATGGCAAATACCCGGTCGAAAGTGACCTGTGGTGGTTTGGCTACGACTGCGCCCATGCTGGAGACGGCCGGTCGCCGGAGTTCCTGGAGCGGCAGCGGGAACGATACCCAGGCAGCCCGGTCATGTGGCATGACGACGGCGAGTTCCGTAGCCTCGAATATTGCATCGGCGAGTGCGAGAGATTGGCACAACAGATAGTCGCCCGCACCATCCTTGCAGCATGATTCCCGGCCCGGTCGAGCCGAAACAGGAGGCATCGTGACTGATCTAGATTACTGGAAAGAGTGCATCAGCATTGCCGCCGAGGAATGCGATCTCACCCTGACCGTTGAACAGCTTGAGTACCTCGCCGATAGCGCCAGCAAGGGGCACGAGTACTACGGAATGGCCTTCTACAGCCCGCCGCCATCTGATCGGCTCAATGAAATCGAGGGAGAATGGAAGAAGAAGCTCGATGCCCTGCAAGCTGAATTCGACGCTTACCGGGATGACGCCGAGACAGCAGTTAAGCGAGCGCTTCGCCAACACCGCGACTCCAGCGTATCCATCGGCAAGTACGGTGAGGTGCTGCGGCACGACGGCAGAACCACGCAGATTCAGTGAATCTTCCCGGCCCGGCCAGCCATAACCCCATAGGCCACATGACCATTTCAACAACCAGGAGAAAGCCATGATCTGTAGTGGTGCTGACGACCAAGATGATTGCATCTTCAGGCCTGCCAACGACAAGAAGTTCGGTCGATAGAGGCAGTCCCCGACCCGCGCCGGGATAGCGCGGGATCATCACGCATGGCGATTGTTTGAACCAGGGGAAGCGTACCGCGGTGAGTACCCTCAGTAATCCAGTCGCCAGCCGTGATGGTGAATGCGCAGGCTGATGCGCAAACGGTCCGAGGGAGATAAGCAGGCGAAAGGGTCCATGCGGTGATTCAGTTCTCCGCCTCTGTAAAACGCGCCGCGCCACTGAGCCGGAGTTCAGCACCGGCCACCATCAGTCCGAAGTACGGCGGTGCCCCGTCTGGCACCCAATTACAGCGCCGCCGGGAGCCTGACGCCTTGTGCGTGAATCCCGGAAATCTAACGCAAGACGGCGGTGAGAGCCCGCAGCCGGGAGACGTAACCCGGCGCCCTCACGGCGAAGCACTCCACTCCTTCCATCAACCAGTACGTGTAGACAACCGCCACGCGGGCGGTCGGAGTGTTTCGCCTTGAGGGCCTATCCCTCACCCACCAACGGCCAATCCCCCTGGTCTGCCCCACCCCGTACCCACGACAGCACAGCCAGCGATCCGGATCGCTGGAGGATAGCGTGTGTCCGCGAGTGAGTCCCGCAGGGAGGCCACCAATACAGGAGACAGCTATGTACTCCCCCTACATGGAAGCGACGCGCGCGGCATATCCCCCGGTCTACGACGAGCCGGAAGCAACGAAGCAAGAAGTGCTTGATGTGGTTTTCGGTCTGCGCGACCAAGACAGCAAACGCCGCGGCTATGACGAACTCATGGGTGACACGGACGTCGGCATGTTCTTCGAGCGGATCGACGACGACTACGCGGCAAAGCGTGAATTCCTTTTCTTCATCGGCCGCCGATTCGGCGAGCTACCGCCGAGCGTTCGGGCCATCCTCGAAGACCTTGCAGAGGCAGCGGCACAACAAAATCCGGAATGGGAGGATTTCAAATGAAATCGAGCAATTGGCCCTTCGGAACGGATCTGAGCCATCCCAACTTTACCGGGATCTCTCGCAACTATTCCAGCGGCTACGCCCCCGGCAGTGAACGCCCGCCCTGTGGCTGGTGTATCGCCTTACTGATCGGCGTGGCGCTGTTCGCCTTGCTGCTTTTCGGCCCGACTGCGGCCGCACGGATGATAGGGATTTGATATGAGCAACGCCATAACAATCATTGAGAACGTCGTACACGGCGCTGCTACCAATTTCGCCAGCGTCCTGACTGATCGCAGCCTGAACTTCGAGCGTGAGGCTGAGTTCGCCATTCAGACCATCGCCGGAAACGAATACGCCACCAAGATCGCCTTGCAGAACCGGCAGAGCGTGGTCAATGCGGTGACCAACATCGCAGCCATCGGCATCAGCTTGAACCCGGCGAAGAAGCAAGCGTATCTCGTACCGCGAGACGGGAAAGTTTGTCTGGATATCAGCTACATCGGCCTGATGGATCTGGCGATGGCGACCGGCACGATCAAGTGGGCGCAGTCTGAAATCGTGTACGCAAACGACCAATTCGCACTGAACGGCTTTGATAAGCCGCCGACTCATACCTACAACCCGTTTTGCAAAGACCGCGGGGAACCCATCGGTGTGTACGTGGTGGTCAAGACCGCAGACGGCGACTACCTGACCGAGACAATGAGCGTCGATGAAGTGAACGCGATCCGCGACCGATCCAGCGCCTGGAAGGCATGGATGGAGAAAAAGCGCTCCTGCCCATGGGTCACAGATTGGGGCGAGATGGCAAAGAAGACGTGCGTGAAGAGGGCCTACAAGTTTTGGCCCAAGACCGACCGGCTCGAACAAGCTATCCACCACCTGAATACGGACGGCGGCGAAGGGCTGCAATTCGAGAACAAGCCGGCGCACGACGCAGACCTCGCGAACCGCTGGATTGAGCAAGCGCAGAAGTGCGAATCGACCGAAGCCCTCGCGGAAGTCTGGAAGTCGGGCCTTGCTGAAATCAAGCAGGCCGGGGATATGGCCGCGTACAACAAGTTCAAGGCGGAAGTCGAGAAGCGCGGCGCATCACTGAAAGAGGTCGACTCAAACACAGTAGAGGGGGAAGCCCATGAGCTACCGACTGATTGAGTGCGAGCAAGGCACGGCGGAGTGGCACAGGGCTCGTGCCGGCGTCATAACCGCAAGCATGTTTTCCACGGCTCGAAGCAAGATCAACACCCTCACCGATCAACAGCATACCTATGTGCAAGCGGTGCTGTCTGGTAAGTCGGAAAAGGAAGCCCGCGAAGCAGCCGGGTATAAGGCAGCGCCCCGAGCGGCGGCTATCGATAAGGCCCTGGCCGGGGAGCCGGTGGGCGAGTTTTCGGAAGCCGCGAAGAATTATGCCTTTCGATTGGCAGTAGAGAGAATTAGTGGCGAGCCGTTGGATGAAGGCTTCGAAACCTGGGCAATGCGCCGCGGCCATGAGCTCGAACCCCACGCCCGGATGCACCATGAGTTCGAGTCCGGGCTGATCGTGGAGACGGCCGGATTCGTCGTGACCGAAGATGGCGCATTCGGCGCAAGTGCCGATGGCCTGATCGGCGAAGAGGAGGGTGCCGAATACAAGTGCTTCGTCGCGCCGGACAGACTTCGCTCTTTCTGGTTCGAGAACGACGCAAGCGATGTTATGGATCAGGTTCAGGGCGGCATGTGGATTACGGGCCGTAAGCGCTGGCACCTCTGCCTGTACTGCCCTGCCCTAGAGCCGGTGGGCAAACAGCTTTGGTGGCGTGTCTTCGAGCGCGACGACAACTACATCGAAAAGATGGAACTGGACCTGCTCGAATTTAAGGGGCTGGTTGATGAATACGAACAGAAACTACGGCTTAAGGAGGCCGCGTAAATGGCGAACGATCTCAACCGCTGCGAATTTATAGGACGTCTGGGGCGCGACCCGGAAACGCGTTATAGCGCTTCAGGAGATCCCGTCACCAGCTTCAGCATTGCTGTCGGCTGGAAGACTAAAGATAAGGAAGGCACCGAATGGGTCAATGTCGTGGCTTTTGGAAGGCTGGCTGAAATCTGCGGCGAATACCTGGCCAAAGGCAAGCAGGTTTACGTCGCAGGTCGGTTCAACACCCAGAAGTACCAGGACAAGGAAACAGGCCAAGACCGTTACTCAACTCGCATAATCGCCGACCAACTGCAGATGCTGGGCGGGCGCGATGATGACAGCGGGCAGCGTGAGGCGCCTCAGCGCTGCCAGCCGGCGCAACGTGAGCGGGCGGCGCCGCAGCGTCAAGAACCGGCCAATCTCGCGGACATGGACTCGGACATTCCGTTCTGATGGAGGGCCGCCATGCAATGCCGTTCCTGCCTGATGGATAAGCAGGCCGATGACTTCTACAAATCCAACCGAACGCGCTGCAAGGAATGCATCAAGGCGTCGGTGCGCCGGAACCGCCTGGATAAGATCGAACACTACCGAGCGTACGACCGGCAACGCAGCTCTAGGCCTGACCGAGTAGCGGCGCGAGAGGCATACGCCAAGACACCAGAAGGACGCATCGCTAGCGCAGCGGCCAAGAAACGATGGGTAGTAGCAAACGCGGTTCGCCGGCAGGCGCATAACAAGCTTTGGGCTGCACTCAAGAGCGGGAAGATTCAGCCGGAACCCTGCTTTATTTGCGGGGCAAAGGCTGAGGCCCATCACCCCGACTACAGCATGCCGCTTGTCGTTACATGGCTTTGCCCTAAGCACCACAAAGACGCGCATCGCCAAGCCGCTGAAATCCTTTATGCAGAGGGTCAGCGAGAGACGATGCACTTCTGATCCCCCCTCTGACATAGAGGGAAACCCCGTTAACCACCATGAGGCGCCCCGGCCTAATAAGTCGGGGCGGTTTGATCGTGTCCACATTCGCCCAAACCACTACCGCTATCAGTGTTCACGCGACCGGCGACAGCCCCGTCTTCGGCGAGTCCACGGTCACCGTCTCGATTGATGACGAAGGCGCTGGGCCGTTTATATCTCTGTTCCAGCCGTCGGGCGGAAAGATCGATCTGGATTACGAGCAGCTTTTGCTGGTTGTTGATGCGGCGAAGATGCTGATGGAGGGGGTTGAACCGGAGAGTGCCGCATGACCCTCCCCTACATCCTCATGTTCACCGGGGCCGCGGGAATCGCGGTCTCATACTTTCTGGGGGCATCATGACCCACTCCCACATCATCCGGGGCCACCCACCGATCCCGAGACTCTGGCACTGCTGACCGGCATCGACCGTCACCCTGTCCGGCGATATCAGACCCCGCACGATCGACTACATCCAAGGCCGTCACGCAGTCATGCAAGACGGCCTCATTGTTTCACTTTGCCATCCGGTACTAGAAGCGTGTATGCGCTTTGGGGACGGTGCTGGGTGGAGGCCAAGAGCATGAAGAAGCACACACATTACGACCGCGCCGTTGAATACGTGATCGAGCATCCGGGCGCACAGTCGCGGGACGTTGCCCGGGCACTTGATATCACCCCGCCCCACGCGGCGAACGTACTGACCGGTCTTGAACGACGCGGACTACTCGTATCGCATCCGGCATATGCCAGCGGCACCGGATATCGGCGCAAGTTCTACCCTGCCGACTCCATGACACGAGCGCGAGTCGTGACAAACCGTGCGCAATCCATCGGTGGCCCGTTTGGCATTTTGGTAGCTCAGCTTGTGCGATGACCAAGCGACGGAAGCCCTACCGCCCCAAAGTCGCCCCGCCTCACCCCGCCATCCTCACCGCCAAATTCTTCGGCCCGCCACTCAAGCTCCTGCGCGACATGCGCTATGGCGAGCTATGGACGATCAACGGCGTACCGATGATGGTCCGGGCCGACGACACCAACCCGCGACCCGCCGCCGATGTGCTGCGCTACTTCGCCCGCCTGATCGTTGAGGTGGGCGCGGTGCGAGGACTTGCGATTGATACCACGCCACTGATACGGCTTGCCGCCCGCCTTGATGCTGATATGCCGGTGGACGACGCCGCGCTCAGGCCCGTGGAAGAAATATTCGAGCTTGCCATGCGCCTGATGTCCGCGATGCCGGTCAGGACCGTGGCGACGCTCTTAACTGATATGGAGACACCATAACCATGATCCCCATGCAATCTATCGAGCACCTATCTCCAGACGAGCGGCTCGCGCTGATCGAAGCCGCTCAAGCCGAGAACGACGAGCTCCGGCAGCGACTCACGGACGCGGACAAGGAAATCGAATCCCTCAATAAGCAGCTCGCCGAAGCCCAAGCCGGACTCGCCTACCAAGAGCAACTGATCAACCGCCAGCGCACCGTCGTCATGCAGCAAGAAAGCCTGATGGACGCAATCGGCGCCGGCGGCGTGAGCGCCCAGCGCATCACTGGAGACTAGCCATGGACCAACGTATGAGCGGACCCGCTTTGGTGAACTACCTGCGTGACAGTCCCACAAGCGAAGCAAGCCGTTGGGCAGCCGCCGAGATCGAGCACCTGCGCGCCGCACTCACCACCATCGCAGAGTGGCCCACACCGCAACGAACGCCGGTCAGTGTAGATCTACGCAACGTGCAACTAGTGGCTTGGTCGGCACTACAGGGAGTGACCCATGGACCAACAACCAACAACTGACCTTGAGGCGCTGCGCCAGATTGGCGCCCTGCTCGACGGCGGATACTCCGTCAGCGACAAGCGCGTAATCGTGACGCAGGCGGCAGCCGAGATCGAGCGGCTGCGCGAGGTGTTGCAACTCGCCACTAACGCACTTTCCGATGGTCTTTGGGACTATGGCCCCGGACAAGACGAACATGACAAGTGCGACGAAGTTATTGAGATTTGCCGTGCCGCACTTGCACAGGAACAGGGAGAGAGTGATGACATTCGATGAATTGAAAGAGATCCGCGACGAAGCTCGGTCGGCTGAATGGAAGGCGGACTCTGCCAAACGCGCCGCGCTAAAGATCGGCAATATCCGTCGCGATCACATGCCAGAGATCGAAGACGTAAAGCTTCCGTTCGACACCGGCTGGAACACCAGCCGTAGCATGAGCGACGAAGCCGCCAACGCGATTAAGCAAGCGACACTTGACCTGCTGCCCGACATTCTGCGGTTGGCCGAGCTGCGCCTGGAAGCGAAGCATAAGCATCAATCGACGCTGGCGCGCACGAAAAATGCGCAGGTGGCGGATTTTCTCGGGGGCAATCATGACTGACCGATACACAGACATTCGGGCGGCGCTGGCTGCCGCTACGCCGGGGCCGTGGGAATGGATCACAGAAATATGTGAGCGCGGCCCGGTAGGTAAGGGGAGCACGATTAGGGTGTCGCTTTCTGCTCCGCGTAATAGCCACGCACATGCAAGAACTGCTGTCCTCGCGCCCAACTGGAATACGATCGAGGGCGATGTTTGGCAGGCGTGGATTTCGTGCAATGAAGCAAACGCCTCGTACATCGCCTCCTGCCACCCCGAAGCCATCCGCGCCCTGCTGGCTGAGAGGGATGCTTTGCGGGATGCGCTCAAGACCATCAAGGATTGGCCCGTCACAAGTCCGCTGAATATGGACGCGCACAACATGGCTATAGCCGCGCACGCCGCACTCGCACAGGGACAGGAGGAATCATGAACACCGAACAGGAAATCTACGGATGGCACATCATCCACGCCCCAACCGGCCTGCCCTACGCGTTCTGCTCGCGCGAAATAGGCGGAACCGTGCTCACTGAGGATGATGTGCTTGATGGCCTTGATCCTGAGTTATTTGTGCTCGTGCCGCTGGTGCGAGCCGGGAGGCTGCAATGAGCACCGAACAGGAAAGAGCCGACTTCGAGGCGTTTACGTCCCAGCACGGCCTCTGCATTACGGAAGATGGTGACCTATATCGCAGCCATGTCGTGGCCTGGATGTGGAAATCATGGCAAGCCCGAGCCGCCCTGCAATCGCAGGATCGGGACGAGGGCTATCGGGCGATGGCAGCCGAGTATCAACGCTGGATCGACGCCTATCACCAAGGGATGGATTACGAAGACTTTCTGAAAAAGAGGCCCGTCGCATTGAAGGGGGATACCAATGCCACTGTTTAGAAAGAAACCCGTGGTGATCGAAGCAATCAAGTGGACGGGTGAAAACGCCGATGAAGTGCAGGCATTCCTTCACAACGGCCATCCAGACGCTGCCCATGGCTGGGTTAAGGGCCGGTTTGTGGAGATCGGAACGCTCGAAGGCTTGATGGTCGCCAGTGTTGGAGATTGGATCATCAAGGGCGTGAGAGACGAGTTCTACCCCTGCAAGCCCGATATTTTCGCGCAGACTTACGAGCCTGTCGTAAAAGGCCGCATTGAGGGAGATGGGGAATGAGAACTACGCAAGACCCTAAGAAGCGGCGCAGCTTCATCGTGACCGTACCAACATGGACACAAGGAGGGAGAGACGTAACGCTACGCCTTCTCCGGGAAGCGCTGAATGAATCTTTCACATTCGGCGACCCCGAAACGCCGAGCGAGAAAGCCACTGTTCGCCCATACCCGAACCCTTGCAAGGAAACGAAATGAACACTCACGACATTGATATTGAGCTGCCAGCCGAGTTCCGAAGCGGCAACGATATTCCCGTCACGCAGGCCACAATCAAGCGCGAGCGGATGGAAGAGGTCATACGGGACGCCATCGAAGCCGACCGCAAGCGCAGGGGTGAGCCTTCTAGTCTTGCGGAAGTATGGCGCATCAACGCTGATGAAGCCGAAGCCTACGGGCAGTCAGACAGAGCGGACACATTACGAGAATGCGCGGCGGCGGTAGAAAGGCTTGCCGCCCCACAACCTGCCCAGCGGGCGTTGATAACCGGCAAACAATTGCCGGACGGGTCGTATGAGGCTGTGCCCGCGGAGTCCGTTGAGACATTGAAGGTGCCGAGCATCGACGAAATCATGGATGCCGTTTGGGCCTACGGTTGCGCCCATGGCATGCGGAAAGTCACGGCAACCGAATTCGTCACCCGGTGGCGTGATATTCGAGCCCTTCTCGCCCGCTACGGCAATGCTGCGCTTCCTGCCGACGGGGAAGAAATCATCGTGAGCCTTCCCGACGGTCGTCGGTATCCTCTTCCGTTGCTTCCGACAGGCATGGGAGCGCCCCGATACAGGGTTGAGGTTCCTGCGCCTCAGCCCGCAGGAGCCGCCCATGAGTAACACCACCTTCGCCCTGGCCGTGTTCGCGTTTTTGGCCGGCCTCGTAACGGGTGTCCTATGGCTGTTTGCTCTCACTGAGCCGCTGCTATGACGTGGACTGTACTAGATGGACCTGAGCGCCCCCTTGTGGGGCGTTCGTGATTTTGGAGGTAGAGGAATGGCACAACCGCCGTATTTGACCGATGATGAAATTGCCGAGATCTGCAATCCTCTTGTCAACGGGGCGGCTCGGTATAAATTCCTGACGAAGCTCGGGCTGCACGCTAACCGCAAGCCGAACGGGCAACCGCTAGTAGCTCGATCAGAGTTTGAGCGCGTCATGGGGGCCGCGCGAATATCAACAGATACAGCGCAGGCCGCAATTGTTGGCGACTTCGCCGCTCTGCGAGAAAGATGGAGGGGTAGAAATGGGGCGCAATCGCAAAGACGGTGACCCGCTCGGGCTCGCCGGCACGCGCCTGGCGTGGCGCAGGAATAAGTTTTGGTATCGCCACCGTGACGGACGATGGGAAAACGTCGGGACTGACATTGAGGAAGCCAAGCGCATCGCCCGTATGTACAACAGCCCGGGCGACACCTATGGAACGCTGTCGTACTGGCTCGACATGTTCTTGCGCGACTGCGAGGCAAGGGTAAAGGCTGGCGATCTGTCCAGCCGGACGCTTCAGGACTACCAGAAAAACGTAGTCGAACTAAAAACCGTGTTCGGTCAGTATTTCCCTGAGCAGATCTCACCCGCATCCGTTCAGGCTTATCTTGAAGAAGGGAAACGCGCTGGACGCGCCACACGCGCTAACCGGGAGCGCGCCTGTCTGTCATCTTGCCTGTCCTGGCTGATACGCACAGGGCAGACCACCATCACGGTGAATCCGTGTATGCGGGCCTCCGGTGTTAAGCGCAACGAAGAAGGCGCTCGCGAACGGTACGTCACGGATGCCGAATACAACGCTGTCTATGAGAAGTCCCCTGCCCCGGTTCGTCTCATGATGGAGCTGACATATCGCACCCTGCAACGCCCTGAAAGCGACATCATCGGATGGACTCCCGCAAACATTCGCAGCAAGGCCGGGGGAAAGGTGCTCAAGGTGACGCAGAATAAAACAGGGCGAACACTGGAGATCGCGCTGGACGGCAGGCTCAAAGAACTCATTGATGCCGCAATCGGCGAGGTTCCTGTTCTGCTCCGTCCAATCATCCACACCCGCAAAGGCAAGCAATATAGCTACAGCGGTCTCGATACTATGCTTCGCAGAGCGCAGGCGGAAGCCAAGAAAAAGATGCCAATGCTAGAGCCGTTCGGGTTCCGGGACTTGAAGGGCAAGGGGGCTACCGATATGTGGCTGGCTGGCGTGCCGATTGAACGCATCCAAGCGCTGTGCGGCCACAAGGATAAGTCCACGACCGAGATCTACGTGAAGGCCAGATGGCGTGATTCTATCGAGTCCAACAGCCTGCAAATTGGGGCATAAAGGCGTCACATATCCAGCGAAAGAGGCGGATAAAACACGCAAAAACAAGCCTTAGACGCACTATTTTTGTGAGACGCTCTTTTCAGCGAAACCCTTTATTCATGCAGGTTTCAAGGCATCGCGGCAAGCTGACTGTTAATCCGCAGGTCACAGGTTCGAGCCCTGTTCGGGGAGCCACCGAATACCGAAAGAAATCAAGCCCTTACAGCCAACACGCTGTAGGGGCTTTTTCTTTACTATGTGACGTTTTATGTGACACTGTCGCATATCCAGTATTTCACGCCCGCGTTCGGCACCGTGGGCGGCCTGATCGACAGCGACGACGCTATTGACTACGACGCTTAAGCGGTTTCGGTCAGCGCGCCCTTGATCATATCGAAGCTGACCGTCAGGCGCCCCACCTCGCCATACTCCCGATGGTAGGTAATCACCTTGGCGTCCCGGCCAGCAATCCAGCCACCACGGGCGGCATAGGCGTCGGCGGCAGCAAGAGTGCGGTGTTGCTCGACGATCATCAGGTTGTTTTCCTTGATGTCCACATGGTGCAAATGCCCCATATGGGCATAAGCGTACCTAGTTCGCCCGAACATTTCGCGGAACTGCGCTGCGAACACCTCCGCAACGTTGGTGACTTTGCGCTTGTGGCCGTGGTGCGTGAAGATCGCGACCTTGCCAAACTCGTACGCGTTGTAGGGCGACGGACTTGTATCGACCGTAATGCGCGGATCGTCCTCGTACAGGACGGCCAACCACTCACGCAGCCAGACCTGCGACACGGGGTCATGATTGGCATCAGCCATGATGATGTGGACCCGCTCATGTTTTGAGAGCAGCATGTCTATCACCCGACGCAGTACACGGATCGCCACACGCACCAACTTCGGGAAACGCCCGTCGGCATCAAGCAGGTGCTTGCTGGCCGGCGTCACGGCATCAAAGCCGTCCCAATGGAGCAGGTCTGAGATCTGCGCAAGGAGCGCCGTCCTGGCTGGTGGCGACTGATCAATTGCCCTGGCGAACCAGGCGACAAGCGTTTGCTCGGCAATATCGATGTCCCACGATGCGCCGGTCTCAGGCTCCCAGGACAGCGCGCCAAGGTGGAAGTCGGTGATCACGTAGCAGTTGAGCAAATCGGAATCGCAAGGATGCCCGGCGAATGGCACCGGCTCCGCCCGTGGCAAGCCCTCTGCCATACCCTCGAAAGCCGCGCGCATGAGTTGCGCTTGGCGCTCGTTGTCAACGGCCGATTTCACCCACTGCCCGGAGGGCTTGCCTTCCTTGTTGTAGTAGGTGGAGACGCCACGCAGCATAAACCCGTCTGGCACCGGGCGCGTGTAGTCGTGCTCAGGCGCATACCCCGCCCTAGCCGCAGCCGCCTTGGCCGCCTTAATACCCTGATCGACGGTCCGCCTACTTAGACCCAGCGCAGCCGCCGCCCGCTGGTTGCTTCCATGCTCGTTTACGGCATCGATGTACTCGCACTGCCGCTCGGTGGCCCACTCTTTGATACGCTCGTCGATTACTGGCACACCACCTCCCGCCTGTTGTTGTGCGTCACGATCTGTCGGGCAAGCTGATCTGAAACCACGTCAGCGTCGCGGTCCGTAGGCCGGAACACGAATGTGTTTTCGCAATACGTATCAACGACCTTCGGAGTCAGCAGGCCGCACCCAGCGGCGAAGCTCACGGCGAATATCACTGTCATCCATCTGAGAAATGCGCGAATCTGCCTCATTGATTTGCCTCCGCTGTTCCGATGTTGCCTGCTCGACTTCCCGCCTCACTTCTTCCTTGCCCGCCGCCTTGCCCGATTGCCGGATCGCAAAAAAAGCCGCAAAGGCGGCTAAGGCAGTAGCGATGTAGGGCCAGACTCGCCCCCAGAGTGCTCGGAGCCAGATCATGACCTCACCTCATCCATGGCTTGGGCGTAGTACCGCGCCCACTTGGCGCGCAGTTTTGCCCGCTGAGTCTCCGATCCCCTCGACCACGCGCCGGGTCGCCAGCAGCGAAGGTATAGATTCCATGCCCCCTCGACATCGCCGACTGCTGGAAGCGCTTTAGGATCGGTCCACAGCAGCAGTCGCGCGTAGATGGCGGCGAGAATGTCGTCATGCTCTAGTGCCTGCCACACCGCGTCGGGACTCGTTGATCCGACACGTTTCTGCGCAAAGGCTTTGGCGTGGCTTGCGCTGGACTTGTGATTAAGGACGCCAGTCACCCCACCACCACGCTCGAATTGCCACAGGCCGCGAGCCGGACCCTTTGCTCCGGGCGTGTTGAGCACTTGGTAACGGTGCCGGAAGTCAGCCTCTTGCCCTGCGATTGCCAACATGATTACTCTCGCGGGCATCGAGTCCATAGCCGCCGGGAGCATGTGCAGTGCTGGCAGGATCGCGTCACGCATCACCAGACCGGCGGGCGTGATGGCTACGGCCCGGTGTTCTTCGTAGACGGGTTGGTTGGGGGTCGGCTTCTGCAGGCTGGCCAGCCAGCCCAAGATTCGCTTAAGCAGCTCAAGCATCGCCGCCTCCACTGACCTTGGGTTGGTCCACCAGTCGGCCAATGATCCCGAGCGCCAACAACGAGATCGTGATGCCGCGCATCCAAGGGTCCGGTATCGACGCCATCATCTCCGGCGGAAGGGCTACCCATGCGGCTTGGATTGCCCCGGCCAAGACCATCGCCTGGACCGAGAACATGCGCCAGCAGCGGCGCCAATTGCTGATCAGCTTCATCTCGTTATCTCCATTTTGAAAGCAACCCAGAGCGCATACAGCACCCACCCAGCGCCAGCCACTCCCCCGACCTTGGCTGCATGAGTGAGCGCCGCCTTAACCATCTCGTTGCGTGTCTCCCTCCACTCGATGACAGACTCGTGATAGCGGCGGTGAGCATCGGGATCGCCATCGGGAAACCCGCGACGCAGTTCCTTGACCTCGTTGATGACCTCGTCCATCTTTCGGTCTACGTCGCCTTTTGTTTCGCGCAGGGCGGCGATGATTGCGCGCGTGTCTGGGGAGAGTTCCGACATGGCTTTCCAGATATGAAAAAGGCCCCGCGCAGGGGCCATAAAGAGAAACCCGGCTCAGGGCCGGGTCAGGTTTCTTGGGGCTGCATCGCTGCGACTATCTCGGCTTTGCGCTGCGGGGTTATCAGTTCGGCATCGACCAGCGCTTGTAGCCCTGCCTCGGTGCGTGGATCTTCATAGGTGACGTAGGTTGCGGCGATGAGGCGGTCGTACCAGAGCTTGATCGCAGGCTCGGTCATGGTTGCGGCAACTACTGCCAGTTGCTCGGCCTCCGTGAACAGGTCGAGCATTTCCAAGGCCGTGAAGCTCGGGTATACCGGGGGTGCTGGCGGCGCGGGCGGCGGGTCGATTAGAACCGGGTATCCGTTTTCATCGGCTGTGATGACCAGTCCCTGTGACTGCCCTTGCAGCAGGGCTGCGTGTTGTTCGGCAGTAATTTCCACAGCATCAGAAGGAATATTGTCGCCGTGGATATCAGACTTGTAGAACCAGTTAGTCCCCGGTGAGTAAAATAATTTTTCCATTGTTTAAATTCCTAGTATCCGATGGCAAGTATTATCGGGGTAGCACCAGCATCATTAGGCCCGCTTCGGTAAACCTGACATTGACCAAGTTGGTTTTGCGAGAAAGTAGAAAGGGCAAACCTACCTGCTGATGGGAGCGATCCGTTAATAAGGGTCGAAACAAAAACCCTAATTTTCGCATTCGGGAAAGCTATGGGAAATAATATTGTTTGGTGCCCCTCTACGCCGCTATCGGCACCCATCGCCCACTGAATAATCAACCCACCCGGCAATTTCTGGTAGCCGGTGGCTGTAAGCCCCTGATTCCCCCCACCAAACGCAGCCGCCAACTTCGCAGGCGTAATTACCACATCATCAGCGGTGAGGGCTTGCGACTCTGCCGTGGTGGCGATCTCTAGCACGCCCTTCTGGGTCTCGGACGCATCCTGCGACCTTATAGCGGCAATCAGGGCGTCATAATATTGCGATGCCTGCGCAGTATCCACAACCCCATTTGCCGCTATCCCCGCCTCTTTTAGCAGCGACTGAAAAAATCCCCCCCAGTCGTTCGCCCAGTCTTGCTCCAGATAGGTGCCGTCCTGAGAGTTTGGCGAGGTCCGGTTCTTGAAACTACCTTGCGGGTAGGCCAAGGTCTTGCCGTTCGCGCGGCCGGGGTAACGCTCATCAAGATTAAGTGCCATCTTATCCGCCTATAAAATCAGAGAACATCGCTTCGGGGTCGCCGAATTCCATCTCGTCGTTGTCAAATTCAACCAGCGCCGTCAGTTCCAGGAAGCCGCCAAATAAAACACCTTGGGGCCTCTGGACGAGGTCGGCGTTGAAAAGCGCCCATCTCTCAAGCTCGCTCAAGTCACCAGCGAACTCGACAGAGAAACGCATGTCTTCGGAATCGTTGACCCGTAAGAATTTCGGGCCCACCAGGAAAACCATCTGCTGGATGATGCTTTCCACCGTCGCATCACCCACGTTTTTCATGATCTTGGCTTTGATGGCCAGACGGTACAGGGCATCCGCCATCTGCCGGTCGTCGGAAACGCGGGACTCAGAGAACGTAGCTTCCAGGTCGCCGCACTCAGCCCCATCGGTCGCGTCGAACTCTGCGACCTGCATCGTGAGCTGTCCAATAAAGTCGCGGGGGAAAACAACGATCCGCCCTATGACGTCAAGCTGCTCCCCTTCGGCTTTATCGATGTCGTAGGAACCACGCACGGCAACCGCGGCGTCGTACAGCGATCCGCCCATGCGTCGGGCGATCGCCAACCAGTTCATGAGCTTGGGCTTGCTCCGATATTGGGAATAAGCCCGCTCAGGGACATTTGGGATCATCTGATGCTCCGAGAGACCCCAGCGTTCAGGCCGGGGAGGAAAGGAGCGCAGCCGGTAGGCTGCACTACTGGACATAAAAACAGGTATAATGTGTGAATGAAACGCACACATATATTCCTGCCTGAACCCGTTGTCGCTGCGCTCAAGTCGCTGTCTGAAAAGACAGGGCTTTCCGTCGCCGAACACATCCGACGCGCTATTGACGAGTACCTGAAGCGCCAATGAGCACGAAGGTTTACCGCTACCGCGTGAAGTCGCTGAACGGCCTGCTGAACAAGCAGGCGCGGTCGGTAAATTTCGTTTGGAACTTCTGCAATGACACGCAGAAACATGCGCTCAAATGGCGCAAGCGATGGCCTACCGGCTTTGATCTGAACGTCCTGACCGCCGGAAGCAGCAAGGAACTTGGCATCCACTCCGGCACGATCAATGCCGTGTGCGAGCAATACGCCAAGTCTCGCCAGCAGTTCAAGCGCCCGTACCTGCGCTATCGCGGCAAGCGGTCGCTGGGCTGGGTGCCACTCAAGGGTCGGGACTTGAAACGCCACGGCGATGCGTTCCGATTCGCTGGTAACACATTTCGCGTATTCAATTCCAGGCCCCTGCCGGAAGGAAAGATCAAGGACGGCACTTGCTTTAGCCAAGACAGGCGCGGAAACTGGTTCCTGAACATCGTCGTTGATGTTGCGGACGCTGAAACCAGAAAACCTGTGCGCGGCGTTGGCATTGACCTGGGGCTTGCCGATCTGGCTACGCTGTCCAACGGCGAGAAGATCGAGCATCCCCGATGCTTTCGGCAGCTTGAAGAAAAACTGGCGAAGGCGCAAAGGGCCAGAAAGAAACGACTGGCGGCGAAGATTCACGCCAAGATCGCCAACACCCGAATGGACTTCCTGCACAAGGCCAGTACGGACATCGTGCGGCGATTCGATTACATAGCTGTTGGCAACGTCAGCAGCGGAAAACTCGCCAAGACCAAGATGGCGAAAAGCGTTTACGACGCATCTTGGCATTCCTTCAAAACGATGCTTGCGTACAAGTCGGTTGCGAATGGCGCATGGTACGAAGAAGTGAATGAATCGTTTTCCTCCCAAACCTGTTCGAGTTGCGGCAGTCTGCCTGACTCGCGGCCGAAAGGTATCGCAGGTCTTGGAATAAGAGAATGGAAATGTAGTGATTGCGGTGCTGTCCATGATCGCGATGTCAATGCTGCGTTAAACATTCTCCGCTCGGGACGTCGAGCGCCAGTAGTGGGAATCCCCGTCCTTTAGGGCGGGGGGGACGTCAAGAGCGCGTCACCGTGATATTGGAGTCAAGCCAGCGGCTCAACTCGTTGTAGGCAATTGACTTGTTTGCCGACACACCATCCAGCGTGAGTGAGGTCACATACGAATTGCCGTATCGACCTATCACTTGGTTGATAGGCGTGTACATCGTGGAAATCGGTACCGACTCACCGATATCGAAGCCGGTCGTTTTGAACCCGTCTGCACCGGAAGGAGACTCGCCGGCCGCGAACCGAATGATCGAATCCTTGATCTGATCCTCGATGTCGTCGGGCAGCGTTCCGTCGTCCTTTACATCGACGACCACATCGATGTCGACGTATAGGGGCCGACCGAACGTGATCAACTGTTGGTGCGTGGCGATAGTGGGAGAAGTCACCCACTCCTGAATGATGGTGCCGTCCCCATTGAGCATCACGCCGGGATTCTTCTTCAGGTAGATGGCCATCGCGAGATCTTCAGCGATTCCTCCGTCGACAAGGATCGTGATCGAATGAGCCGGCAGCCCGTGCGGGTTCAGATCGGGATCGACCGCCGCACTGTTGGTTGGGTTCTCGTACACCTTGACCCGCCGAACACCTTCCGTTCCCGAAAGCGAACCATAGAGGGAGTCGACCTGGTTGTTCCCGTTTTTTCCGACCTCCAGGCGCCGGCGGATGCGAAGGTTTGAGTTCCTCTCCTTCTCCGTGCCTGGCGTGGCAGGATTGTTGTTCGTCACCGCGGATACACCGGCAATCGTGGTGATCATGCGCGTGATAGTGCCGGGTTCAGCCTGGATCGCACCGATCTTCTCGCTTCGAGCCGGCACAACAACAACGCCACCGGGCCCGACCGTGAACGTTTGATCGACTAGCCAGCGCTCGCCGTTGTCCGCGGACTCAACGATGCTATCTTGAAGAATCAAGGAGCCCGGAACACCGGTAAAGGTCAGGTCAACGTTTGATGGCGTGCCGTCTTTGCGGAACGTCCCGGTGATGGAGGCGATGGCATCCAGATCAATGCCGACGGCTTTCTCCGGGTCTTTACTCGCCCAGGCCCGATAGATCGCCTCGTCTAAGGCCGAGAATATTTCCGCATCGTGCGCGACCTTCAGGCCGTCCGGGCTCGACGGGTCAAGGATCCATTGCGAATCGATGTCTAGGTACAGCTGGCGCTCTTCTCGGAACCAGTCATTCTGGCTCTTGAGCTTGTATCCTTGCGGCGTCAGTTCTGCCATATCACACCGTCACTCTTTGAGTAAATTGAATTTCCTGCTCGCCGTAGATCGTCAGAACCTGAGCACTCACAGAGAGCGCACGCGTAGGCAGGTCGTAATCCAGTCCAAACGCCAATAGACGAACGACGCCTTGAGTGCGCACAATCCGGTTGCGGATGATTGCCTCAACAGCGTTCATGTTCTCGAACTTGCCGAGAATCTGCTGAAACCAAGGTGTTCCATCGCGGACGTCCCGGAAGTACTCACCAAGGAACAACTTCAGTCTGGTAACGATGGTCTGAGCGATAGCTGATCGATCCGTCAGAAACATGTTCCCGCGCGTCACCAGATCGCCCGCCTCATTTAATCTGCGCACCTGCATCAATTTGTTGGCCCTCCTGAAGTGCCGCCACCTCCCTCCACACCGGTATGACGGTGATCGATAAAGCTGATTCCGTCACATGTGATATTTGGGGCTTCGATGGTGCCGTCTGTGTTGATGATGCAAGCGCCGTTGATGACAACCTTTCCGTCTGCCAGGAGGCGGATCGACCCGGCGCCGTTATCTACGACGATCTCGCCGCTGGACTTGATCCATACGTGCCGGCTGCCGTCTCGAGACTGCAGGCGTATTCCATCGTTCGCGAAGCCCGTGATGCGCGTCGGTAGTGGCCTAAAGCCCGGGATGAAGAAAGCATCGTGCGCGTCGTGAAACCTGGCGAGTGGGTTTGTTGCGACGCCGCCCGTTTGCTTCCATCCATCCACACAGCGTTGTGAGAACAGAATCAGACCTTCGTCACCCTGGTTAACCTGGTGGGCTACCGAGAATTGCGTCCCGCCAACGAAGAACACCGGCACATCCGCGATGGGCGGCGGGTTATTCACCGCGCCGTTGACGCTCACTCTCTGCAAACCGACGCGCACCTGGGCGCGCTGCAGGTCAGGATCAAAGGCCAGCACATGGCCGGGCGCCGCGGTATACACCCCCTTCATCATTTCGCGAAATGCGGTTTTGAGAAGGCCCGCTTGCTGTATCGACCTCATGCCCTGTGCCCCATTCCTTCCGTGTACATCGCGTTGACCCGGCTCACTGCCTCGCCGCGCGTGATCGTCCCATCATGGTTCGTATCCAAGCCAGCGTTTTGCGTGTATTCGATGCTCCCTGATGTCCACATCACCCACGAATCCGCCTTTCCAATGCCGGCCGGCCAAAGCACTGCCATGTACATGTCGCCCAGGTTATTGATGCGACCCACATATGGCTCGAAGTACTTCTCTACGTAGTCCAACTGCTCCACGGCGCCCATGTTGGCCAGCGCCCGCGTTGAGGTTCCCATTGCGCGAGCTGTGGACGGCATAAATTGCAGAAGGCCGGTTGCGCCGGATCCGGCACGGTTGATCTCGGCAGGGCTAAAGGTCCGTCCGGTCTCGAACGCCATGACAGCCATGTACCAGTTAGGGTCCAGGTTCTGTCGACCGCCAATCTCCCGAACCTTTACGCGGAACTCCTGCGACACCCGCGCGCCCCACACCAAGCCGCCGTCCAAGCTGTTTTGCGCGATCTCGCGTGTTCCGGCCCGAATTGCATCCAATCGCATATCCCATGCATGGCCGTGGGTGTCGCCGACGTAGTGAATGGAGAACACGTTGTATTCGCCAGTCGCCGACGCATCCCCAGCCATCTCTGCGATGTATGCGTTACCTGTGTTGTAGGTAGAGAATTCAGACTGAACATTGATCCGGCTGGTCGTGCGGATGTATGGGTTAATCCTCGTGGTGACGTCCACGCCAACACCCTGCGGACCACGCGTCACCTCAGGCATCCCCACCATTCCAGTGTGCTGATTGACCTCAAAAATGGTCGTGGTGCGTTGCTCGTTCTCGCGCGTCACTACGAGAGAGCCGCGGTCCTCCACCCACCTGAAATCGAACTGCGAAGCAAGGCTATCCAAAACGTCGCGAACATCTCCGTCGGCGGTGTATCCCGTAGGAAAGACATCAGCATCAGTGAACTGAGACAGATCAATTTCCAGGTACCGCGGCCAGGCTCGGGCAACGTCAACCAGGACGTCCGTCAACTTAGCTCCGGGCCCATACGGGGAAGATATGGTCCCGCGATCTTGCGCTCGACCATTGCTGCACAACAGCCTAGTAATAATGTCCGGCCCGCGCCGCTCACGGAACACATTGGTAATGGAACCAATGAATATCGCGTCGTAAGCGTCGACGTATCCCGCGCTCAGAATGATGTCCGAGCGATTCTCAATGCTCGTGTCTTTCGATAGGTTGTAGATCTGAATGTCGGCGCGCGCGAACGTGTTGGCAGGGTTCACAACGATATCGAACACACAGCGGAATTGATGCTCTTCCCGACTATCGATGAACGGCTCGCCGTTGATCATGATGGACCACTGGCGAAGGTATTGAGTCAAGCCGGTAGCCATACCAGGTGGTTGTCCTTTCCGAGATTGTCGAGCGTTGCTTCAGCGCCCACAAATATGAGCCGCCCTATGTCCTCGGGCAAGTTGTAGGAGTTCGTCAATATGGATCCGGCATTCAGCGCCATACCCAATGCGACCGGCGCGCCGTCGCGATACAGGTCGAGCGTCCATAGCGGTGCCTCTTGGTAGGCGAGGTAGTTAACCCGGAACTCCAACAAGTTCCCGCCTAAGCGCTGCGTGAATCGCTGGTGCGCGTTTGCGCTACCGCCTCTGAGTGGGATTTCGATCATATCGGCGTCATCGTTATGCCATCCGCTGTGTTCACGGCGTAGGCGGTCGCTTCACTTGGTTCCTGGCCAACCTGCTGGCCCCGGTTGGTATCGGCGGCCGCCCCTGACTTCGCCGGGTCACCTTCAGCGAGTTGATCCTGGCTCGGTTGGGTCTTGTCCTCCAATCGATCTAGCTGGATCAGCTCTTGCATTTCGGCAACGAAGATCAGGCCGCCCTCACTTTCGGGGTCGCGCGTTCGCGATACCCGCGTGAGCACCATGTCCGTCAGTTGGATATCTACGGCGTCCACATCGAATGGCAATCCCGCCACAAGCAGCTCAAGCAGGAATTCCAGCGCGCTCGACGCCCGGGTGCTTTGCGACCCTGCCAAGAATCCTGCCGACAGCCCAGCCACCGCCGCGACGTAGGGATTGTTCCCGGCCAAGTTCGACAATCCGCCTGCAGCCAGCCCGATGAGGTCGAACACTTTAAGCGGGTTGTTGCTGATAGAACCCACCATGTAGTAGCGCATGGGCTGCAGGATGCGATGATCAGCCACCTTCACGCCGGATTCGACCGGGTATCGCGTCAGCTCGATCGATGCCTCGAACTCATCTTCCAGGACAGCATCAAATTGATAGCCTGCGAGTGTCGGAGAGGTTCGAGTCAGTATGTTGAGAATGCTCATCGATCCACCGCTGAGATAATGTCTTCGGCCGCCTCGCGCTCGCGGCGCTCCACAACTTCAACCACGCGACTATCGAGAGCGCGTCCGTCGATCTCCATGCGCACATCGAGCTGGTTTTGCACGTTCACTCGTTGAGGCGCCACTGGCTTATCAGCCTTCTCCCGCTGGTCGCGCAGCATGATGACTTCGGGGCTGGCGTTCAACGCTTCGGAGTGACTGACCTCGCCACCCGAATACACCGGCTCCGAACTCTCCGACGGCTCTTCCGATTTTTTTCGGTCCATATAGTCCAGCAGGAAGTCCGACGGATCTCGCCTGCCTTCAGGCGCGAACCTCACAAGCGGGCCTTCCTCATCGAGACGCTGCCGCTGCTCGTCTGACAGGCCGTTTAACGCGATGTCGCCGGCCATCAACCCCGCTCCGGCCGCAGCGCCCCAGGTCCCAAACCGCGCGAGCCTTGCGCCTGCCGCGCCAATACCGCCCGGCATGAGCCCACGCAGAGCAACGCCTACGCCAGCTGTTGCGCCGCCACCCGCCGCGAGAGAAGTTGCGACCGGGTTCTCGCCTAAGTACTCAGCCCCCTTTTCGATGATGTCCCGGTTACGGTCGATGATGCCGCCCGCAGCATCGATCACGCGGGTAAATCCGGGGAGAATCTTTACCGCCAGCGTCTCGCCGATGCCCTCGAATCGCGTATTGATTTCTGACAGCGCCCGGTTATAGTCCCGCGCTGCCTCTGTAGCTCTGCCGAACTCGCCATATAAGGAACTAGCTCGGGACACCGCGGCATCCAGCTCCACGGATCCGGCGCGAAGCGATCGCATCACACCATCGGACAGGCCCCACGCGTCTTGAATCAGACGCTGCTGGTCTTTGTCCATTTGAGGAACGACCTCAGCCAGCGCGCGGATGAAGTCCTCGCCGGTCTGCGCCTGCATGAGCGCGTGCGTGTCCACCCCGGCGAATGCCGCTTCCTGGAAGGAGCCAAACTCTCCCTTCAGGCGCAACTGTGCCAGTGCGTTCTCCGCCGAGTTGATCGCGGCCACCGCGTCCTCGGCGTCACCACCCATGGACTCCAGGGCGCGCCCATAGGCGTAAATGAAGTCAGGCGAAGTGTTTAGCTTCTCGACAGACAGATTGAACTGGTCGACCCGTCCACCGGCATTCACTGCAGCGGCACCGGCCAGGGTAAAAGCGCCTGCGATCGCGGAGCCGGTGAACCCCACCAGCGTGCGCATGCGACCCAAGCTACCCTCAACCCGCTTGGCCCCTTCGTCATAGTTCGACGTGTCGAGACCAATGCCGATCAGAAAGTTTCGCAGTACCTTTGCCATGTCTTATCGCTTCTTCTATGAGACCGGTCGGATGGCCTCTCGGTGCGATCGCACCAATTCATCGATCGCCTGGTTGAATCGCTCGACGTCCTCCAAGCTGTATGTGCCGTCGTTCAACTGCGCCCAGGTGCACAATGGCGGGCAGACACCATTGACGCCCACGCAGGGCCGCATCAGGTACCAGTTGACGGCGCTTTGGTCGCCTCCTGTGCTGCGTCTTTTCCGCTTTCGTCTGCCCAATAGGTAAAAAAACCCTCAAGGTTCCAGATCAAAGCCTTGGCGCGAAGGCGGTTCCAGTCCATGACATCGCAGTCATTGATGGTGACTTGCTGCTGTGTACCGCTCTTGAAAACTCGGCCAAGCATCAGCTCGTCAATCTTTTGCTTCGCGCTGTGCGGCATCGCGAGGAACATGAAGAACATCACGTCTTCGTTCACCGGCTTGCCGGGTTCGCTCGCGCTCAGGCGCTGGACAATGGCTTGCGTAAGCAGGCTCAGCAGCTCGTCTTGCGCGACGGCGGAGGCGCGGGCCACGTTGTATGACCCGCCCTTTAGCGTGAAGGATTTAACCGTCTCGCTCATTAGCCACCCCGCAGCGTCGTGAAGGTGTTGAACTCCATGATGAACACATCGTCGGAGATCGAGCCGCCGCCCGCCCGGTTGATGGCGCCGTCGTTGACAATTGCCCCTTCCATGCCGATCGCGTTCTCAAGCGTGCCGATGACTGTCCGCGTATACGTAATGTTCGCGTTGCTTCCATACAGTGCCTGCATGTACATCGCGTCAGCGCCGCCAGGGTTCAGGCTGAGCGTCACACGTCGCCCCGGGTTGAGGCGGTCCAGACGAACCGCATTGCCGCCCATACCCCGTCGAATCGTGGTGCTGGGATCGATCGGCTCTTCCGTAACCGGGCTGTCCGCTTCACCCCAATCGGTAAGCTGCCGCCCGTTGACCGTGATGACGGTGTTTTCGGTGGTGATATTTACGAGTGCCATTACACGGTCTCCTGCTTAGTAGATGTCGAGGTCGACGTCGACGATATGGATCGCGCCGGCGCGGAACAGTCGGATCCGGATCGGCGCGGCCTTGCGGGCGTTCCGATCCTCGGGCGTGATGTCGAGGATGTCTTCAGGCTTGGTGAGGATCTCGAAGCCGATCGTGTACTTTTCCTCGCCGTCATCCGGATCGACATAGTTGCGGGGGCCGAGGTAGCCGTTGGCGATGTACTGCTCGCCCACCTGACGAGCAACGGCCAGCAACACAGCCTGACCGCGAGGCGTCTGTTCCAGCTTGGTCGTGACGTTAGCCAGCGCGTTGTATAGGCGCACGGTGAGCGTGTTGATAAAAGCGTCCAGGTTCACGACGTCATCGATGAACTCGCCGTAAGACGAATGTGTCTTCGTATTCAGCCAGCGGCCGACGTCCTGCGACCCCTGCAGTTCCACAATGGAATAGAACGCCGCGTTCTTTTGCTCCATTGCGACGATCTCGGATCCCTTCAGGTCTTCTGCGAGCACGCCGGGCGACTTTTTGAATTCACCAGTGATGGTCGAGCGATCCGCCGAATAATTCACTGCGGCGAAGTGCTTGGCCAGGTAGGTACCGGCGTGTTCGTTTGTCGCATGCGCGGCAGTGTAGACATGGCGAAAACCCAGCGCCGTCAGCTCGCTGGCGACGTCGTCGGTCTTGTTCTGATCGCGAATATCGGTCGCTGCAGCACCAGCCTGGTTGTTGATGAACATGCTGGCGTTCTGCTCACACCAGTCGGCGATCTCTTCCACGCTATTGCCGTCCGTCAGCACAGGCGCCGTAAAGATCGTCCAGTACCACCAGTAGGCGTCTCGCGCCTTGTTGAGCGTCGACGTAATGGTGGTGTCGTCGGCGTCCGTCATCCAGATGGTGACCTCACGCATCTTCGGCGTGCCACCCAGCCAGGCCGCAGCGGCCTTATAGGTCTCGGTCGTGTCGGGAAAGTCGACGGCGACTTCCTGGATGTCCAGGTAGGTCTTGCGGGTGTTCTTCGGCAACGTGCCGGCCGTGACATCAGCAGCAGCGGCGAAGATAGTGGCGGACGCGAAGTTGGCGAAGCCGAGCCCGGCAGGGCTGATCCTCGCGTTCACGCGGATAATACGGTCGGCGGGCATTGCCATTTTTCGTACCTCTCGGTGGGTTTACGCTTTGACGGTCGCGGATTGCACTGAGTCTCCCTGCTCATACTGGGCAGACAGACTCACTTCCATGATTCGGTTGATCTGATACTTCTTCTTGACCTGCATCCGCAGGTAGATGTCGACCCGGGCCCGCTCCTCGTACTGGTTCGACTGCAATGCAGTCAAATCCAGGACCGGCCCGGTGGACATGATGTTTACGCCTTGGCGAAACAGCTGCCAGTAGATGTCGTCCCGCTTATCCATCTGCAGTAGATTGGCGGCGTACTCCTTCGCTCCATCCCGGTAAAACTCGACAACGCACGTCGCCTCTTGCTGGCTGCGAATCGTGTGCTCAAAGGTTTCGTTGTCTTCGAGCAGTTCACGATCCTTGAAGGCCATACCGCGGTTGCGAATGTCCGTCCGGACATGGATCGAGGCATAGCTACCATGTGGTGCCGGGGCGTTCTGCGCCGCCATGATCACCATCGGCACCCCCGTTACCGTCGCCACCGCCGGGCGTAGCAGCTTGTAGAGTTCAAGGTTCGTCATCGTCTTCCGGCTCCGGCAGTACGGTGTTCGGCGAATATGGGTCGGCCTGGTCGTCGTACCGACTCACCACCACCTTCGCGTAGGTGCGCCATGGCCGGATATCAGAGTCGATGATTTCCCACCGGGCACCGAGGAATTCCATGTCGTGGCTCAAGACCAGCTTGGTCAGGTCGCCGGAGTTGATGTAGAGCTTGCGAGAATCCAATATTCGCTTTCCCGCACGCATCAGGTTTTCAAGCTCGCGATCTCGCAGGGGCTGAATCGTCGCGGTATACACCTCAGTGATCGGCGCACCCGGGACCCAAATACCCTCGTCGTCGTACCCGCCCTGAGTGAAGGCTTTGACCTCAACAGACGCGGAGGCGAACACATCATCGATGTGGCCACCGAAGTCCAAAGGGCCGCTCATTCGATGCCCTCCTTGATAAACCCAAGTCTTATCAGGTTCATAACGCACCTCTCATGTCGCCATATTTTGTGCACATAAGTTGGGTTCATCCCATGCCTCTGAGCAATAACAGAAGCGCTTTCCTTGCCTTTTGAAAGGTACACGTCCCTGACTTGCTCATCGGTGTACTTTCCTGTCCTTTTCCCTTCGCTCCACGCCAGCTTTTGGGCTTCCGCCTTCCTTGCTTTTGTTTCGTCCGAGTCCTTTACGCCGGTATGCGCATCAACCAGCTTCTTCCTGAACTCATCTTGCTGCCATTTCTTTTTAAGCTTCTGGCTAATCCGACTTCTAACCTTCTCGCACTCCATGGCCCTTCTGGTTCCTTCTGAAACCTTTTCCCGCTCTCCTTCGCGAGAATACCTAGCCTTGGCGCTTAATGAGCACGTAGCACGCTGGTCTTTGGTGAACTCGTATCCGTAATTACCGGCCCCGCCAAGGCTTTTGTTGATCAACAATCCGCCATCGCTGCGCCTTCCGTATTTGCATATCAGCTCACGCTCATGCCTAAAAGCATCTGACTTTCGCTCGAACTCACCGAATATGCGGACTGATATTTCAGAGCCTCTGTCCTTGTGCTCTTTTACTATCGAAAGAACCTCTTTTCTGCCGCTTGTTCCATTCAAGTGCTGCGCTGGTCGGCCCTGATTCCCTGCACCTACATAGAACAGGTTTCCTTTGTCATCAATAAGCCCATAAGTAATAAACATGCCTATCTCCAATGATGGTATCGATCATTGGATTATACCCCTTCAGTAGGCTTATTCCTAACAACTTTTGATGTTACTGAGGCCCTTAAATGGCCTGTGTCGATCAGTGGGTTGCTCGACCCTTTGCGCTTGATGGTGGAAGGCTTATTCGGCGGCGTATCCAGGTCAGTGATGTACTTCCGCACCGCGCCTTCTGCCTCAGCGCCTACTCGGGCCATGATCCGCCTAGAATCGAGACCATCCTCGATACCCTCTCGGATCGTGTCGATGATTTCCTTGGTGCCGGCTTCCACACCCTTATCGAGCCACGGCCGCGCGGGGATGTCGTCATTTCCGAAGTGCTGGATCGCGCCTATGGTGGCGACCGTCATTCCATCGCTGCCAGGCTGCACGCCGGCGGACTCATGAATGCCCACCAGCGCGTAGTACGGTGTGCGAAGCTTGGCGATCTCCTTTTCGAGCGCCGCCTGGACTTCTTGCAGTCCATTGATCTTCATCGACATCAGATGACCCTCGCGCCCATCCCCGCGCGCCGACGTAACCGGTAGAACTGCTGGCCGTACACGGTGTACGTCAGCGCGTCATTCCCAGCGTCCATCATCGAGGCCACGCGGAAGGATATCGACTCATCGGCGACCTGCTTGGACTGCGTGTTCAGCCGCGCAATGCCACTAATGCCATTCGCGACGCTGTCACCATAAAAGAAGGTCAGCCAGTGCGCTGCGAACAAGTACATGCCGCGGCGCTTGAAGTTGTGACAGTCCAGCGAAAATGGACCCCAGCCGCTACCTCCGGTCTCCGAATCGGCCTCGCACAGCACATCGGAGATCACATCGTCTGGCCACTTGGCGACGTCGCTAAACTGACCGTTAAACGCCTGGCGAAAGTCGGTGATTATGGCTGGGGTGATTTCCATTACTCGTCCTTATTGGTCTCTTCTTCAACGACCCGCGCTGGCTTGCGTCCCTGACGCGCTGAAACTTCGGTAAGCTCGCCCAGTTCGATGTAATACTGAACGTCGGCGCAGTCAGTCACCTCGTACACCTCACCAGTGCCGGGGATGAGCGCCACTTTCTGTTTTCCATTGAGCAACTTGATCACGCGGCGCGATGTGTTCTGTACTTTCATGTCTGTCCTTGTTATGACAAAGAAAAGGGCGGCCCGTAGACCGCCCCACCGTCGCTCATTGACGCTTAGGTCATCGACGCCAGGTCGAAGTACCCTGCCGACATCGGGTAGCGGAACTCAACACCCGACACCTTGTACTCAGCCGGCACTTTGATCTTCAGGTTGCGCGGCTGCGGAGCGGCGGGACGCCAGAACATGGGCACGTACATGACCAGATTCTCAGGGTTGCGCTCGTAAATCATGATTCGATCCTTGCCGGAGGCACCCGCACCATCCAGTTGGAAGCGCGGAACGATCATCATTTGCTGACCGGTCATGCGGGTGTACAGGTTGTTCGCCTGCAGGATTTCCAACAGCGTCTTATCCGGCGCGTAGTCGGTCGCAGCGGTCGTGGCAAGGAACGTCCAACGATTAGCAGCCATGACCATGGTATTGGGTACATGCACCCCCTTGGACTGATTCCAGACGTCGCCGATCATGCCGTTGATCTCGTCGAGAATCATCTTGCCGGTGGTGTTGGCGTGACCCCAATCGAGCGTGCTGGTCGAGTCGACCGTAACGTTCGGGTGATTGAACAGGCCGAACATATTGCGGTCGGCGTCGCCGTGGTACGCCACGCGCTGCATGTGCTCTTCAGCGCCACGGCGGGCCGCGCTGGCCAGCGTGGTATCCAAGGGCATGTTCAGGTGCTGGGACTTGCGCAACTCGTCCAGGCTGTACTCGAACGAGTTCCCCGCGTAGCCGACAGGGACCGAATCCTTCTTCGCCTTCACAGCGACGTTGGGCAGATCATCGGCATTGGCGCCGATGAACTTGCCAAGCGTCACCGCGTCGTAGCTAATGTAGTCGACACTGTCGACCCACTCAGGCACGGAAGAGTTGATGGGGATCAGCTCTTGGAAGTTGATGTTCGGGTACTTCGTTTCGTAGATGCGCGGCTCGACCTGCGCAAGCTGCGAGATATAGAAGCCCAAGCCATCGTCGGCGGTGCGGATCGCATCGTCGTAGGTGATGGTTTGACCTGCGGACAGACCCAGATGCGGGAAGTCCTGGTCAAGGGTGATAGTCTTCTTTGCCATTTTGCTTAACCTCCAATGACCAGGGAAACGGCAGCCAGGCCGGCGCCGGTTGTGGTTTCGATGAACTTCGCACCTGTGATGGCGACGCCCTTGGTTGCCCCGGTTCCTGCTGCGTTGTTGGCAATGCCAGGGTTAGCGGCGGGCGTACCGGTGTCGCCAACCACCGCGTAGACCGCATCGCCAGCGGCCACAGCGCCCAATGTGGGTACGTAGATGGTGCCGACTGTCAGTACAGATGCATCGCGCTCATCCGGCGCGCCTGCGGTTGAGCCGGCCACCTGTGCGCGGTTGAGCTCACGGCGCAGCACGCCGATGATGTCGGCCGCGACTGTGGTCTCGTCTACGGGCGCAAAACCGTCGTCTCCGTCACGGGCCACAAAGACCCCCCAGGGGATCGTCGAACCGGACTTGTTGAGCTTCGACACAGAATTGTTGATCTGCGCATCGACGACCATGCCGGCATAGCGGTCGCCGTGGTTCAGGGTGTATCCGCCAGTGATAGGCATGATCGTTACTCCTTGGATTGAGTGAAGCGGGACGCGTACGAGTCGTAGGCGGGTTTGGGTTGATCCTTGATCTGCTTGGCGCCGTCCTCGGCCAGCTTGCGCTTCTGGTCGGCGTTCGCGTCAGTAGTCTGGACTTGCTCGGCGGCCATATCAAAAGCGGCTTGGACGTAGGCGTCAGACTTCTCCGACCAGTCGATGGTCGGGCGAGCCTTGGCTAGCGCGGCGCGCTGAATCTCCACCGGGCTGATGGAGTCGCAAGTCAGGCCCGGCGCGACCTTCTCGGCCTTGGTGCGGGCGTCTAGCACGGCCGCCACACGGGCGTTGATCGAGTCGTCAGCCGTAGCAGCTTCCAGTTTCTCGATCTGCTCCTTCTGGCCGTCAATGGTGGCCTGGCGCTTGTCCAGCTCCGCCGCGTCGGCGGTGACTTGCTTGTTCAGGCGGTCGATGCAATCCGATACGAGCGCGGCAGTGGCCTCGTCTTGGATTTCCACCGTGCGCCCGCTGTCAAGAGTGACTTTGGTCATGGTGTTCCCTTTCTGTTGTGAATCGAACAATTTGGCCTGCCGGCCGGCTCGTGCTGCCCCTGCGGGCAAAAGTGCTGCATGGTTAATGCGGATGTTGCGACATATGAGTTGGTATTCAGTGCCGTCGTCGGTGGTGCCTGGTGACTCTTCGTACTCAGCCATGTACCCGGCTGACAGCTCCACGAATCCCCGCTCTTCGATCATCTTGATGGCGTCTGCATCCTTGACGATCAGATCTGCAACGACGAAATCTCCGTCTTGGCGGCCAGCACCACGAATGATCCCCACAGACGTCTTGCGGTAGTTCTTGGCGTTGACCAGCTCACCAGGGTGCAAGACTGTGACGTCAGCCCCATCGAATGACGCCAGGCTGTCTTGGCTGAAAACCTCGTCTGCCGGCCGATAGACCGTCACTACGGCATTGGGGTCGCCATCAAGGCCAAGCTCTTTGCGTAGGTACTGTTGCGTGCCTGTCTTGGATACACGGCCCGGCACGTGCAAAAAACCCGCTTCGTCATACGTGCGGGCTGTGGTCTTGAATGTCGCCTTGTCTTGAACAAATATCTTCGTCATGCTGCTCTACGCTCCTGATTTCGCCTCACGACTGAGTTTCTAACGGGCCTGCTGGTGCATCGGCACTGGTAATCGCTGCCTGGCTGGATGGGCTGGCCATCGTCGCCTTTTGGCAAGTCGTCCCACCTGTAGACGCCTGGACCGAACCCGACGTCGGCCTCAGCAATCTTCCGGTGCCTCGCCCTTACCCGCTCGTCGTCTGAATCGATCCACTCGAAGAACTCATAGCCGGCGTCAATCTGCCGCTGCTTGGTCAGTTCTCCGTTCACCTTCGCCGTCTGATCTCGCGCAATGAACCGCGCGCGCCGCTGTGTGACGCCGTACTCAGCCTGAAGTTGCTTGGCTACCTCCCGCGGCAATAAGCCCGTGCGCATGTTGGCCATCACCGAGTTACTGACGTTGCGCAAGTACTGCTCGGGGATCGACTTGATGAGGTTGGCGTTCTGGATTGCCGCCGCTTCCATCGTGGCCCGGATCATCGGCGAGTTCTGGACTACATCGATGCCAAAGGACCGCCTGTGATCACGATCGATTGCTGAAAGCGTCGTGCGTACGAACCTGGACGCCAACTGATCGGCCAGACGCTGGAATCCCCGAGAGGTCCACTTTTCCAGCAGAGTATTGACGGCCGTCTGTATATCAGCGCCCCACGCATCCGCCGTGTACTCAGGCGCTGCCGAGATGATGACTGGAATCAATTTTTCGTCGATGTCCTTCTTGACGGCGTTAACCACCCGCTGCAGCACTTGGTTGTACTGAATCTCAGAGCGTGAACCGTTCGTCGCCATCTTCGTCATCCCCTGACCCGCCCGAGGGTCGCTCAACCGGACCCAAGCTCAGGTCTTCGCTTTGCTCGATCTTGTCGATGACGCCTTCCTCGTACTGGTAGACCTCATCAGATTCGAGCCGGCGCATAACCTGTGAGCGTCCTACGACACCGGCATCAAGCAGGATGACGTCGGTTTCAGCCTCGATCTTCCTGGCCTCTGCCTCTTCCTTATGGTTGGGCTGTGTCAGGCGGTTCCAGTCATAGTTGTAGTCGTCTGGCATATTGCCCAGCGCGCTACGAACCATGATTTCGTCCAGCTTCGCCATGGGCCGGTCAAGCTGACTGGTCTGCTGGCTTCGGATGGAGTCGTAATAGTTCTTCAGATCCCCTTCGCCCGTAGCATTCAACCCGGCAGCGGATCGGCCAAACAGGCGCGTGACAGGGATGTCTGCTGCACCCGAAATCCACACCATCAAGGTCTCAATGACCGGCGCCACCCCTGACAGGTTGAGCGTCAGACGATCGAGCTTCTCTTCGCTGTCCAGTAACGCCGTGTGCAAGATCGACTTCATCTGATCAAACAGCGTGTATCGCTTGATGATGTCCTCTTCCTGATCGGAAGATAGATCTTCGCTCAGCCCCTCTCTGGTGATGACGTCTACGTTTGCTGACTGCATCAGCTCAGCGATTCCATCCTTGGCCGCTACCGTATCCTTGATGTCTTCCAGGCACCGACGAAGCTGAGAGTCACCCCACCCTTGCAGAAGCACTCGCTGGCGACGCGGAACCTTTGCTCCGGCGAAGCGTATAAAGTGCGTCCAGTGAATCTTCTGGCTGCCCTGGTAGAGCGTGTAGAACTCAGGCTGCAGGTAGTTATCAGCCAGCACATCCCAGGTATTGATCGCATGCGGGATCAAGTCCCAACGGTCAAATACCATCAGGCGCTGCACATCCCCCTTTCTGATCAGCTCGGGCCGGAATGGCTTCTCGAAGTCCTGGTTGGTGATGGGCAAGATAGCCCCGCCCCCGTACAGACGCGACCAGGACAACGCCTCGTTCACACAGGCCTGCAAGCTTAGGCGGTCCTCTTCCTTACGGATCTCGTCGGCGTCTTGGCACTTGATGGTGCGCCACTCCCGCGTCATGTCGTCAGCGGGAATGTCTACGATCTGCCGGGCGATCCAGTTCGAGTTGTAGGCGGCTTCCAGCTCGGCATAGCCCATCAGGCGGTCAGCCACGAACCGGTTGTAGTCGCGCTTTCCTTTTCCTAGCCCAAGGCCGGACGCGATGTTTACCAGGCCGTCCAGTGTCTCGCCAGGATGCAAACGCACCAAGGGCTTGCCGCTCGCCTGATGGACTCGTACTGATGGTTTAGCCATAGTTTGCAAACTCGCCGTGATACCGCTTTGCCGCATCTACGTAGGCGGCATGCGCGTCTTCCTTGCTTTCGAAATGTCCGAGGTGTTTATACTTTTCGCCCGTGCGTATCGCGGCCCGCCATTTCTTCGCTGATTTATGGAACGACACACCCTTGAATCCGCTAACGTTATTGCTCGGCTTCGCGGAATTCCTGGCGTTCTCAGTGTGACTAGCCTCTCGCAGGTTGCTTAATCTGTTGTCCAGCCTATTCCCATTTATGTGGTCGATGCTCTCTTTCGGCCAATTGCCATGATGCATCGCCCACACCACCCGATGGGCACGATATCGGACGCCAAATATCCTGCCGCTGCGATACCCGACATCGTCAGAATTGGCGAACGCCTCTTTGCCAGCGAACCGCGTATTCCATGTCTTCCAGCTCATATCCCTGCTGAACATGTCGCGCGGCCTTTCTCTCCAATACAGTTTGCCCGTCTCGGGCTCATACTCCAGCAACTGGCGCAACAATTCCGGCGAAGGTAAAATTCGCTTATCCATTTCTGACTCCTATCCAGTCGGATTTGGTCAGGCCCGTCTGGTGTGCAACCATCATTCGGGCCGTTTTTTCTACAACATGTCCTTTATCGACACGCGAGCAAGCACCCCTCGCGATGCAGCGATGACCACCGCGTCAGCGAGGTTTGGCGACTTAATGTCCCGCTTAGCCAAGTCTTTTTTCGTCTCGACACGCACTTTCCCCGTGTTGTCGTAGTCCCTCAGCGGTGTAGACAACTCAATCGCCATGCGCTCCAGTATCTGCGAATCGATACGACTACTGTCGATGCTGATCATTTCTGATGCGGAGAATTTATGCCCCTTAGTGACGGCTAAGTGAGTGTTTCGGAACCTGTCAGCCAGTAGCCACCAGCATTGACTTTTTAAGTTGGCGAAGAAATCCTTGTTGCTGATCTTCGTATCGCCGTAGTTCCTATCCGGCCGCTCCACCTTGCCGGCGGCGTTGAACTTGAAGTGCCGTCGCCATCCCATGCTGTTCAGATGCGACCCCGTGCCGGCACCCACACCGATACTGTCGTACCCGATGACATCAGCACCGATCTTCTCCGCGTTCTGCTTGGTCCGGGCTGCCGACTCTCTAAGCTCATCCTCGCCGCCCTTCCATTCATCCAGGAGGCATATGATCGAGCCATCTATTCCGGCGTTGGCGTTCTTGTCATCGCCATCGTCGGCAACGTCATAGCCAATACACTTCCGTCCCGTCCAGTCAGCATCAATAGTCAGGTGAGCGTCGATGGCCGACTGCACCCATGCACGCTTGATAACCGCTCCTTCGTCAGAGTCGAGCGGAACACCAAGGTAGATGTGCTGGTACGCCTCCGGGTCGACTTCCTTTAGGCGCTCCGCCTTATTTCTGGCCGTGTCGGAGAGAAAAGGGTTCTCCGGGTAGTTGATGTGCCGAATGACGCAATCGTCACCCAAGAGCTGAGGCAATTTCGCCTGGACGAAGTCAGTGATCAGGTGCGGGTTCCAGAGAATCCAAATCTCCGACCCCTCCTTTCGGATCGTCGGGTCGATGATGGACCACTGCTCTTCCGTTAGCCCCTCTCCTTCCTCGATCCAACAGATGTCAACGCCTTCCGTCCCCTTGATGTCGTTCAGGTTGCGTGCAATACCGTAGAACAGGAATTCTGAGCCGGTCTTTTTGTGCCGGATGCTCGACACTCCAATATCGAACTCAGACTCCCACCCTGCCGCCTCGATCTTCTCCTTGACGACGGTATAGACGGAATCGCTGATGCGGTTCTGGAACTGACGGATGCACAGGAATCGAACCGAGTAGTTCCGGGCAAGGAACGCAGCCATACCAGCGGCATCATGCGTCTTGCCGGAGAACCTCCCACCCCTCAACAGCTTGTACGGTTTGCGCGTTCTCCAGAAGTCACTCAGCGCCGGGTTTAGCTTGTACATCGTGATCTTTATAGAAATCGTCCAATGTCCGGCCTTGCGGGCTCATGCTGCCGTCGCTACTGGTGTGATCGATTTCCTGCTTGTCGCGCCACTTGGCTGGCTGGCGATTCCGCAGCCACAGCGATGCTGCCTGCGTATCAGGAGGGTAGTGCTCCACATACGGAACGACCATTTCGACGCCCTGGTGATTGAATATCTTCACCGCCTCGTGCGAGTAGCCTTTCGCTCGATGGAACAGCTTTTCAGCCACTTCCGCATCGGCGAGCATCTTTCCCCGCGTGATGGACTCAAGAAACGCTGCGTGCGCCTTCTTCCATGCGTTCAGAGTCTGCTCAGACACGCCGAAGAAGTTGGCCATCTCCTTGTCTGTAGCACCCAGCAAGCAAAGCTTGTATGCCTGCTCAGCGTATTCCTGCTTGTAGCTGGTGGGACGACCGCCCTTAGACTTGGCAGCCGCCTTGCCTTTTGCGGTCATGTCATTCACCTAAAGAGAAAGCTGCTATTCGGAACCGAGAAGCCTGATGAGTACGTCCTGCTTCAGCTTGTCGGAAATCTGCTCAGAACGGAGCTTCACGTACTCGCTTTTGAACGCAGAGAGCATGACGTGAGATCGTGCTGATTCCTTGATTCCGTGCCGCTGAAAAAGGGAAGCGCAGTCACGCTCGAAATCGGTAGCATCCCTTCGAGCCTGACTCTCCGAGCGCTCCGCGATCTCACGCTCGATCGCATCTAGCAATCCCACTCTATTCATCGTCTACTCCATTGCTCTTAGGAATAAAAAAAGCCACCCGTAGGTGGCTGCTCCTGTTTATTGTGGGCTAACTCTTTGCCCGTATGTCGATGTCAGACGCGTATGTCTCGACAGCGTAGTGCGCTTGCTCGGCACAGTTCACAACACCACCAAGACCCTTCACGACTTTATGTGCGCTGCTGAACAAACGGCCAGCGTGCGCCGGGTCGATTCCAGGGTACCGCTTGGACACCTCATCGAACGGTGTCGATTTGAACGACTTGGCTTCAATGCAAGTCTGCTCCCACAGATCTTTTGCGTCGGCCTTTGCGCGCTCGATGGTGTACGGCTGTTTTGCCAGGTTTGCTGATTCGTAGTACTCGTTGAAATTCCTGGCGTCGCTTCGAGCCCGGGCATACTGAATGGATTTGATCGCGTCTTCGTTCAGCCTATCCGCACTCAGCGCTGGGCACGTGTCTGGGACAACGAAGCTGGCCGACCGCACACTCCACCTTACGGTGCATGTGTCTGAGTACTCGTATCGGTACCCGTCCATGTACTCCCAGTGTTCTCTCGGCAGCCTATTGAGATCGTCAGCGAAGGTCGGAGCGGAAAGCGCGATCAACAGCACGGCAAGGGAGCGATGCATTAGAAGGCCTCTCTGAAAATAGAGGCTACAGGATGCCACAGTCTGAACGGAGCATCCAGCCCTTTCCCTTTACGTACGTGTACGGGTCCATTTCCTCTTTCTTCAGCGCCTCGCGCCGCGCCTCTTTCCAATCACGCCCCTCGATCATAGCGAGCACTTCGCCGTGATAGTCCTGGTCAAGGATGACGCGCTTGGTCTCGTCGCAGACAGAAAGGCAGAAGAGCATGGTCAACCGATCGTGATGCGTACAAAGGACGCGAGCCACAGGATCAGCTCGATCACGCCCCATCCAATAAGGCCGATGACTACCGAATAAACGCCTACCATCACGCTTCCTTCACCTGCTCACACGTGATCCCAATCACATGCAGGCCCATATCGTTCAGCTTCCTCATGTCGTCCGCCGCGGCCTGGTATTCTGCCTTCCATGCGCCAGCCTCAAATGCGTATGCGCGAGACTCGCCACTCGCAAAGAGCAGCACGATCGTAAGAATCCACATGGCTACCTCCCGTTGGGCGAACCAAAAAAAACGCCCCGCGAATCCGTAGACTCAGCGGGGCGCGAAAGATGCCGAAGCACCGGGGAGACAAGCGCGGTATAGTTAGTTCGTTTGGAACTCTTGCAAGGCGTAGACAGAATGTCACGTACTGTTCTAATTGGCGGGCAACACCATGGGCAACCATTTGACCTGACGGACCCACCAATGCCTACGTTGGTTATGCTTGACGACCCTCTCGACACTCCCTATACGCTGAAATCACTTAAGGCACAGAACACGGAGACACTGGAAGTGGAAAGCCGTCTCTTCTATGTGCTAGACGGCATAAGTGCCATGGAAGCAATGGATCTGGTGCGCCCCTATTGGGCAATGGGCGTACTGCAGAAAAAATAAAAGCCCCGAACTAGGCGGGGCTACGAATCTTCAGGGCGCAAGGTCCCTGCCGATATTGTAATGGTTCTTGAAATGCTTTCCAGAACACGATGTTATGGTTTGCCACCAATATTCAGCGTGGGCGCCGTTCTCTTCTGGCCGATCGATACAGACCTGTCCGGACTCCTCCAAGGCTTGAAGCACTCTCCATAGCCCTGTGCGAACGACCGCCCTTTGCCGGCCTTGAGCTCGCGGCGCAACGTACCGAATGATCTCGGTCATGCGGAACCGGCGCCCCGGATGCGCCCCCATCAGGTCTATAACCTCACGCGCATACTTCACTGGCGAATTCCTCCCCTACCGCTTCCTTGAAACTGTCTACGTGTCGCTGGTATTCCTCGCGGCTGATCTTAAGCCGGTAGCGCGCCATCATCCGACGGGTGTTCGCTACCAGCACCCGTACCTTGCGCACCGCTCCGTCAGGGCCGATCTCTTCCCCCTGCTCGTACTGGTCGTAGGCGGCGCGCTGCGTGTATTCGAACCGAAGCACCTGACGCGTGAGATCGGGCATCCGATCGTAAATCGCCTGGACGCGCTCAGCCGACTCACGGTTGATGATCCTCCGCGGCTGCCGATCTTCGTCATCCAACGCGGGCGCCGTGTACCGGCCCTCAGCTGAGTAGCAGCGCTTCGGCTCCTTTGGTGCGGGATCCTCGCCATCCCAGCACCATGCAATCCAGTTCTCGATCTCGCTGCTTACGATGTCTGTCATGTGCCCTCCAAACACTGCTTCAATTCTTTGCCTTGCCGTTTCCTGGCGGGCTTCCTTGGTCCTGGCCATGCGCCGGCGCTCTTGAGCCTCGATGCGCTCGTAGACGAGGGCCGGATCCCGCATGCGCCACCGTTCCATCACCGACCCCGATCAAAGCCCGGCGCGAACTCCAGGCCATTGCCGATCCCTGCCGGCGTGTATAGGCGGTGCGGGTATACCTCGCTGGCCCGGGCGAAGTTGACGCTTAATGCGTGGCTCGGCCGATATTCTCCTTGCGCGTGGAGCGGTCTGATCGCGCGGGGCGGAACGCGCTCTCCCTTGTAGGATTCCCGAACCCGATCCGGTTCCCGAGCCGACTTAGCCTTACTGGCCGGCTTGGGTTCCATATCTACCGCCTGCCGCTCAAGCCATGCGACAACTTCCGATCGGTCATAGAGGCGCTTGCGCTTGCCATCGATCACTGCTCGTCCGACTACCCTCGGCGCGTCTTCATCGCTCAAATTTCCAGGCACGCACCGCAGCGGGACGTCCAGCAGGATGGCGAGCTGGTCGCTAGTGAAGTGCTTCTTGCGGTCGTATTTCATTTGCAGGCTCCTTCTTGCTGGGCGCAGGCTTTGAGCTTGGTGCAGAGGCGATCCATGTCGGGTTTGGATTCAAGCTCGATCAGCAGGTCCACGAAGTGCTTGATCTTCTCCAGATCCTTTACCCCGCCCTTCTCCCTCCAGCGGGTGACGTACTTGACGATGCTTCCTTCTATGAAGCCAAGGCCGTTCGCGTGTATGTACTCAACCGGCTGGATCTTGAGTTTCTTGTAGTGGTCGCCGCCGACCTGAGTAGATAGTGCAGTCATACAGCCTCCCCTATCTGAATGCGGACGAAGCCGCGCTTAGTGGTGTCTGTCGTGTAGTCCAACGTGATTGGCCGGAATCGGCTGTCATCGACGCCCAGAGCCTGAGCAATGCCATCGAGCGCCGCCTTGTGTGCGCTGAGCAGGTTGTCGATGTCTCTCTTTCGGGCGTCCGGTGCGTGAAATTCGATGCGCAGCGGGAGCAGGCCATCGGGCATCGCTTCAGGCTTTGCGGCCTTGGCCAGGTAGTAAGCATCCTGGCGTGATCGCACTTTGGCCGGTTGGCTGGATGCCCAGTGCTTACCGTGGCGGCGGTTGGGCATCAGCTTGGAGTCGGGCCAGGGCAAGGTGATCTCGATCATTTCCGCCCCTCCATCCCAAGTAGCGCTGTCAACTGCATGTAGTGTTCGAACAGAAAGCCTTCTCGGAATGTCGTTTTCACAAAGCGATCTTTCTGTTCTTCCAGCATATCGCTGTCGTCGTCGACAATGGCCCAAGTGGTGACATCCTGGTGGTCGGAAAGCCACTCTGCGATCTGCTCGCCGCGGAGTTCATTCCCCAGGGAGCGTGGCGTTCGACCGATGATCTGCACGCCAAGGCACTCTGCGAGCTCTTGAATCTCGCTCTCGTCCATGACATTGCGCCACGATGACGATAGAACGCACACAGCGCCAGTTTCCTCGCACGCGCGGCGAAGCAGGCCCACAGCTACCGGGTCGAAGCGGTGCCAGTCTCGCTCCTTCCTCCGGCCGGGCCATGGCATACCACCAAGGGCGACGCAAGATCGGTTTGAGTTCAGCACACCGTCGATATCTAAAAAGATCACCTTCACTTCAACCCCTCCAGCCACTCCCGGCGCTTCGCCGCAGCTTCCTCGTCCAAGGGTGTGAATCGAGCACACACCCTTTCGTAAACTGCGCTCATAAATTCGTATGCCTTGCCCTTGACGCACTTGCCGAAGCCTTGGCGAGCCAGCGGCGACTCGCGCAAGGTGAAGTGCTGGCAGGTGATGCATTGGACGGTCATGCAACCTCCTTTTTCGGCGCGGCCAAGGCGAGCATTTCGTCAACGCCCATGCGCTCGAACCCGACCAACGCCTTATCGGTGCCACCGAGCAGTACGCGCTTGGCTACCTCGCTGTTCCCGATCAACACCGGCGGCTGCGAGTGGCGGCCCTCACGGCTGTTCTGCGCTTCAGCAATGCCGATCAGTTGCTTGGGGTAATCCGGCGTTTCATTGCGGACTCGATAGCCGCGGTACCGGTTCTCAAACTCTTTGGCGACGAAGGGCCACTCGCTTTCGTCCTTGTTACCCAACGCCACCCAGCCGCCCATGTCGTGGATCACGCGGTGGATGATCGGGTCGTCAAAAACAACGCTGGCATAGGTGCCCACCTGGCGAACGCCCTTATCGACCTTCGACCAAGCGACCATTGCGCTGTCTTGCGTGGAGCCGTGCAGCATCCTTACGACGTCGGCAGGCTTAGGCAGAAATTGCCCTGTGTCCGGGTTCACGCAATGGCGGTTCAACGCGTCGGCTACAGCCTCAAAGTCGAAGGGCTTCATGGCTTGCCACCACACGCTGCCAGCGAAGGCGGAGATCTCCTGACGGTAGAAGGAATAGACCCCGGAGATCAGATTGACGAAGCGTTCTTTATCGGCGTCTTGCATCACAGCGTCCTCGCAAGTTGGGCGGCAACTTCACGGTTGCGGGCTTCCAGGGCTTCCTGGCGGTTCATGGTGGGCTTGCCAGCCGGCGTTGTCCCTGCGTCTCGAGTGATCCAGCCAGCCTCAAAGCCCACCCAGCCCCGCTCAACGCACTTGCGCATCGCCTGATTGAGAGTCCACCCGACCCGATCCGCTTCTCGGCGAATACCATCAAGCGCGAGTTGTGTCAGCGGTGCTCTCTTTCGCTTTCGGATTGCCAGGAACTCTTCGGCCACTTGGTCATCAACACCAAACGCGACCAGCTCTGCGACCGAATACGACCGAACCCGCTTTGCGGGGGCGGTATTGTTCTTTTCTTCTGGTTCTTGGTTATTGGTTATTGGTTCTTGGTTAGTTGCACATTCGTTCAACGGCTGTTCAACATGTGTTGGCTCACTGTTGAACTGATGCTCAACATCTGATGCGCTGGTGTTGGGTTTTTTGGCAGTTTTTTGCGCTCTGCGGGCAGCGCTGGCCTTTCCTGCCGCCGATTTGGCTTGACGGTTCGCGTGATACTTCTGAATCTCTTCATCGCACCGCGAATGGAACCAACCCTGTTCGGTTTGTGTGAAAAACTCGTTCAACACCTGTTCAACAGCTGTTCGCTCTTCGTCAGAACGAGCGATGATCAAGCGGCACAATGCGTTGAAGTCGAGCGTCAATGCTTCTTCAGTGTCGTAATAAAGTTCGATCAGGTCCCGGTAGACGCTGCGCTCGATACGCGTCAGGTGGCGTGTGGCGCTGTTGAAGTCGCCAATGTGATGGGGGTAATAATTCACCGCCTTCCCTCCATGCGCTTAACCACCAATGCATGTAGGTCAGCGAAGCGGCCGACATACCAATGCGGCTGCGTCTCTCTTGGAGACGAGGGGCTGGTGATGTTCTTCCCGTACACAAGGCCGGCATCCGTGATCGACCAGAAGCGCTTGATGCCACCGGGTGCGTTCTTATCGTTGGTCTTGCGAGTGCGCTCTTCCAGCATGCCGATATCGCGCAACAGCAGGTTGTACGATCGAGCCGTGTAGTTAATGCCATGATCTTTAAGCAGTTCGCTCAGGGCCTTGGTGGGCATGGACGAACCGCCTGTAGCATCCGGGGCAGCATCTACGGCATAACCGGGCAGGAAGCTACTGTCTACGCCGTTGTTTTTGGCGATGCGCTGAAGCATTGCTACTTGAGATGATGGCGCGGGCCTGAGCATGCGAGTGAAGCATTCTGCAATGGCGAGCTCGGCAGTAACCTTTTCTGGCAGCACCGGGTGCGGGGCAACCCGCTTCTGCTCAAGCTCCATCCAGCGTTGAACAATACGATGCCGAAGCTTTACGTTGTATCCAGCGACGAGCGTAAGGGAGTGCTCTTTATCCAGGTGGAACACAGACACGTAACCCCGGCTGTCGCGGCGCCACGAAAATCCCCTCCAGTTCTGATGGCTCCAATTGGTACCATCTCCAAACAGCTCGGCCATGATTTTGTCCACGTTTTCGCGGATGTACTCCGAGTGGCGGTTCCTGTAGTTTTCCGGCACAGTCTTCTCAAGATACTCGTCGCCGTACAAGCCGATGAGCATCACGCGGATGTCGCGCAGCACGGTCTTGTGGTCCTTCTCACAAAGAGAGGCGATTTCCCGGCTCGACATAGTGAGCGGCTCGCCGGACAAGAGGCCTTGCGTCATAACAGCTGTTTGCCTTACCATTTGTGTATTCATTGCACGTTCCTCCTTTAAGGTTGTGCAGTTGAAAAGCCCGGAACCGCGCCAACGGTTGCCGGGTTTTGTTTTTTGGTGAGCTTGGCGGCTCGCACCGGTTCCCACCGACGAAGCGCGTCAAAGAACACAGCCCGCTTTTCTTCGCGGGTCGCGGTCGTTCCGAAATCCAGCCAGTAGTGACACGGGCCGCAGCCCGGCACCGAGAACCGATCCGCCGCTTTAAGCCCCAGCCCTTTGCCCGTGTCGGCCCAATTGCCGTGACAGTCCACGACGGTTGGGTCTTTCGGGTTCAGCGCACACAACCCAGGCACCCGCAGGTAGCAGGGCTCGCCACGGCAGGCGTCGAGCATCTTCTGATCGTGGTGGCCGGCGATCTTGTGCTTGCGGCGGCTCGAGCGCTTCATGGCGCTACGCTGAAGCGGCTTGGTGGATTGCAGGGCGGTCTTGCGCTGCAGGGGCTTGCCAGGCTTGAGGGTGGAATTCCAGAGCGTGCTCATGCGCCCCTCCGTGAACGCCACCACGCCCAGACGAGAAATATCCAGCCAAACACCAATGCCATCCAACTGGGCATGCTGTTGCTCAGAAAGACAGCCGAGATCAGCAGTAAAAATTCAGAGTTAATGCTCATGCCGACCCCCCCAGTGACGTAGGCGACCACTCGACGCCGCGCTGTGTGCCGAACGCATGCGCCAACTCGATAAGCTCGGTCATTTCGCGCACGGTCATCTTGCTGGTGCGCTGGCCCAGAAGGACCATGCCGCCGTCGATGCCCATGGCCATGCGCGTCTCACGACGCAGGCCAGCGGTGAGAATGTCCTTTACCTCTTCGGGCGATACCTTCACCAATTCGCCATTCACGACGAATTCGACCTGGCGACTGATGTCGGTCAGGATTGACCACAAGAGGTCGTTCTGAGCAAGCGTGCGAGTCTTGGGTCGAATCTCACAGCGGTAGCCATCGGGTGCCGTGGCCGCGAGATGCGCCGCATTGCGGCGGGCTACGGGATTGGTGAGGTAGATGACCTGCTTTTCCATTACTTGAACCCTTGCGCCGCTTTTAGCAGCGACATCAGATCCGGCAGCACCTTGGTCAGCGCCGATATAGCTTGCTTTTGTTTAGCGGTCTCGTCCTGTAGATACTTCTCGATCAGCCAGTAGATAGGCGTCGTGTCGCCCGTTGCATCGATGTACCGCTCCATGTCTCCCACCGACAGCTTGCGAGGATCGTCTGGATTGCTCCCCAACTTGCGCGACAGTTCCGACTGGCTCATATCCATATCGGCCGCAATGGTCTTTAATGGGTTGCGGTGGCTGTACGCACCGTGACGTATGCAGTCCAGCAGCGAGTCGTGACGCTCGGTCAAGCCAGGGGTAAAGTCGATGGTGAGTTGGGTAGGCGCATTCATTGGCACGATCTTTTCCTCTACTTTCCGCTACAGAACGAGGGAAAATTTTTTTGAAGGGCCGCAACAGTGTCGGCCCGCTTTATCAAGGTCGGGAAATGCGAATTGAGAAAAACAAAAACGGCACGCACCATGCGCCCATGAATGAGCACGTTGCCGATGCGCTCTTTGAGCGAGCTGCCGATCTGGCCTACCAGCGATTCGGTGAGGGCACGACCGACGACCACATTGAGTGGGCGTACCAGCGGCTTGTTGGTAATTGGCGATGGGGCCTCGGAAGCGAAGGCGTCGTGACGGTGCATTGAGCTAGGCATGGGCGGCCTCTGCCAGCTCTGGCCAGATTTCGCGCCAATCGGGGCGCAGCTTTTGTCGGCGAACAGCGCCGTCGGTTACGCGCTCGATTGCCGGGCAGAAGCGAACAGGAACAGGGCGATCCCCGTTTTCCCATTGCTTTACCGTCTGAGGGGTAACGCCAAGCTGGCGGGATAGTTCGGCAAGGCTGCCAGCTACTTTTATTGCCTTGGTCACCGATGGATTTGGCTTTTTCATAAGGCTATTATACGGCTTCGCCTTACGTTTGCAAGGTATTGCCGTATCAGGCGCTGCCGTGGTGACATCTCATGATGCTTACAGGTGAAAAACTAGGCGAAGCGATCGCTTCCGCCATTCAGAAAAAGATCGACTCAGGCGCAGCCAAGTCGAAAGCAGAGATTGCGCGGCGGTTTGGCATCAAGCCATCATCAATCAATGATTGGGAGAAGCGCGGCACGATTGCGAAAGAACGCCTGCCCGATTTGTGGCAGTATTTTTCTGATGTTGTCGGCCCCGATCATTGGGGCCTACGAAATTACCCATCTGAGATAGTGATCTGGAACGAGAAAGACGACCTACCGCCAGACGACGCCCGCGTATGGGTGGATAGGTGGGAATACGCCTTTTCAGCCGGTAACGGCATGGTTCAGTGGGAAGTGCGCCAGAAAGACGCCCTGCCATTCAGAGCCGCGCTTTTCGATTCGATTGGTTGCAAGCCTGAAACCTGCAAGCTGGTTATGGCGCGGGGCGACAGCATGGAGCCGTTTCTGTTCGACCGCGACATGATGATGATCGACACCACCAAGACATCCATTCGTGACGGCAGAATCTACGCCATTCACTTCGAGGATGAACCTCTTGTAAAGCAGATATTCAAACAGGCTGGTGGCGCCCTTACCTTGCACTCATTCAATCCCAGATATCCCGACCGCCTGGTTGGGCCGGATGACATGCAATCGCTTGCCGTTGCCGGCGAAGTCGTTTACCGCTCTGGTTCCGGCTTCCTGTAATCACTTACCCCTACTTATCTCAATAACCATAACTCTATGTAGGGGTTAACTGCTTCTTGGTGAATGTTTGAGCACAGCGCAGCCCTTACCGTAGGGATTTCCTACAGTACCGCTTACGCTGCGTGCTTCCCGGAGCCATGCCGTCGCACTCGCGCTGGACAGACTTGTACGCATTGCTGCGCTACCGCCCGGCTCTATCCTTCGCCCACCGTTCCCGCTCTGGCTTGCTCGTGTAGCGGGGAACCCACCTAACCACCGACGTACCGCATTAGGCTTCGACGTACCTGTATAAACAGGCAGCGCCTTAACTATAACACAAAGATACGGCTTTGCCTGTTGACATGTGTACGGCTATGCCTTATAGTTCTTCCAACGCATCACCAAACACGAACGCCTAGGCCAAAGGCCAGCAAGTAGACATGGAGATGCGGAATAGAAGAACAGCGCATGGCCGCGCCTTAGAAGAAATCGCCCCCGAAGGCCAGCAGGGTGAACGAGCAATGCCTAGTCAGAGCTGCAATCTGATGGACGCAACGAAGGGGTAGTCAGTGGAAAGCCCCAGAGCCGACAAAGCCACGCGACAACCACGCGACCCGGAGCCTGCGACGCAGGGAGTAGCCGAGGCGCTGGTTGTCCGGAGTTATCCGAAAGCATCGCGTGCGGTGCTTCCTGATGACAACCGAGGAGACTGGCATGAAGCACGAATACAAACAAGGCTGGTATCGCGTGCGCAACATCATCGGTCGGAAATGGGAGATCACCTATTTCGACGGTTCGCATACGTATTGCGAGGATATTCGCGTTGACGGTGGTTATGGCGCGGCCATGTCCTTCTGCAAGGGCAGGATTGATGCAGCCCATACCTCTTGATCCGACGAACCCGGACCCGCCGACATGCTCGGCGGACTGTAAGTGGCGTCAAAGATTCACCGGCTATGACCTACAACGCAACGCCTTGAGGATGGAGACGGCCAGCATGGTCCAGCCGGAGCGCTGCGGGTGGAATCTGAAGCCTGGGCGCATAGGCGGACACCCGCTGGATTACGCGCCCTGCACCTTTACCAAATAATCCGCCCCGCCATGCCCTACGCAGGGCATCCGCATGCGCTTTCACCGAGAGTGCAGCCGGATGAATCCACAAGAGAGGACGACATGACACAGCACACACCGGGGCCGTGGCTGATCGCCACCAGTAATTCATGGCGCCGCATCGTATCGGTACGCGGAGATTCCGTATGCGAGCCTTGTACGCAGCATGACGGCCATCCCGATCTATGGTTCCGAAATGGAGGGCACGACGGCTCTGATGCCCGCCTGATCGCCGCCGC
>JACYYJ010002164.1_pt2 | contig 46113 bp, 62 predicted proteins | sample 8236861 | NCBI WGS metagenome assembly JACYYJ01 (sample SAMN14103086, study PRJNA606662) | landfill metagenome | isolation source: landfill solid waste | place: India:New Delhi, Okhla landfill site | collected 2017-11-05
TCATGCGAGACTCCACCAGCTCCAGAAAAGGCTCCAGAAGCCCCACAGAAGCCACAGGTAGAAAGTGACTGGTTTGGGGAAGAGGGGACACGTTACAACGGACTGGAGCTGACTGTGGAGTTTGTAACTGGGTTTGAGACACAGTTTGGTTGGAGCAACCTACACAAGTTCAGAGACAAAGACGGCAACCTGTTTGTCTGGTTCACCAGTTCAAAATTACTGGAGCAGGGTCAGTCGTATCGAATGAATGCCACAGTCAAAAGACATTCGGAGTACAGAGATCAGAAGCAGACTGAATTGTCACGGTGTATGAAAATTGAAGAAATCTAAGGAGACCTCACTAGGTCTCTTTTTTTTTGTTTGTCACGTCCCAGTTACCTCCTCTTGAGCTGGTTTTTTACTGAATTAGAGAGACCCCGAATAAGGGTCTCACCGCACATACTTCCTAACGAATTCCTTCAGTGACTTGACTTGCAGAACATGGAACGGAGTGTCCTTCAACTGGTAAGAGTGCTGGGATATAATGAGGACGTATGGAAAGACCGACTTGCTGGGACGTTGCCAGTGAAGTGTCTTCCAATGGTTGGACAAGAAGTAATTCTCATATCGCTCCAGCTTCTTGGTCATATAATTTGACTTCTGGACGTTCGCTGTCTGAACCTCGACAAAGAACGGAGTGTTGTTCCAGATCATGAAGAGGTCTGGTTCAACGGTTCCTTTGTTTCCCAGTTTTGGCTCCACTTCCAATTCACGTACTTCACCAAGAGCTTTCGCTTCAATGACTACGTCAGCTATGGCTCTGAAGTGTTTCAGCTTGGAGGAGTTCTTTGAGACAGTGGTTGGGTTCGGAAAATACACGTAGGGTCTCACGTTCCTGTCAACGTCCACTTCACCGAGTAGTTGCAATCGTCTCATAACTCGGTTACATGTCGTCACGTCCTGCTTCAATCCTTTGAAGTGAAGTTCTATGATCTGGTCACGGTTCAACACACGGAATTGTCTCAAGCTCTCCAGAATGTCCTTATCTCTTTGAATCATTTTTCTTCCTCCTCGTCAAGTAGTCCAAATATCACAGGCTTCTCCTCTTTCATGTCTATTATGTCCTCTGTGACTTCATTCGCAGGCTTTCGAGTAACAGGCGACTTATATCCCTTGAGAATATCCTTGGCTCTCTCTGTCGTTAAGTGGGGGCTTTGCAGGTAATGGCAACCATTGAACCTCATAATGAACTTCCCACGGTCTTTCTCATTAATCGTGGAAGCGTCCTCGTCAGCTCCGTCTCCTAGAGTTATACGTGAGTTTGTTTTGTCCGCATGTCTGAACGCAAATCTCACAGTGAGGTTCGCTTTCAAGAGTCCGTCAATGACTTTGCTGTCTGGTCGCTGTGTTGAAAGAATGAGATAAATCCCTAAGGCTCTCCCTAAAGCCGCAAGGTCTGTGAGCTTTGCCATTGTATCACTTTCTTCACGGAAAATAGAAAACTCGTCGATACATAGAATCAGATAGTCCACACGCTTATCTTTAGGTAGTTCGTCAATGTGGGAAATCTCCAGCTCGTCAAGCAGGTCTCCTCGTTTGACCATTTGATTGTGGAACCAGCTCACACACTTCTTCACGTCCTTCTTATCTGTCATTACGCTCTTGACTATATCCACGTTACGAAACAGATGGAACTCTGACCGCTTCAGATCAGCAAGGTATAATTGTAGTCCCTTTCGCTTGTGCTGAATCAATGACGTGAGAATAGCTCTCAACATAGCCGACTTCCCAGACCCAGTCTCTCCAGCAATCAGAAGGTGAGGATTCGTAGTCATGTCGTAAGAATGGAACCGTCCATTTATGTCCTTTCCAGCAATGATAGGGAGACGGTGTTCAGCCATGTAGTTTTCCAGCTCCTCAAACGAATAATCATAAGAGCCATTGTGAACCTTGTGGTAGACCGTGAAGGACACAACTGTTTCTCCTTTGAACTCAATCAGTTCCCCGAACATAGAGCGAAACACGTAACTCTTCTTTTGAAGCTCATTTGGGTCAACACCGTGAGGGAGTCTGAACACATACACGGTCTTATCCTCTTTGACCCTTACGTCTAACACATGAGGGAAGTTCCTTATGACCTTACCGTCCCAAGTCGTTGTGTAATAAATACCAGCAATGGAGAACGCATTCTTCAGTCGCTTCATTTCCACACGTTTCCTCAAGAAGTCCTTAATCATAGGAAAACCCCTCCAGCTTTCACCAAGACGTACATGGCTCCTCCAATGGCTATGACTGGAAGCAGAAGACGAGTCCAGAACTTGTAATTTTCGGCTTCATATTCCTTCCCCTGTTTGACAAGCTTCCTTTCCTTGAGAGCTAGACCAACGAGGACAACTCCAATTCCTGCAAAGATCAAGACAGGCTCTCCCATTTCCACTAATGACGGTGCTGGGATAAATGAGAAGTTCTTCTTTCGGCTCCATAATTCCTTTAAAGTTTTCATAGTTGTTCCCCCATTCGTGAATTTTCTGAAACCGTGTCACGCCTTAACTCATTCCCTCCGTTTCACTCCACTCATTCCTTTACAAAATCCCTAATCCTAGTCTCTCCAAGCCTTTCACCTTGGACTACTATATTTCTGAAACCATATCAGTTGATATATTTTTTACTACACTCATTACTATGTCAGACAGGTTGTCCAAGTTACCTTGTCCCATAAATTTAATTGATATATTTTCTGATATACCAGTCACAGAACCCAGACAGGCTCGTTGGATATATCAGAAAGGCACAGAAAAACAACCGAACAAATCGTCACGGAGGAGTTGTAATGACGTTGGTAGACATGCAAGACAACTAAAACAACCCATAGAGGAGGAAATGTTATGCCAACAGCTCGTTTCGGTTCAAAAGAGTTTTTCGTCAACTATTTGAAGAATCAGATCAAGAAGGATGGAAAGACACAGGAGGTTGTCGCTAGGGTTCACTTTGCAATGACGAGTCTCATTTTCGAGAGCCTTACATTGAAGGAAGCTCTTCCAATGGTAAAGAACCTTACCGAAGCTTGTGAAGAGCTTTCGGAGATCAAGAAGGGAGTTAGTTACATTGATTAATGACCCTGCCATTTTCACTGAATGTGAACTGTGTTGGGGAGAAATCCAAGAGGGAGATATAGCCGTTGAAGTTGAAGAAGGCTTTCTCCACGACGATTGCTTTAATGAGTACGCTCGAAACGTCTATATTCTAAGAACAATTGACCCAGTAACTAAGGAGGACTGTAAATGAACTTACTATTTGCCTATCTTCACTTCATGTTGTCCGCAATGAACGCTGTACTTGCCTATACTTGCTTTACGACAGATTCACCTATCATTGGAAGCCTTGCTTTAGGTGTATCAATGACGACAGCCTGTCTTGGTTTTTTCTATACAAAAGATTGCTTTTCAAACTAAAGGAGGAACTTATTTATGAACTTACACAAACTATTTTTCCCGAAACAGCACCGACAATTACAACAATTAATCAAGCAACACTCGGAGCTGGTCTCCATTTGTACTGACCAGATCAGCCATATTCACGAACTGGAGGTCAAGGTGGAAACACTGGACTACCAGAAGGAAGACATAGAGTTGGAAGCTGAACGACTTCAAGAAACGGTACGTGACCTTGAGTTGAAAGTGAATATACTTGAGAGCAAGAAGACAGACTTGGAGTTTGAACTTGAGGAACAAGAAGAAATCAATGAAGTCCTCACCTTTAGGGTAGACGAATTGGAAGACGAACTTGCAGGCAGAGGAGAGGGGCTTTAATGCTCCTCTTTTTCTTTGTCACAAGTTCAGATCGCTCTCGTTGGAACATACAAATGAAAACGAGGAGTGAGAGAATGGAGAAACGACTCACGAATGAGGTAAAGATTGAGGGAGTAGGTACAGCCAAGACATATGGAGAGTTGAACGTGGAGAAGCTGGTGAAGCGACTCTTGAGAAGTTCACTGGGGAGGCAATAAGCCTCTCCTTTTTTGTGTCTAAAAGTTGCAAAACAGTAACGGTTTGTTTACTAACGATCACCATATTGCAACATGGACAAACCCTTGATATACTTACATTGTATCAGTATTACGCAATTTGTGGGAGAGGTAGTATATGGAGAAAAAGATCAGTAAGGTTGCGGTGTATGTCCGTAAGTCCAGACCAGAAGAAGACGAGGAAACATTGAACAGACAGCAGTCCGTGTTGACGGACTTGTGTGAGAGTAATGGTTGGGAATATGAAGTGTTTCGAGAGGTAGGCTCTTCACAAGACCTTGACCGCCCCGAGCTCCAAAAATTGCTCAAAAACGTGAATCTCTTTTATTACGACGGTGTTGTTGTCGCTGACCTAGACCGTCTGTCTCGGAATGTGATTCACTTCGGTCAGATCAAGCAGTTTTTGACCAACACTGGAACCGTGGCGATAACCCCGAGTAAGATATACAATTTTGCCAAGCAGGAAGACGACCTGTTCTCTGACCTTCAAAGTGTCCTAGCAAAGAATGAATACCAGACCATAAGGAAGAGACTTGTTAGGGGAACCATTCAGTCTGCAAAGAGTGGGAACTGGTTAGGTAAGAAAGCTCCTGTCGGTTACAAATATAATCGTGAAACCAAGCGTTTAGAAGTAAGTGAAGACGCTCCAGTCATTCGGAGGCTCTTTGATCTATATTTGGAAGGAATGGGTACGAAAGATATTGCATTCAGATTCGCCCAAGAGGGAGTTATAACCACAGTGGGAATGAAATGGACTCCAGCAGGTGTCAGTCGCATTCTAAGCAACATTGTATACGCTGGACACTCTTTATATGGGAAGACCACTCAAAAGCGTGTAGACGGCAAGAGGGAGACCAAGAAGACAGCTCCAGAAGAACAGATTCTCGTTGAGAACACTCATGAGCCTATTGTGAGCCAAGAGGAATGGGAACGTGTCCAGCAATTGAAGAAAGAGAGGAACAGTCGTCCTATTGCTTTGAAGTTGGGGAAGCATACTTTCTCGGGTCTCATTCGCTGTGGTATTTGTGGGGCTGTTCATTCCTTCCAGAGTTCCAGAGGAGGAAAGAAAAGAATTAACTCCTGTCAAACACGTAACTACAACGACGACCTCACCAGCTATACATTATGTCCGAACAAAGGAACGAACCTAGAACCATTTGAAGAACTCTTCTATAATCAGTTCGGAGCTTATGTCGACCAACTGGAGGAATACGTGAATCTGATAGAACCCAGTGATAAAAAGAAGCCGTCCGAGATCGACAGCAAGAGAAAACAGATAGCCAAACTGGAGCAAGCTGTTCAACGTGTTCAAGACGGTTTTACCTATGGTATTTTCAACGCAGAAGAAGCCCAGAGAGACATAAGGAAACTCAAAAGACAAATAGCCTTACTAGAAGAACAAATTGCCGCTATGGAGGACTCTAGTGACGTGGATTACGTAGCGCAGACACTAGAGCGAATGAAATCCTTTATGACTGGGAGATACACCATGGACGAACGAGAGAAGAACGAAATCCTACGAGAGTTTGTTGACCAGATCATTTATACCAAGACAGGAAAAGAAATTAACTTGGAGATTCACTTGAGAGATTGAGTTGTCACGCTTTTGAGAACCCCTCGTTGGATAGCGTGAGAGGAGAGGATAACATGATAAACATTGGACAACGAGTAAAAGTCAACGTAGAAGCAGGAGCTTACAAATTGAAGGACGCTGTGGGAGTCGTGTTCGACGTGAACAATAAGGAACTGTATGATCACCATATGCTTCCAGTACAAGTCGAGTTGGAAAAACCTTATGACGAACATGGTCACAGAATGTTGAGAGTGTCGTTGGTCGAACTGGAGGAATGTTAATGAACAGCTTCTTATTCATACTGGTTGGCTCAATTCTACTTAACTTATGGACGGACTTGAATGTCTTTCAAGACCTTGCAATCGCAACGGCTTTCATAAGTGCTGGAATGTTTGAGGAATAATTGACAAACTGGTTACGTAATGTAGTAATGCAAGATCAAAAAAAGGGAGAGTGTTTAGATTATGAAAAAACTATTCAAAGGTGTTCTTGTTGCTGGTGCTTTAGTTCTTGGTTTAGGTGCTTGTGGTGCTATGGTGACTGAGGAAGAAGAGACAGTCGTAAAACCACAGAAAGAAGAACCTAAGAAAGAAGAGGTTGTTGCCAATATTGGAGATACCCTCAAAGTAGGAGACACAGAGTTTACAATCAATGGTACTTCACAGGCACAGAACGTTGGAGGTGAGTATGGTTACAATGCTCAAGGCACGTACTTACTCATTGACATGTCTGTTACAAACCGAGGGAATGAATCCATGTACGTGGACGGAGACATGTTTAAACTGAAGGTTGACGGCAAGACATACGACTCTGATTCTTCAGCAACTATTTATGCAAATGAAAACGACGAGTTCTTCATGTCCGATATTAACCCAGACATTACAATGACAGGTAAAATAGCTTTTGACTTACCTGCTGAACTACTTGAGAAGGAACTGGTTCTTGAAGTGAGTGACGCTTGGTTTGGTGGAAATACCGGTCAGATCAACTTGAAGTAAATCATTGAGACCCCAGAGTGGGTCTCTTTTTTTTGTTGTCACACTTCAGTGAAGCACTCGTTGGAGGACGTGAAAGGAGAGGATAACATGAAATACATTGTTGACAACACCAAGAAAGAGATCAAGCCCGAGGTTGGAGGATATTACACAGACGAGGAAGGTACGGTCTACCAGCTCATTTATGAGCCTAATGAGGAGGAATACATGTTGCTTGACATTGCTGACGGTTGGGTCACAAGTGGTTTTTTCACTGACCTTGAGGAGTTACTGGATTTCGCAAACATTGTCGCACAAGTAGAGCAAGACTCATTGGTTCATTTCAAAGTTAGGGTCTAAATTTTAGACTCAAAGATAACCTTTAGGGTTCAAATTTTAAACTCAAAGAACTGTTTTGAGTCTAAATTTTGAACTCAAAGATAGTCTTTAGGGTTCAAATTTTGGACTCTCTAAAGAAATAACTCTCTAAAGAAATATATAACTCTAAAGAAATAGACCTATTCATTGAATGGGTCTTTTTTGTATTTATGTCATTGTATACTGACTGGTTAGCTTACCTATAAAGTGCAATGGCTCACTGACATATTGGTTCCAGATTAACCATTGAGGGTCTTCCTCCTAGAAATCTGACTTCGGGGTGGAGGTTTAAACCCTGTGAGCATTGAAGAAAGGAGCCTTGGATATGTTGTTGCTCGGACTCACTTTGAGTATGACCTTTGTTTCAGTGCTTCACTTCATTGTGGCTCCATTGTTAGATCGACTGTATGAAAAGTATGAGCCGCTTGTTTGGCATTGGAGTTTTAAGTTAAGAAAAAGGTTGGAGAAAGTTAAGGAAAAGTTGGGGTAGTTTTGACGTATGGACTGACATGTAGAAAGTAATGGGAAAGACATGTAGAAAAACATGAAGAAAGCCCAATGTGATAGGCTTTGAGAACGATATGATAGAACGAAAGGAGATAACATTGTATGTCACGAATACCTAGTAGAAACAAGCTGACGGTTTCCCAGAGACGTGCCGCTGAAATCCTCGCTACCAATGATATACACCATCTTACTACAGCCCAGATTGCAGAAGAGGTGGGGGTAACTGAAAGGACAGTGTACCGTTGGAAGCAGGACCCAGAGTTCATAGCCTACCAGAACGCTATTGCAGATCAAGCAATGGAGGACTTCTTGAATGAAGCGTACCTTAAACTAAAGGAGTTACTCCGTGAAGGTAAGAGTGAGAAGGTACAGCTTGAAGCTATTAAGCTGGTGCTTCAGAACAGAGGGAAGTTGAAGGACACACATGAACACAAGCATGAACACAAAGCTGTTGAGTCGCAGGAAGAAAGGGAGAAGAAGATTATTGAAATGGAGAACGAATTGCTTGAAGACAATTGAATGTAACAAAATATCTATTGTGTTACATTAAGAGATAAACATTTCTGTTAAACGTTGGAGAACGACACGACAACATGAGTGTGGTCACATTCCTTTATCAATGTATGATCGTGTCAGAGAAAGGATTCAATCACTTGCTTCAACGAGAGAACGCACGGAGAACTCCAAATCTTTTTCCGAAAAGGGAATGGGTACGACAGGGGGGCTACCCCCTCTATGCCCCCACAACAGGGTCTCACAATTTACACACAAATTTTTTAAACCTTGGGGAGTAGAACTAAAGGGAGAACTCCCAGTAGAACTAAAGGGGTAGGGTCATGTTGCCCAAATAAAAGAAAGGGAGAACAACATGAAGAAAACAATTGCAATACTCACAACAGCACTATTGCTAGTCGGTTGCACACAAGAAGAACCAACAGAAGTACCTGTTGTCAACGGAGCAGACCTCACAGACGTACAAGTGAAGGTCGCTGAAGAAGTTGATAAGATACCAGTCGCACCGAAAGAGGTCAACAAGGAAGCTATCAAAGAGAGGTTCAAGGAGATCGTAAACAATACAGATGGAATGCTCCTTGAAATAAGACCGAACCAGTCAACCAAGAATTATAATCAAATGGAACTCGTGGTCAACAGCACCGTCTGGAACTCGTCGTCCTACAATGAACAACTGGAGTTCAGTGAGACCATGTGGAAGGTCATTGCTGACGTTATATATGAACATGGAGCCGTGGAACGTGGGGGAACAATCAAGCTCACTATTTACGACCAGAACGGCAACACACTTGCAGATCAAAGTATTTGGAACGGTGAGTTTAGCATTAAGTCACAAGAGTGAGTCCCCCTCGTTGGTTAAGCCAGAAAGGGGAGATTAATATGAATGAATGTGTAGTTCCTGCAAAGGATGTTGGTAGTTGTGGTTACTGTGGTGACGAAGCTCATTACATTTCCCTCACATTCATGTGCCACATTTGCTCTGTTGAGTGTGAGGACTCCTTCTGTGACGAGTACATGGAAGCAACGTATGAACCAGAGAACTTTAAGAAAGCTCTTGAAGCTTATCATAGAGTAAGAGAAATTCTTGAACGTGAACGACTGGAAAGAACGAAGTTAGCAAAGGAGGTAAAGAAGTATGGTCGAACAGATCAACTCAACGAAAGAGTTAATGGAGAAGTATGAGGTTGTCACAGGAACTAGACCCAAGAAAGGTGACTTGGTTTATGTAATGAGCCAGAAAGCTGTCTTTGAGGTTGAACACGCTGATCGTATGAATGTCCGTGTTGAACGGGGTGCTGGTAAGCTCCTTACATTACCTGCTTCACATTACAAGTTGGTGAAAAAGAAGTAAACAAAAAAGACCCTTCTCAATATGAGTTGGGTCTTTCTTTATGGTTACAGGTAAAAGTCTTCTAACGCTTCGTCCAATGTGTCTTGGTTAATTCCAATGTACCGCAATGTAATTGACGGAGACGAATGGTTAAACATTTCTTGCAACATGGCAACGTCCTTTGTTTCCTTGTAGAACCAGTAACCAAAAGTTTTACGGAGCGTATGTGTGCCAACCTCATTGATACCCAACTCCTTCGCCTTCTTGTTGAGGACTCGGTAAGCTTGCACTCTTGAAATAGGCTTATCACCCTTGCGGCTCGGGAACAACCAATCCTCGTCGTCCATGTCTTTCGTGTAGTTGTCAATGCACTCCTTCACCTTGCTGTTGAGTAGGAATCGTTTCTGCTTCCCTGTCTTGGCTTCCTCAATAACGAGGTGACGCTGGTTACGCACGTCCTTTACTTTGAGTTGGAGCAGATCAGAGATTCTGCAACCAACGTTAATACCGAGAGTGAACATGAATGAATCTCTTGGAGAAAGGGACTCCTTCATTGCTTTGATCTGTTTAGGGTCACGAATAGGTTGAACAATTTCCATGTTAAAATCCTCCCTTGTTTTGTTACATTCATTATAGGATAAGATACATTCAATATGCAAGTCTTTTTAGGAGGTTATTTTATGCAAGTAGAGCACTTGGTCAATAGGTATGGGTTTTGTCCAGTTACTGAACCCGAGAAGAGAAAGAAAGAGATTGATCTTCTCAAGAGAGAGATCAAGGTGACAAAGCTCCTCCGTGAGCGTGGGGAAAGTATAGACCTTGACGAGTATCTCGACACTCTTGAGAAGTTAAAACAGTTGAGACGTATTGACAGGGCTGAAAACGACGTACTGTACTTCATGTATCAATACTTGGGAGCAGACATGAACCCAGAGTTTGAGGAACCTCTCATTCCTGCTGGTGTTTCTATGGAGTCTGCACCTAACTTTCACGTTCAGCTCACGGACATTCTGAACATTGTCTCCAACGAGGAAGTCAACAAGAGAATTGCATATGCGGCTCCTCGTGGTCACGCAAAGTCAGCCTACCTAAGTAACTGTTTTCCTCTTCACCAAGTCGTATTTCAGAAGAGGAAGTACATTCTGATTATATCTGAAACAGACTCAATGTCCAAAAAGTTTATTGAGTATATTTCAAACGCACTAAAGTTCAACAAGCTTCTACGAGAAGATTTTGGGGAGCACTTGAGTCCTCGTAGCCAGATGAACGAACGTGACAACCAAGAAGCATTCCTAAGTAAAGCTGGTATTCTTGTCGAGTCCTCCTCTATCGGAAAACAAATGAGGGGTAAGAGGAACGGTGCATACCGTCCAGACCTTGTTATCTGTGACGACTTAGAAAGCTCCAAGAATACGAACACTGTTGAACTCCGTGAGAAGAACCTCCATTGGTTCAACTCTGTTGTCATGCCTATCGGAGACCCAGACCGTACAGCTTTCGTATACATGGGTACTGCCGTCCACCAATCTGGTTTGCTCTTTGAAGTAATGAAACGAGCAGACTTTGAGTCAAAACTATTCTCGGCAATTATCAGTCCCCCAGAGAGACAAGACCTGTGGGATATTTTTGACAAGCTCTTACGAGATCAAGAAGACCCTAACAGACTGGAGACCGCTAAAGCATTTTATGAAATGAATAAAGAAGAAATGGATAAGGGAGTGGAAGTTCTCTGGAAACAACGTTGGTCATACGTAGGACTCATGATTGAAAAGGCAAACATGACTTCCAAGTCCTTTGCTTCAGAGTATTTGAATGTCCCTATTGACGAGGAGTCCCAGATATTCAGTACAGACAGAATGATCTTTTGGGATAACGGAGACCTCGACGATAAGAACTTGGAGATTTTCGGAGCATGGGACATTGCATTTGGACGCTCCAACAGATCAGACTACAATGCCATTGTGATTCTCGGACGTGAGAGACGCACTGGGGTTCTTTACATTCTTCATACATGGGCTGAAAAGTGTCCAGCACACAAAGCCATGGAGAAAGCTCTGGAGATCATTAAGGAGTATCGACCGAAGACATTCGCAGTTGAGACGGTTCAAGGTCAGTTCGATTTATACAGACAGCTCCGTGAAGCTATGCAGAGGAAACGTATGTACTTCACACGACTCAAGCCAATTACAACGAACCGTTCACATGGTAAGAAGGAAGAACGTATTGAACAAATGGAGCCGCTGTTTGAGAACGGTGTTATTCGCCCACACAAAACTCAACGACTATTGTTGGAACAACTTGAGTTATTCCCATTCGCAGATCATGACGACTTACCAGACGCTCTTCAAATGACGTTGGACTTATGTTCGTTACAAAGCCGCAAAAGCTGGACGAAAAAACCAAAAGGTTTATAACCTGTCACAAGTATAAATCTTTTTTTGTTGTAAATAGGTTGTGTATCTATGTGGCAGGTAGGCTATAAGACGACTTGGTCTAACATTACTCCAAAACGGAAAGGAGGTTGAGTAATGTTTGGAATTGGTTCTTTTTATCCCAATGTGACAAAGGAACACGGTCAACGTATTAAACGTTACCGAGAAAACAAACGGCTCGTCAAGGGAGATCATTTTGAAATCCTTGATAAGTATACTGACGTTCTTCCAACTTATCAGCAACGTACTGTCTACGTAACGACGAACTTGGCAGGTCTTATTGCAAAGAAGTCCGCTGACTTCCTATTCGGTGAGAATGCCATTTACTCGGCAGGAAGAAGTGACGACTCACCAGAGCAAGCAAAGCTAGAGGAGTGGGTTCGAGAAAATGAATTGAATATCACAAACTACGAGTCAGCTCTCTCAAATGCTTACCGAGGAGATTCATTCTACAAGGTACGCTGGGGACAAGAACACGGTGGACTGGTTCCAAAAGAGCTTGACCCTTTCCGTGTAATTATCGAAGCCCAGAACGCTGAATATGTTTTCCCAGAGACATATCCGAATGATTCAACTCGTATCATGGCTTACCACATAGCCGTACCGAGTGAGGTTGCTGGTACTAAAGGAGAAGAGTGGTTGCTGAACGTTGAGTCTCATTATCCAAACAGAATCATTTACCGCACGTTCAGAATGAATCCAGTTGAAGAAGACGTTGACGGAATTACTTCATGGAGAATTTACGCAGAAGTTGGGGAGCCGCAAGAGGTCGTAACAAATGTTCCATACCCTCTAGTGGTGCATGTTCCAAACTACGCAACTGACGACAGTTGGGAAGGTATCGACGACATAACCGAATTGAAAGGTTTATTCTCTGAATTGAATGAACGGCTTTCTCAAATATCGGAGATTCTTTCCAAACACGCTGACCCTGCAATGATCGTACCTCAAGGAACACTCGTTGAAGGGGAAGACGGTCAACCGCAATATCGTGTTGGAGTTGACAAAGTGTTCGAGGTTATGCAAGGAGAGCTGGAACCTAAGTATTTAACTTGGGACGGTCAATTGGAATATGCATTCAGAGAACTTGAAAAGGTTATTGATCTTATTCTCATGAAAGCTGAAATCCCAGCAGTAGCTCTTGGTGTTGGTGACGCTGGTACGTCTGGAAGCTCTGGACTTGCTATTAAATGGAGAATGAACTCCTTACTAGCAAAGATCAATCGTAAACGACAGTATTACGACAAAGCTTTGAAACGTATTTTCACTATTGCTCAAATGTTGGAAATGGATAGACGCAATAAAGTTGACTTTGAACCGTTTACACCACACGTCAAATTCCAAGACGGTCTACCAAAAGACGAAATGGAACAGGCAACTATTATGCAAATCCGAACAGGTGCAAAAGCAACCATTTCACAGAAGAGAGCAATTATGGAACTGGAGAACGTTTCGGAGGAGCAAGCTCAGCAAATTCTTAACGAGCTTGAAGACGAGGAAAAGAACACCATTGTGTCAAACATGGAAGCTTTCCAAATTGGAGGTTCTACTGAAGAAGAGAACACTTCTACTAATCAACAAACAGAGGAGGAGTAATGAATGGCTTTCAATATTCCTCCAGAACCCGAGTATGAAAGAGAGCTTGCAAAGCTAGAGAAGTATTACAAGAAAGCTCTCAAGAGAATCATTAAACAATTGAAAGACGTTGACCCACATGACTTGCTCACTCAATCCATTTACGAGTCCCAGATCAGACAGCTCACATACATTATTCACGAGTTGAATAATGAAGCTCTCTCTTGGATTGAGGAGAACTTGACAGACGCATTCTCTCATGCACAAGCTTCTGCATTGGTCACACTGGGACTTGCAAAAGACATTGTAGAAGCCAAGGGAGAACTCAAGTTTTCCCTCATGAGTCAACATAGAATGGAAGCTATCATTTCAGATACGTTCAACGACGTACTGAAAGCACACTCGGTCATGGAACAGAATCTTAAACAATTGGTGAGAGACGTTCAAGCAGAAGTCCTCCGAGAGAACTTCATTATGCAACGTGGTTCCACTTCTTCAGCCAGAGAATTAAGGTCAGCTCTATTAAAAGAGGGATTCTCCGAAACTCTCATTGAAGAAGAATGGAAAGGAATCATAGACGCAAGTGGAAGACGGTGGGACTTAACTACTTACGTAAAAACGGTAGCAAAGACCAAGCTCCAACAAACTCAAATTGAAGGAGCAAGGTTGCAATCACTCGAAAACGAAAACGACTTAGCAATTATCTCAGATCACGGAGCTAAAGACGCTTGCCGATTCTTTGAGGGAATGATTATTTCACTCGAAGGTAAGACGAGAGGGTTTAAAACTCTCACGGAGCTACGTAATTCACATTTGATATTCCACCCAAATTGCCGCCACATTGTTCACCCTATCGGTGACATTGACGCTCTTCCGAAGTCCATTAGGGAAGCGGCAAGCAAACAGGAAAGAGAAGCTGAAAAGGCTCTTGAAAATCCTCAAAAGATCAGACGTGAAGACAATGCACGTCGTTATAAAGAAGCTAAGAAGAAACGTCGCAGGAGAAAATGAACTTCGTTGTCCGTGACGATATACGGACTGACCAATCTTGGGAGGTTAGGTCAGTAAACTGTTCCGTTCCCAAAAATACCCTCGTGTCGTTACACGTAAAAAACGAAAGGGAAAGGAGACATGTTTTATGAAAGATTTACTCTCACTAGGAAACCTACAATTCTTTGCCGCTGAAGGTGAAGGAGAACAGACGCAAGATCAAACAGGTGATAACCAAGACCAAATCGGTCAAGGTACACATAACGCTGACAGTCAGCAAGGGAACGACGGTTCCCAACAACAAGAAAACTTTATTCCAAAATCTCGTTTCGACGAGGTCAACAATAAGTATAAAGAGCTTCAAGCAAAACTTGACGACCTTCAAAAACAAAAAGAGCAAGAAGAGCTTGAAGAACAAAAGAAAAAAGGTGAGTTTGAGAACCTTTATAACTCGACTCAACAGGAACTGGAAAACACAAAAACTCAATATAAAGAAACTAGTGAACGTGTTGAGCAATTAGAAGGACTCATTCAAACCTTAGTTGACGCAGAGTTGGAAGCTGTTCCAGAGGACATGAGAGACTTGGTTCCAAGTAACTTTACACCAGAACAGAAATTGACTTGGATTACACAAGCAAAAGCAAAAGGTCTTTTCGGAGCCGCTGAAAGCACCAAGGAAGAAGAGGAACTTGGTGGGGCAACAAACAGCCAGCAACAGACAACAACGCAAGACGTGAAAAGCATGTCTGTGTCACAACTGTTTAAATCTGCTTATGGCAAAAAGAAGTAACCTCGTATTACGAGATTAACTAATTATCTAAAAGGAGTGTTTTAGTAATGGCATTAACTTTACAAGAAGCTGAAAAGTATTCAACTGATACATTGAAACGAGGAGTTATTGAGGTATTTGCTCGTAATTCCGCTGTTTTTGAATTGTTACCATTTATGGAGATTGCAGGTAACGCATACCGCTACAACTTGGAAGAAGCTCTTCCAGACATTGCTTTCCGTGGAGTGAATGAAGGTTACGTTGAGTCCGCTGGTATTATCAACCAAGCTTCCGAGGGTCTTACTATCCTTGGTGGAGACGTAGACGTTGATAAATTCTTAGCACAGACTCGTGGAAACGTGAATGATCTACGTGCTATTCAAACGGAAATGAAATCAAAGGCTCTTTCTTTAGAGTGGACAAAGACTTTCTTCAAAGGTGATTCCGCTGTAAATGCAAACGAGTTCGACGGTCTTGAGAAACGTGTAACAGGTTCCCAAGTTATCGACGCAGGTGGAGCATTAACACTTGCCGCACTTGACGAACTTATTGACGCTGTTGAAGGTGAACCAGACGTGTTATTCATGTCTAAAGCTATGAGACGTGAAGTGAAAAAGTTGCTTCAAGCTTCTACTCACTACATTGAGTCTGGTGAAGACAGTTTTGGTCGTCCTGTAACAACTTATGGAGGTATTCCAATCCGTACTATCGAGACTGACGGAGCAGGCAATGAAATCCTTGGCTTCAACGAGACTTTCAACGGAGTAACTGATTCCGCTTCTATTTATGCTGTGAAATTCGGTGCTGACCAGTATGTTTCTGGTTTACGTAATGGCTCCGTTGAGGTTCGTGACTTAGGTGAGATCGACTCTAAGCCAGTTTACCGTACTCGTATTGAGTTCTACTCTGGTTTAGCTGTGTTCCACCCAAGAGCTGTCGCTCGTCTTGCTGGTATCACTCGTGGTACAGCTCCAGCAGAACCAGAAGTTTAATAAAGATTAACACACAGGACGTGGTGAGGTAACACTGACCTCGTCACGTCCTTTATTTTTTGTATCAAACCTAAGAGAAGGGGGATAGACAATGGCAAAGTACAAAGTCAAGACTCCAAATGAAAATTTCTCTGGTGAACGTCTTGGTGTTCAGTTTTACCGTGGTGAAGCTGAAGTTGAACTAAACGACATTCAGAAGTCACAATTTGAGGACTGGGGCTATACAGTCGAGGAGATCAAGGAGAAGAAAGAAGCTCCTAAGAAGAAATCGGCTTCCAAGAAATCTGTTTCAAAAGAAGAAAAGTAAGGAGGTCATGTAAATGATTACTGTTGAAATGGCTGATTCTTACTTTCAGAACGAAGTTCTTCACAACGAAGCTTGGGTCAATGCAGACCTAGATACAAAGAACCGTGCATTGAAGAACGCAGAAAATACTCTATACCGTTATTACAACACGTTTGACCGTAATGAGAAACCTCTTCCAGAAATCGCAGTTTACGAGCAAGCCTACTTCTTATTACTCGTTGACGAAACCATTCAGAAAGCCGCACTAGGAGTAACACAGGTCTCCGTATCTGGTATCTCTATTTCAGTAAACCCCATGGGCTACCCTATCGCACCAGAAGTGAGACAACTAATGGTCTCCTATGGTGTTGGTGGAGTACGACTTGGGAGGTCTGCTCTGTGATACCTACAAAAGACACGTTACTCGTGACAAGAGCTGGTGAGCTGGACGACTGGGGAAGACCCACAGGTGTCGTCACTGATACCTACAAATGCCGCATTGACTACAACAACCAAATTGTAATGACAACAGACGGCAAAGAAGTAGTGTCTAAAGCTGTGATCTTGATTAAGGGAGAAGCTGTTATCTCCAATGAGGACTCGGTAAGCTGGGTTGACGCTTTCGGTACACACGTAGCAAAACCCCTCACTGTGGGTCTTCTGAAGGACGTTTCAAACAAGGTTATCTTCACAAAGGTTGTGGTCTAATGAAATTCAGTTTTGATATGAAGAGTAAAAGTCGAACAAAGATCATTGAGACTCGTGTGAGGAACAAAGTAAAAGAAGCCGTGAGAGTTGTCGCTCAAGACGTAGCACGAACGTCTTCTGGGGCTACCCCACACTATCAAGGTGACTTAGCAGGTTCTTACTCTATCGCATACCAATTTTCTGGAGACATGTTAACCGCAACAGTGGAGTATGCAGTGTTCAATGGCGGCTTCAACTATGCTATTGCAATGCACGAGTGGACATATAAACTCGGTGAAGGGTCAAAGGCTAAAGGTGGAGGAACTGGAATGTCTGGAAAAACCTACGCAGTAGGTAACAAATTCTTGACTCGTGTTCTGGAAGGAGAAGCACAAGCTTACACAGATTACATTAACGAACAAATCAGAAAGGCACTAGGAGGGTAAGCACTATGAAAGTTCAAGAAGTAAAGGAGTACGTGGAGCTTCATATTCCTTACAAGTATGTAATGAACATGTTCCACTCCCAGACTCCAGACAACGCATGTACGGTTCAACTTGCTTCGTCTGGAATAAAAGACACAAACATAGGAGCTTACCAATTCCAGTTCCTTGTCCGCAATAATGACCCAGAACAAGCAGAAGCCGTTGCATTTATGATATTCGACCATTTCAATAACCGTACTGACTACATGGTAGGTACAAATAGGGTTATTGTAAGTCGAGGACAGCAGGCAGTTCCTCTTTACACAGGAATTGACGAGAACAACAGACATATTTACTCTGTCAACATTGTTGCTTCTGTTGACGTTTAAAATTACTAAATTACAAAAAGGAGTGTTTTACACATGGCAAAAGTTGCTGGTGTTGACGTACTATTGTATGCAAATGTTGGAGAGACCGCCACACGCCAAGTAGTTGGAGGTCAATCTGGAGCTACGCTGAATCGTGAAACAAACGTTATTGAAGTTACTTCAAAAGAGAGTGGTTGGGCTGAAAACCTCACAGGTGTTAAGTCTTGGTCAATCGACTGTGAAGGCTATGTTGTCGTTGACGACACAGCATATACAGCTCTTGAGGAAGCTTGGGAAGACGGTACTGAAATTGACGTAGAGATTGTAGTTCCTTCTGGTTCTACTTACTCGGGTAAAGCAATTATCGCTTCCTTCCCACTTGAAGCTCCGCAGGACGACGCAATGACATTCTCCCTATCCTTAACAGGTACAGGGGCATTGTCTAAAGCCGCTTCAGTTTAACTATACAATGGACGGAGGTCTTCACTGACCTCCCTTGCGGTAAGGGTTCGTACCCTTGTAGAATAATAAAACTATTATGAGGAGAGTGTTTTTAATATGGCTAACAAACAACGAGGAATCGTAGAAATTGAATTAGATAAGAAGAGAAACCTTCGCTATACAATGAACGCTTTAGCTGAAATCGAAGACCAACTGGGAGTAAGTATTACTGAAGTTGGTGATATTGACTTGACTGTGAAGAATGTCCGAGTCATCTTATGGGCTGGACTAATTCATGAGGATAAAGAACTCACTCAAGAAGAAGTCGGAGATATGATTGATATGGGTAACTTCCAGTATGCTCAAGAAAAAATCGCTGAAGCTTTCACCAATGGTCAAGCAAAAAACGCATAATTGCTCTGGAATGGAATGAGTTAAAACGTTGGTGTTTCGGAGCATTGAAACTAAAACCAGACGAGTTCTGGGGTCTTACTTATGTAGAAATATGTGATCTTCTCGAAGCTTTCGTTGCAGAAGAAGAGAGACAGGACGACATTGTCAATCAAAGACTCTCTTGGCAGACGGCTCTCATTATGAACTCCTCTGGTAACTTGAGAAAACAAGTAAAACCAACGGACTTATACAGACCAAAATACATGGAGGGACAACAAGAAGACACCAGTCAGAAAGTTGTCAAGAAGTTCACTTCAAAAGAAGAGAAAACCAAATATCTTGAAGAACTGAAGAGCAAGTTCGATAAGTAATTAAATATGGACGGTTCCCTGTGAGGGAGTCGTCCATTTATTTTTGTATCTAAAAGGGGGAAAGTATATGGCAACTCTGTCAGAATTAATGGTCAAAGTTGGAGCAGACACGTCTTCCTTCACGAAGTCCATGAAAGACGTTGAGAAAAGCTCTAAAAACGCTGGTGACAAAATCTCCGACTCCATGGAGGACGCTTCTGGATCCGTTGACCGTTCTTCTTCTGCAATTATGGGTTCCTTGAAAAAACTCGGTGGAGTTCTAGCTGGAGCATTCGCTGTTGATAAATTAAAGGACTTCACAGTCTCCTCAATTGAAGCTTCTGCTGAAGCTGAAGCATTGTCCGCACAATTTGGGCAAGTATTCGGAGACATGCAGGGAGAAGCTACAAAGTCACTTGAGAAAATGGGTAACGAGTTTGGAATGGTTCCTTCACGTATTCAAGCTCCATTGACTCAAATGACTTCTATGTTTAAAGGATTGGGAATGGACACAGAGGAAGCAATGACCACAGCCAGTGACGCAGTAACACTCGTTGCTGACGCTTCTGCCTTCTATGATAAGAGCTTTGAAGACGCAAATGCCGCTTTGAACTCATTTATCAAAGGTAACTATGAAGGTGGGGAAGCTATTGGTCTATTTGCCAATGAAACTCAAATGGCTTCATGGGCTTCCAAAGAGCTAGGTGTTGACTGGCAAACGCTAGACGAGAAAGGTAAACAGGTTGCACGTTTAAAGTTCGCTGAAGCCATGCAAAAGGCGGCTGGTGCAACAGGGCAAGCAAGCCGTGAATCAGACTCTTACCAAAATCAATTAGGTAACTTACAGCAAACGTGGACTGATCTGAAAGCAAGATTAGCTCAACCAATTCTTGAGCCAGTTATACAAGGCTTAAAAGGTCTAGCCAATTGGCTTGGAAAAGTGGACGTAGAAAAAATCCATAGTGGATTTAAGACATTCGGAGGATTCCTGAAAGATACGTTTACTCCTTTATTCCAAGACGTAAAAGCTGGGATTGAAGGTGTTTACAATGTTTTAGAAGACAGTGGAGCCGTCGATAAAGCTAAAGAAGCTTTTGATAAATTCAAAGACGCTTTAGGCTGGGTTCGTGACAATGGGGAAACTGTTTCTGCAGTCATACTAGGACTTGGTGGAGCTTTTGCTACATTCAAAGTTATAGCAGGAATCAATAAAGCAATTGGACTCTATAACACTCTCATGGTTGCACTACGAGCAGGCACGTTGAAAGCTACAATCGCTCAACTAGGTCTCAACACGGCTCTCTTGGCTAACCCTTTCACTTGGGTTGCTATTGGGGTAGGTGCTTTGATCGCTGTTATTATCCTACTTTGGAAAAACTGGGATAAGGTGTCCGCATGGTTGAAAAAATCATGGGAAAGTATTAAGGAAGTTGCTTCCAATACGTTTGACGGCATTAAGACCGCTGTCAAAGACTCTTGGGAAAGTGTGAAGAAGAAAACGTCTGAAGTTTGGGACGGTATCACCGCTTTCTTCAAGAAGTGGGGTACGACTATCCTTGCTGTTGTCCTTGCACCTGTTGGTGGAATACTGATCTTGGTAGTAAAACACTGGGATAAGATCAAGGAGACCACGCAAAAAGCTTGGGATAATGTCAAGCAATTTGTAAGTGACGCAATCACAAAAACAAAAGATACGTTGAGCAGTATCATGTCAACTATCTCTGCAAATGTAACTTCATCTTGGACTAAGATAAAAGATACTATAAATAACCTAATGCAGAAAGCAAAGGATATAATCATAAACGCTTGGAGCATCATTAAGACTACATTCTCGGACGCAGTGAGCAATGTAATGAGCACAGTGTCCAGCTTCAAAACCAATATAACAAACAGATTCACTGAGATTAAAAATAGTGTCGTTCAAAAGATCAAAGACTTAGTATCTGAAATGAAGTCAAAGTTCTCTAACGGTGTTGGAGACTTGGTTGACGAAGCAAAAGGTATTCCGAAGAAAATCGGAGACGGAATCAAGAATGCAGTAAATAATGTAACAGACGGTGTAAAGGCTTTAGGAAACAAGGTCATTGACACGTTTAAGTCTGCACTAGGGATTCACTCACCTTCTAAAGTGTTTGAGAAGCTCGGTGGATTCATTATTGAAGGTCTGAAAAATGGTTTAACCGTAGAAAACATTAAGAGCTTCGCTTCAAAGACATTCAGCAAAGTAACTGACGGTGCTTTATCTGCTTGGTCTGATCTGAAGACGTTCTTCTCTGGAAACACATTGAGTGGAATTAAATCATTCTTCTCAAGCATGGGAGGAAACATAAAAGACTTCTTCAATGGCAGTATAGGAGCTGTTGGTTCTGGTGTTCAACGTTGGAGAGGAGTTGCCGCACAAGCTCTTATGATGACTGGACAATTCTCGGCTCATAACCTTGAGAGATTATTGTATCAAATGCAGACCGAGTCAGGAGGAAACCCGAGAGCAATCAACTTGTGGGACATTAACGCCAAACGTGGTATTCCGTCAAAAGGTCTCATGCAAGTAATTGACCCAACCTTCCAGTCTTACAAAATGCCAGGATTTAACAATATCTGGAACCCTCTTGATAACATTCTCGCTTCCATTCGATACGCTGTCTCACGTTATGGTTCTCTTACAAGAGCTTACCGTGGAGTAGGTTATGCAAAAGGTGGGGTCTTCAAAGGTACTCAAGAAGGTTCACTTATTCACATGGCTGAAAAGGGTGGAGACGAAGCTGTCGTACCATTGTCTCGCAAAAGGTACATGGCTCCGTTCGCAAACGCTATTGCTGAACATTTGGAATCTGACGATGGTGGTAAAACAGTGTATCAGAACAACATTACATTGAACGCCACTATTCGTGAGGAAGCTGACATTAATAAGATCGCAAAAGAGATCGTTAGGGAGCAGAAGAAAATGGAGAGAGCTGGAGGTAAAAGAAAATGATTACGTTTAACGAGAAGGATATACCGAGCTTTGTCATTGTGAACAAAGTTGTCCAGTCCGTACTTCCACCAATTTCCCAGAATACCTTGAAGGTGTCTGGGAGAGCTGGTGAAGTTGATTTTGGAAATGAGATTGGCTCCAGAAATATTGAGGTCGAAATTACTGTTGTAGGAGCTAATGCTATTGATCTAAGAGGTAAGGTCAGACAGTTAGGTGAATGGTTATATACAGAGGAGCCTAAGAAGCTCATTTTTCACGACGAGCCAGATAAATTCTACATGGCTAAGTTCACAGGTGATTCCGATCTTGACGACATTTTGAGGATTGGTCAAGGTACAATCACTTTNNACCCTTATGCCTACTCCACTATCGAAAACGAAGTGGATATCCAAACGAGTCTCCCAGACAATCCTGCACATATTCAAAATGACGGTGAGGAGACCTTTCCAAAAATGAGGTTCGAGTTCGCAGAATCGACGACGAACTTCAATATAATCAGTGACGACCAGTTTATGAGGTTCGGTCAGCCAGCTTCAGTTGATAGAGGAGCCGTTGACCCTATGCCGCTGGTATTTCACGACGACATGTCTAGTGTAACAGGCTGGACGCAGGCAAACGTGGTAGACGATGGTATTATTGCTGGGTCTTTCGGTTCCAATGGATATTCAATTCACTTGGCTGACGCAGGAGAGGGATCCAAATGGCATGGGGCTAGTGGAATCAAGTCCCTTTCAAGACCATTACAAGACTTTAAAATTCAAACACGTCTTGCTATGCACGCTACACAAGTTGGTCAGCTAGGAAGGGCAGAAATTTACTTCCTGTCGGAGAACGGTGTACAGCTAGGAAAGATTGCTCTCCGCAATGGAAACCCACATGGAATCACTCCATACGGTCAGTTTAAGCTCGGGAACCGTTATGCAATCCAAACATACGGCTCGCATGCTGGAGCTTGGAAGAACTGGAGGTATGGAGCCATGGAGCTTACTCGAAGGGACAACCGCTGGTTCGTTTACTATGCAATCATTGACCCAGACACATTGCAACACCACACACGTTTTTACCGTGAATATATCGACACGGAGAGAAACCATATGGGCAAGATTGCACAAATCCAATTACACTTAGCCGCATATGGTACGGCTCCATTGGTTCAGACAATGAACGTTTCAGACATTAAGGTGTTTGAGCATGTTCAGACAGGAGCTTCACAAGACCCATACATTTTCAAAGCTGGTGACATTCTGGAGATCGACTCGGAGACAGATCAGATTTTACTCAACGGTGAACCTTACTACACGTCCCTCGACCCTTCCAGTCAATTCATTACACTAGAAAAGGGAGACAACGGAATTGTTACAAGTCCTATTGTCACAAGTGACGCAAAAGTCTACTTTAGAGAAANNTGTAATAAATGCTCGTAATTCTTGATAAAAAACAAAGACCTGTCGGTGTAATAAATCACAAATCTCCAAAAGGAGTTCCATATTACAACGACCTTCACCAAGAAGCCGTCGAAAATAACTTGAATGTGTTCGAGTTTGAGGTTCCTGCAAATAACCCTTCTTCTTCAATGCTTGGGGAAGAGGGGTATGTTATTTACACGGACTTGGATGGTCGTCAACAGTTATTTGTCATTAAAACCATTACAGAGTCCTATGGTGACTCAAACATTATCCAAATTAATTGTGAACACGCTTCAACTGGTGATCTTATTAATGATTGGGTACGTCCAACAGCAACTATGAACAGCTTCACCGTCGCTCAAGCCGTTGAATACGCATTAACTACGAGTGATTGGTTACTTGGTAACTGTGACTATCTCGGTGTAAAAGACTTTGTCTTTGACCAATACATTACGGTAAAAGAAGCCCTTCTTGAGATCGCAGACACTTTTGGTGCTGAACTTGAGTTTGAAGTGATCTTTGACGGAAACCAAGTTAAGGAAAAGCTCGTTCATGTGCTTGACAAACGAGGTCAAGACACAGGAGTCACTCTGGACGTTGGAAAGGACATAACAGGCATTGAACGTGTCGTCAACACAGAGAATGTTATGACGGCTGTTATTGCTGTAGGGAAAGACGGTCTGACTTTAAACGGCTACCCAGCACCTTCAGACGAACGATTTAAAGTAACAGAGGACTTCATTGAAGACTTGGAGGCTTTGCAGACTTACTCGGTGAATGGTCGGCATAAGTTCGGTTATTATGAGGACGAGTCAACAAACCAAGTGGAGCTGTACAACAATGCAAAGAAATACTTGGAGGACAACTCCAAACCTCAATTCACTTACACGGTCTCTCTTGTTACTTTCGAGAGATTAACAGGCTATCCACACAAGAGAGTGAGAATTGGAGATCGTGTCAAGGTACGTGACTTCAAGAATCGTCCAGATGAACCATTGATCTTAGAAGCTCGTGTTGTTGAGATCAAAAGAAGTAAAACTGACCCTTCAAAAGACGAGATTGTTCTAGGAGATTATGTGAAAATTGACTTCTCTCAATCGGAGGAAATATCACGTCTTCAGAGCGTCGTCAAGTTGAGCCAGAAACAAGTTGAAGAGGTTCGTGAAGCTACTACTCCCCAAGCAATTGTAGACACTGTGGTCACGTCCAGAGACTTTGAGACAGTCGTTGATACCAAGGCTAACGTATCTGACTTGGAGAACTACGTAACCATTGACGAACTCATTCAAAAGGAAAATGAGCTTGAGGAAACCATGGACGAGAAAATCAACGAAATTGACTTCACTCCATTTGCAACAAAAGTGGAGGTTGCTCAAACGGCTGAAGACCTTGACTTCAGATTCTCCTCTTCTGGTGGAGTGAATCTCCTTAAAAACTCGGTTGGTTACTCAGGAACGGACTTCTGGGAGGTTATTCTTGACACAGACGCTTTCGATACACCTGTTGGTTCTGTCGACACCACGCAATCAAGTGACGTTCAAGAATACGGGGTCGGTTCTGGGTTTGTATTGAAGGGAGCTACACTTCGTCAAACCGTTGCAACCACACAGCAACCATACACTGTGTCCGCAATCGTCAAGAAGGGTTCGGCTGGGTACGGACACATTAAAGTCTATGAAGGAGACACTGAACACGTACATGAGTTTTACTCGGGTACAGCCTATGACTATGTAAAAGTCAAATTGACATTTGAACCAACTGGTAACAATGCTCTCGTTGAGATTTATGGTGACGTGGATTCTGAAATCATTATCACTGGGATTATGTTCAACATTGGTGTAAATGACTTGCAATGGCAACACTCCTCTGGTGAGGTTTACAACACAAATGTACTCATGGACTTGAATGGTGTTCGAGTTATATCCAACACTTATGAAGGGTACACAGCAATCACTCCCTCGGAATTTGCAGGGTACGCTGAAGTCACTGAAGGTGGAGTCACTTCCATGAAGAAAGTCTTCACATTAAATAAAGACGTAACAGAAATGTCAAAAACAAAGATAGAAAATGAAATCTCAATGTCTCCGTTGAAGGTAGTTCCAGTAAACTCCTCGACGTATAAGGGTTGGGCTTTCATTGCTGAAGAATAGGAGGAATTGATAAATGGCTCTTTCTGGTTCATTTTATCAAAACGTAGGCTCTCGCCATAGGGTCTACTGTACTTGGACTGGTACACAATCAATCACAGGTAACTACACTGATATTACATTAGACGTTTATTGGCAGAACACAGATAATTACGGTGCTATCAACTCAAGTGCAACGAAAACAGGTAGTTCCACGATTGACGGCACGACAACCAGCTTCACCTTCACCGCTGGTTTACGTAATGGTCAAGGAAAGCACGTTCATACGCAAACAAAACGTGTTTACCACAACACGGACGGTACAAAGACGATTACAATGTCTGCTTCTTTAGGTATCGCTGTGACGCTCTCTGGTGTCTATTACGGCACAGTTACAGCTTCTGATACCGTAACACTTGACCCTATTCCAAGAGCTTCTACGCTATCCTCTTCGGCTTCTTGGACGGCTGGGGACGCATTGGCTATTTCTATTGCTCGTTCAAGCTCAAACTTCACTCATACAGTTGTCGTCAAAGTTGCAGGAACCGAGGTCAAGAGACTGACTGGAGTGGGAGCTTCTACAACGATTTACTGGAACGAAGCAGAATTGACCCAAATTTTCACACTCATGAACACGCAAGCCAAACCGACACGAATTGAGGTTACAACATATAACGGTTCAACCAATATGGGAACGACGGCTCAAACTGGAACAATCAGTGTGCCGAGAGCTTCATTCATTAAACCCATTCCGAATTTTAACCTTGGAGATACAGTGACTTTAAATATTGATCGTAAGCACGGAGGTTTTAGGCACAATATCGGTGTTTACTACAACAATGACGTGTACTTGACTTCATTGACGAACGTGAGCCTAACAGGGTACTGGGAACCGACTGTTGACGAGCTTTCCACCATTTACAATGCAAACAAGGATTCAAATCAAACAATCATTCGATTCCGTTGCCGCACGTACTACAACGGAGTTTTGGTTCGTTCAGACTATGTTGACACGGTTGCAACAGCTTACATTGTAGGTGAAAAACCAACGTTCAGCTCTTCCTCTGTTCGGTACGCTGACACAAATGTAGTTACAAGAGAACTCACTGGAGACGACCAGTACATTATCGGAGGACTATCAGAGCTTACTGTATATATTGACGCACCGGCACAAGCTCATAATGGAGCTTCAATTGTAAAGTATGTAGTTATGGTTGACGGTCGAGAGATCGTTCACAACGTAACTCCAGACAGCAACGGGGTGAGGGCATATTACTTCCAGAAGGTCTCCTATAATGAATATCAGCAAATCACGGTCAGAGCTGTCGATTCAAGGGGTCAAGAAGCAAGGGTCATAAAGGACGTTAAAATGGTTCCCTATTTCTCCCCTATTGCAAACCTTTCAGCCGCACGTCAAAACAAATTTGAAGAGACAACTGTGGGCACCGTAAACGGTCGCTTTGCTCCAATCGTAGTAGAAAATGTTGCAAAGAACTCTCTTCAGTCGGTTCGTTACCGCCATAAACCTACTTCTACTACAACATGGAGTTCGTGGAATACGGTCTCATTCACAACAGACAATGGAGCTTTCTTGACTTCAGACTTCTTTATGACGCTGGACAACACAATGAGTCACCACATTGAGGTTCAAGTGGCTGATAAGATTCGCACAACTACGAGTCTAGTTGTAGTTGGTGCTGGACAGCCTATCATGTTTATTGACACGGAAAAGAACTCTGTTGGAATCAACAAGTTCCCTAAAAACAACAACGGTCTGGAGGTTCAAGGTAACATTGAGACAACCAACACCGTCAAGGCTTTGTCCTTTGCTGACGCTAACGGAATGGAATTGATTAGAAGCATTGGAAGTGCCACACAATTAACCGCTGACGGTGATATTTGGCTCGGGGGTTCTGCCAATAAGATTACGCTAGATTCACCATTATACACGACATTTGGAACAAAGCCGTTACTTTCTGGAGACGGTGTTCTGACAGCTAAGTCAGTAAGCTCGGATCAGGACGTAAGTGTTGGTGGAGCACTAACAGGTTCTCACAAGTTCGACAACGGCTTCAATTGGTTGTCTATTCGAGACGGTCGTGTGGCTGACTCTCCCGACATGTATTTGATACAGAACCTTGACACAGTCGTACAAATGAGTGGAAAACAATCGTACAAAGATATAACGTTCCCAGAAGCATTCGTAGGAAACCCTCTGTGGGTCATTGCAATGCCGAAGAACTCCAACTCGACGGCTTTCCATGCTTCAGTGTTCAGTATTACGTCTACTGGTTGCCGTGTGTACTTGAATCATATCCATGATTTAAGCACGACAGTTGGTTGTGAGGTTCAGATCATAGCTTGTGGAATTAAACGATAAAAGGAGGGCTGAACATGGTAACCGAGGAGAACATTCAGACGGCAAGTTGTTATACGTCTGGGTTCTCTGTGTCGTTACCCTCACCGATGGAAATTGAATTCAGTGAGGGAGTCTATTCAGATGGTTACGACTCATATTCGTATGAGCCTTTTTCGTTTGACGTAGAAGCTGACCCAGAGTTCCCAGTAGTATACGACGTGTATTTGACAACGGACGGAGTGACAGTCTCACGGACGGTGTTCGCAGGTGGGAACGTACCATGCTACGAGGGAGAACCTACCCTTTTACACACGCTATGTACGTTCCTCCTGCCAGAAAACACGGATAGCCTTGAGAATGTAGACATTCTAGTGAGGAAGGTGAGTAAACGTGAAGAAGGTCAAAGTGAATAACAAAGGTCTTTCAGAGGAGAAACGCAAGAAATTGAAAGACATGGAGGAGAAACGTCTCTCAACATTGGAGGACGTTTTTTCTTATGTCTTGGAATTGGAGAAACGGATTGAAACGCTGGAAAATCAATTAAAGGGAGGAAACAATAATGGCAAAGAAAAAAGTCGGAATTGATATTGGTCATGGTGAGAATACGTTCCAGCTCGGAGGTAAAGGTGTATATAAAGGTGGTAAAGGTTACGAGGAACACCATTTTAATTCAGCCGTTGGGTTGATCGTGAAGAGACGTTTGGAGGAACTTGGCTTTGAAACTCTCATGGCTCAGCCAGCTTATAAAAATGACGTTCCACTAAGTACACGGACTCGGAAATATAATAATGCTAACTGTGACATTGTTATCTCTATTCACGCTAACGCTGGAGCTTCTTCAGCTAACGGAGCTTGTGCCTTCTATTGGCACACGTCCTCACAGAGCAAAAAGCTTGCTACAACATTTGTGAAGAACTTTAAAGACATGGTGGACGGAGTGGGAACGCATGGTAATGGTCTCCATGCTTCAAAGAAAGGTTCTTGGACAAATCTCCATATGTGTCGTGAAACAGCTATGCCAGCAATCCTTGTTGAATGTGGATTCATGACCAACTCCAATGACTTTGAGTATATCTTTGGAAGTAAGAAAGAGACATATATCCCACAGGTCGCAGAAGCCATTGTAAAGACGGTTTGTGACTACTTCGGTGTCAAGTATCAAAAGGAGACCAACTCAGCTTCTACGGACGTTCCTAAGCCTTCTCAGCATGTGTCTGGTAACTACAAGATCGAACGTGGGGACACAATGTATTCAATCGCCCAAAAGTATGGTATCTCCTTACAAGAACTAATGAAATCTAACCCAGACGTGAACCCCCATGCTTTGCAGGTTGGTTCTTATTTGTATGTTCCACTGAAGGACAAACCAAAAGGAGATCAAAAGACAAATAGCCTTGTTGATTACTTGACTTCTATTGGTCAACCAACGAGCTTCGCTTACCGTACAAAATTAGCCGCACGCTACAATATTCATGATTACAAAGGCACATCCGAGCAAAACACAACTATTTTACGCAAGCTGAGAGGTCACTAAAAACTCCCTTTCTCGTTGTAATTAGTACCAAAGACCCTTGACGTGTTGAAATACTTATGACCGTTGGGGGTCTTTTTTATTTTTTATGGGAAGGAGGGGTCTAAGGTGGAACAAATGTTGTTGGAATTAGCTTCAAGGGAGTCCTTGTTTGCCGTCATGTTTGTAGCTCTCTTCATATATCAGATCGTTGACAGCCGCAAGAGAGAGGAAAGGCTCATGTCTTTCATGGACGACATAACCAAGCAATTTGAGACATTAGCTCGTCAGTATGAGAGGTTATCTGAAGACGTTGACGAGATCAGAAAAGGCATGAAAGACGTATTTCGGTAGTTGTCACATAGCTTTAGTAAACTCGTTGTGAGTTACGAAAACATTGAAAGGAGGAGTTCAGCACATGCTAGAACTTGGAGTTGTAATAGCCGTTCTTGTTGGTGTTGGTCAAGTGGTAAAGAAAATTGGTATGCCCGAGAAATACATTCCACTCATGAACTTAGGTCTTGGAGTTGTTTCGGGTCTAACCATGATCGACGGCACTGTTCCCGAGCAAGTTATTGTGGGAGCAATGATTGGTCTTTCTGCTTCTGGTCTCTATGACCAGTCAAAGATCGTAACAAAGAAATAATTAAATGGTTTTCCCTCCAATTAGCTCTCACTGTCTGGTCAACAGTGGGGGCATTTTTTTTATTTGTCACATGTCATAAGGCGGTTCGTTGGGAGTCATGAATTAGAAGGAGGGAAACCCATTGTGGCTATTCATTTGACCAATGATAAATCCAAGAGGTACGTAAAGCTAAAATACGACGGACTTCATTATGTAGGGGAGGGAGAGACTCAGACATTAGCCCAAATTCTTGGAATAAGGAACAAAGCCGTGTTTGAATGTATCGCTCTTCACCAGAACGAGGAGTGTATTTGTGATCTAACCATTGACCAAATCTCCTCAATGCTCGGAATAAACAGAGGTTCTGTGATTACCGCCATTAAGGAAATCGAACAAGTTCGCTACGAGGGAAATCCCGTTCTATTGAAAGAACAGGTGGGTTCTGGACGGAAAAAACAAAACATTTACAAGGTTTTACCCAACCCTCTAGTCAGTGTTTACGGTGAAAAATTTGAACCCCAAAACTCTTTGGGTACAAAATTTGAACTCCAAAATGACTCTTTGGGTACAAAATTTGAACCCATAACGGACTCTTTGGGTTCAAAATTTGAACACACTAAAGAAACAAAGATTACTAAAGAAATAAACAATAAAGAATTGGAGGATTCAAGTATGAGAGATATGACCACGAAAGAAGTTATCACTGAATTTGTTGAATCCATGAAGAAGAACAACAAGGAGTACAAAGTTGTCTGGGGGAGAGACATGAGATTAGCCAAAGCATTCCTCTCTACGGTCACTGACTTAAAGAACAATGAAAAGAAGAAGCTCATTGAGATCATTGTGGAGAGCTATGACAAGTGGTCAACGAATACCGCAAAATATCCTCTCCAAGTCTCCACATTGAAAATAGAGTGGATTCAAAAGAAAGCTCGTGAAGAATTGACTAAAGAGAAAAAACAAATGTCACAGATTCAAGAACAGTCCGTTGAAGCAACCAAGAGGAATGACAACGAGTTAAAACAGCTTTCCTCAATCATGTCACGCATTAAATCAAAAGGAGGAAAGAGCTAATGACTGAAACCAATAAAGATCGCTGTCTCATGGCTCCAGTTTGTAAACACGCTGGTAAAACTTCACATTGCCATGATTTATGTTTCCCATTCAGAAAAGCTCACGGTGAATCTGGTGAGTCTGGAGTTGTCGGACTTGCTGGAGTACCTAAGAAGTACAAGACCGCAAATGTGACGAACCTTCCAATAAAAGAGGATAACCCAGAGATATATGAAGCAATTATTGGAATGTGTGAGAACATTGATAGCTTCATTGACGAAGGAGTGGGGCTTTACCTCTACTCCTCACCTTCTCCGAGTAACCCACGAGGAACTGGAACAGGTAAAACAACGTCAGCAATAACCATATTGAATACGTATCTGCAAAGGAGACTTGCTCAACACATTAAGGGAGATAAAGACATAACAGACCTTCCTGCACTGTTTGTCAAAGCTTCCAAGTTCCAGAACCTTTACAACTCACAGTACAGGGGTACACCAGAGGAACAGGAAGAGAATCAAAGCAAGTTCTACAAGCAAAAGAAGCTCATGATTGAAGCAGACCTACTCGTTCTCGACGACATAGCATTGAGAGGAGCTACAGAAGCCTTTGTCAATGAAATGTACGAGATCATTGACGAGAGAGCCACAGAGGAAAGAGCAATGATCTTTACCTCGAACGAACCTATTGAGACTGTTGGAAAGGTTCTCTCCGAGCAAATACGTTCCCGAATTGAGGGTTCATGTCTGTTACTAGCTTTTGAAGGTGAAGATCATAGAAAGAGAGGTTTGTGAGTATGATTGAACAAAAATTGCTTTCAAAAATGTTGGACGAACGCCAATTCTACATTGTCTATAAGTATGGAGTAGACGTTCAAGACTTTGAGAACCATGGAGACGTGTTTACATTCATACACGACTATGTGAAGAGTGAAGGAACAACACCAGATTATAGAACAGTAGTTGAACAATTTAAAGACTTTGAATATGAACCCGAGGTTGCAGACACGTTCAAATACCTATGTAAGAGACTCAAAGCACGTACTGGAAAACGACTTGCTTTTGAAATGCTTCAGCACCGAGCCAAGAAATCATATAAGACCATGTCTGGAGACGAGTTCGTCAAATGGTTAGCTGACGAGTCAAAGAAAATTGAACAAATGACTTCAGTTGACTTCGAGTCTGGAACAGATTATGCAACTAACGGTGAGGAACGTCTTGCCATGTATGAGGAAGCTAAGAACCCAGAAAACCACGTTCTTGTACCGACACCGTTTAACGTGCTTAACGACGCACTAGGGGGAGGTTGGGAGCTTGGGGAGTATTTAATGCTCTTGGCATTTACGAACGTAGGAAAGAGCTGGTACGCAACGAAAATAGGGCTTCACGCTTGGAAGAGTGGGTTTGGTGTTCTTCATTACTCTCCAGAGCTTACAAAGAGACAACAGCTCTTCAGATTGGACACATTGGCAGGACAATTTGATAACCAGAAGCTCCGTCGAGGAAAGCTGGACGAGAGAACAGAGGGCAAGTTCAAGAAATTCCTTGAGGACTTCAACCCAGATAAGCAGAAAGACCCTTACATTGTGAAGACCATGGAAGACCTCCCAGTGGGGCTGTCATTGGACGTAATTGAAGCAGACCTGCAAATGAACCCAAATGTCAAGTTCATTATCTTAGACGGCTTTAACCTTATGGTACATGAAAAAGCAGATTCAACACGAAACAAAATGACGGCAACGTCAAGGAAGCTCAGACAGTTATTTGGTAAGTACAAAGTAACTGGACTGATCGTTCACCAAACGTCTGCACAATCACAGAAAGATAAAGCCAAGGAAGACGAGGACGGAATGAGGATTATTTCTCCCCCAGAACTTACCGACTTCAGTGAAACGTCCGCAACCATTCAAGACAGCTCAATGGTCATGACTCTTGACGCTTATGACGGCATAGCAAAGTTAGCAATTAAGAAAGCTCGTGAACCTAAAGCCATTGGACGCATTATTGAATGTGTAGCTGACTTCAACAATGGAATAATCAAGGAGCAAAGTGACATTGACTATTTTTAATATGTGGGTCATGTCACTAGGTCTCTTTGCCGCCACAGTGTCGTCACTGTTTATGATTTTCTTCGTTGCTTCGATTATAGAGGAGGTTATGAAGTATGTTGATCAAAAGAAATAAATGCAAACACGTTTGGTATCACGTTGGTGACGTTTGGGTTGAGACTGGAACAGCTATGTTCCCAGAGTCAGAGAAACGAGTGGTTCTCTATTGTCCAAAGTGTGAAGCAGAGCAGAAACTTGAAAGAGAAGAAGCAACTGTTGAGTTAAATAAAATCAGAATAAGAGAGGAGTTCCACAATGAACAGAGAGGAAACGATTAAATTCATTGTTGACGCAATCAGACTCATTGAAGGAGTAGAAGTTGACCCGAGTGATTACACTCATTTTTCAGATCGTGAATTGTTACTTGAAGCTGACTGGTACGACTATTTGTTGGATAAGTAAAAATCATTTTTCAAATTAGTATATTTATTAGTTTTTTGGACAATCATTTTAATAGAGGGGAGAATCACATGTTACTTATAGGAGATTACGAGGTTGACGTAGACTTTGAAGCCGAACTCAAAGAATTTACGTGGAGTAGACCCAAATGGAAAGATAATAAGCTCATTGCTTGCTCACCTTTCCGTGACGAAGTGAACCCCTCCTTTGCCGTTACCTACGACAAGGGAGGTATTTTCATAGACTCGGGTGGAGAAGGTGAATGGAGGTCTGGGGGATTCGTGAAGCTCTTGTCATGGCTCCGTAATGAGACCGAGCAAGAAACAAGAGAATATCTGTTGGATAAGTATTTCATTGTAGGGTTCAGAGATACCGACGAGTTGGAGTTATGCTTTGACGATTGGGAGGAGACAAAGAAGGAAAATGAGATTATTCCTTTAAAGGTTCTCGACCAATACCGATATTCCCATCCCTACCTTGAAAAGAAACGTGGTATCGAAAGTGTTTATCAACGTGCGCTGAAAATAGGATATGATCCGAAGAAGAAAGCCGTGTCTTTCCCGATATTCGATAAGAAAGGTACATTGGTGAATATCAAATTTCGTGCAACGTGGGGCAAACAGTTCTGGTACTACAACAATAACCCAGTGAGAGACCATTTATATTTACTGGACTTAGTTCTGAAGAAGAATGCCAAGAGAGTCTTTCTAGTTGAATCAGAGATCGACGCAATTACTTTGTTTAAGAATGGCTTTCCTGCTGTTGCCGTCATGGGAGGGTCATTGACTACGAAGCAGAAGAGACTCTTGATTGACGCAGGGATTGAGACATTGGTTCTTGCAACGGATAACGACAAGCAAGGAAGACGGCTTGCCAAGTCCATTCACGGACAACTTGGAGGACTCATGAATATAGAGAGCATGGAGTTCCCCGAGATATATAAAGACGTAAATGATATTCCAACAGATCAACTACTAATATATGCAAATGAGACAACAGAGTGGACTTTCGACCTACTAGACTAGGAAGAATGAACCGAATTACAGAAAACAGAAATAATTAGATTTACAGGAATACGCAATCCTGTTATTATGTATACAAGGAGGTTGGACAGCCCAATTCTCCAAATTTTTTCCTTGACAATTACAGAATTACGCAAATTGACTAAAAGTCAACACAGTTTTTGGCATTAAAAGAGCCTACGATTACAGGACTACGTAATTCTGTAATTATTTTGGACAAGGACTTTTCAGAAAATTTCTCAATTACATGTCACGACATAGGAACGACCTCGTTGGAGGTCACAAGAACAAAAAATTCAAACAAATTGGAGGAAACAAAATTATGAAAACAACAAAAACTTTTAATGTAACAGAGGACACTTTCGTTAACGAGGTAGCTTTAGGATTTGTGAGAGGTAAAGAGGAAGCTGGAGAACTGTTTGGGGAGATCATGAAGAAGAAGGCAGAATCATTCGTGCGAAACAAGTTTACTGGTGATCTTACAAAGGAAGACGCAGTTCAAGAGCTTCTAGTGTTATCAGTCGAGTTAGCGTTCAAATACGCTGAACGTTATGAAGGGGAGAACTTCTTGCAAATCTTTTACACGTCCGCACGTAATAAAATGATCGACATTACAAAGGGAGCAAAAGCCCAGAAGAGAGCAAGAATCATTGAGGTAGGCGACGAGACGTTTAACCGTGAAGTGTCCCTTCAAGTTCCAACAAGTGACGACGGTCAGTCTACTCTTGAGTCAATCGTTGCCGCTGACCAGAAGTCTATTGAAGACCAAGTTATGATCGGAATGAACAAAACAGTGGTTGAGCAGGTTGTTTCAGAGTTCGTTGCTTCAACTAAAGGACGCAATGGGAAAATTATAGCTCTAGTCTATGCCGCACACGTTGACGAATGGACTAACGACGAGCTAAACAACGAGATCGCATATGTATTGGAAGCTGAAAAAGGTACGGCTCCAAACAATGAAGCTGTAAGACAAGCTAAGTCACGAGCAATCAAAGCTTTACGTAACGCTATGATTGACGGAAAACTCGCTTCAGCAAACCAAGTTGAGTGGGACTTTTAAGTCCTGCTCTTTTCTAATATATCCACCTAGACGAGCAGTTATACACAAAATTTACAAAAAAGCGTCACGAGGTTCAAAAGACTTCGTTGAGTAATATGTGAGACACATACCTCACAAAAAAAACTAAACAAGGAGTGTTGTACACAATGGGTATTTTCACAGGAAAAGGTAAGGCAATCAAAGAGGAAATGAAAAAGAATAAGAAGGCTAGTGAAGGTGAAAAGCTGGACTTCAAGAAAATTAAAATCAACAAGGACTTGAAAAACGAAGGTGACTCCATTCGAGTTAGGGTTTTAAGTGACGAGGATTATACAGCATACGAAGCACACGGTTCATTTGAGAAGAACATTTGGACGACTCCATGTATTGACCCTACTGGAGAAGGAGATCAACGTTGTCTACACTGTGAAGCTTACAAAGCTGACGATAACTTCAAAGAGTTAAAACCAAGCACTCGGTTCATGTTCGCTTTCTACGATATTGACTTGGGAATGGTTCGATACATTGACGTGAGTTACGGACAAGGAGCAAAGCTGATTGACGACATTGAGGAGTATGAAGAAGACCTCGACGAATATGCATTCACATTAAAACGACAAGGAACGGGCACAAAGACAGCTTACAAGCTCTCCCCAATTCTGAAGCTCAAAGGTGACGACAAGCAGGCTTTTGACAACGCTGACGGCTTGGAAGTCGAGGAAGATTTCTTTGAGAAAGCTCTTTACATTAAGACGACAAACCAGATGGCAATTGATCTTGAGAACGCTGGGTTCGACGTTGAAGGTAAGCTCGGGTACGAGATTCAAGACGATAGCAACAACGAGTCAGAAGAAGAAGCCAAGCCGCAGGAAGACGGTCAAGACCCAGACCCAACAAAAGTGTTTTAAGTGGAGGGAATTACCCCTCCACTTAATTTTGAACAGGGGAGTTGAACGGTATGGGTATAACGTTGCTTGTATTGAGTCATATTGCCATCGGTGCTGTTGCTTACTTAATAGGTGGACACCAGATGAAGAAGAACATTGAACGTGAGATTATGGAAATCCTTGAAGAACACAATCAACGAGTGGAAGAACGACTCAATAAATACGAATAAGAAGAGGAGACGGATATTATGACACATGAATACAGAGTAGGACAAAAGATTCGAGTAATTGGAGATACGTTCGTACATGACCCTCATGAGTTGGAGATTGGTTCGGTTCATACTATTGAAGATATTTACCCAGCCATTCCCTTTGACGAAATCCCTATTCCCATTCAGTTGTTCATTATAATGGAAAACGGCACTCCATACGACTTACCCCCACGAGTTCACGTAGTATACGGTGACGGTGAAGAGGATTACGCAAACCTAGTGTTCGAGGACATTGAACCTTACGAGGATAAGATCAGAGTTCGACTTGACGAGGACGATTATGCAGACGGATTCGGTAAAGGCTATACAGTTGACGCAATCTTTGACGAGGAGGTTGGTGAACACGTCTTTGAAGACATGGACGGAGACAAAAGAGCATTAGAGAGCTTTAAATATACAATTCTTTAAGAGAAAGGAGTCGATTGACTCCTTTTTGTTTTACCAAAAACCGAAAGGGAGAGTTCTCAATGGGTAAATTCGACGATATAAGATGGAAGTGGCTTGAAGAACGTGGAATTGAGGTTTATGGGGACCCTTATCAGCTTGATTACATGTTAAGTCTCTGGAAAGACCCAGAAATGGTCAAAGCTATTTTCTGTGAAGGGAAAGCAGGAACAGGGAAAACAGCTCTTGCCGTACTTGCAGGAGCCTATGAAGTTGAACGTGGGGAATACAATAAAATCATGTATATTCGTAACGCTGTTCCAGTGAGGAACCAAGGCTTCGTAAAGGGAGACCCACAAGAGAAGGACGCACCTTACATTAGACCCTTCATTGACGCTCTGGACTTGGTGAAGCCAGCCACTTATGAGGACTGGGTTGATAAAGGTACTGCCGAAGCCTTCACTTCCTCATATGTCCGTGGAGCTACGTGGAATAATGCCTATATTGTGATCGACGAAGTTCAGAACTTTGACATGCACGAGTTACGGACGGTGTTCACACGAGTAGGAAAAGGTTCCAAGGTTGTCGCTACAGGTTCACGGAGACAGGTGGACAATAAACAGGTGAAGAGAATCGGTGGATTACTTCCTTATGAAATTTATATGGAACACTTCAGAGGAGAGCCACGAGTAACCTTCCACGAGCTTCAGACTGTGTACCGTGACTGGTTCGCAGGAATGGCTGACGACATTGACGAAACTATTGAATTGCTGGAGGGAAAACTGTGAGTGAAGTGAAGAAACAGGCTCATGTGGTCGGAAACGTGAGTGAGCTTGCTGTAATGCTTGAGTATTCAAAAAGAGGTTACACAATCAATATTCCTACAAGTCCAGCTCGTTATGACTTCATTGCTGAAAAAGACGGTCGAACCGTAAAGATACAAGTGAAACATGCAACGTCTTTTAATGGAGAGAAAGAGCTTCTGGGATTCTCTCATACACCGTACAAGAAAACAGAGATCGACGTGGTCACAATGTACGATTCAAAGGACGGAAATATCTATTATATACCTGCTGACCATGTTGAAAACCTTACGTCCATAAGGTTACGACTGGAGCCTTACCTCTACACTGTGAAAGAGGAAAAAGCTCTCATTGCTGAACACTATAAGAAATTCATCGGATAACTTGAAAGGTAGAACAATATATTGACGAGTAAGTAATTTGTAACCTCTTTCTCCTTCGTGGGAAAGGGGTTATTTTTTTTTGTTTAAAAAGCGTCACACATTCAGAGACCCCTCGTTGAGTTAGGTGTAAGGCAAACAAAAACACAGAGAAAGGAGGAGAACAGCACATGAAAAACGTTATCGAAGCTATTTTAAATGGTTTTCGTCAAGGTGGAGCTGGTGTTGAGGTTGTGGACGGACGTGAGGTTATTATTTCCGCTAACGCAATCGCTCTAGTCGTTTCAGCAGGAGAAACGTCTCCAACTAAAGCTCAAAAAGTAGTTAAGAGCCTTGAGAAAGTTATTCGTGTTGAAGGATACGCATGGAACACAGGCTTCGTGTACGTTGAAGAACTCATGGCTGTTCTCTTCCCAGAGACAGAAGAAGAGGAGCATGGGAGTGACGAGGCAGAAGAAAAAGAGGAAGAAGTAGTAGAAGAATCTCCAATTTTATTACTTCCTGCACCAAAGTACGTTCCATTGAAAAGGGGTGCTTTGAAACGTTTTCGGACTTTGGAGGAATTAAAGAGGGAATATCGTCGTTTAATGAAAATCTATCACCCGGATCACGGCGGAAGAGTTGAGGACTTTGAGAGTTTAAGAAGACAATATCGAGCCGGAAAATCTGACATTTTATTCGAGGAGGAATATGGATATGAAGAAAATTGACGAAAAATTACTGAAGGTACACGCTGGGAAAATGACAAAGGACGGAAAAGGTATTCAACAAGAAGCTCTATATGTCCATTTTAGAGCATTGGGATATAACAGACTAGCTAAGAAAATGTTGGAACACGTACCGACGTATAGAGTCAACCCTACGAATAAGGTTGAAAAGGTGAAAGTCAGATTCAAGGATATTGAGGAATTTCTCCTTGGAGAGTACGATTATAACAATATTGAGAGAGACGAACTAGATCAGTTGAATCATTTCCTAGCATTTAACAAGACACGCAAATTAAAGCTAATCTCCGAAGGTGCTTATAAGAAACTGACGACTCGATCAAATAAACCTAAGAAACGTGAAGCAAATAAATCTAAGAAACCTAAAATCACGTACTCGGACGCAGTTCTTATGAAGGACATAGCATATGATCTTAGTACACCCCTTGCAAGGAAAATGTTTGGAAAATTAATGGGAGAAGCAAAGGAAGTTGCCGGATTTCCTTCATGCCATACAGTACCAAAAGCTAGTACATTTATGATTAATCAGCTCGGTGCTGAGTATGTATATAAGCAATTTGCAAAGATCGTGGACGTACTAAAGACAGCTTAAATAATGTCACAAACCTCCTTCTATCTCGTTGGAAAACATGTATCAGAGAGAAGGAGGTTTTTAACATGGACGAATTAACATTTGACTTAACAGAGGATTTTCAAGAAGAGAGGACAAGAGAAGAGGAAAGCAAGCAAAAGGTAAAACAGGCAACCAAGAGAAAGAAAGCCGCCAAATATGAACCAACATGGGAAGAGGTTTGGTTCGGGTACGACAAACAGTCTCGAAAGAAGAATAAGGAGACTGGAAAGATGGAGGACATAATTACACACAAGAAAGGTATTTGGGAACTCTCCAACTCCGACAAAGAAGTTGAAATGCTGAAAGAGGTCAAAGAAGCTGTCGAGACTGGTGAGATTGGATTGGAAGACCCAATCACAGGTGAGACCATTCCAATGTCTAAGTTCTCCAGATCGAAAGCTAAAGAGCTTTATGCTGTTCTGGAAAAGAGGAAACGTGAACAGCGACTCCAGCAACTCGTAGACGAGTGTCCAGAGAACTATTATTTGATAACAGAGACGCACCAGATGGAGAAGTTGGTCAAGTATCTTGAGGACGAGGTAGAGACTGGGCTGGACTCGGAGACAACAGGACTTGACGTATATGTTGACGAAATGGTTGGCATTTCAATCACGTTACCGAAAAGAGACATTCACGTATACATTCCATTTGGACACACAACAGGGGAGAGACAGCTCCCACGAGACTACGTACTGAAATCACTCAAACCATACCTTATGAGTAACACAAAGAAGTTCCTTCATAATGCCAAGTTCGACAAGCACATGTTTATACGACACGGCTATAACATTGGTGGAATGATTCATTGTACTCAAATTGCCATGCAGTTACTTAACGAGAACGAACCTTCTAAACAATTGAAGGTGTTGTCAACCAAGTACAAGCACCATTTGGGGATTGAAGAGGATTCCTTCACGTTTGAGCAATTGTTTGGGAAGAACGCTCCATTCGCTGAAGTACCTCTGGAAGTAGCCAAGGTGTACGCATGTAAAGACACACACATTACTTACAAGCTCGGTAAGTGGCAAGAGAAGTTCTTCCAAAACCGTTACGGAATTAAGAGAGTATTCTATGAGATCGAAAGCCCACTCCTCTCCGTGGTCGTTGACATGGAACGTGTAGGCATGTTGATTGACCAAGAGTTCGCTCAACAATATCAAGTGGAACTCGGAGAGTATCTGGAGGAACTGGAGAAAGAGATTCGTAAAGAAATGGGAGATATAAACCTTAACTCACCTCAACAGCTTCAGAAATGGCTCTACGACGACATGGGACTGGACGACGTGTCTGGACAACGGAAAACAGATAAACCTACACTGAACATACTGAAAGAGGAGTGTCCGATACTTGAGACGCTGTTGAAGTACAAAGACCTTTTCAAGTTACATTCCACATACATTTCAGCTCTACCAGAGAAGACGTATGAGGACGGACGTATTCACGGACAATTCAAGCAGGACAACACGGACACAGGACGGTTCTCCAGCTCAGAACCTAACCTTCAGAACTTACCAGCAAGAGCAAGGAAGCTCGTGATTGCACCAGACAACAAAGTGATTTTTGGTATTGACTTCTCACAGATCGAACCGAGGGTTCTTGCACATATCACTGGAGACCCAGAGTTGAGACGACCGTATTTAACTGGAGAAGACCTATACTCAACACTAGCAAGTAAAACGTTCAATCTTCCTATTGAACAGTGTGGAGACGGCTCCAAGTATCGGAAAATGATGAAAACAGGTCTCTTGGCTGTTATGTATGGAACGTCAACATGGACGCTTTCCAAACAGTTAGGCATTACACACGAGGAAGCCGTTCAGTTCATTGACGACTTCTACAAGGCTTACCCAAAAGTGGAAGAGTGGATTCATTCAATATGGGAGTTTGTTAAGGAAAACGAGTATGTCGAGACTCTGTATGGTCGTAAACGTCGTTTCCCTAAACACAGACATGAAGCTGAAACATATGACAAGTTGAAAGCACAAATGTTAAAGATTCTTGGTACGGATAAGTTGCCGCAAGACTTCTGGAATAAAAAGAAGTATCCGCAACTTCCATACAATTTGAAGAGAAAGTTCCAAAACGTAAAGAAGTCGGTGGAACGTGTACGACGACAAGCAGTTAATGCCATCATTCAAGGTTCTGCCGCTGATATTATGAAAATCGCCATGTTGAGCATGGACGAATATTTGAAACAAAAGGGCTGGGATATGATGGCAACCGTACATGACGAGTTGTTATTGCTTACTGACAGAACCATTAATCATTACGAGATCATTGAAATGAATGATTGTATGAGGAAAGCCGTGGAGCTTGAGGTTCCATTGAAAACAGACGTGGAAGTCATGGTTACGTGGGGTAACGGTATTAAGTTTGACGTGAACCGAAAAGTGTTCTTCCACAAGGACGAAAAGACTGGGAAAACATTGTACGAGTCAGAGGACTTGAACGACGCATTGACATATATTGAGGAGGTTGCCTAATGGGAGTAACAGATAAATCAAAGGCAAAGGCACTTAGAGAGAAAAACAAGAGAATTAAGGAAATGCAAAAGGAAGTTCAGTCAGATGTATCAGAAGCCTTTCACCAAATGGTAGACAACTTCCATGCCAAGGACATTAAGTCCGACTACGCATTGGAGACACAGTTCCTACAGTGGCAAATTGAGGAAATGAGTGACGGACGCTCTAATTTAAGAGGAGAGTGGGACGAGACACTTCCCACCTTCTCACCTTCTGGAGCTTCAGACAGTGACCGAGACTTGTTTTACAAGATCATTGACGCTGTACAAGACGACGAGACATTGACCCCACAGCAAAGACGCTGGGTCAAGAATGGAAGTGCAATCCATGACCGCATGCAATTGGATTTACTTTATATTGAAAAGTATTTGGAAGACGCTCCGTTTGAAGTGTGTCGCACCAAGGAAGGGAAACCAGCTTGGGAACGGAATACACGGACGGTCAAACAATTTGAATATGACGGTGAGAAGTTCCAAATATATGGAATGGTTGACGGAATGCTTTACTACAAGCCAGAGAAAAAGAGAATTGGTTACGACTTCAAAACCAAGTCCACAACTATTGCCGCTGTAGGAGATTACAAGTTAAAAGTACCGCAAGAGAACAACGTGCTTCAAATGGTCGCTTACTCACTGTTATTTGACGTTGACGAGTATATCATTCACTACGAGTCTTTAGCCAAGGATAACTGGACGAAAGGGAAAGACGCACGTCCAGACATGAAGGTGTTCCATATTAAAATCACAGACGAAATGAGAGAGGGGCTTCTTCAGAAGTTCGCTCGTATTACTAAAGCTGTAAGACTAGGAGAGCTTCCTCCTCGTGAACCAGACAATGAAATGTTCAGCAAGTATAAGACACTGAACGAAGCAATTGAACAGATTGTCAATGAGGGAGATCAAGTTGAAGTAATACCACAAACAAATGGTGACGCTTTTGAGTTGAAAGGAGACAACAATGGGGAATAACAATTATATTAAGGGTAGAAACGCTGAATACCTTGCTATGAAACATTTGACCAAGGAGGGTTATTTTTGGACTAAGAGAGCCTATGCTTCAAAAGGTAAGTTTGACGTGTTTGGAATGGGAACCCAAGGAGGGGTTCTCCTCCAAGTCAAACGAACCAAGAGACAGAAGCTTGTTCCTTCCATGTATAGAGACGAAATGAAAGAGATTCAACAATGGGTTGACGAGATAGACGACCTGCCAGAGTTCATAAGGATTGAATTTTGGATTCAACGAGAGGGCATACGTGGCTGGACAAAATATAGATTCCGTCCGCACCAAGAACCAGAATTAGTAGAAGGAAATATAGAAGGGAGAAATTAAATATGTCGACAAAAGAAAAAATGTTTGCAGTTATGGCTCTGGAGTACACGCTGATTAGTAAGCATGATATTACATTCATGACTGACGAACAACGAGAACTTATTAAAAAACTTATTACCAGAGAGATCGACGTGACCACAGCCGTCGTCACTGAAGAACAGCAGGCTCGTATGCTTCAAGGACTATACTCACTGGGAGCTAAACTCGTAGAAGAAATTCAACTGGAGGTATCTGAATGAAAATCTTAAAATTTGAAGCTGACGTTTGTCCGCAATGCAAAGCACTTGACTTTATCCTAATGGCAACACCAGACATAAATGAATTGGTTGAAAAGATCAACATAGATCGAGACGAGAACAAGCAGTACATTGAACAGTACGACCTCATGGGAACTCCAACAATGATCGTACTGGACGACGACGGAATCGAGCTTGGTCGTATCGTGGGAGTCAAGGGAATGACACCAGAGATTCTAAGAGAAAAAATATCAAGTTTATAAGTCACAATAGAAAGACCTCCTCGTTGTTCTAATTAGAAAACAATGAGGAGGTTTTGTTTATGGAAACAAATATTATTTATAATGAGGAATGTCTGGAGGGAATGAACCGACTTCCAGACAAGTCTATTGACATGATTCTTTGTGATTTACCTTACGGTACTACTAGAAACAAGTGGGACTCAATTATTCCGCTTGACAAACTTTGGGAGCAGTATGAACGAGTAATTAAGGATAACGGAGCTATTGTTCTGACTGCTCAGACTCCTTTCGATAAGGTTTTAGGCAGTAGTAATTTGAAGTTGCTCAAATACGAATGGATATGGGATAAGAAAATGGCAACTGGACATTTAAATGCAAAAAAGATGCCACTTAAAAGGCACGAAAACATATTGGTATTTTATGAGAAATTACCCACATATAATCCACAAATGACGAAAGGAGAACCGTATGATAAAGGCTTTGGACACGGTAAAAGTTCTAATTATGGAAGTCAAAGGGACTATTCTCGTATAAACGCTACTGGAGATAGGTATCCGACAAGTATTGTTGTAGAAAGTAATGCTAATAGACAAAATCGCTACCACCCAACACAGAAGCCAGTCGCCTTGTTTGAATATCTCATTCGGACATACACAAACGAGGGAGAGGTTGTCCTTGACAACTGCATGGGTTCAGGAACAACTGCAATTGCTTGCATAGGCACAAATAGAAAATACATTGGTTTTGAACTTGAAAAAGAGTATTTTGATATGTCAATTGAACGAATTAGGAAACATTGTGAGAATTTGGACTCGGAATGAGTCCTTTTTTCTTTGTCACAACAACTAAAATACGTCGTTGTTTTAACCATGACCTAGCTCACTTATTGAATACCGAGAGCGAAACGACGCTCACAGGTCGGAAAATTATCGATAAAAGGAGAGGGAGATACATGAAACAAGTGACACTGTCAGAGAAATTTTTACGTAAATATGGTGACTTTCCAGATCATATGAACGCCATTGGAACATTTGTATATTTGAGAACTTACTCTCGTTATTTACCAGATAAGAAACGTCGTGAAACATGGAAAGAGACGGTAAAACGCTCTGTTGAGTACAATGTTGACTTACTACGTAAACATGTTGAAGAAAATGAACTACCAATCACTTATGAAGAGTTAAGAGAAGAAGCTGAAGCATGGTTTGACGCCATGTTTAACCTTGAGCAGTTCCTTTCTGGACGTACACTTTGGGTAGGAGGAGCAGACGGAGGAGTTGCAGACAAATTTCCGCTTGGTAACTTCAACTGCTCATTCACAACGATTGAGAAATGGGAAGACCTTGCTGATCACTTCTATTTACTGTTGGTAGGTACTGGAGTTGGTTATAAGCACACGTTCAAAATGGCTGACAACATTGATCCGGTACGTGACGACTTCACGGTCACACACAAAGAGTATGAAGACCTTTATTCCCAAGGTGTTCGCATTGACAAGACTCAATTCTATCCTCATGGGGATAAAGCAATAATCGTTGTGGGTGACTCAAAGGAGGGCTGGGTCGAAGCTCTTAAATTATTCTTTGAAATTATCACTCGACAAGACATGGAGCAGTACAAAGAGATTCACTTCGTTTATGACTTTGTTCGACCAAACGGAGCCAAGTTGAAAACATTTGGAGGTACGGCTTCTGGACACGAGCCGCTGAAAGAAATGTTCACGAACTTTGAGAAGACAATCAAAAATCAGATCGACCCAACATTGGAGCCACCAGAGAGATTACATGGAAGCTACGTTAAGCTCCGTCCAATTCATGTACTGGACTTCGGAAACTTCCTTGGAAATAACGTTGTTGTGGGAGGAGTACGTCGTACCGCTGAAATATTCCTTATTGACGGAATGGAAGACATTGAGTCTATTTTTGCTAAGTATGGTCTCAACGGATTCTGGTCTGAAGAGCAATTCCAACGTCACGAGCAAATCATGGCTGAAGCAGATCGTCTAGGACTGAAGGTTCCAGAATCAGCTCGTCGTGTTGGTGTTCGCAAGCACGGTGTAAGCATGCAAGACGGTATGGTTCACCAGTTTGCTACAGTGGAAGAAGCTAAAAGCT
>JACYYJ010040519.1_pt1 | contig 45698 bp, 55 predicted proteins | sample 8236861 | NCBI WGS metagenome assembly JACYYJ01 (sample SAMN14103086, study PRJNA606662) | landfill metagenome | isolation source: landfill solid waste | place: India:New Delhi, Okhla landfill site | collected 2017-11-05
TCGACGGGTTCTCCGCCTTGCGCGCGATCTTGTCGATCTCGTCGAGGTAGATGATCCCGGTCTCGGCCTTCTTGACGTCGAAGTCGGCCGCCTGGATCAGCTTCAGCAGGATGTTCTCGACGTCCTCGCCGACGTAGCCCGCCTCGGTCAGCGCGGTCGCGTCGGCGATCGCGAACGGCACGTTGAGGATCCGCGCCATCGTCTGCGCGAGCAGCGTCTTGCCGCAGCCGGTCGGGCCGAGCAGCAGGATGTTCGACTTCTGCAGCTCGACGTCGTCGTCGCCGCGCTCGGCGGCGATCCGGATCCGCTTGTAGTGGTTGTAGACCGCGACCGACAGCGTGCGCTTGGCGGCGTCCTGGCCGACCACGTAGTCGTCGAGGACCGAGAAGATCTCCTGCGGCTTGGGCAGCCGGGCGACGTCGAACCCCGGCTGGACCGCGAGCTCCTCGTCGATGATCTCGTTGCAGAGCTCGATGCACTCGTCGCAGATGTAGACCCCGGGGCCGGCGATCAGCTTCTTGACCTGCCGCTGGGACTTGCCGCAGAACGAGCAGAGCAGCTGCTCGCCCGTTTCCGTCGCTCGTGCCATGTGCGTCTTCTCCCCGAACCCGTTGCGCGGCCGGCAGGGCAGGCGCCCTCAGGCCTTGTCGATCACCCGATCGATGATCCCGTACTCCAGCGCCTCGCTCGGATCCATGAAGTAGTCGCGCTCGGTGTCGACCTTGACCTTCTCGAGCGGCGTGCCGGAGTGGTGGGCGATGATCTCGTCGAGCTTTCCGCGCAGGTCGATGATCTCCTTCGCGTGGATCTCGACGTCGGTCGCCTGGCCCTGGAAGCCCGAGCTGACCTGGTGGATCAGGATCTTCGAGTTCGGCAGCGACATCCGCTTGCCCGGCGCGCCGCCCGAGAGGATCACGGCGCCCATCGACATCGCGATCCCGCAGCAGATCGTCCGCACGTCGGGCTTGATGAACTGCATCGTGTCGTAGATCGCCAGGCCCGCGTAGACGGACCCGCCGGGCGAGTTGATGTAGATCGAGATGTCCTTGTCCTCGTCGTCCGAGGCCAGGTGCAGCAGCTGCGCCACGATCAGGTTGGCGATCTGGTCGTCGACGGGGGTACCGAGGAAGATGATCCGCTCGTTGAGCAGCCGGCTGTAGATGTCGAACGCACGCTCGCCGCGGGCGGTCTGCTCGACGACCATCGGGACCATCGGACTCATACGGGAGTTCCTTTTCGGGGTACGGAGAACGAGAACCGCGGCGCCGTACGGCGCCGCAGATCGAGGACGGCGGGGCTCAGGATGAGCCTACCAACCGCACCCGGCCGCCTCGGCGGTTGCCCGCGGCCGGGATACTGCGCGAGCGGCACGACCGCCGAAGCGGCCGCTGAGCAGGCCTTCTAGGACGCGTCGCCGTCGGACGCCCACGGGCGCCCGCCACCGCTGGCGGCGTCCTCGTCGGCCTCCGGCGTCCAGAGCAGCTGCTTCTGCTTGGCGTCGGCGACGGAGACCACGGTGGCGCGCTCGATCAGCCGCTCGACGGCCTGCTGCTGAGCGACGTCGGAGACCAGCTCGGAGCGGTGGCCGTCGCGGTCGAGCCGCTTGAGCAGCTTCTCCGGCGTGGTGCCCTGCTGGGCGGCCGGACCGGTCAGCGAGGCCAGCAGGTCGCCCTCGGCCGGCTCGATCCCCTCGGCGGCGATGAAGGCGGCGACGGCCGCCTCGCGGCGCAGGCTGCGCTCCGCCTCGGGCGCGGCCTCGGCGACGAGCTCCTGCTCGCTCTTGCCGGCCATCTGGAAGTACATGTCCCGGCTGATCCCCTGCTGCGCGAGCTGGTTGATCGTCCGGTTGAGCAGCTCGCCGGCGCGGGCCTCGGCGAGCGACGCGGGGACCTCGACCTCGGCCTTCAGCATCAGCGTGTCGATCACCGCATCGCGGAACTGGCGCTCGATCGCCGCGCCGTCCTGCTCGCTGAGCCGGGCGCCGATGTCCTCGCGCAGCTCGTCCAGCGAATCGACGCCGGCCGCCTCCTCGGCGAACGCGTCGTCGAGCTCGGGGAGCTGCTTCTCCTGGACCTCGTGGACCGTGACGGCGAAGACCGCCTCGGCGCCCTGCAGGTGCTCGGCCCCGTAGTCGTCGGGGAAGTTGACCGTGACGTCGCGCTCCTCGCCGGCCTTGGCGCCCTGCAGCTGATCCTCGAAACCGGGGATCAGGCGTCCCGAGCCGAGCTCGATCAGCTGGTCGCGACCGGCGCCGCCGTCGAACTCCTCGCCGTCGATCCGGCCGACGAAGCTGACCAGCACGGTGTCGCCCTCGGCCGCCTCGCGGTCGACCGCGACGAGCTTGGCGTGCCGCTCGCGCAGCTGCTCCAGCTCGGCGTCCACCTTGGTGGCGTCCGCGGCGGGCTCGCGCTTGCCGACCTCGAAGCTCGAGAGGTCGCCCAGCTTCGCCTCGGGCCGCACGCCGATCTCGAGGCTGAAGGTCAGGGGAGCGCCGGCCTCGGGCAGGTCGCCGATCTGCACGTCGGGCTCGCCGACGGTGGTCAGCTCGGCCGCCTCGACCGCCGCGACCAGCCACTCGCCGATCGAGCGGCGCAGCGTCTCGTCGAGCACGGCCTCGCGGCCATAACGCCGGATGACGACGGGCGGCGGGACCTTGCCCTTGCGGAATCCCGGCATGCGCAGATCGCGAGCGAGCACCTTCGCGGTCGCGAGCATCGCCTGCTCCACGGCCTTCGGTGTCACCTCGGCGTCGACCTTGACGCGGGCTTCGGGGAGTTCGGTGACGGTCGTGGAGACGGCGGACATAGCGATCGGCAACGATAGCTCGCGATGAGCGACGAAGCGCCCACCCGGCTGGACCGCGTGCTCCTCCGCTGCGTGTCGGGCACGCTCGGGCACCTGGTCGGCACCCTCCTGGAGGTCGTACGGGTCAGCCGGACGCACCGCCGGATGCGCCGCGAGCAGCGGCGCTCCGGGATGCGATGAGGGACCGACTCAGCAGTTGATCGCCAGCGAGAACTGACGGTCGGCCTGGGTGCCGGCGCTGGTCTGCGTGTAGACCCGCAGGAACTGCTTGCCGGCGGGCTCGAGTGCGACGTTGGCCCCCGCGGCGCCGGAGTGGAAGGCGGTCGCCGTCGGCACGCACTTGGAGATGTCGCTCGTGGTCTTGACCAGGTACTTGCCCTCGGACTCGCGCGCGACCACTTCGATCCCGCGCTGGTTGGAGAGCTGACCGTTCGCGCCGACGACGGCCATCAGCGTCTTGCCGACGGCGGTCTCGACCGCCTTGTCGACGATCTGCTGAGCGTCCATGCTGTCGACGCGGTCGGCGTTGAGGCCGGTGGCCACGCCGGTCGCGTTGGTGATCAGCGGCTTCGCCTGATCGCGGGCGGCCGGCGTCGTGGCGTTGGTGCGGATCGTGCCGCCGATCGGACCGCGGAAGCGGAAGTTGAACGCCTGGCCGTTGTTGAGGTTCGACGCCTCGACGCAGCCGCGGCCGCCGTTGGCGGCGCGGCAGCCGTAGATCGCGCCGCCGCCGGAGCCGAGGTTGGACTGGCGGGTGCCGAACGCGCCGTTGTTGGCGATGACCTTGGTCTCCGAGCTGAAGGTGCCGTTGCGCTGGCCGCCCTTCAACGTCGAGCCGTCGTTGGCGCCCGTGGCAAGCGGAGCGGCGATCGCGCCAGCGACCACGGCGGCCGCTCCGACGGTCACCACGCGGCCCGTCTGCTGGCCGATGAAGCTGCGGATACGAGACATGTGACTCTCCTGATCGTTGTGTCAGCGCGGCGAGGCCGCGGTGGCGCTGCGACGCCCCGGGAATGCGAGGGCGGGTCGAGCGCCTGTCCTCCACCTTCAACCGGGCCTCCCCGACAGAGTTGCGGTCGAGCCGCGCTCCGTGGCGCCTGCACGACATCGTGCGACGACCCGCGGCGAGTCGATCCGCGGGCAGCCGGCGCGGCGGGCGGGCACCGGCCCGGCCGGGGCCGAGAACGACGAAGCCCCGCGTCCGACGCGGGGCTTCAGGTGCTTACGAGGGGCGAACGACGGGGCTCGAACCCGCGACCGCCTGGACCACAACCAGGAGCTCTACCAGCTGAGCTACGTCCGCCAAGCGCAGCCCAGATTACAGGGAACGGCCCGCCGGTGGCCGCCCGGTGCGGGAACGGCCGGATCGACGGGCGCCACCGGGGCGCGTCGGACCGGCTGCAGCACCCCCGGGTGGATTCGAACCACCGACCTGCGGATTAGAAGTCCGCTGCTCTATCCAGCTGAGCTATGGGCGCGTGAGAGGGTTTGACACCGCTTTTTGCGGGGAATTTTTACATTCCCTAGCGTCTGTTTTGTCGTCGGCTTTTTCGGGCTTACGCCCGTTTGTACGCCTCGACGCCTGACCAGCCGTGTCAACGCCGCAAAATAGCATACGGAAATGAGCACCGATAGATCACCGACACTGCCGAAGAAACCCTACCCTGGGTTCCCCTTGTACCCGCATGGAAGCGGCTACTGGGCTAAGAAGATCCGCGGCAAAACACACTACTTCGGTCACGTTGATGACGGATGGCAAGCGGCCGAGGACCTCTACAATCGCCAACGTGAAGACCTGCACGCTGGCCGCAAGCCCCGCGAGAATGATGATCGGCTCACCATCGCCAACCTCTGCGACAACTACCTTGCCGCTGGCGAAGTCCGCGTCGCCAATGGTGAAATCCGCCAGACCAGCTGGAACGACTCGCTGCGTACCGCCAAGCTCTTCTCCGCGTTCCTCGGCAAGACGCGAGCGATCGACTCGCTGCGGGTGCTCGACTTTGAGGAGTTCCGCGGCGATCTGGTCAAACGCTTCAACGTGACCACCGTGGCCGGTCACATCGCACGCGTCAAGGCGATGCTCAAGTGGGCCTACGACGTCGAGCTGCTCGACGCACCGGTCCGCACTGGGCCCAACTTCAAGCGACCGCCTGCCGCGCATTTCCGCCGGCACCGCGCAAGCAAACCGGCTCAGTTCTTCCAGCCCGCCGAGATCCACCAGCTGCACACGGCGGCTGGCCGGCAGATGCGAGCGATCCTCTTGCTCGGCATCAACGCAGCACTTGGCAACCGCGACTGTGGCGAGCTCGAGTTTCGCCACCTCGATCTAGACGGAGGCTGGATCACCTACGCCCGCAGCAAGACCGGCATCAGTCGCCGCGCCAAGCTCTGGCCTGAGACCATCAACGCGTTGCAGACCGTCATCGACAAGCGGACCAGCCCCACCGATCGGACGTTGCGAAACCGCGTCCTGATCACTAAGTACGGGCAGCCCTGGGCCAAGGCTGAATCGCGCGACTCCCCGGTCTCCAAAGAGTTCGCCAAGCTGCTCGCGAAGTGCGATTTGCCAAAGGGCCGGGGCTTCTATGCTCTCCGTCACACCTTCCGCACGGTCGCCGACGAGGCGGGCGACCAGGTTGCCGCCCGCTACGTCATGGGCCACGTCGACACCTCGATCGACGACAAGTACCGCGAGTCGATTGCTGACGCTCGGCTGGAGAGGGTCAGCGACTATGTTCGGGCGTGGTACCTCACCGGCGCCCCGGCCGTGTCAGCCGACGAGCCCGAGGTCGTCGGCGATGACGCGCAGGCGTAACCGCGCACTGCGGCCTCGCATCTCCAGTAGGCAGCGCCGGAGCAGGCGGCGCTCGAGGCGAGTGGGGCCGAACGCACGGCCGATCACGTCGTAAGGCAACCGGTCGCCGGGCCGGTACAGAGCGACGCGCAGCAGCCCTTCGGACGCAAATTCTCGCGAACTGCCGAGGTAGAACTGCCGGACCGACTGTGTCGTGTGATCCCAGGCCGTGATCAGGTAGCGGCTGCGGCGGATCAAGGGGCGGCGCAGGTATTCCGCGGGCGTCAGCGGATGAGCGACTAGGTCGCGAATTTTGATCACGCGGACGTGTCGGTCGCGCAGTACGGCTACGGACTCGATCAGCGTAGAATCGGGATAGGTCAGCGTGACCACTTGGCCCGGTGAAAGCATCGTGTCTCACCTCTCAATGCTAGCGTGTACAACTGTTCAGAGTTGCACACGGTAACCGGAGCGGTGACACGTCTGGTCAACGCATCGAGAAAAGCAGCAGAGCCGGTTAATCAACCGTCACCCCGATCATTTTCCAGAATACTGCCTCAGCGATGATCCGGGTTCCGTACTCCCTCGCCTTCTTGGCCTTGCCGGACTGAGAACATGGATCGGCAACCACGAGCACATCAAGCTTCTTGGTCACCGACGTTGCTACCACCATTCCGGCGCGTTCCGCGAATGCATGTGCCATCGCGCGCTGTACGGGTTTGCCATCGATCGACGAAATAAGTTCGCCGGTGAAGCAAACTCGTTTGCCAATCAATTCGTCCGGCACCGACGACGTTGACGCCATTGAAATGCCAGCCCTGGCCAGTTGTCGCTCTGCCTCGCATAGCATTCGGTCCAGCGAATCCTGTGCGTACCCTAAAAGCCTCGCGACGCAAGCTAGGTCGCGACGTTCGCCTTCACTGATTACGCCATCGCTACACGCTAGGGCAACTAGGTCCTGCAAATGCCGTTCGTGCGCTCTCATCACCTCTTGCATTGAAAGCCCTAACGACGTCGCAGCGACAACTAGCTCCTCTTCCTCTGTGTCGTCAATGAAGCGGTCCTCGAGAATCCGCAGGAGCATCGATCCGTACATCGCAACGTGCTCTGGCTCCGATTCCAGATCATAATCAAGCCGCTGGGCCAATCGCTGCAGAAACCGAGGCGGTTGATTAGCTGCCTCGATCGCATGCTTACGCGCGAACGGGGGCGTTTGGCGTGGCGAGATCGCTGGCCAAATTGACCGCTCTAGCCGAAACTGTTCCACAACCGAGGGGTTCTCGTCGCACAAATACGCAACCAGCTTTGACGTAGCCCGCGCGTCCGCCAATGCCTGGTGGCAATGGCCGTCGAACTCGATTCCCAGGTCACGACAACAGGCACTCAAGCTGCCACCAAGTAGACGATACGTGCACATCGCCGGGAAGCTTGGCACTTTTGCACCCGCTCGTTCGAGTTCGTTGATCAGGAACCGGACATCGAACGACACGTTGTGCCCAGCCACAACATCACATTCAGCGAGGAGCGACACCATGTCACCGGCAACATCATCAAATCCGGGAGCATTCTGCACATCGGACGCTGAGATTCCATGGAGCCAGGTTGCGCCTAAATCTCGGCGAGGGTTAACCAGCGTCTCATACTCGCCGTGCACGTTGCCGTAGTCGTCGATGACAACGACACCAATCTCGATAATTCGCTCATTCCAGGACGGGATGAGGCCGGTCGTCTCGAAATCGATTACCGCAATTCTGGTCTTACTCACACCTGCCTCTCCGATAAAATGGCTTTATTCCATGTGGATTTGTTTTTCTATTTCCAGTTGCAATCCGTGCAAGAAACCTGATAAGCATCCGAGTTCTTCCGGTCCACAATTCTCCACATCCCGCCGCAGCGCCATAAATGCGAGCATGTCTAAGAAGTCTTGACTTTGTGTTACCTGCGTTGTGCGTGGTTCAACCAAAGGGCGAAGCGAAACAATTCGCCAGGCGAGACCCGACCCGAGCCGGTCGATCATCAGATTGATCGTTGAAACCCAGTTCCGGACTCCCTCCTGAAACCTTTGTTCGATCTTGGACCGTCGGGAGATTCGCGACAGTTTCTCATTGGCAGGCTGGCGGAAACGAGCAGGCAGGTCAGCTAGCTCTGTGTAACGCATCTTCCAGTTCACCGCTGCTGTATAAATCTCGTGTTCCGAAATCACAGATTCTCCGTCCGTCGGTGAGGACGCATCGGCACCTGATGGCTCAGCTTCGCTCTCGAACAGCGTGCGACTGGCTTGCGTGGATTTCTTTTTCATTGGCTGTCGGCCAGAGTCATGAGGTATGCGTCACGGTCGGCGATTAGTTCATCGACATACTGCCGTAACTTCGGGTATTCGCTTTGGTCTCTCGAGGTGATCACGCGCGCCAAGCTCTGTAAGTAGCCAGCAACCGCCCCGACGTGAATCTTGGCCTCTGCTGGGGAAAACTCGGCGCTAGCCTCGCGCATCGAAGAAACGCGGCTGTTGATCGACCGGATGAACATGCCCCAGGCCGCACCACTGTCGGTTTCCACGTCGGGGGCGAACCGTTGGGACTTCCATGCTTCGTCAATTTCGGCCAGCAGTGCGTCGCAGTCACGAGCGAACTGACGCAGCACCTCTGGCGGTGTCGCCGCGGCACTAGGTTCAGGGAGATTCGTTGGCGACTTGGCAGCCCGTGGCTCCTGCAACTCCCCGGGAGCGATCTCCGCAGACCCCACGTCCCCGCTACCCGGCAATGTGTCGTCGCCGTCGAAAAGCGACGCAATGCTGGAGAGTGCGACGATCAGTACGATCACAGCCAAGCAACCTACCGCCGCTGATTTCTTTGCAGGCATGGCATAGGTTGGGCGTTCTGGAAGTGGCAGTCCGTTAATCTGGCCACTAATGAACGACGCAAGGTCATCGGCTCGCTGCTTTGGCATCACCATGCTGAGAGTGACATTGTGACCCGAGGAAAATATCTGAACCTCGCCCCCCAGAATGCCCGTCTTCGATTGAATCGCGCCGATCTTAGAAATCGGCAAATCCTCGATCGCCTTACCCACGACCTTCGCCGTTCTGATGAAAATCACTCGGTAGTTGGTCGCGGCAACAAGCGTCTGCTGGTTCTTGTAATGCCCCTTTGCGAGCACGTAGACGGTTTCGCCGTCGAGAAGCTGGCCACGGAGATGCCCCAACTGAACACGTACGAACGGCAGCTGCTCTGCCAGCAGTACGGTCGCCATCGCCTCGAGGTCGTCGCCAGTAATCGCGGCCGGCTGCGACTGCACCGTTGTCTCTGGCTGCGCAGGTGACAAGACGTCGCTCGCGACTCCCAGCCTCAGCGGCTCGCTGCAATTTGGGCACTTGGCCACCGTTCCAGCCTTTGACGGCGGGAACTTGATGGTCTTTCCGCAGGTCCCGCAGGAGACGCGGCCAAAGTCGTCGCTCATTGTGAGGGTTCAAGGGGAGGTGTGGTTGCGTCTGAAAACTGAATCACGAGCCATCAAGCGCCCTTCTTCTTGCGACTGCGCTTTGGGCTGGTCACCGGCGGCTTGGCTGCCTGCTCGGCCTCATCGCGAGCGATCGCGGCATCGAGATCGGCCGCCATCTCTGCGACTGCGTTGGAAGCCAGTTCATCAAACTCCGACGTCTTCTGTGCCGCCGTGTCCTTCTGTCGCAGGTATTCACTCAGACGCGTGTGCTTTTGCGGCCTGCCGCCGGTTCGCTTCGGCGCCAGAAAGCCGTTTTGGATGGCTTCGTCTTCCGTCATTCGGCCCGCTTCGATTGCTCGTTGAATCCGCTTCCAGCAAGCCTCGTGATTTCCACGGACAGACCTTTCATCCGCCGGGATTGGTTTACCGCACCCAAGGCAGATCCGTTTCTTCAGCATCGAACGAGCCTCTGCAGGCAACGTTCCCGGGCCTTCACTGATCATGCGATGGAGGCTTTGCAGCTCCTCGATGAGCGAACTGAGCTTTTCGGCGATTGCGTTTGGGTCCATGCGGGCAATTGTGTCCACATTTTCGTCCTCCGCAAGTCTTTGTCTGCTCAAGGCTTACGAAACAAATTGTCTATACCGTTGCGGATATAGTGGACGGAACTGTTGACGCAACTAAGCTTTTCCGTAGATTTACGGTCATGGATGGCCTTCCCACCTGGAGAGACATCCATGCAAGTCACCATCTACGCAGTTAGGCAGATCAACGTGGAACGTTCAGCAATCGAGCGAATCAGGAAGTGCAGAGAGCAGGATCTCTGTGTTGCCTGCGAACAACCGCTCTATGGCGAATCGGTTCGTGGCTGTCACTGGAAGTGCTACAAGGCCACGATGCGAGCAATCGAGCGAGGGGAATTGACCGAGGAACAACGCGTGCGCGAAGGCAAGCTCCTCGCTTCCCGACGAGCCGGCCGGCCGCCCAGTAACCCGGTCACCATCGAAGCGCGCGGAGGTGCGGCATGACTGAGCAGCTCTACCCAATCGCGACGGTCGCCAAGCTGCTGGCCGTCTCGCGGTGGACGGTGAAACGCTGGATCGATGACGGCACGATCGAAGCGATCGACGTCAACCCGAGCCACAGCGGCCGCGCGGCGTTGCGGATCCGCCAATCAACGCTCGACGAGTACTTGGATCGGCTGGCGGCCAACCGGCCGAAGCGCCGCAAACGACTGACCGGCACCGCCGTGAAGCCGATCATCCGGGACGAGTCTCGGACCAACAAATCGCCGCCACCGAAGCGGCGGACGCAGCGACCAGTTCGGCAGTACGTCTGACCGCTCGCACCACTCTCTTTCCTTTCTTGTTTCGGTCCCCTTCAGGAGCGTTTGCGATGACGGTTTGCGCTGACAGTACGAAAACTTCCAAGACCCGCCAGGCGCTGGGGCAGATGGCGGGGCTGGCCGCCGGCAACAGCTTCGTGGGCGAAATGCTGATCGATCACGATTACCGGATCACGCAGCTGGAAAGACGACTGCGGTCGCCAGCCGCCGCGGCCGCAGAGAATGACACGACCCCGAAAAACTACTCCGATGAGCAGGTCGCCGAGGCGAACCGCAAGGCCGCCGAGTACATCCGGCGGTGTGCGCAGAAAATGCCAATTGCCACACCCGAGGAAACTGCTGCGTCGATCGAGAAGATGGGCCCCGATGGCTTCGCCGCAGCGATGCGCAGCTATGAGCAGGTGCGGGAGGAACTTGACCAGGAATCCGCCGCGCGGCAAGCCCGCCGTCGCAAATGCGAGTACCGCATCCGTGGCGAGGCAAGCAAGCGGCCGCACTATTTCGGCGTGACGGCTCACCGAATCAACGGTGCCGAAAAGTGGGTGATCATCGTCGAGGCGACCGACATCTTGTTGGCGATGCGCAATGCCGTGTCGCTGATGCAGGCGGTGGGGCTCGACTTTGGCCAGCCGCGATTTGACGCTCCGGCCGGCGGACCTGCGGAATACGAGATTACGTCGGTGGCCCGGATTGCACCGGCTCGCTGTATCAATGCACCGGCCATTGTCGAGGTCTGGAAAGAGTTCGCCCTGAAATGCGGATTCAAGGAGTTCCAACCCGGCGACCAGGAGGCCGAAGCATGAGTCCGGCGCCCATGCCCCACCGCGATCAGGCGTTTCGGGATCAGCCGTCGTTGTTCGACGCGCCGCCGGCTCCCGTCACGGCGCCGGTCGATCGCGTGCCTACGGACCAGGGCAAGCAATCGCGTGATGAGACCTACCGCGAGGTGCGCGAGACGCACGACCTGCAGCGGCAGAAATGGCTCGTCCGGATCATGGCCGCGGGCCGTCGCGGAGTGACCCTCGACGAGCTGTCGGCCCGGTTCAACGTCCCGGCCAACTCGTTCAGCGGTCGGATTACGGAGCTGAAGGACCTCGGGTCGGTCGTTCGCACTGGCGAACGCCGACCGACCCGCGCGGGCAAGAGTGCTGCGGTGATCGTGGCGGCAGACTTTTTCCGCGGCCATCCGGCTCCGGGCAATGACGATCGGTTCGACAACGGCGGTGAGCCGACCGGGTCGGGCTGTGGTGGTGAGATCCCTGGTGCGCTCGAGGAGGACGCGGTGAGTAAGTGCGATGTGATGCCGGACCAATTGACCAACAGCGGCACGGTCCGAGACAGCCAGGGCCGGCCGCTGGAGCCAGGCCGGCGGTATTCGATCTCACAGCGCGGAGGCGGCGCCGTCTGTCGCGTCCAGGTTTATGAGGACGAGCAATCGAATCTCTGTTGTTGCCGCGTCGCCGGCGAACAGGGCCAGCGAATCGATGAGATGGACCCAAGCGTGGTTTGGGTCCGCCTGTAGACGTTTTGTTCCGTGATTTTCAGAGCGAGTTTATGAGCCAGACAGAGACAGCGATCGCACCGGTTCGCCGGGGATCAGCAAACCAGTGGGCCGACGAGGAAACCAGCGAGCTGGCGATCGAGTCGCTGCAGGCGATGCACGAAGTGTTCATCGACCACGACATCGAAATGGTCATCCCGCCGGAACTTGCTTTGGGGGTGATCGTAGCGGTGACGGATCGGCGAATCCGCGATTCACTCGTTCCTGGTGTGCTCGAACTGATCCGGAGCAACGTCCGCGCCCTGCCGGGCCTCGATGATTGCGAGCTGGATCGGTTGGACAAGTTGATCGTCGCCGGCGGACGTCGCCGGGCGTGAGGTTCCTATAAGGCTTCAAACAATCCCAAAGGTGAGCCAATGTTGATGCAGTTGGACCTTGAGAATCTCAAGGTATTGGATGACGGACGCATCGCGGCAGCGTTCGCTCAGGAACTCAAGCACGTTGTACTCGACTTGATGGACCGCCCCGGCGATGACCGGCCGCGGAACGTCTCGATCAAGGTGCACTTCAAGCCGCTGTGTGACGAGACCGGACATTGCGAGGCGGTCAACGTCTCCATGGAAGTCGGCAGCAAGATGCCATCGAGAAAGACCAAGGTTTACTCGATGCAGGCACGCAAAAGCCAAGGCGGGCCGATGCTCGTGTTCAACGAAATGAGTCTGGACAACGTGAACCAGAACACCCTTCCCTTTGATAATCAGGACTCGTGAGAGCTATGCTCGCTGCATTATTTGACCGCATCGTCACACTCGCCGATGATCGGCGAGATTTCAAAACCCTCAATCTGCCCGGCGGCCGCGAGATCCTCGTCCGCCGGCCCGATGTGCAGGTCGAGACCTTCGGCGTTCCGCCCGGTAATCGTCAGTTCGTTGCCGGTGACCTCGATTCGTTCATCGAGTTGCTGACGGAGGACGACACCAGCCCGGTCGCCGTGTTTGTGCCGCATGACTTCGATTGCGAGAATCCTCAGAGCATCGAGGTAGTCGGTTTCTTTGATCGCAACGACCGGCGCGAGAAGGTGACGCTGCAGGTCGCATTGTCGACGCCGCTGGTCGCGGTGCACGCGTTAAACGCAGCGAGCCCGCAAAAGCGAGTGGTTGAGCTGCTGCGGGACTGCTTGATCGACTGCTGTGATCCGGCGTTGCTGGCGATGATGCGGGCGCTGGACTTCACGCGCCGCAACGATGGCAGCTCGACGATCGACCACGGCCGCGAGTCGCTGGGGGCCAGCATCGAGGCCTCAGTACGCAGCAAACGCGGCGAGCTTCCGGAGACGATCGAGCTGGACCTGCCGATGTTCGCCGATCCGCCGTTCTCGGAGTTCCGTCGCAAGATCCAGGTCTCAATCGAGATCGACGCGACCAACCAGCGGATCCGCTTTGCGCCGCGAGCCGATCAGTTGCATGTTGCCTACCGATCGGGGATCAGCACGATCGCCAGCCTGATCGAAAGCAAGTTCAGCAACGATGGTGCGATGGTCGTTATCGGCAGGCCGTAACCGACTTCCTGTTAGGGGCCCTAACCGTGATGCAAGCACGGGGCGGAGGATTGCTGCGCCGTAGACCGCGGGGAGACGGCCTGAAAAGCAAAAGCCCGCGGACGCCGGGCCCCGCTATGTGACGCCCGAGGAACCGCAGGGAACCTCGGGCTAGGGAACGCCCCTGAAAGCAGGCGTGACAGCCGGAGAGCACGGCATTTTGAATCGAGGGTGTAGCTCAGTGGTAGAGCGGTGGCAGCCAGGTCGGGCAATGGACGTTCACGCGAGACGTCCGGTCTGGCTGCCGCGACATTGCGGCGTGTTCGATTCCGCCCGCCTTCACTTGAATCTTATGTCGCAGTGGGGAAGTCATGACCGAAGACACAAACAAACCACCGCTTTGGATCCTGGTCGACGGGACCAACGCAGTTCACCGCGACGCGTACGGATGCGGCATCGACAAAGCGGCCGCAACGCTGGGTCGGCGGCTCGACATGATGGACCAGCGGTGGAAGCCCGCGGCTGTGGTTGCTGCGTTCGACTCCGGCGGCCCAACGTTCCGGCATGCCTTGCACCCTCAATACAAAGCCGGCCGCAAACGGCTCGACGGGATCGATGACGCCATCGAGGCGGCCAAGGAGGAATGCCGGAAGCGGAACATCGCGACGTTTGTTGCATCGGAGTTCGAGGCCGACGACCTCATCGCAACGATCGCCACCGCGATCCGTGAAGACGGGTGCCAAGTGGTGATCTATTCCGCCGACAAAGACCTGCACCAGCTGCTGGTGCTCGGCGAGATCACGCAGCTGGTCGCAGTTCGCAAGGATGGCCACCGCCTGGATTGCAGCTGGGTGACCGAATGCAGCCTGCAGTCCAAGTACATGGTCACGCCCAGGCAGTGGGTCGACTGGAAGGTGCTGGTGGGCGATCCATCGGACAACATCGCGGGCGTCAAAGGCATCGGCCCGGAGTCAGCGGGCCACCTGCTGCGCACCTGCGGCTCGATCGACGAGTTTTACCGGCGGCCGTTCGCGGCGCCGCTGAGTGATCGCCAGCGTGTCGCAGTGCTCAACGCCAAGTCGCGGCTACCGCTGGCAAGGCAGCTTTGCACACTGCGAACCGACGCACCGTTGCCTGAACTTTGGAAGGAGGGCGTCTGATGGTGGCTTACAACTTCCAGTCACGATTCGTCGAGCCGATCCGGTTGCGACACAAGCGGCAGACGATCCGTCGCAACGGCAAGCGACGGCACGCCAGGACTGGTGAGCGCCTGCAGCTGTACGTGAACCAGCGTTCCAAGCAGTGCGAGAAGATTCTCGCCGACGATCCGGTCTGCATCGGCGCGCACCCGATCGAGATGGAGATCAGCCCGGAGCGGATCGAATCGATCACCGTGGGCGGCTTTCCGATTTCCAACGTGACACAGTTCGCTCGCCGCGACGGGTTCAAAGACGCGGCCGACATGCACGCGTTTTGGCTCAAGTTTCACGGCGTTGGCACGTTCACCGATGCCACGCTGATCGAGTGGAGGGCGGAGAGCTAATGCACGCCACGGACGAACGACCACTGATCACGATGGCCGCGGAGCGGACTCGGGAGATTCACGCGCGGTGCGTGACTGTCGAGCGAGCCTGCGCCGCGATCGGCTTTGCGCCCGGATCGTGCTACGACCGCGTCGCGACTCTGATCGCTCGCGTGGCCGGTGAGTCGATCCTGCGGCGCACGGCGGCGGAGATCTCCAAGGACAGCGCCGTCGGCTTCAGCGTTCGTCACGTGCAGCGTGCGATCGAGAAGCTGCAGGAGTTCGGTGTAATCGAGTGCGAGGATGAGCCGGCTCCACAGTGGCACCAGGTTGGCCGGCCGCCGAAGTACCTGCGGCTGCGAATCCGCTGGGACCACGTGCGCAGCGTCGTCGCCGCGGCCGATAAGTGGCGTCACAGTCACGCTGAAACGGACGTCCAGAATGAGCCAGCCGAATTATCGACATCCAACCGGCACCCAACCGGCACTCAACCGGCGGACTCACGGCACTCTGTTGGCATACAAGCGGCGGACGACCGGCGTTTGGCCGATCGCTCTTATTTATATCCCTATTCCCCTTTACCCTCGTCCCCATCGTCCCTGGATGCGTCTGCAGGCGTGCCGGCGGGGCCGGCGGACGACGACGGCGAGGGGCATCGGGAAGAACTGCCGACGGCTTCGCCGGTCGGTGAACCAGCTCGATCGTCAGCGACCGCCCCAGCGGTGACCGAGGCGCTGGCGGCCGCTGGCGTCGAGCGGACGCGGTCGCTGCTGGCGGAGGCCGACCGCCGCCGCATCACCGCGGCTGAGCTGATCGACGCGGCCTATGTCTGCCGGCACTGGTCCGGCCTGACTCCCGGAGCGTTGTTCGATTGGGTGCGGTCTGGAGGATGGCCCGCCAGCGGCGTCCCGCCCGCTGACGTGCTGCGTCACGAGCGCCGCAAGGCAGCCGAGGCGATCCGGTCGCGTGTCCAAGCCGACGCGTCAGAACGCACGCCACAGCCTCCGGAGTGCGTGGTCGCCGCGGTGACTTGTCGCCGGCTACGAGCGACGAATGCCAAGGGCTGCAAAACCGACCTGGGCGACGAGTGCACGCCCGAGGAGCTGCGAGGCGAAGCCGAAGCGACATCGAATGTGGATGGAGCGAAAACCCGTGCGTGTGGCCAGCCGTTTCTCAACTCCTTGCCAAATTGTTAGAACAAAAAAATTAAGCAAATGATCAGGGCTACATCGGATCAACGGTATGTATGAGTTGGGCTATCTTCTTTTTAAATTCAGGGGATCGCTTGTATTCCGCACGAATTTCCGCATGGGATAAGACACTTGAAAAGAGTTCATTACGGAGTTCTTTTAGAGAGTCAAAAGTTTTTTTCTGAGCAAGTGTATTCGCCTGGTCCAGAATTATACTACGCGCATAGTCCAGTAAAAACTCCTGGTCATTAAGCAGCGAAAGCGTGCCTGCATTCATGTCCCGCAATTGAGCTGTACTGAGGCGGTGTACCTGATCGCGGACTTCCTGAATCGCCTCGAGGACAAGCTGGTTCTCAGTCACCGACTCAGTTGGGATTGTCACAGCCTTAAAGGGGCCGAAATGGCGAAGGAAACTGGAGTGGTTTGGATCTGATTTTGCAGCGTTGGCAGTTGCTTGAACCTTAGCTGCAAGATTCCGTTTAAAATCTACAATAGCGTTGAATCGAAGATCGCGCGGGTACTGCAGGTGCTCGATCGGCGACGCATCAAACGTGTATCGCGTTTTGTCATCTTTTACAATCACCAGCGGCTTGTCGAACGCAAGTCGCATCCCCAGCTCAAGCATCACATTTGGATTGAGACCGCTGACATCGCATACAATGACTGGGTCCTCGTACAAGTTTTGAACAATCCACTTATGAATAATGCCCGCAGAATCGTCTTTGCTAACCAAGCGAGCATCGAATCCTGCTTCAGCGATGGCATCACTCAGGATCGTATGCACGTCAAGCCAGTGCTCAGCTGTGCATCCGTCGCAGGCAGAAATCGGCATGACCAGCCCGCATTTGGGGCGGATCTGAGGCGGATTTGTTTCGCTAGCTGATGCTTCAGGCGTAGACATGGTGTTTAGTCCGTGTTGATATGATGTCAATATCTATATCTTTGTGCCGCAGATACATTGCCGTCCCGCAGTTCCTAATTTGAATGTCCAGTTAAGGATGCGGTCTCTTTGATTGCCGGAATCGCAATCTCTTCGTCGTCAAGAGAAATTACTTTCGCGACCTGTCGTAGTGCACGAATGTGCTGCTGGTACTCGCGAGTCTGCTGTGCAGCTGAAATAATTAAAGCGCCGCAGCGCTCCTTTTCATAGTCATTTGACTGCAAAAACCAATAAATTCGGTGAATGCTAGAGTCGAAGGCCTTGCGGTCGCCCAGCACCACTTCCTGGAATAATGCAAACGGTCGACGTGTAGGGCCCAGTATATAATCGCCTTGAAAATATCCGGTGATCCCAAAGGGCTTGTACAGCACATCCTGGCGAATTGATATGTCTTTCCGCGATCGGACTCCGGCAAGCTTCATTGCTTCCGCCGCCCTTTTGTGCAGCAGGCTTGCTTCGCCTCGCACTTTCTCCTCGCCTTCCGAACCAACGGCCACTAATTCCGCATACAACGCCTGGGCAATTTCTGTTGGAGCCACTCTGCCTATGGGTGGCTTTTCAAAGATCTCACCCCCGTCGACCAACATGTAATTATCATGTCCCCAGCCCCGGAAAACTTCAAGGTAATCTTCCGAGTCCTTGGGTACAGGCCGCCCGCGCTCATCTTCAATGGCTTCCTTTTCAAGCATTCGCCTCCAGCTGGACGTCCAGTCGTGAAAGTTTCGCTTGTCCCTGATTCCAAGAGAACGCGGGATGCCATGCTCTTCCCCGACAAACTTGCAGGCTGCTTGTCCATCCGACCAGACTACAACGCCAATGTTTCGTGGTTCCATTCGCCTGAGGTCAGGCGCGTACTTCGCGATCAAAAAACGTGTTGGCATTAAAATAGCTCCCAATCCGACACATTCGGAAAAGCGTCGCTGTTGACTTTCAAGACGCTGCCGATCTGTCTACGTCGCTCTCGTAGAAAGTCATAAAGCTGCCGCGACTCATCGGCAGACGCCCCGAACTTGCGAGTTTCCTCGCAAACGCTGCGGATAAACCAGGCGGGTACAGAATGGACACGGCCAAGCCATTTTTCAAACAATTTCACAGTGTGAACATGACGTAAGAATGGATGGAAGTCGGATCCGTTCTGGCTCCAGAAGCCGAGTCCGAGCTTGTCCTGTATGGCCGTGATTCTGTTGCATCCGTCGTGCTCGCCGCCGAACAATGCCTGGTCATGGTCGTAAATCCATATCCTGGTTGGTCTCGCAGAATTGTCGCACCAAATGTTGTCTCGCCTTCTGTCAGGATTGGCTACGAAAATATCGAAAATCAGGATCCCTGCGCAGAGATCGGGATGAAGATTAAACAGGATGTCAAACTCTGGTCGAGGCGGGCTCTCACGCTCGTAATTGAAGTCGATGGACGAGAACAGCAGTTGGCTGCTACCCACCGTCCCTCGGCCGCCGTCATAGCGAGTTATTGCAAAGGCGGGTATCGGCAGCCGCAAGTACTGTGCAATCGTTGATGCCACCCACTCATTAACAAACCGCTTCGGGACCTCGGGTACCTTGCCTTTATGCAGCGCGCCTACTTCCCCAAACCCTTTCGACTCCGTCTGAAACTTTTTCCATCCGAAGGGGTCTTCACGAAAGACCGCCTTGAATGGGAACTTTATTCGATTGGGCACGGATAATCCCCGGGTGGTGTAGGACCCCTGTCACCCACTCGGCATCGGTCGCCTTCGGCCACCGACTGAATTGTAGTCACGCCAACTTGACACGTTTGGTCATACTTGGCCGTTGAAATCCATACTCCTGCTTTCACCGGCGCTTTTTGGGCCGTCGGCCATGGGCGGGAGAGGAAAGCCAGAGCATCGCCGCCCGGATTATGCCGGTGAATCCGGTGGAATCAGCTGCCGCACCTTCACGCTGGGCGCCGCGCGACCTTCGGCAACTTGTCCAGACCAGTCGATCGACCGGATTTGAAGTGGTACCAGGCCGGCGGAGAGACTTCGGCCGCGGCGGCGCATTGCTCCGTGCTCCTGTGCGGCTACGAGTCGCCGTTGTACGCGTCGCTCGAGCCGTGGAGGCGGATTCGCCATCGCGTTCCGACGCGCGGGGGCCTGCAGGACGAGACGATCTGGCTCAACTACCCGGAGCCCGAGCTGCTGCACGATCACCGGTACGTGGGCCGCACCCGGCGAGAGCGAGAGCGAATCCGCCGCCGCCAGAAAACGGTGACGACGATGCTGGCGGCAATCGATCCGCAGGAACGGGCGGCGATGTTGGAAGTGATCATCAATGAGTCACAGACTGCGCAGGGCTGCGACTTTATTTAATCGTAGCCGCTAAATCGCTAACTATCTGCGATACAATTCTATGCATCTCGGGAACGGTTGACTCCACCTCCTTGTACTCAATCCCTTCGACCTCGCCGAAAAGCACACCAACGCCAAGCCTGAAATCGCCCTCACGTTGACTGGTGAGAAAATGCCCGCCTGGGGCAATCCTCACCAGCGGTATACCATCGTCGAGCCTGCTGCGTTCGCCGTTAATGAACGTTGCGTCGATTAGTACTGCGTTGCTTAAGTAAATGCTCCGTATGTTGTGTGCGGTCGGGATGAGGAAGCGGTGCGTGCCGACATTTCGAGCGCGATCAAGTCCGTAGAGCATGTCATTCCCTCCCTTGTAGGGCTTTGCGGCGCAGATGACATCAATCGCCTCTTGCGAAAGAGCGGAATACTTCCCGTTTTGGATGGTCTTAGTAAAGGCGTCTTTGGATACGTTAAACCCGAAGGAGGCTTTGCTGTCGCCTGCGAGTTCAACAATGGCATAGTCAAGTGCGCTCCTGAGATTGTGCAAGCAATCGCCGATGATTGCTGAAAACTCATCAGGAAAGCGAGTGCGAAGCTTCAACTTGACGACTTGCCACCCGGTGTCCGCATCTGTCTCAGTAACGAGTTCCGGTGGATTAGCTTCAAAGAACGCTGTTGCTTCTTCGCCGAACATTCTGAAGTGGCGGTTGGCCCAGTTGAGTGCGAACCAAGAGTCGTAGAGGGGTGCGTCGCAGTTCATGACGTGTTTCAGGATGAAAGGTGTAAGCCGGCGGTGAGCAAAGGAGAAACAGAGTGAGCGAAGTGAGTCCTGCGGCCGATATTAAAACGCCGGCTCCCGCTGTTCAGACGCTACCTGACTTCGGCCTCCCAAGTACGGATTCAGGGGGCGTGATTTGACCAGCCGCCAGAATCGTGAACATTGACGAGGTTTGCCGCGAGTCCAGTTTTGTTTTTAAATTCTGTGGCTATGGTAGTCCAAGGAAATGACAGGTCGAGACAAGGGCAAAAGAAGGCCTGCGAGCCTAGCCCCATCGCACCCGCATTGACGCCACAGGCGGCCATGCGGAGGGCGTCTCCCCAGTGGTTGTCGGCTCCGGGCGGCGCGATCCACTCGTAGAGCGTTTGGCCTTGGCCGCTGGTCTCACGGCCCTGCCGTTTTAAAAATGCACCCGGCGCCCAGGGGTGGTTACCTCCTTCAACGCGAAAGAAGCGCTAGACGCCGGATGCAATTCAAATCAGCGGACCTCGGTCAGCCGCTGGCGCAGGCCAACCGCTAGCTTCGCCAGAGCGAGCTGGTTGAGCGAAACGCCCTCCGCCTCGGCTTCCGCCTGCAGGGCCGCGTGCAGCGACTTGGGCAGCCGCAACAGGAACTTGCCGCTGGGGCCGCTGGGGTCCGCCGGCACTTCGTGCGGCAGCTGCAGCCCGGCCAGCGCCTGCCGGATCTGGTCATACTCCGGCCCCGCGTGAAACGCCTGCCGCGCCTCGACCGTGGGGAACTTCTTCCCAAAATCCGATTCGAGACCGAACAACGCGTTGTTCGCCTCGAGCCATGTGGCCCCGCGCGTTGCCAATGCCTTTGCGCTCTTTAGCAGCGCCGCGGCTGCCTTGCGGTCGTATGCCGCCTCTGACTTAGTCGCCATGATTGTCTCCCGTTTGTTCTTGATCGGTCCGCGGCAGGCCGGAGATTGAATCCCCGGCCTGCCTAGCTCGCTGGTCTACTTATCAGACGTCGATGATTTCGACACCGTCAAAGTATTGGACTTCGAAGTACATCGCTTCTTGCTCGAGCAATCGGCCGATCGCGATGACCACTTCGCGGGCTTCCGAGTAGCGGACCCGTTCGGTGGCAAATGTGACGACGTAGCTTGCTTCGTCGTACATCTTGCCATCCGTACCGATCCAAGCCCCTTGGCCCGGTCCATCCACACTGACGCCGCCGAACTTGTCGGCGATCATCCGGCGGATGTCTCCCAGCACCTCGACACTGACGGGACGTCCGTCGTTGTAGTGTGTCGGGATGCGGGTGGTAAGCTTCATTCTCTGCTCCTTTCGCGTTAGAGGAAGGTAACCACCACGCTTTAATGATACCGCCTGTGATACTACTTGCAAGCGGGTAGGGAGCAGAATTCCAAAGTTTTTTGCTCGCTTCGAATGCCGGAGATCTGGCCAAGGAAGTGCGGCTTGCTACTGTTGTTGCAAATCGATTGCGTTGTGTACGCGTTCCGGGAGCTAATCTGATGACCGATGTTGTCTTGCCACCGACACCGCAGCCTAAGCTGATCAGCACCGAAACGATCGATCGGCTGTTCCTCGAGCTCTCGCAGGTGACACGGGTGCACACTCGCCGGGAACGGGATCTGGCGATGTTGATGCGGCGGCTGATCGTCGAACTGCGGACTCGCGATCCGGAGAACGGTCCAGCAGCGAACGCGTTTGAGTACCTGCAACAGCATGGACTTTCGGGGGCCCATGTGGCCGCGGATTCGGCAGGCGTGAACTGAAACGATCGGCGGCCGATTCTGCGGTTTGTGGGTACTATCAAAAACTTTTATAGAACGCCAAAACGACGCGAAAACGCGGGTAAAATCCTGACCTGCTGAGATGCAGCAATGGATCACTCGCACTGAAGGCGACTTCTTTGGCTCGATACGCATGCGCCACCCCCGACCATATCTACCCGGTCACAAGCCCTGCAGGATTGCCGCCGCCGGGATACTCCGCGCCGGCGGTCGTCCGCGGCGTGATCACGTGCGACCGCTTGTTGGTCGATCTGGTCGAGGATGGAGTCGAAATTGAACTGGTGCTCGCGGGACTCACTCCCGACCCAGCTACCGAGCCGGCCGGTGACTTGCGGCAGCTGACGCCGCTGGCTGCGTGGGCCCGTGATTGGGTGCACGATGCGATTGCCGCGGCTGGATTGCGGCATCACGTGTTTTTGCCTCGGCCGCGTCGCGTGGGCCGCTGGCTTCCATCGATTGAGCCGGGCTCCCGGCACGTCGGTTTGCTTTTTCTCGCGGGCGGCCAGCAGTCGCTCAATTCACGGATCGCTCAAGCTGGAATCTGTAGGTACGACGACGCATGCCCGTATCTCTCGCCATCCTGGAATCAGCCCCACGTCGCCGCCTGACCCCCAACGATGCGCCCCGGTGCCAATGCTGCGGCACCCGCTATGCCGCCAGGAACTCTTACCCCGCTCGGACGCGTTACCAGCGAGTCTGTGACTGTGCCGACGTGCCTTTTGCACGCTTCTTGACTCGGCCGATTGATCACAGCCGCTTATCTCAAATCGACCGGGTGCGTCTCGGTCTCTACTGACCATGCGCGCCGAACTCCAACGCATCCGCGAACCGGCTTTTTGCCTTCGCGTGTGGCCGGACTCGATGGGTTGGGGTGATCCCTATGTATGGGCCGCAACGGCTCGTCTGCTCGACGATGACAGCCTCGAAGTCATGGGAGTCACCCAGCCGCCAACCGGCGAAGAGATGCGAGCGATCCTCGACGCGGCCGCATTGCTCGGATGCTACCGAGTGGGATCGCTCAAGATCAAACCCGATCGCCAGTGGATGCGCTGGCATCGCACCGCACCCCGACCAATCACGATCTGCAGCCGATGACCACCAACAACCCAATCACCGACATCCCCGGCTGGCAGACGATGAACGCTGCCGAACTGCTGGCGTTCTCCGCCTCGCACCCAGAGACTCGCCGGCCAATCCCGGTGGGTGACTTACAATTCTTCCTGCAAGATCGCGGCAAAGCCTGGCTCGGCATCACCGGAGCCTGGGAAGGGCCGTTAATCGCGATTCTGCCGAGCCTCACCGTCGACCTGCAGGCCGGCATCTCGCTGCTGCTGGCTCACATACGAAACACGCGGTCACTAATCGTCGATACAACCGATCCAAAGTATGCGCCGATGCTGCCGGCCGTGATCGCCGTACTGGAGCTAGACGCCGCCGAAGTGTATTCGCTGGGCGGCGGCCGACGTTATCCGACGTTCGCGACCGAGGCAGAAGCCCAAGCTGCAAAAGCCGCCGCGATGCACTCCGCCCGCGTTACCAACGCTGCAGCGCTATTTGCAGAGCGAATGAATGCCGGCGACGATCCCGCGGTTGTGATGGCTCGGTCGTGGGAGGATGCGGAGTGATTGACCTATGGAAGCCGGCCGCCGTGGTCGCCTACTGCAATCAAGTGAGATCAGGCTCCACCCTTTCAGACAGTGGTCCGTTCGGCCTGCACGTGCCTTTGACCGAACCGCGTACATGGTCACAAATTGCAGAGCACAACAACCGGTGGGCGGTAGAGTGCGACCTCACCGTCACCGGTGGATCGATTCCGTTTGCACCAGCAAACTACGCTGATGGCTTTATGCTCACCGCGTGGATCTGCCCGGATCAAATAAAAGACGCGCCATTCTGTGGCGTGCGAACAGCGGGAAATACCGGTTTTATGGTTCGCACGACTGCGAACGGAGTGCTAAATGTTGTGCGCTACGGCACCGGCTCAGGGCAGATTAGCACCCCCGGAGTGTTTGTTGCGGGGCAATGGGCTCACATCGCAGTAAGCATGGCTCCCACAAGCATGAAACTCTATATAAACGGAGCGCAGCGTGGTCCGGCATCAGCCGCCGCCCTCCCGATCCAAGGCGTTAGCACGATCGGCATTCTAGGATTGCAAAATTACTACCAAGGAGCCGACGGCACCGTGGGCGGTGGACTCATCGGGAAGTTAGCCGATCTGTGTATATGGCCTAGGCTTTTAAGCGATGCAGAGATTTCTTGGCTATCTCGGACCAGAAATAACATATTGGCAAACCAAGCTCCGGGCCTCCCCCTGTCGAGAATGGTGAACTAATGCCGCACCCTGTTCTCCAATCGAGCACCTCCGGGTTCTATATCTTTGCGGATGACGCTGAGCAATACGGCGAGGGCATGCCGGGGCTGACGATCAGCGTGTCGCTGTCCAAATTAGGCGGCCCCTTCCTGAGCGTGGCAACAGCAGTGATCGGCTTGGGCGGGGGACTGTATTGGATCGCCCCCCTTGCGGCGCACCGCGACACCCTAGGCGAAATCGCTTGGCGATTCACGGCCACTGGTGCAGTCATTGCGCCGCGTATCGAGCGAGTTGTCGCCGTCAACGATCAACTCGCAGCCTGGGGCGCCAACACCGTTGCACCGGACAACGATGGCATCGCCGCAGGCAAGGCCGCCGCTGAAGCGGCGGCCTTGCTGTTGGATGCGCTGACCGAATTGGACGAGGATCAGTTGCGACTGACGGCCAAGGCGATAGAGTTGGCCGACGTCGACTTGCAGCCGTTGCTCGATGCAATCGGAGAGGTTGGTAGCGGAGCCGGTGACCACGCGATTGTTGTCAACGCGTCGAGTTCCGGGTTCGGAGTGCGAGGCGTGAAGGTGTCGATCCAGGGCACGACTCGACACGTCACCACCGGAGAAGAGGGATCAGGGCAGCTGAACGTTGCGCCCGGCAATTACACGCTGCTCGTCACGCCACCCGATAACTATGCTCCGGTCGCGAACGTGCAGGTCACCGTGCCAGAGAGTGCAACCGAGCCGATCACGGTGCCGATTGCGTTGGCGGCGGCTGCCGTGATCGCGGAACCCGACGATCCTACCCTTTGCAACGTCACGGTCGATGTGATCACTCAGCACGGCCGCCGGCCGGATGATGCAATCGTCTGGGCGGTGCCGGCTGACAAACTGCCGTTTGCTGTCGAGTCGCTGGTGGTCACCGAGGCGGTGACGTATACGACCAACGCCAGCGGCCGCGCTGTGCTGCCGCTGCTGCAGGGTGAAGCGGTCAAGATCGCAGTGAAGTTCGGCGAGGTGCAAAAGGTGATCGATTTCACGGTGCCGAGCCAGCCGACGGCCAAGGCGACCGTGCAGGTGTAAGGCTCACCTCTGTTCTCGAGATCTCGAGAAAACCGCTGATCGAATGATCGGCCTTCTGGGCACTCTGCCCACTCCCGCCGTGCGCTCTGCCGGCCCCTCACCCCCAGCCCCTCTCCCCGCAAAGCCGGGGCGAGGGGAGCGAGTCTGATTGATGATGGCAATGGACGATGATGACAGCCGGCGCGACAAGTACGCGAAACGCAAGGAGCGCGTGGCGGCTCGCGATCGCGCCGAAAGCGCAGCCGGCAAGGACATCGGCGATTTGCCGCCGGTCAAGAACGTGCGGCGGCGGAACAACTGCGAGCGGGATCTGCTGAAGTACCTGCTGACGTATCACCGCGAATCGTTCGCGCTGGACTTCAGCCAGGATCAACTCGACTTCATCGACGCGATTCAATCCGCGGTGCTCAACGGTGGCGCTCGAGCTCAGGCGATGCCGCGAGGATCGGGCAAAACGACGATCATCCTGTGTGCCTGCAGCTGGGCGATCGCTTACGGTCACCGCCGATTCGTGGTGCTGATCGGATCGGAACAGGAAGCGGCCGATGAGCTGACCGATGACGTCCGGATCATCTGGGAAACCAACGACCTGTTGGCTGAAGACTTCCCGGAGATCGCGATGCCGATCCGGGCGCTCGAGGGCGTGGTGAACCGGGCGAAGGCACAAACGTGCAACGGCCGCCAAACGTTCATGCGGTGGAGCGGTTCAAAGCTGGTTTTCCCGACGGTGCTGGTGCGGCCGCAGGATGTGCGGGCACGGCCGAAGGCAAAACCGAACGACGTGGGACTGGTTCCCACGCGGGCGTCAGGGGCGGTGCTGCGAGCGCGCGGTCTGCTAGCGCGGCTCCGCGGGATGAAGTCGACCACGCCGGCCGGTGACACGATCCGGCCGGACCTGGTGCTGGTCGAGGACTTTCAGACCGATGCGTCCGCCGCCAGTGACACGCAGTGCGCGAAACGAGAAAAGACGATCGCCGGGGCGGTGCTCGGCCTGGCGGGGCCCGGGAAACGGATCGCGGCGTTCGCAACGTGCACGGTGATCCGACTGGGCGATTCAGCAGACCGCATCTTGAACCGCAAGCTGTACCCGAAATGGAAGGGCCGTCGCTGTCGGCTGGTCGACGCGTGGCCGACGGGCGAGGAGGCGATCAAGCACTGGGAGAAGTACCAGGAGATCCGCCAGGGCGAGCTCGAGGCCGGCGAGGATGAGCACCCAAAAGCGACCGCTTACTACAAAAAGCACCGCAAGGCGATGGATGCCGGGGCGTCGGTGCCCTGGGCTGCGCGGCACTTCCCGCACGAGCTGTCGGCAGTCGAGCACGCTCACAACCTGCGGCATGACAACCCGGACACGTTCGACGCCGAATACCAGAACGAACCGGCGGACACGACTAAGTCGGCTACTGACCTGGTCGTGTTGACGAGCGATGAGCACTGCCTGAACTCGGCACCATCGAAGCGCCGCGAGGTGCCGATCGATGCCCAGTGGCTGACGGTCGGGATCGACGTGCAAAAGACGGCTCTGTACTACGCTGTCGTCGCGGTTGATGCGAATTTCGGCGGCGTGGTGGTCGATTACGGGGTGTGGCCGGAGCAGTCGAGCCACTACTTCCGCCTCGAGGAGTTGGAGCGGACGCTGCAAAAGACGACGGGGATCGCGAACGAAGGGGCTGCGATCCGCGCGGGGCTGGACGAATTGACGCAGTACCTCGAGTCTCAGTCCTACACACGCGAGGACGGGCTCAAGATGTCGATCGATCGCGGTCTGGTCGACGCGGGGTACGCGACGCAGTCGATCTATGCCTGGGGGAAGGGGACGCACCGGCCCTACTTACCGAGCATGGGGTTTGGCGTGGGAGCCAAGCAGAAGGCCTGGGACACGCACAAACGGCAGCGCGGTGAGCGCGTCGGTCACTGCTGGCGGATCCCGTCGGCCGCGAAGACGGCCGGGGTGAAGCGTGCGGACATCGACACGAACAGTTGGAAGACGGTGCTGCTGCCACGGTTCGCGTTGCCGGCCGGTGAGCCGGGGCGGTGGCAATTGTTCAAGCGGCCGCCGGTGATGCACCGGTTGATCGCGGATCATCTTGCTAGCGAGTACGCGGTGAAGACGGAAGGCCGTGGGCGTGAGCTGTATGAGTGGGATCGGCGGCCGAACAGTGAGAATCACTTGTTGGACGCAGTGCTGTACGCGGCGGTGGCGGCGAACATGGCCGGGGCACGACTACCCGAGGAAACGGTGAGCCGTGCGAAGTCGCCGCCGAAACGAGCCGGTGGCAAGCCGAACGGTCGCGGCCGTGGTCAGTCGTCACCAGCACCCGACGGCGACGCCGACGACAGTGGGATGTCGGCAACCGGCCCGCGCGCTGAGGAAAAGCGAAAGGTGCGCAAGAGCCTATCGGAGCTGCGAGCGGAGAAGCGACGGGGGCGGTAGGCCTTCTATAAACAAAAATTAGGCTGTGGGGAGGTGATTTGGTAAGGTGTTGGCCAATGAGTGATTCAACCAACTGCGAACCCGACCCGACAGCACCCCGAAAGGTTACGATCGATGATCAAACCGTAGAAGCTCACTCGCTGCGCGATCAACTCGATGCAGCCGACCGCCGCGACGCTAACGCAGTTGCCAAAAAACGCCGCCTCGGCATCCGCTTCTCTCGCATCCTCCCTGGCGATGCCGTCTAAACCTGATGCCAGATTACACCGCTCCTGAATGGGTGCTGCTCATCATCTCCGTGCTCTGCGGAGTGATCGCATCTTCTGCCGCTGCCGGCATCTTTGATTGGTTGTAGCACGCTTGCCGAGTGTCGCTCACCATCGCCCCTCACCCCCAGCCCCTCTCCCCGCAAAGCCGGGGCGAGGGGAGCCGGACTGCTTATGTCACGACGACTGTTGTTGGCAATTGCTGCGTTGCCATTGTTGCTCATCTATGCCGCGATGGTGTTGGTTCCGGTCGCCATGCTGATCGGACTCAATGCGACCGCCTGTTTTGTGCTCTGGAACCTCGTGATCGTTCCGGCGGTGCCGCTGTTGTTTCTGCAGCCGCTCACATACCTGCAGGCCTTCATCGTCGGTGTCGCCGTCGTTGCGACTGCCGCGACTTTCAAACACGTCTGATTTATGCCCATCCTCGATCCTTACGGCCGACCGATCCCGTCGACGGCGCAGCGCAAAGTGATGTCGCTGCGGCGGACGCGTCGCGCTGAGATCGAGGCGGCTTATGATGCGGCGCAAACCACTAAGGAAAACGCTAAGCATTGGCGCTGGGCCGATAGTCTTTCGGCCGCACAGGCCAACAGCCCCGAAGTCCGCCGCAGCCTGCGCGAGCGATCTCGGTATGAGGTAGCGAACAACTCGTTTGCGGCCGGTATCGTCGATACGCTGGCCAACGATGTGATCGGCACCGGCCCGCGGCTGCAGATGCAGACCGGCAATGAGCAGGTCGACCGTGCGATTGAAGAGCGTTGGCGGGCTTGGACCAAGCAACGCAACTTGGCCAGCAAGCTGCGCACGGCTCGCAAGGCACGTGCGACGGACGGCGAAGCGTTCTTGATGCGCACGGACAATCGCCGCAGGTCGCCACAAATCACGCTGGACGTGCGGTTGGTCGAGTGCGACCAGTTCGAAAACCCGAACGAAACGAACACCAACCCGCGCCACGTGTCGGGGATTCACTTTGACGAGTCGGGCAACCCTACGCAGTACGACCTGCTCGAGCATCACCCCGGCGACCCGCACGGTAGCTATGCCGCTGCGGCTCCGTTGCAGGCTGATGACGTGATCCACTGGTTCCGCTGCGACCGGCCCGGGCAGATCCGGGGTATCCCCGAGATCACTCCGGCGCTGCCGCTGTTCGCGATGCTCAGGCGGTACACGCTGGCGGTGCTGTTGGCCGCCGAGACCGCGGCTGACTTTGCGGCGGTGCTGGAAACGGTGACGGCTCCGTTCGATGAGGATGGAAATCCAGACATCTATGACGCGGACCCGTTCGACGGCGTGGACATCGATCGCGGCATGATGACGACATTGCCGCGCGGCTGGAAGATGAACCAGTTCAAGCCGGAACAGCCGGTCACAACTTATAAGCAATTCCGCGATGCGATTCTCAATGAAATCGCTCGGTGCCTAAACATGCCGGCGAATAAGGCCCGCTGCGACAGCAGCGGCTACAACTATGCCTCGGGACGGCTGGACCACGGCACGTATTACGAATCGATCGACGTCGACCGCGAACAGTGTGAAGTCGAGGTGATCGACACGATTTTCTCATGGTGGCTCGATGAGGCGATGCTGGTGCCGGGCTACCTGCCCACGCTGCCAGCGTTTGAGTTCGGCATCCCGCATCGCTGGTATTGGTCGGGGCACAAACACGCCGACCCTAGCAAGGAAGCCAGCGCGACCAAGACGCTGCACGCTCTGGGGCTGGTGACTGATGAAGCCTATCTGCTCGGCGAGGGGATCGACCCCGAAGAACACTACCGCCAGTTGCAGCGACAGCAGCAGCGCCGCCGCGCGCTGGGCCTTATTCCCGCCGCCGGCAACGCTGCCGGTGAGCCTAACCCGAACCGAGCCCGCACCCGCCGCGGTGGTGCAAAGGCTAAAGCTGTATCTGAGGCGGTTGCCTGATGTTTGCGTTCCTGACATTCGTGCTGGCGGCAGCGTTGCTGTTCATGATCCTGCGCAACAGCTACCTGCGAGATGATCTGAGCGACGCCAATACACTCATCCTGGCGCTGCAAAGTAAGTGCGGCGACCTGCAAAAGACCAATCGGGAACTGCTGTACCAGGATGAAGCCCAACAACAGCAGCTGCAGGAATCCCGCCAGAATCTGCAGGACACGCTGGAAAGACTCGCGCGACGAGATCAGCAGATCGCAAATCAACGTGACGCGATCCGCCAGTACCACGACGAGGTTGCCGAGCTGCGCGAGCAGCTGGATCAGGCACTCGAGTTCTACGGGGCCGTTGAGGATCTGGTGAAAGCGGAAACTCCGCGACCAGTCCAAATCTGACGCTGTCGTCGCCCCGCTCTACCCGTTCACGCACGCGTTGACCGGCCGGTTGGCCGAATCGCTCCACTGCCACGGCGCCGCGATTCCGGTCCGCGTGCTTTTTCAAAATCTCCCTCGCCACGGTCTCTATGGCAACGACTCCCAAACAGCAACGCCGCCGACTGCTCCGACGCGGCCGGTTCGATCTGCTGGCCAACGATGATTCGCCATTGATGCTGGTGAGCGATTCGTTGCCCGTAACGATCGAGGCCGCAGACGTGTCGACCACCGTCGAAGCGACTGCAGGCGAAACCCCACCGCCACCGTCACTGCCAACGTTCAAGTGCCGAGTCTACAACGGCAACCTGATGCGGCCGCGGATTCGCTCGTACGACACGGGCGGTGCGCCAACGGTCATCGATATGGCCGGCGTCCGTGTGGCTCGCAACGGCCGCAAAACTCCGGTGCTGTACTCGCACAACCGTGAAGACCCGGTCGGGCATACCGACCGTGTTGACGTCGGGGTAACGACCATCGACGCCGCTGGCGTGCTCTCTGTCCCTGGTCCGTCACGTGACAAGGTGGTGGGCGGAGCAACAAGTGGATTTGTATGGGCTGTCTCGATCGGCTTTGAAGCGACCGAGATGGAATACCTGTCGTCTTCTGATTCCGCAACTGTCAACGGCCGCGTGATGCGTGGACCGCTCTACATCGCTCGTCGCGGAACGCTCCGCGAGATCTCTCTACTCCCCATCGGTGCAGACGGCGACGCCGCGGCCACCGTCTCCGCCACTCTGGCAACTACCCCTCAGGACTCTGTCGCCATGCCTCCCGAACTACGCGCATTCATCGAAGCCGCTGGATTCAACCCCGACGAAATCACCGACCAACAGGTCGAGTTCTTCCGCACCCAACAGGCCGCGACGATCGAGGCCCAAGGCGGCGGGGCTGGTGCGGGCGGTGCCGGATCCGGCAGTGGAACTCCCACGCAGCCGGCCAACATCGAAGCCGGTGCGGATGACCTGGTCGCCGCGCACCGTCGCGCGATGGCGGAAGAATCCCGCCGACAGGCTCGGATCATCGAGATCTGTGCCGAAGCCGGCAACCCGTTTGTGACGATTCAGAATGTCCGCCAGCCGCTGCAGGCGATCGCGATCGAAGCGGGCTGGGACGAACACCGGACCGAACTGGAGGCGTTGCGGGCAAGTCGCCCGGCCGCTCCGGCGGCCCATTCGACCGGCCGAGCGACCACGCACACGATCGAGGCAGTGACCGCCGGCTTGATGCTGCGTGCGGGCGTGGACCTCGAATCTCCGCACTTCCAGGGACTCGTGGCGATCGAAGCCGGTGCCCCCGAATTCTTGCACGCGGGCCCCAACAGCGATCGATTCCAGCGTGCCGCCGAGAACGGCCGCCGGTTCCGCGAAGCCACGCTGATGGAAATCTGTGCGACGGCGGTCGAGATCGAAACCGGCAGCCGTCCGCATGGCCGCCGGGCGACGATCGAAGCCGCGTTCAGCAGTGCGTCGGTGGCCAACCTGTTCGGCACGACCATCGGCGCCCGCGTGCTGATGCAGTTCCGCGAAGCGAATGACACGACCGCAGGCTGGACCAGTCGTGCGACGGTGCCAGACTTCGAGGCTCACGACCGCGTGGGGCTCGATGCGATGGAATCGCTCGATTATTTGCCGCCCGGCGGTGAAGCGGCTCACGCGAAACGCAGCGACAAAAACGAGTCGGTGCAGGCCGCTCGATTCGCCAAGCAGTACCAGATCGACGAACAGGACCTGATCGGCGACCGCCTCGGGTTGCTCGCCAGCACACCCCAGGCGATGGGCCGAGCCGCTGGCCGCCTGATCCCGGACCTGGTCTACGGCCTGTTGTTGGCCAACCCGACGATGGTCCGCACCGGTCGCGCTGCGTTCCACACCACCGACGGGACGCTGTTGACCGCGGCGGCGTTTGGCAAGGATTCGCTGTCGGACGCAATCGCCAGCCTGATGAAGCAGAAGGACGGCGATGCGACGCTGAACCTGAACCCGACGCACATCATCACTGGGGCGGAACTGGCCGACGAGGTCGTGCAGTTGACCGGTTCGGCAGTGTTCAGCAATGACAACGGTGCGGGTGCTCGTAATCCGCTGGCACGCTACGGAATCACGCCAGTGGCCGATGCTCGCATCAGCAACGGTGTGGTGCATCCGAAGACCAAGGTGCTGCAGACCGGATCGACCACCGCGTGGTTCTTGATCAGCACCGATGGCGACACGATCGAGGTGCAGACGGTCGAAGGGACCGGCGGTGTGCCGGTGGTCCGCGTGTCGAATCTGACACAGGGCCGCTGGGGTCTGCACGTCGACTGCAAGTTCGACGTTGGTGCGAAGATCCTGGAAAACCGCACGATGCGGAAGAACGCCGGCGCCTAATCGCCGCCCGCTATGCCCTTGCCCCGTTGCTCCCGGGGCAAGGGCTGTCTGTCCCCGCTCCTCGCCCACCGTCCATCTGCTATGTCCCGGATCATCCTCCTTGCTAAAGCCCTGATCAACGGCGTGATCTATCGCGCTGGTGATGACATCTCCGACGTTGCCACCGCAGGCGAAATCGGGTCACTCCGCGCCGGCGGTTTTGTGTCGCGCGGACCAGTCGACGTGGTCGAAATGAATCCGGGTGAAGTGCATGAACTGCCGTCCGGCTGGAGCATTGCTCAAGAGCCGCCGGTCGAGCCGATTCCCGCCCCTGGCGTTGATTGGCGCGACGTTCACGTCTCCACGTTCCATCCCGACAACGCGTTGGAAGGTGCCGACGCCACCCTCACGCTCGACGCCGACGTCGTCGCCCTGCTCATCAAGGGCAATCTCGAAACGCTCGGCAAGCTCTCCGACCACCTCAGCAACCACGGCCACTTCCGCGGCATCCACGGCATCGGCAAGGCGACCAGCCCTAAGGTCGAAGCCGCACTGAAGGCGTTCCTCGCTGGCCTGCAGTAATCGTCCTCCGTCCACCGTCCTCCGTCCACTATTAAATCATGATCACCAAACTGATTCACGGTGAACCCACCGTCAGCTTCATCGCTGCCCCGTCCGACGTTGTGCCGGGCCAAGTCGTCAACCTCGGCAATACGCCGATCATCGCCGTCAATCGTTGCAAGTCGGGCGAGATCGGTGCGTTCTCCGTGGGCGGAGGTGTCTACGAAGCCGAGGCCCAAACGTCGACCGGGGCCCCGGTCGCCGGCAGCCCGTGCAACTTCGCTACCAACGTGAAGATCGGCACCGCGACCGGCAAACACCTCGGCATCTGTTTGAGCGTCGACGGGGCCGTGTGTCGCTTCCGACACAGCCCCACCGGAACCAACGTCAGCTAACCGCGGCCCCATTCGGCCCCACTCCCGCCTCCTCACTTCGTCCCTGGACTCTCCCGTCATGGCACGCATCACCAAAACCCAGCTCGATCGCTACGCGGCGATCGCACGCGAAACCGCCGAGTTGGGCCGCAAGGTGCGTGCTCTGCAGAGCGAAGCGAAGGCAATCACCAATGCCGCTCAAGCGGACCTGGAGTCGAGCGGCCGCGACGCGATCATGCGCGGCGGTTACCGCATCGACTGGACCGAAGGCCGTTTGTCGATTGCCTGGAAGGATGAACTGATTTCGAGACTCGGCGCCGATGTCGCCGACGAGATCACCAGCGGTGCACCCAAGAAACGCGCCGTGCGAATCACACCGCCGGAAGCGGTGAAGGCCGTCGCCGCGAAGTCCAAAGCCGAGGCCCATGCCTGACATTTTTTCGGGTGCAACCGCCTGGTTTGGACGCACGCTGAAAAACCACGCGGCCCGCGCCATCACGATCACCGACCGAGCCGTCAACCCGTCGCTGTCGATCACGCTTCCCGCCTCGAGCGGCCGCAGCGAGTGGGACGAATCATCGGCCGATGCGGTTGTGCACGCTTATGACACCCGCGACTGGCTGGTCGATGCCGCTGATTTGATCGACGCATTCGGCTCACCCCAGAAGCTCCGCCGCGGCTGGATCGTCACCGATTCACTCGATGGCCAGCGTTATGAGATTTTCGCCCCCAACGGCATTCAGCCTTGGCGGTATTCGGACCGGGACAACCTGCGCGTTCGGATTCACACCCGCAACCTCGACCGAACATGAGCCCATCGTTCGACATCGCGCTCGCTGACTCGGTCGTTGCCGTGATCACCGCTGCGGCTGACCAGTTTCCAGCCGGCACGATCATCGAGCGTCGGCTGTTTCCGATCTACTCGACCGACGAGCTGCAGGAACTGCGGATCGCGGTTGCTCCGCGGCTCCAGTCGCGAGCGGTGGCCGGCGGATCGCGGAGCAGTTCCACGCGCGAGCATGTGGTGCAGATCGCTCCGCACCTGATGGCCGAGCATGACGACGACGGCCAAGTGTGCGAAGCCGCGCTCGCTGCGTTCCTCGGCATCGTTGAAATCATCGCCGACGCGATCGAATCCGCCGCCAAGCAGCGCGACTCCCACGGCAACACGCTCTTCGCTGGTGCCAGCTATTCGACACTCGCGACCGAGCCGCTGTACGACCCCGACCAACTCCAATCTCCCGGCGTGATGCGGGCGGTCCTGACCGTCACCTTCCGCCGCATCGCTTAACCCGCCGCCCCCAACCCCTGAGATTCAAATATGTCCAATCCCGTCATGGGCAAGGATTGTGTTCTCGTTTACGACGACATCGCCAACTGGGATGAGCCGTCCTGGAAAGTCGTTCAGCACGCCGTCGACGTGTCGCAGCCCGGCGTCACGAAGAACGCGGTCAGCATGCCGAGCCGCGGATCGCAAGGCTGGGACCTGAAGTCCGCCGGCCTGAAGGCAATGAACCTGCAATTTGGCTATCTGTATCATGCTGGCACCGACGCGGTGTTGGCCGCGCTGCGTGACAGCTACCTGAACGACACGGTGCTGCAGTTCGCCGTGCTCGATGGTCCGGCCGCTGGCGTCGTGGGTCGCACGGTGCAAGGTTTCCGCTTCGCCGGCATGGTGTACGAGATGCCCGAAACCGAGGAACTCGAGGACGGCCGCAGGTTCGAGGTCACGGTCGAAGCCTCGCGCTACGTGCTCGACGGTGATCTGTTGCTGCCCGAGTGGCACGTGATCGACGCGTTGGCCGGCGGCGGTTGATCCGCGACTGTCATTCTCTCGCTTCCGCACCTCTGAGCCAACGCCATGCCTCGCCCGACCCCCACCCGCCGGCAGATCGTCGACCGGCTGCGCGAGCGACTCAATGCCGATCCTGCACCCGTGCACCTCGTTGTGCCGGCTGAGTTCCTCCGCGTGCTGATCGCCGACGAGCCAGCAGGTGGCCCGCCAGCGGATGCCACACCCGTGAGCAAGCCGCGCAAGACCCGTCAACGAAAGTCGGCAGCCAAGCCGGCTGATCCCAGTCCCACGAACGAGCACCATGCCCCACTTTACTGATACCGCCGGCCACCGGTGGAACCTCGCCCTGTCGGTCGGCACCGTCAAACGCGTCCGCGAATTGAGCGGGGTGGATCTGCTGACGATCCTCGACAAGCCGCAGGCACTGGTGGACCTCGCCAGCGATCCAGTGCGGTTCGTCGATGTACTGTTTATCGTCATCAAGCCGCAGGCGGACCAGATCGGGATCTGCGACGAGGCGTTTGGGGAGTCGCTCGACGGTGAAACGGTGGAAGCTGCCACCGATGCGTTTCTCGAGGCACTGGTCGATTTTTTCCCCGGGGCCCGGAAGACGACGCTCAAGCGGGTGCTCGACCGGGCGAAGGGGACGGCGCGACTGGCCGAGGGAGCGCTGCAGAAGGCACTCGACGACGGGACCATCGATCAAGCGATCAGCGAAGCTCTCGCAGGCGTTGGGACTCTGTCTTCCAACTCGCCGGCCGCCTCCGAATCGACCCCCACGGACTGAGCCTGCATGAACTGTTGGTGATGGCCCACGCCCACGCAACCGAAGCGTGGGACCACACCGCCGCGATGCTCTCGCTGACGTTCAACGTCAACCGCGGCAGCAAGTCGAAAGCCGCCAAGGTCGAAGACTTCCATCCGTATCGCAAGCGACGTCCCAAGAGGATGACCGTCGCCGAACTGCACAGCCTCAAATCGCTTTTCCCTGCCGCACGCAGGGCGAAGGCCAAGCCGCGAAAGGCCCCAGCGTGATCACGTTCAAGGTTCGCGATCACCAGTTCTCTCGCGATTACCTCGACCAGGCGATTGCCAAGTCGCGACGGTCGGGGCTGATCCGGGCTGGTGCCTATGTTCGCACCGCAGCGCGGCGATCGATCCGCCCCGCCCCCAGGCCTGCACGGACCAAAGGGCGGCGCAAAGGCCAGCGACGAAACATCAGCAGCCGCCCGGGACAGCCACCGCGGCAGCACACCCGCACGGGGCAGAATCTCAAGTTGATCCTGTTTGCTTGGGAAGAGGCCCGCAAGTCGGTCGTTGTCGGACCGCTGCTGTTCAAGTCGTCGGCTGGCGTGCGCATCACCGAAGTGCTCGAGCACGGCGGCCGCTCTTACACCCGGCCCAACCCACGGGCCAAGTCTCGCAAGCGTGCGACCCGCGTGGCGGCTCGCCCATTCATGCGTCCGGCGCTCGCTTCTGAGTCGCCGAAGTTTCCCAACCTCTTCGCCAACTCTGTGAAATAGCGATGTCCGCAGCAGGTATCCGCGCCGGCCGGGCGTTCGTCGAAATCACTGGCATTGATAAGGCGTCGGAAGTGATCGATGCCGTCGAGGCCAAGTTTCGGCGGTTCGCTGGCGGCGTGATCGCGACGGGGGCAAAGCTCGCGGCAATGGGGCTGGCGATGAATGCCCCTCTGGCCGGCTCGATCGTGCAGTTCGCCGCGTTCGACGATGCGATGCGTGAGGTGGGTGCGGTCGCGAACGCCAACGCCGAGCAACTCGCTTCGATGACCGAGGTTGCCGAGCACCTGGGCCGGACCACCTCCTACACGGCTGCGCAGGTCGCGGGGCTGATGGCGGAACTGGCTCGCGGTGGTTACTCGCCCGACCAGATCAACGCGATGACGGCCTCCGTGCTCCGGCTGGCTCGCGCGACCGGCACCGATACAAATCGCTCAGCCGAGATTGTGGTCGAGACGCTGAACCAGTTCGGTCTGGCGGCCGGTGACGCGGCTCGCGTGTCTGATGTCCTAACGATGGCGGCCAACGCCACCAACGTTTCAGTCGATGACCTCGGCGAATCGCTCAAGTACGCCGGGCCAGTCGCCGCCGACCTGGGAATGAGCCTCGAGGAAACGGTCGCGATGCTGGGGCAACTCGGTAACGCGGGTATCAAGGGCTCCGACGCCGGCACCTCGCTGCGACGGTTGGGCGTGATCAGTGCCGCGACTGGCGAAGCGCTGTATGAACTGTTCGGCATCCGCAACACGGACACCGAAGGCAATCTCAAGAAGCTGCCGCAGATCCTCGATGAAATCGGGACCGCGACCGCAAATTTGCCCGTCGCTGAACGGGTGCAGTTATTCGAGGAGGCTTTCGGTCTGCTCGGCATCACCGCCGCCAGCGTGCTTGGCAAAGCCGGCAGCGCGACGCAGGATCTGACCAAGAAACTGGATAACTCAAAAGATTCTGCCAAAAACGCAGCTGCCGAAATGGATGCCGGCCTTGGTGGCGCGTTTCGTGTGATTCTGTCTGCAGCCGAAGGGGTCTGGCTGGCAATCGGACGAGCATCTAAGGATGCCGTACAGCCACTTGTTCAGGCGTTTGCGACGGTTCTTGGAGACGTCGCAAAATTCATCGAACGCAACAAGGAACTGGTAGTTGTATTCGGAACCATCGCGTCTGCTGTAATCGCCGGTGGCGCCGCGTTGATTGCCATTGGCGTTGCCGTGAAGACAGTAGCGATGGGAGTGATGGGACTGTCGATCACCCTGACCGTGTTCCTCGCGTTGGCCAAAGCAGCTGGCGTTGCAGCCGGTGGGCTCATGATGCTGTCGGCTGCGGCCCGGCTTGTGACGTTCTCGTTTGGTGTGCTGGCGGTTGCAACCAAAGGCTTAGGTGTCGCTTGGGGGGCGACGGTCGCAGCGTTCAAATCAGGACAAATCGCTCTGCTGGCTCTGCGTGCTGCGCTCTTCGGTGCATCCGGTGCAGCGGTGTCGATGAGTGCCGTATCGACGATTCTGGCCGGAGTGACGTCGGCGATGCCGATGGCTGCAGGCATGGCATCGGCCGCCTACACACTGCTCGGCGGTGTGTTTTCGGCGCTGATGGCTCCCACCAGCTTGCTGGCCACGATGGGTGGCGTTCTCAGTGCGGTTTGGGCCGCTGCAGGGACGGTGGTAGCGACCGCCTGGTCTGTGATCATCGCCCCGCTGGTTCCGTTCATCGCTGCGGCGGCGGCAGTCATCGCGGTTGTCGGAGGCATCAGCGCCGTGCTCGTGGCTGCGGCTGCACGAGCCGGCCTGTTCTCGTCAGCCTGGTACGGCACGATGCGGATCTTGGGGAAGTTCGTCAGTCTGATCAAAACAACGTTTGGCGGCGTGATGAGTGCGCTGCAGGGCGGGCAATACGTCCAGGCGGTCAAGATCCTCTGGGCGGGCGTGAAGGCAGCGTTCTGGACCGGCGTGTCAGAGGCGTTCGATACGTTGTCCTATCTGTTCGTCAATGCGATTCCGGCGACGATCAACTTCGGAAAATCGCTGCTGTCGGTGCTATGGGACATCTTCAAATCAATTCCAAAACTGCTGATGTCGGCGCTGACTGGGGGCGGCTCGCTCGCAGAAACGATCGGTAATGCGTTGACCAATGGGCTCAGCGGTTTGTCGGCCAAAGCGGCGGACAGCCGGCAAGCGTTGGCAGGCCTGATCGATGACGCCAACAAAGCAGCCGCGGCGACCAAGGCACTTGCCGACATTCAGGCGGAGATTGACGCGGCAAAGAGCGGCGACAAAGGCCCAGAACTCTCACCGCAAGACGCTGCCAAGTACGCCGAAAAGACGGCTGAGCTCGACCGCATCAAGGCCGAAAAGGCAGCAGCCGAGCAGCAAGTAGAAAACGACAAAGCCCTGAAGGAGCGAATCGCAGCGCTGAATGAGGAAGCCACCGCTACTCGGCTTGGCGAAGCGGCCGCAGAGCGGCTGAAGTTTGCCCAGCAGGGAGCCACGGCGGCACAACTGGCCGCGCTCGATGCGGCCGTCGCCGCCAAGCAGGCTGCCGAAATCGACGATCGTATCAAATCGTTGCGGGATGAAGCCGACGCGCTGCGAATGGGCGAGCAAGCTCACGAGCGATACAAGCTGCAGTTGATGGGCGCCACGGCCGAGCAACTCAAGGCACTCAAAGCCGCTCAGGATGCCGCGGCCGACGCACAGCAACGGGCTGATCTAAAGTCGGCCGGCGAGGCGTTGGTCGAGGCGATGAAGAATCCGTTGGACCGCTTCCGCGAGGAACTCACGAAGCTCAAGCAACTCGAAGCCGAGGGGCTGATCGACGGCGAGACCGGCCGCCGCGCTCGTGAGAAGTACCAAAAGGACTTCGCCGGCGAGGCTGACACCGCGGCCAAGCGCCAAGAACTGTTCCGGGCCGAGCAGCGGCGGATCAAGCAACTGGTCGATGCCGGAAAGCTCAGTGCCGCCGCAGCGGGTGAGCACATCAGCCGAACCGCCGCCCTGCTGGACGAAGCTAAACGCCGCGCCGCTCTGGCCGGGGAGCAACTGACCAAGTTGACTAACACCGGCACATTCTCCGGATTCGCCGCTGGCCGGCTCTCAGCGAACAAGGGCGACCAGATCCAGCAACGCATCGCGACCACCGCGGAAAAGCAACTCGACGAGCTCAAGGCGACCCGCAAGGAAATCGCCAAACTCAAGCAATCATACAGTTAATCATTGATGGCCATCGAAGTATTTGAAGCGCACGACAGCCGTGCTACGAAGATCACCGCCGACGGCTCGGGAAACAGTCGCGAAGTGAAATTCTTCGTTACCGGGACCGATGACATCGACGAAGCAACCAACGCGATCTTGGGCGAACTGCAGGCATCGTTGCAGCTCGCTCACGCATCGCGGATCGTCATCGCTGACGCGCTGCAGATCGAGCAGATCGGACCGCAGTCGTTTTCGGGATCGATGGACTACGCCGCCCTGCAAGCCGAGGGTGGTGGAGGCGGCGGGGGCGGTGGCGCCAACAAGCCCACCGCAGTCGGTGAGGTGACGTTCTCGTTTGACGGCACCGGCGGATCATTCAATTTGCTGGAAGCGTTCGCGCAGACGAAATACGGGACCAACGCACCCAACCACGAGAACCGCATCAACGTCACAGATGGCGAAGTAGAAGGCGTTGAGATCGTCATCCCACAACTGTCGCTGACACTGACGCAGAAGTTTACCGGTGCAACTATTACGCTGGCTTGGCTGCGATCGTTGGTACTGGCGACCGGGTGTACCAATAGCGATACCTGGTTCGGATTTGCTCCGGGCGAAGTGCTGTTCTTGGGCCCGTCTGGTCAGCAGCCACTGCACTTCATGAGCGATGGAAATGTGACCGTCGGTGACCGCGACGTATCGTTCCGTTTCGCCGTCTCGCCAAATCTCACAGGTATGACCTTTGGCGACATCACAGGTGTAGCAAAATCAGGCCACGATTACCTGTGGGTGCAGTATGAGGAAAAGAAAGACAGCACCAATAAGGCGATGACGAAAAAGCCGATCGGTGTCTACGTCTCACAGGTATACCGCCGCATACCATTCTCTGGGCTCGGCCTGTCCAATCCCTCGACCAATTACCCTGTGATCGGGGTTTGAGTCGATGGCAGAACCCTTTGCACGTCGCCGGGTTGGTGATCCTGTTCGTCACTCAGCGGTCGAGACTAACGCATTTATCGACGCCGCGCTCGCTCACCGCAACCGTGAGCGGAACATGCAGACGCCGCCCGGATCGCGGTTGCCGTGGGGTATGGTCTACGTGCGCAACAACTCCGGCGAGGATCGCGATCTGTGGGAGGTGCTGGCGTTTTCCGGCCCCGACTTTACCGATGGCTCGACGCCCGGGTTTCAGCAGGTGCCGGCCTTCGTGGGCATGACCCCCGACCCGGAGAACAACCCGGCGCACCGTAGCCGTGTCTGCATCCTCGCCGAGCCGATCGCCTCGGGAGCCACCGGCCGGGCCTACATCGCGGGGCAAATCGCGATGCAGCTCGATGTGCTCAACGCCGCCCACACCCGCGCCCGCGTGCTCAACGATTGCACGCTTCAGAGCGGCTACTTCGGCCCCGTTCGCATCCTCGCCTGCGAATCGTCACCGGCCGACGCGACCAAAACCTGGTGCCGCGTCGACATCGACAGCCACGACGGCGGGCACTGCTTCGCCAAAGTCCCCAGCGGCGGAATCACGGCTGGAACCTGGGCGTCTCCGTCGACCACGACGTGCATCCTCGCTTGGCCGGATCCCACGACCGGCGCGGCAACTGACGTCCCGTCTGGAAAGAACCGCGACATCAAGGTGATGCACTACGGCGCAAAGATCGAGTCTTCATCGGTCTACGTGCAGTGCCGCATTGTTGGCGGCCGCATCATCCCCGATGTCGAATACTGTGATAGCTGATAGCCGATGACGTTCAAAAAAAGTGGCCCAGGGTGCCCGTGCTGCGAAGTGGGCTTGTGTGAGTGCCCGGCTGGCGGCGAGTCCCGCAAGTTCCAAGGCACGCCTACCGTTGTGATCACAGTCGCTGACATGCTGGAGGAATACAGCTTTCAGGCCGTGTGGCTGGCGCAGACCTTTAGCGGATTTCTGTTCCTCTGGGACACGGTCACCATCCGCGGACTAGACGCATGGAATGGCACCTACGCCGGGCCAGTGACCGAATTTAAGACACCTGCAAACTGCATTGACTACACCCGGCATGGATACATGGAGATCCTGTTTGGCCTGCCGGAGTATCAGGTCGAGACGGTCAGGAGGTATCGGACCACGTCCACAGGCTGCGTCATTTCCAGCACGGAAACAATAGAGGAACAGTTCACTGGCGCGCTGCGATTCACGCACATCGCCGGGATTGGCATCACAAGCGGTACACATGTGGTTGCCGCCACATCGTGGAACTCTATCGCGTTCGACGGGCTCCGGAGCTACAGCACTTATTCGATCCTGGGGACGCAGCGGTTGATCTGCGATAACGATTACAACCCACTCCTAGACGTCCAGCAGATCCAAGAATCGCCTGCTCCACCAACAGAAGTTTCCATATCGACCCGGCCACTCGCCAACCTCCAAAAACTCTGGATCGTGCACACGGCCGCTAGTCGATGTGCATCGCCGTACTCGCCGTCCTACATCGAGATCGGCAGCATCAGCGCTGAGTTTGTCGACGATGTGTAACCGGTGCCGACTCGTCAAGTTCGCTCGCGTGCTGCCGTATCACTGCCAGTGTGGGCAGTTGCACTGGGGCGACGAGGCGGCTCAAGAGTCTCGCAAAGCTTGTCGCCAGAAACTCCGCACCTTCGCTGAAATCTTGCGAGAGATTGCTGGCTGTGGCTGTGCTGCGATGCCGTGGAGCGAATGGGATGGCCGCGGATTGGAATGGTGCTGCGACCACGCCGACGAGATCGCCCGCTGTCTAGCGAATGAGCCGCGCACCAAGCTAAGCCTTGACCGATCCCAAGAGTTGGTGCAATTTGCAATCCGCATGGCAAGCCGAGCAGCAAAGGCTCGCTCTATAAACGAAAATTAGGCCCACAGTCGCGTGCCTGGTATGGTACTGATTCGCGACGTCGGTCCGCCTTCTCTGTGTCCTGTGCTGCTGTCCTGACCACACCAGCCTCTACGCGTCCACCCGCCCTCTTGCTCTTCCCGGTTCGCGGCACACGCGGACGCGACGTCACCCTTTCTTACCAACGACCTTCTATGATCCGAGCTATCTGCCTGGCGCTGTGCACGCTTTGTGCCGTGGGTTGCCAACCCCTCACGACCGCACAGCCAACTCTCGTTACCAACGCGCCGCCGCCGGCCGAAGTGCCTGTGGCCACCATCCCTACGTCGCTGCGTCCCTACAACTGGACCGACGCGCGGGGATCGGGCAGCTGTGTAAATGCGTCGACCTGCTACCTGCTCATCCATCGCAACCTCGAGCCGCTGGCGAAGTGGTGGCGAGCGAACCACGCCGGCGGTGAGACGGATTCCAGCATCCGCCGTCACCTCGACGCGGCCGGCCTGCAATACGCCTACACCCGATCGGCCGATGCGTCGTTTTTGGATTGGTGCACCCGCACGCGCCGCGGCGCGATTATCTGGTTCTACGACCGCCACTGCGTCACGTTCTGTGGCTTCCACCAGGGCGACGACGGCAAGGTCTATGCGTTTATCAACGACAACAATCGGCCGACGCAGTTCATCCGCGTCGAGCGCACCGAGTTCCTGCGCCGCTGGCGCGGGTACGGCGGTTTCGGCCTGACGTTGCTCAATTCACCAGTCCCACCGCCGCTCTGGCCGCGTTTCCAAGAACAACTGGCCGGCTGATCGGCCTTCTCCTCTGTCCCCTTTCGTTTCACAAGGATCTATCGAAATGCGTGGTTTTGTGCTCGCTGCCGCAGCGTGTTGCTTCGGCCTCCTGGCTCTGCTCGGCGTCGTCGCCGCTGTGGCCATCGGTGCTCATCTGGTATCCCCGCCCGCAGCGTGCATTGACTGCGAGAACTGCCCGGGATGCCCCGGTTGTCCTGGATGCCCGGCCGTGTCGCCGTTCTCTGGCGGCGGAGGTTTCGCGCCCGTCGCACCGCAACCGTCTTGTCCGGATGGTATTTGCCCGCTGCCCAACGGTTCGGTTTCGCCGAATGGTTCGATCGAAATTGGGGATCCGCGCGAAGGCGGGATCAACGCGAATGCACTCGAAGAGCCCAAGGGTGACATCGATGATGCAGATCGACAGGCCGGATGCCCGACCTGCCCCCAGCTGATCCGGCCGATGGTGCGACCGGTAGCGCTGGTGAGTACGCCGACGGCTCGACCAGCCGCAGCGGCAAAAGTGCAAACGCCGGTGCCGTTGGATGCGCCTCGTGAGGGTGCGTTTCGATGCCACCGCTGCCAAAAGCCAACCGTGGGCGAGCAGTGGCAGGAACTGTGGGCAGACGACGGAACGCCGATGACGTGCCTTTGCCGCGACTGCTGGCACGTGATGAAACCGGAGCATCGCGAGGCACAGCTGCGATCGTACTTCGCACAGTCGAAGCTGAGCCCGTCCAAGACGTTTTACGTCAACGCCGCAATCAAAGAATTCGCGTCGCGCTGATGCCGCTGGCTCCGCCGCTCTTCCCTCCCCGACCTATCGCCTCGGCACCAACCATGCACGCTCTTCGCCTCGTCCTGATCACGTTGCTCGCGTGCGCCGCATCCCTTGGGACAGCCCACGCGCAGACGCCGCCCGAGGATGGTGATCGCTACTCGATCGTCATTGTCGACCAGTCGCCAACCAGCCCGGCAGGCGATCGACTCGCGGCCATGCTCGACGCCCCACCGCTGCGAGAGATTGCAGCGCAGTGCCACCGCCTGACGCTGCGCACCGACAGCCCGCTCTACCGCGAACGCTATGCGGCCTCTCTGCCGCCGTCTGCCCTGCCAGTGCTCGCGCTGGTCCGCCCCGACGGCGGCGTGATTTACAAGGCCAGTGGATCTGCGATCCCGGCGGCCCAGGCCCTGGCGGCGGAACTGACCCACCGCGCTACCGTTGATCAGTCTTCCGCCGACAGGGCCGACGCCACGCAGCTCGTCGGCCTGCCCTCCCGCCCGTTGCTCCGCCCGCTCGACCGAGTCATCCCCGACTCGATCACCGTCACGCCCACTGTCTCGGTCGACGGTGCAGTTCCCGCGGCCCTCATCCTCATCATCGGCCTATCCGCGTTTGCCCTGTTCGCGGTCGTTGCTGCGGGTGCGGTGGCCGTGATTGTCTATCTCCGCCGCTGATCCTCTTTCCCCAGACCATCATGACCCCAACCACAATCGCCATCATCGCCGGCGTCGCCATTCTCGGCATCGGCCTGCTCGTTCTGGCCGGCATTGCCATCGCAGCGTTCGCGTTCACCGGCACCGGCGGAACCTCCCTCCCCGGCCACCGCTGGCGCGCGCTGCAGAAGGACGCCGACGAGAAGTTCCGTCGACGCCAGCTCGAGGAAGATTACAAAACTGTGATCTCCGGCGCCGGCTACGACGTCGCCGAGTAACGACCGAGCGGTGCAATCTGCTCAGCGATCAAGGCCGGCGAGATTCGCCGGCTTTTTTTACGTCCGCACCCAAACACACGACAGCCGCCCGCCTTTACGACTCGCAAAACCCGCTTCGCGATCCACCCGCCGCCCCAAAAAGGAAGGAAAGTGTGTGTCTACAGAGACCCTTTCCAGGCAAGGTCCCGCGTTGCATTCCGCTTGGGAAGGACCCGGAGCATCTAGATCC
>JACYYJ010021820.1_pt1 | contig 45118 bp, 65 predicted proteins | sample 8236861 | NCBI WGS metagenome assembly JACYYJ01 (sample SAMN14103086, study PRJNA606662) | landfill metagenome | isolation source: landfill solid waste | place: India:New Delhi, Okhla landfill site | collected 2017-11-05
CAGGCCATCGCGCACCGGGGCAGGTGGCGTAACAGGCTTTGGCTTCTTGCGGAACCAACTCATCCCCACAGCCCCTTGCTCTTCGGCGGCGTGACGAACACCAGGTCGATGGCGTCGATCATAACGTCCGTTTGGTCGTCGTGTTTGTGGCTGTCGTCATAGGAGAACGACGCCACCTCGGAAATCATCTCGTAGTTGTGCGGGTCACCGTAGGGCAACACCACCCGGCGGTCAGCATGGTGGGGCTGGACGTCCATGGCGCGAGTCAACTTGTCTTTCTCACGGGGCACAGGGGTCACGGGCATGGGAAGACGTCCCTTGACCTCCTGGATCAGACCGGTGCCGCTGGACTTGTCTTCAACCAGCACGTGGCGCAACGCGCCCAGCTCTTTGTTGCGGGCGTGTGAGGCCTTGACGAACGTCTCGAAGTCCCGGCGCAGCTGCTTGGCATCCATGCGAGCCCGCTGGTAGGCGAGGCGGTAGAGGTGGTTTTCAAACACGCCCCACTCGGCGAACACAGTCCAGTCGTTCCACTCATTCTTTTTCTGGGCGGTGTCCACCGTGATCAACCGATACTCGTACCTGTCTGGCTCTGGGAGGTCAGCACCATCTGCCACACTTCCGTAGTAGAGGAAGTCATCAGCCGAGAAAATCCCGCCGTCCAGCTTCTCAGGGTCCTGCATGTACTGGCTGGAGAAGGTGTACGGGTGGGCATCGCGCAGGGCGATCAGGTCGCGGATGCTTTCCTTCTCTGGCCAATAGGACCAAAAGCCGTCGATTTGCTCGCTGCCGCAGACGCTTCGCACGCAGCGGGCGCGGATGTCGGCTGGCAAGGCCTCGATGTACTCCTGATCGATCAGGGCCGGGATCTTGATGTGCAGGTCGATCGGCAAGCCCATGCCGCCGTTCAGCAAGAACGCAGTGGAGTCATCGATGTGGCCGCGCTGCTGGATGGCAATGAACGGGGTGTTCGACTGGGCGCGGCGGCTTCGCAACGTGTTGACCAGGCGCGTGTGTGACTTCTTCCGCTTCGCGTCGCTGAACAGGTCATCGATCTTGTCCCAGTCATCTGCTTGGATGTGGCCTGTGTAACCTGGCCCCATGTAACCGCCACGGACCCCGGTGATCTGACCTCCGCTGGAGCGGCTGAACAACTGATGCTTGCGCTTGCCTGCAATCTCCAAGGTCCAGTCGTCTACCTTGTCCTTGCCTACCGTGAACGGATAAAAGCTTTGGAACTCGGCTGACTTGACCAAGGCGCGTCCACGCTCTGAGTTCTCGTTCGCCAGGTCCTTAGAATAACTGGTGTTGAGGATGCGCACCCGGTCGTGCTTGATCATGGCGTAGATGGGGGTGTGCACCGAGAAGAACTCGGTCTTGGTGCCTCCGGGCGGAACGTTGACAATGATGTTCTTGGCGGCTCCGGACAACAAGGCCTCGGCGGCGTAGTTGAACTGGTGATGGTGCCAGTTGGTGCGGAACGTGTCAGCTTGCGTGACGTTGAACCAAAGGGCCGTGAAGGCAAGTGGGGAGTGCTCACCGGCCGCAGCCAGCGCCAAGCGCTCGGCGTGCGACAGGGCTTCCCACTCGATCGGCTTGAGAGCCATCAGTCAACGAGCTTCGCGACGAGAGCTTTGACCAACTGCGGGTCAATCTCTTTTGGCGACATGCTGCCGTCCGGACTGGTGAGCGCTTGCTCAACTCGGTCGACGTAGCCGTGCTTGGACATCATCAGCTTCGTGATGGTGGAATTGAACTCTCCTTGAAGCCCGGAATTCACCAAACCGCGTTCTTGAATTTGGCGGAGTTGGGACATAATGTAAGCAAACTCTGGCTTGTCCTCTTGCCTCTCCCAGAAGTAACAAGCATCGCGCGTGGTGCCTATTTCAACGGCCATGCCGGCGATTGTGGGGACCACGTCGCCAGCGTCTCGGTAGTTGACCAAATAGTTTTTTGCGCGTTCGAGCAATTCAGGAGTGTAGCTGGACGGAGCGCCAGGCCCGTTGTCGCGTTTGATGCGAGGTTCGTTCTTGACGTGAGCGCTTGTGGTGGCGCGCTGGGTCTTGGTCAACTTCTTTGTGGTTTTAGCTGACTTCGCGGGCTTGGCCGTCTTCGCGGCTTGGGGCGAGGCTTTTGATGCGGGCTTAACTGCCATGTCGTACCTAAGCTGCGCAGGATGGGTAATTGGCTCTGATCGTAACCTATGGGGAGCCGAATGTAAATACGCCGCGGGCCACGATGGGCCCAGCTACACTAAAACTACATCCGCTACAGATCTTCTGGCAATCTGTAGCGGCCTTTGTGGTCTCTAAGTTATTGTTTTTTCTAAAGATCTTAAGATCCTACTACTCTTTCTACTCTTTCTACAGTAAGAAGAAGAGGGAAGAGAAAGATATAGGTAAGAAGTTAAAAATGGATATATTCTTAGGGGGTAGAGTAGGGGACAATAGGGCCGGGTGTAGTTCGTAGTTCTGTAGCGGACTGTAGCAGAGCGCGGCGGTTCAAGTATCTTTATCTTTCCGCACGTGCTAGGATTTCTATCGTGATGATTTTAAAGGAGATTCTTGTGAAAGCTTCAGAGCTACGTACCTACTTCAAGGCGGTGGTGGCCACGATACCACGCGCCAAGCGGCTACAGCTTGAGACGGAACTTGCCGCCCTCGCTGATCATCTTGGCATCGAAGACGACCTCACCAGGGACCGTCGAAAGCTGACTTGGGGCCCAGATGGACCTGCCCGAAAGACCGTCGAGGCCCGTAAGCCTTATCTTATCAGCTACCGGCAGGGTGGTTCCTTCCCAGTAAGTTTGGCCGAGGCAGCCAGGTTGTGTCGCACTACCAAGGGTAGCATCGCCGGTCGTATCTCACGAGGTGGCGGAGTTTACTCTACCATTGATAAAGATGATGACATCATCACCGTGACCAGGCTTGACGAACTTTAAACCACCTATGTACGCGGCCTTCCAAGAACGCTAGGATCTTCTCCGCCGGTCGGGCAAACGTCGTAAGCTCTGGCACTCCCCGTGTGCTTGGGTCCAACGTCATCCCCTCAGCAAGGATTGCCCGACCGGCTCCTTTCCATGCGGCTGAGCGTATAGAAAAACCTGACGCTGAGGCAGGTATGATGACGGATAAAGGACCCAACGATGGCAAAGCAATTGTCTCCCGCTGCTGAGGCGAAGGCCTTAGGTGAGGCCAAGCTGCAAAGTTCCGGGCTTGATCTAACTGATGCTAAAAAGCTCCACATTACATTTCTGACCCCGACGCAGGTCACCAAGGCGCATAGCTTCTTCAAGCCGCTGCCTGCGTTGCGGTTGGCCTACTACGACCACCTAGGTCAACCACTGGCTGACTGGCAGGCGGCGTCCCCCTTCTACCGGCTACGCTACCTGAAGACGCCGACGGATTTCGATGCCGTGGCCGGTGGCAAGCCGGTGCGGTACGTGCAAGAGCCCCACACGGCCCCTGTCGCCTATTACCCGCAGAACTTTGGTGGTTGGGCCTCCTTGGTGCAGGACCCCAGTCAACCCCTGATCATCACCGAAGGTGAGCTCAAGGCGGCGAAGGCCTGTAAGGAGGGATTCCCCACCCTGGGGCTTGGTGGCGTGTACAACTGGCGAAGCAACAAGCTGGGTCTGACCTGGTTGCCTAGCTTAGAACCCATCGAGTGGCGGCGGCGCCACGTGTACCTTTGCTTTGACTCCGACTACCGTGAGAACCCGCACGTGTGCCACGCCCTGAAGAAGTTCGCAGACGAGCTTCAGCGGCGCGGGGCGTTCTGCCACCTGGTGGCCCTGCCGTCGCTGCCTGGCCTCGAGAAGGTGGGGTTGGACGACTTCCTGCTGCACGCCGGTCCCTCGGCCAATAAGCTGTTCAACGACCTGCTTACGTTGGCTGAGCCCCTGGGGCTTTCGGCTCCGTTGTGGGGGATGAATGACCAGTACGTCTACATCCGCAACCCTGGGCTGGTCGTCAACCAGCAAGAACCTGAGAACAAGATTTCTCCGGGGGCGTTCAAGGACCACCTGGAAGCAGCTACCCAGTACCAGGCCCGGGAGCTGAAGGCTGATGGCACCATCTCTTACAAGGCGGTACCTGCCGCCGGGGCTTGGCTACGCTGGCCTTTGCGCGTCGAGGCGTCGAAGCTGACGTATGAACCCGGGAAAGAGTCCTTCATCCGCGGTGCCACCACTCTCTTTAACACCTGGCCCGGTTGGGGAGTAACTCCCAAGAAAGGCGGGGTCAAGCCGTTCCTGGCGTTGATTGACCACCTGTTCAGCGGAGCCGAGGACGAGGCGAAGCAGTGGTTCATCCGCTGGTGTGCGTACCCCCTTCAGCATCCCGGGGTCAAGCTGTTCACTTCGGTCGTGGTACATGGGGTCAAGCACGGCACCGGGAAGTCCTTGATCGGCTACACGCTGGGCAAGATCTACGGACGAAATTTCACTGAGATCAGCCAGCTGGATTTGCATAACAACTTCAACGAGTGGGCTGAGAGCAAGCAGTTCGTGATGGGAGACGACGTCACCGGCTCCAACAAGCGGCAGGACGCGGACTTCCTCAAAAAGATGATCACGCAGAAGGAGCTGCGTATCAACGCCAAGTACACCCCCAGCTACGTGGTGCCTGACTGCATCAATTACTTCTTCACCTCCCAGCACCCGGACTCGTTCTTCCTAGAGGACGACGACCGGCGATTCTTCGTGCATGAGGTGGTTGTGGGCCCACTGGCTGGGCAGTTCTACACCGACTACGTCGCGTGGCTGGAGGCCGAGGGAGCTGCGGCCGTGTTCGACTACCTGCTGAACCTTGACCTTGGTGACTTCAACCCAGCAGCTCATGCATACCGCACAGCCGCGAAGGAGCGGATGATCAACACCGGGCGCTCAGACCTGGGTAGCTGGGTGCGTCAGCTGCTGGCCACGCCAGACGCCGTGCTGCGGGTAGGTGAGGTGCCTTTGACCGCGGACCTGTACACGAGCAAAGAGCTGCTGGAGCTGTACGATCCGATGGGGAAAACTGGTACCACCGCCAACGGCCTGGCTCGAGAGCTCAGTCGCGCCGGAGTTAGGCAGGTTTGCGACGGACGCCCGGTCAGGCTGACCGACGGCACGCAGGCCAGGTACTTCGTGGTGCGGAATCCTGAGCACTGGCTGGCTCAGACCGGAACCAAGCAGGTCATCCAGCACCTGGAGGCAGAAACGACCCCGATGAAGACGCCGAAGAAATACTGACGGCGGCAAATTAATTTATAACCACATGTTTACAATGCAGACTTGTCATCTTACAATAGGGGTTCGATCAACGACGATCGGACCTAACCTAAAACTTACGGAGTGTTAACATGAGCAAGCTGCTGGAAGATCCTAAAGTCGCCGCCCTGGTCGAGAAGGAGGTGGCCAAGGCCATCAAGGCCGAGCGCAAGCGGGTGCTGGACGAGCTGAAAGCCGTAACCGCAGAGATCAAAAGTCCTGCTGACGCGGCCTAAGCGACCGAGCCCGTTGGCGTTCGTCGACGGGCTTCACCACCCCGGAGAACCTTGAGATGGCAAAACCCTCACGCCCTGCTAAACCACGCCCTGAAGATCACCCTCTCTACCCTATCTTTGTCGCCGCGATCGAGCAAGCCATGTTCGGCAAGGGCGAGCGCCACGGCGGCTGCGCCACCCCGTTTCTCGAGCAGCGCTGGAACCGACTAGCTACCCACCCGGCCGGGCTGTCGTTCCAGGCCATGAAGAAGTTGGAGGAGGCCCTTGACAAACCCACCTTCGAGGCCTTCGAGCGCGAGTTTCACGGAGCCCTGGTCTACATGGGTATGACCTACCTCAAGGTGAAGCAAACGTTCAACGACCGGTGACCTATGAGCGATTACTTCGACGGGTGCACCACGCCTGCTGAGGTCAAGGAGCGGTGGCGCGCCCTGGCCAGACGGCACCACCCAGATCGGGGCGGGGACGCGGCTACGTTTCACCGTGTCAAGGCAGCATACGACATGGCCATGGTCGAGGTGACTCGGCCCATTGTATGTGAGCACTGCCACGGCCAGGGCCGGGTGCAGCAGCGGCACGGGTTCAACGTCGCCACCCTGCGTTGCGCCGCCTGCCACGGCAAGGGACGAACTTACCGCGGAGATGACACATGAAGCCAATGCTGGCGGCGCCTATTACTACCCAAGATTTGACCTACCCGCTGCTGGTCAGCCCGAAGCTCGATGGCATCCGGGCCTTGGTCCTTGACGGCCAGGTAGTCAGCCGCTCCCTGAAGCTGATTCCGAACCAGCACGTGCAGCAGTTGTTTGGACGTCCTGAGCTCAACGGGCTAGATGGCGAGCTGATCGTGGGGAAGCCCACGGCCCCGGACGTGTTTCAGCAAACCACGTCAGGTGTGATGAGCATAGAAGGTGCACCAGCCGTGTGCTTTCACGTCTTCGACGACTTCTCCGAGCCAGAGGCGCCGTTCATGACCCGGCTGGGAATGGCCCAGGCCAGGGCTGCTAAGCTCCGGCTAACTTACGTGAAGCACGAGCTGGTGACCTCGACCGCGCAGCTGGAGCAGCAGGAAGCCAGGTACCTGAAACTTGGTTACGAAGGCCTGATGGCCAGGGCTCCTAGTGGCTTGTACAAGTACGGCCGCTCTACCCTGAGACAGGGTTGGTTGCTGAAGCTGAAGCGGTTTCACGACGCGGAGGCCGAGGTGCTCGGGGTCAAGGAACTGTTGCACAACGCCAACGCCGCCCAGACCAATGCCTTGGGTTACCAAGAGCGAAGCCACCGGAAGGCCGGGAAGGTGCGGACCGGGCTGCTTGGTGCCTTGGTGGTGCGTGACTGCGTTAGCGGCATCGAGTTCGACTTAGGCACGGGGTTCTCGCAGACTGACCGCCAGATCCTGTGGACACGGCGTGCCCAGCTGGTCGGTGGCGTGGTGAAGTACAAGTCCCAGCTCGTGGGCAAGAAGGAAAAGCCGCGGTTTCCCGTGTTCCTTGGGTTCAGAGACCGACGTGATCTATAATTACTTGTTTACAAACTGCTGGGGACGGGCTACAATGACCCTACCTGTTGAGGAGATGACCATGGCAACGAAGAAAGAGTACAAGTTCCCCAAGTCGTTGGCGGTATGCGCCGACAAGTACTACCAGCTCCGTGAGAAGCGGCTGGCCATGCAGAAGGAGGTGGAAGCCGTAGCCGAGGAGGAGCGGGCGTACAAAAACCACCTCATCGACAACGTGCCTAAGTCCGAGGCCACTGGAGTGCAGGGGAAACTTGCCCGCGCCACCATCGTGACCAAGGAGGAACCTCAGGTCGAGGATCCTGAGGCCTTTCGCAAGTACATGAACCGCACCAAGCGCTGGGACCTGGCTTACAAGCTGCGCCCCTCGGCCCCTGGCATCCGGGAGCTGTGGGAGGAGGGCAAGCAGGTGCCAGGGATCACCAAGTTCAACGTGGTGACCGTGTCGCTCAACAAAGTTTAAGCTGCGAAGCTTGACCAGAGGGTGGTCTCTGTCAAAACCACACCATCCAAGTAACTTGTCACCTAGTGGAGAATTACCATGGCAACACGTAAGAAAACGTCAGACTCGAAGGCCGTTGCAACTTGGGACGAAGAGCTGGCGAAACAGGCCGAGATCGCGGCCGGTATGGAAGCTAACTCTGGTGGGGGTCAGTTCTTCTCCACACGAGGTGGGCAACTCAGCTGGCAAGATTCCCCGCTTCCCAACAACGAGATGGTGGTCATCATCCTTGATCACATCTTCGAGACCGTGTACTACGAGGGTCGCTACGACCCGGACACCCCGCAAAGCCCTGTCGCGTTCGCCTTTGGTCGTGATGAGGACGAGCTGCGGTGGCATGAGAACTCTGATCCTGAGTTCGCTGGTCAGCTGTGCAAGGACAGTGAGGTCTGCCAGTGGGGTTCATCCGATGTCGGGCGAGGCAAGGCGGCGCGGGAGACCCGTCGGCTGGCGTTGATCCCGGCTGGGCAGTTCAACCGGGACGGCTCGTTCGAGCTGTTCGATGACGTCAACCACTACGAGACCACTCAGCTGGGCTTTCTGAAGCTGCCGGTGACCTCGGTGCGTGGGTTTGCGTCCTTCGTGAAGCAGATCGCCGGGGCCTTGAAGCGGCCTCCGTTCGGTGTCGTCACGCGGGTGGCTGTTGTGCCCGACGCGAAGACTCAGTTCAAGGTCGTCTTCGAGGCCTTGGATAAGGTGCCGGATGAGCTCATGCCCACCATCATGGGGCGACGGGAGGAGGCGATGGCCATCATCGACTTCCCCTACACGCGCAACACCGATGAGGAAGAAGAGGCTCCAGCCCGTTCGCGGGCAGCTAGGAAACCTGTGGCCAAGAAAGCCACTGGCAAGAAGGCTGCGGCACCGCGTGGGCGGAAGTACTAATCGCCAGGCGCCTTCGGGCGCCTTTTACGCAGGACCCGACCGATGAAGAAAGCTATTGAGAACCCCGCGCTTGAGACCTGGATCGCCTTGAACGATAAGCTTCGCAACGCGGACGAGACGACGTGCAAGCAGCTCCTCGAAGAAGAGTTGGCTGGGCGCCGCCGCCAACAGTTCGTGAAGCGGATTCACAGCCGTCTGAACAAGGCCCGAGCAGATCGCGAGCGCAAGGAATTGCAGGTCAAGTTATGAAGCAACCTAAGCCAATAACAATTGACTTTGAGACCATGGGCATCGAGGGGCGCCCCAAATATCCGCCCCTGCCTGTCGGGGTCTCCATCAAGGAGCCAGGCAAGAAGGCGAAGTACTATGCCTTTGGCCACCTGGTCGAGAACAATTGTTGCTGGTCAGAGGCCAAGGCGGCGCTGGCCAAGGCCTACGCCCATAAGGACGGCGTCCTGTTCCAGAACGGCAAGTTCGACGTGGACGTGGCTGAGACCCACATGGGCTTGGCGGCACCGGCGTGGGATAAGATTCACGACACCATGTTTTTGCTCTTCCTCGATGATCCTCATCAGCGGCAACTGGGCCTCAAGGAAGCGGCGGCACGCCTGCTGGACCTGCCGGCTGAGGAGCAGGACGCGGTGGGCGAGTGGCTCGTGGCCAACCAGCCGATTCCAGGGGTCAAGATCACCCGGGCCAAGAACTCTAACCACTACTTCGGCCGCTACCTCGCCTACGCCCCGGGTAAGCTGGTGGGTACCTATGCCAACGGGGACGTGGAACGTACCGAGCAGCTCTTCAACGTGCTTTGGAAGAAAACCGCGGCGCGTGACATGTTAGTGCCGTATGACCGCGAAAGAAGACTTATGCCCATCTTGCTGGAGATGGAGCGTCAAGGGGTCCCGGTTGACCTGCCTCGGTTGCGCGCAGATGTGCTACTGTACAGCGAATGGCGCAATAAGCTTGAAACTTGGCTAATTCGCAAGCTAAAGTGTGACCCCAACACTAATTTGAACAGTGGCGCACAGCTGGTCAACGCCATGATCGCGGCCGGAGTGGCTGACGAGACCAAGATGCCTCTCACCAAGACAGGCAAGGTGCAGACCAACAAGGACGCCCTGCTGCTCGGGGTGACCGATAAGCAGGTGCTGGCGGTGCTGAACTACCGCGCCCAGCTGAACACCTGCCTCGGCACGTTCATGACGCCTTGGCTGCGGACGGCTGAGCAGTCCAACGGGTTCATCTTCACCAACTGGAATCAGGTAAGGGCTCCTAAGGGCGGGGACAACGCCGGCACCCGCACCGGCCGTTTGTCGTCCACCCCCAACTTCCAGAACATCCCCAACGAGTTCAAGCCGTGCTTCAAGCAAGACACGACCGATGCCAAGCTTAAGAAGCAGCTGCCCACGTGCCCGTTCAAGGGCTTGCCACCCCTGCCCAAGGTCCGGTCGTATCTCGTACCGTTCAAGGGGGAGGTGCTCATCGACCGCGACTACAGCCAGCAGGAGCCGCGGATCCTAGGCCACTTTGACGGGGGCCTGATCATGACCAAGTACCTGCAGGACCCTTGGATTGACTTCCATGACTCAGCCCGGGACGAGCTGGCTCGGCTGGGCAAGCACTACGACCGAAAGCCTGTTAAGAACACCAACCTCGGTCTGATCTACGGCATGGGGGTGGGTAAGCTGGCTGAGAAGAATGACATGGACGTGCGAGAGGCCTCGGAGCTTAAGAAAGCCATCTTGCTGCTCTACCCAGGCATCAAGGAAATGTACGGCGAGATGAAGCGCCGGGCGACGATGGGAGAACCCATTCGCACGTGGGGAGGACGTGAGTACTACTGCGAGCCACCGGCCCTGGTCGACGGGCGGTTGCGCGAGTTCGATTATAAGATGGTGAACGTGCTCATTCAAGGATCGGCGGCTGATTGTACGAAGGAGGCCATCATTCGCTACCACGCAGCCAAGCACCCTGAGGCGAAGATCGTGCTGAACGTCCACGACCAGATCACCGTATCAGTGCCGAAGAAGCTGATGGAGAGTGAGATGCTGGTGCTGAAGGAAGCCATGGAAAGCGTCGAGTTCGACGTACCGATCCTGTCCGAAGGAGCCACGTCTGACACCAACTGGGACGAGCTCAAAGATTACGACACGAAAGGAAAGATCATCAACTAGGAGATCACAATGCCACGCATTCCGGCAAAGCAAATCACGAGCTGGTCATTTAGCCGCTACTCGACCTACAACCTGTGCCCACTGAAGGCGAAACTCGCGTTCCTTGACAAGATCAAGGAGCCGCCGAACCCGGCCATGGCGCGTGGGGCTGAGATCCACGACAAGGCCGAGGCTTACATCAAGGGGAAAGGGCGACTGCCGGCTGAGCTCAAGGCATTCAAGGATGAGTTCATGGCGCTGCGCAAGCAGTACAAGAAAAAGATCAACGGCATGGTCGTTGAGGACATGTGGGCATTCACCGCCGATTGGGACGAGACCCAGTGGAACGATTGGGCAAACTGCTGGGTCCGGATCAAGCTGGACTGCGCCCACCATGAGGACGAGGAAACCCTGATTATCTCGGACTGGAAGACTGGCAAGTTCAGGCCTGAGAAGAACGAGGAATACGTCGAGCAGTTGGAGCTCTACGCCTTGTCGGCGTTGCTGCTGCACGAGCACATCGAGGTCGTTCTGCCGCGCCTCGTGTATCTTGACGCTGAGGTCATCTACCCGGAGCCAGGCTCCAAGGAGGAAGAGGCCCTGACGTTTACACGCAAGGACATCCCAGCCCTGAAGAAACGCTGGGCTAAGCGGGTGAAGCCGATGATGAACGACAAGACCTTTGCACCACGGCCCAATAACCTGTGCAAGTGGTGTTTTTACCGGGCTTCCAACAAAGCTGCCGGTGGCGGCCAGTGCAAATTCTAGGAGACGATCATGCCAGATGAAATAGTGATGCAGGACGTCATGGTTGACCTCGAGACCTTGGGGAAGCGGGCTGGGTGCGTGGTACTTTCAATTGGGGCTGTGGCCTTCGACTTCAAGACCGGTCAGCTGGGACCTAAGTTTTACCAGATCGTAAATACCCACAGCGCGTTGGCATTCGGCTTGCACACCGATCCCGACACGGTGGCTTGGTGGGCTGGTCGATCTTCTGAGGCGCGGCACGTGTTGGACGGAGCCAACTCGACAAGCAGCTTCGCCTTGGACGAGGCCTTGCTGAACTTCAATCATTACCTTGCCCAGTTTGATTCGGAACAGGTGCGGGTCTGGGGGAACGGGGCGGACTTCGACAACGCCATCTTGCTGAACTGCTACGCCGCGACTGGGGTCGAACCTGGCTGGCAGTTCTGGAACAACCGCTGCTACCGCACGCTGAAGGCCGAGGCCCCGATGATCAAGCTCAACCGGGTCGGTGTCTACCACAACGCGTTGGACGACGCCATTTCCCAGGCTCATCACGCGATTGAGGTTAAACGCGCCCTTGGTACTGCATCTCGCCATGGGTGAGCTTGAGACGAAGATTGAGCGCGACGCTTGCACCCTCATTTGGAAGCACCTTGGCATTGGAAACAGCAAGCTCGTAACACCGGGCGACACCGGGTATCCAGACAGAATCTTCTGGGCACCTGGTGGGTGCCCAGTGCTTATTGAGTTCAAGCAGCCAGGTGAACTACCACGCCCCAAGCAAGAAGAAATTCACGAGTTCCTCAGAGGTTTAGGTTACCATGTCAAAGTCTGCGACAACGCGGTCGATGCTCTTCAAGCCGTTATCCAAGCCGTGGACACCCCACGCCTACCAAAAAGAAGCCGTGAAGTTCTTGCTCGAGCACGCCGCTGGTGCGCTGCTGCTCGATCCAGGACTGGGTAAAACGTCAATTACCCTGGCGGCCATTAAGCTCCTCAAGAAGAAAAAGGTGTTGAACAAGGTGCTGCTGATCGCACCTCTCCGTGTCTGCCACTCAGTCTGGCCGAAGGAGATCACCAAGTGGAAGGACTTCGGGGACCTGCGGGTGATCGTGCTGCACGGGCCTCGTAAGGACGAGCTGCTGCAGGAGGACGCTGACATCTACGTCATCAACCCAGAGGGGCTTGATTGGCTGCTGCAGGTGCAGAAAACGAAGACGAAGACAGGCAAGTCACGGGTGGCGCTAGATCTACGTCGCTGGAAGAAGCTGGGCTTCGATACCTTGGTCGTAGACGAGCTGTCCAAGTTCAAGCACACGCAGACCAACCGCTTCAAGGCCATGAAGCTGGTGCTCGGCACCTTCGCCAGACGATGGGGGCTGACAGGTTCCCCTGCCGCCAACGGGCTGATGGGTCTGTTTGGCCAGTGTTACATGCTGGATCAAGGTCGCACCTTGGGGTCGTACGTCACCCATTTCCGGGCGAAGTACTTTGAGCAGGGGCACGACGGCTTTTCGTGGACGCTGCGAGAGGGCGCTGAACAGGAGATCTACGACCGGCTGAGACCACTGGCCTTGCGCATGGGTGACGACCTCCTAGACATGCCCAAGCTGGTTGAGAATAACATCATGGTCCAGCTGCCTCCCAAAGCCATGGAGATCTACCTGCAGCTGGAAGAGGACCTGGTCGCTAAGCTGGAGGAAGGGAAGGTGACGGCCAAAACGGCGGCCACGGCCTCGATGAAGTGCCGCCAGGTAGCGAACGGAGGCATCTACCTCGACCCTGAGGTGCAGGCGCTGGTCAACTTGCCGACCAACAAGCGGGACTGGGTGGATATCCACGAGGCCAAGCTGGATGCCCTCGAGGAGCTGATCGAGGAGCTGCAGGGGTCCCCGCTGCTCGTGGCCTACGACTTCAGCCACGACCTGGCGCGGCTGCAGAAGCGGTTTGGCAAGGATATTCCCTACATCGGCGGTGGGGTCTCCGCCAAGCGGTCCAGCGAGCTGGAGGAGAAATGGAACCGAGGTGAGCTGCCATATCTCTTTGGGCACCCGCAGTCCATCGCCCACGGCTTGAATCTCCAAGAGTGCGGGCAGCACGTTTGCTGGCACTCGATGACCTGGGACTACGAGCTCTGGGACCAGTTTGTCCGTCGGGTCAGACGGCAGGGGAACAAGGCAAGACGGGTATATTGCCACCACATCCTGGCCGAAGGAACCATCGACGAGGCCATCCTAGCGGCTTTGAAGATGAAACGCCGCGGCCAGAACAGCCTGTTCCAAGCCCTCAAAAACATCAAAAAATAATTGAAAATAGGTGTTTACAAGGTGGTGGTACCACACTATAATCTCTATAACGATTGAGACAACCACACCACCGAGGACGAGACCATGAAAATTGAAATTAGCAGCACACATTGCGTTGACGTAGCTGACGGACGTGTTGTCACTGGTCAGAATGGCTTGATTTGCTCGGCCTCCTGCGCGAAGCAGGCCTACGGCGAGTCGCAGAATTTCTACGTCGTCAACCACCCAGTGCATGGCGTTATTGCAGTATCGGCAAACGAGTTTCACGAGCTGCAATTGCCTTCGTTAAAGGCTTCCTAATTATCTGTAATTAAGTGTTTACAAGGTGGTTGGACCAGGCTATAATGATCTTGTTGACTGAGCCAACCACCTTACTGAGGATGAGACCATGCGAGCACTGGCTGCGAACGAAAGAATCACCATGGCTGAACATGACGACGAGGACGGTCGCATCACGATCTTTTCGGACAGCTTTGAGAGCATCGACGAGTGCCGTGAGATTCTCCTGGCCGATGTAAAATCGCTGCGCGAGGCTTTGGACGACGAGGAAGATCTTTCCGAGGCCATCCAGGAAGTAGAGGAGTGGTTTGAGGAGTCTCTGAGCGACGACGGCGACAGCGCGGTCTTGAACTTGCCGCTCTTTGACGTAGATATCCACTTTCAGATCATTTCTGTGGAATAATTTGTAATTAAGTGTTTACAAGGTGGTTGGCTCGTACTATAATCTCTATAACGATTGAGACAACCACCTTGCTGAGGAACCTGCGATGAAGATCGATCCCAACACAAAATGCTTCAAGCTCGTCAAGTACCAGGCTAGCTACCGCGTTCACATGGTCGCTGAAAATGGAAATTCTCTGCCGCTGATTGCTAACAACGGACAACCGGTTTTAGTTCGTAGCGTCAAGGCGCTGCGTGATCGCTTAGGACGACTGGCCAGCGCGGGTCGTATCGAGGAGCAGTTCTTCAACGTGCCAATCGTAATCGAGAAGCAGAGCTAGGAGCCGTAAGGCTCCTACTAAATTTTGCTGAGGAACCTGCGATGAACGACAAGCTGAAACAGAGAATGCAAAAGCTCCTGGCGATGAGCCAGGACACCAGCAGCCCGGAAGAGGCGATGATTGCTGCTAAGCGGCTCCATGCCTTGCTGAGCAAGCATAGCATGTCAATGGCAGACGTCGGTGATGAATCGGAGCAGATAGGTGAGGGCTCGTTCGAGAGCATCAACTTTCCGTACCGGCGGGTCATCGCCCATCACGTGGCTAAGCTGTACTACTGCCAAATGTATTACGTCAGGCACCGCCGAAATTACGCCCAGATCGTCCTGGTGGGCAAGGAGCACCACCGCCAGATCGCTGAGACGATCATCGACCAGGTGCTCAGAATCGTCGACCGTGACGCCGCCAAGGCTAGCATGCGTGCCTGCGGGCGTCGCGACAGCACCTACATCAGCAGCTTCCGCAACGGCGCGGCTGCGACCATTGCTCAGCGGTGCCTGCAGCTGATTAGCGAGGCGCGGGCTGGCAACCTGGTAGACGACGAGACCGGCGAGAAGCTGCCAGTCCTGGCGTCGCTGTATGACCAGGAGAACGCCCTCGTCGACGAGTTCTTAGCTGGTGTAGAATTGAGAACACGAAAGTCTCGCACCCGGGCAAACGACGCTATGGCCCGGGCCTCTGGGGCAGAGACCGGTCGGCGGGTGCCGTTGCACCAAGGCCTGGCCAATACCGCACCGAAGCTACTTGCCTGAGGTTCCTGGCCACCTTGAAAATAAGTGTTTACAAGGTGGCCAAGACGGGCTAGAATGACACCATTAATTGAGACCACCTTGCTGAGGGGAAACACATGAAGATCTACAGCCGCCGTGACAGCGCCACCACCGTCCTGCGCAAGCTAGGCATCAAGCCGCGTGACTACGACCTGTTCATCAGCCGTGTTGAAGACGGCTTCCAGCTGGACAAAGAGGCCGCTGAGAAGCATGTCAACAGCCTGGCCGAGCCGAAGAGTGAAAGCCCCAAACGTGCCCCGCGCACGAAGCGCGCGCCAGTCATGTCAGCCGAGACCTGCAGCGGGGTGGCACGTACCATGATCCTCGCCGGCGCCACCAACAAAGAGGTGTGGGAGGTCATCCAACCGAAGTTTGACCTTGACGACAAGAAGCGCAGCTACCCGGCATGGTACCGCAGCGACCTGCGTCGTCGCGGTGAGCTGGCGGAGAATTAAGATGCGTAACGTCTTCATCCTGGGTGTCCTCTTGCTCGCGTTGATCTTCACCTCCACCGCCGATTACCACGAGCAGGAGACTCTGCAGGACCAGTATTGCGAGATGGTTGCCCAATGGGAAGCCAGCGACCTGCCACCGGGTGAGCGTCCTGGTTGGCCACCTTACAAAGGAGCCTGTGATGGCCCACAGCAACGTTGACAGCATTGAGATCAGGGAGAAGATTGCCGAAGACGGCAGGAGGCAGCTGAAGATCCGCGAGCTCTACGTCGACGGCTGTCACCGAGCCACGGTAGAGCAGCAGCGTGGTGGGTCGGTGAAGTTCCGGTTCTACCCGATCGGCGCGTTCGACTGGCAAGAGGCGAAGGTTTGGTTACAAGGGTTGTTGGAATTATCGATCCATGCTGAGGAGTTGACGAATGGCAAAAAATAGTTATCTGGTGTGTCGAGATCATAACGGCCGCACCTGTATCAAACTTGAGGAGACACAGGGGCTCGTGAAATACGTCCCCATGGCAGATTTGGGATTCAACGTCGAAACCACCTCAGTGGAAAGCTTTGCGCAGCGTTACAAGCCCATGTCGAATTATCCGATCGACAAAGCTTGTCAGCTGTATCTCGGCTATTGCGTTACGCTTGGAGCCACTGACGAGGTGTTAGATTATCTTCAAGCAAAAGTTACCATAACCCAAGAGGACCGTGAAATGGCAAAAGCCGTAGCATCGAGCCGGGAGAAAACCTCCGGCGCAAAAGTGGCAAGTGAGACGAAGTCCCCAGCCAAGCCAAAGCGTAAGGCTGCACCCAAGGCCACTGCAGAAAAGCCTGCGAAAAAGGCCACAAAGTCAGTCGGCGAGTACCGGTCCGCAGCCCAGATGTTCCAGGCGCTGATCATGGCAGGTCAGCACACGGACGACGAGATCTTTGGACAGGTTCAGCAAGCCTTCGACCTGGACGACAAGAAGCGGGGCTACGTCAAGTGGTACCGGAACAATCTGAAGAAGAAGGGCGAGAACCCGCCGGAGGCGAAGTAATGAAGTTGAAATCCACCGGGCAGGTAGTTGTGCCCACTGGGCTGGTTCACCAGGCTGAAGCCGGGAAGTACATCGGGGTTCTCGTGCCAACACCTCGTAAAGATAGGATACGGCCACAAAACCACGTACAATACATACGCGAAACCAAGCTGGAGAAAGACGATGCCTAAGACTAAGGAAGTGAAGCGCGACGAACGCGAGTTTGATACCACCCAGCTAAAGCTGTCCGGTCATGGGCGCACCCTGCACCGTGACTACAGCGCGCATTTTTTCCGCTGGAGCTTCGCGCGGCGCTTCATTACCCCTAAGGACTCCGTGCTTGAGATTGGCTGCGGTGAAGAGAAGCCACTGAGCAAGATCCTTACTGGCGGGGCCGCGGGCCACGTGGACAGGTACGTGGGGGTTGACCTGAACAAGCTGAAGCCGTCCAACAGCCAGCGCCTGGACTTCTACGGCGAGTTCGACTTCACGAAGCGGCACAAGGAGCTCGTGAAGCAGCACGGTGAGTTCGACGTAGTTGTGCACTTCGAGGTCATCGAGCACATGAAGGTCGAGCATGGGCGCAAGCTGCTCAAGGCGGCACTGGCCTGTCTGAAGCCGGGTGGGGTGATGCTGATGTCCACCCCCGTCTACGACGGCAAGCGGCACGCGGCTAACCACATCCACGAGTACTACGCCGACGAGCTCCAGAAGGAGACTGAGAAGGCAGGATTCAAGGTGGAGCGCCGGTTCGGCACCTTCATGGACATTCGCCACATCAAGAAGGTGAAGGACTTCGGCCATCTTCCTGCCGACTGCAAGTGGGATGACAACGAGGTGCACAACGCGATCCAGGTCGTAAGCACGCTGCTCGGTGACTACTTCGACAACGACGCCATCAGCAACATCTTCGGCCCGCTGTTTCCTGATCACGCCCGCAACAACCTGTGGGTCTGCCGCAAGCCCGTGAAAGGAGGCAAGAAGTAATGGTCAGCAACTACGATGACGTCCGTGCCTTTCATGACAAGTTCGGCCTGCTGCACGGCCAGCAACCTAGGCAACTGACACCGGAGAAGCTGAAGGAGCGGCTTGAGTTTCTATGGGAAGAGTTCTACGAGTTTATGGGTGGATGCGGCGTCTGCATCTGGGTCTGCGAGATGACCGGAAAGCTCGAGATCAAATTCGAACCCCGTGGCAAACCCGACATCGCTGAGCAAGCTGATGCTTTGATCGACCTGGTCTACGTGGCCATGGGCACGGCCGTTATGATGGGGCTCCCGTGGCAGGAGCTTTGGGACGACGTCCAACGGGCCAACATGGCCAAGGTGCGTGGGGTGTCGCACCGTGGCCATCCGGTGGACTGCGTCAAGCCGGAAGGTTGGATTGGCCCACGAACCATGGAGATTCTGATGGCCCACGGCTACGATCCCGAGGCCAAGGAGGTGGGTGATGAGGTCTAAGTCACTCACCATCTTCGAAGGCCCCGATGGAGCCGGCAAGTCCACCGCAGCTCAGCGCTACGCTGAGTTGACGGGGGCCCGGTACGTGCACTTCCCTGCCCTGCCCCATGTGGGAAAGAACCTGGGGCGGATGTACGTCGAGGCTATGGTCCCGGCGCTGCTCGGCTACCAGGACGTGGTGTTTGATCGGTGCTGGCTGAGTGAGTTGCCTTATGGCATCGCGTTCCGCAACGGTGTTGATCGTCTAGGCCACGCCAGCCGACGGATGTTGGAGCGCCTCGCCATGCGGTGCGGCGCCGTTGTGGTGCACTGTGACCCTGGTTGGGAAACGGTGCGCCGCAACTACCTGGGGCGACGCGAGAGCGAGTTGCTGGAGAACGAGGCGCAGCTCAACGACGTCTTCAGCATCTATCAGATCACGCAAACTCACCTGCCATGGCTTACCTACGACTACCAGACGCGCGACGTAAACGCCAACTTGGTGGCCGAGCTCGACTCACTCAGAATGTGCCATCACCCACTCGGCGCCAACACCGCGGGAAACCTGGAGGCGAAGGTAGCGATCGTGGGGGACGTGTTCGCGGAACGTAAGGACTGTGACGCGTGGTATCAATGGCCGTTCGCGTCTTTCAGCGGAGCCGGGTGCAGCCAGTGGCTGACAGAGGCTTTGCAAGAGTGGGGGATCGGTGAGCACAAGCTGCTTTGGCTTAATTCCGACATGGACCTGGAGCTACTGACCCAGCGCCCCTACAAGATCGTCGCGCTGGGAGAGAAAGCCGTGGCTGAGCTATACCGGCACAAGCTAAGTGGCTCGGCGGTCGAGCACCCGCAATACTGGAAACGATTCAAGAAAAACGAGCCGTACCCCCTAACCCTCTGGCTGAAGGAAATTGTATGAGCTGCTTCGGGCAAGTTTGGTTGGACACGTTGAAGGACATTCTCACCAATGGCGAGTCGGTGACACCCCGCGGTGAACCGACCAAGGAGATCCTGCACCGGACCGTTGAGGTTGACATGCGCCGCCCCGTATTGAAGGTGCCGTCGCGGAAGCTTAGCTACCAGTTCATGGCGGCGGAGGCGTTCTGGATCTTGACGGGTGACAACCGGGTGGCGTCCATCGCTCCTTACAATAAGCATATCGAGCAGTTCAGCGACGACGGGGAGACGTTCTTCGGTGCCTACGGCCCCAAGGTGGTAGATCAGTTCGCGTACGTCGTAAGCAAGTTGCACAGGGATCCGAGCACGCGTCAGGCTGGGTTAACCATCTGGCGTGAGAACCCGCCCGATACCAAGGACGTGCCGTGTACCGTCGCAATTTTCTTCAACATTCGAGAAGGTGACCTCAACGCGCACGTCTTCATGCGCAGCTCCGACGCTTGGCTGGGCTTGCCGTACGACGTGTTCAACTTCAGCATGCTGAGCCACCTGGTCTGCGCATTTCTCAATGAGCTGAACCGGACGTCGTCACCGACGCGCCCTGGGCGATTATACCTGACGGCCGCGTCCTCTCACCTTTACAAGCGGAACTTTGACGCGGCATCCGCATGCCTTGCCGACGTTCCCAAGCCACAACGACCATCACCGGCGGTACTTCACATCTACCCTGAGACAACGATCGACTGGCTTGACCGGCTACGCCACACCAAGCCTGGTGACCGCCTGCGGTGGTGGGAGGACAGCGATGCGCTGGAGTCGTGAGCAGTGGGCCATGGGCCTGGCCCGGGTGACGGGGACACGATCGACCTGCTGCCGCCGGCGTGTTGGGTGCATCCTGGTGAACCAGCGTGGCCACGTACTGGCCACCGGCTACAACGGGGTGGCGGCAGGTCTGTCTCACTGCAACGAGCTGCTGGCCCGAGCAGATGGGGAGGCGACGTATCCACACGCCTGCGAAGGGGCGTTCGCGCCCAGCGGGACGCGCCTGGACACCTGTCAGGCGATCCACGCCGAGCAGAATGCCCTGCTGCAGTGCCGGGACGTACATGAGATTCATACGTGTTACGTGACCGCAAGCCCGTGCATCACCTGCACGAAGCTGCTGCTGAACTCCAGCTGCGAACGGATCGTCTACGCGGAAGCGTACCCGCACCCCGGCGCCCGGCGATTGTGGGAACGCAGCGGCAGGTCATGGGAGATGTTTGTCGACCTGCCGCAGAATGAATTGGTGAAAATAATTTGTAATTAAGTGTTTACAAGGTGGTTGGCTCGTACTATAATTATCTCACAGTCAAGCAATGAGGATTACGGACATGTTTAACGCCACCTACACCATGCCTAACCCGATGTACCCCAACGTGCGCCACATGGGCTTCGAGGTAACTCGCAAGGTCAAGACCAAGGAAGAGGCCCGCGAGCTGGCCCGCAAGAACGGCTGGGACCTGGAGTGCATCAAGCCGAACTAAGGCAACTTGGCTGAGGAGCCAGCGATGCAAAAAGCCAAATTTACCTCCCTACTGGCCGCCGTCGCGTTCCAAGCGGCGTTCGGCGGCCGGTTATTCCGCGTCAGCAGCAAGGCGTACTTCGTGGTTTGGGAGTGCGTCCAGTGACCCTACGATGCAAGATATTCGGGTGCAAGCTGTACGTGCGGACCCAACGTGACTTCAGCCGCATCGGCGTGTGCGAGCGCTGCGGCAAGTCGTACCGGTACGGACTGTGGTTTCGTGATAAGACGAAGGAGATTCCAATGAAAGGCAAAGACTGCCCGAAGTGCGGAGCGGAAATGGCGTGGAAGAACCTCGAAAAAGAGAGGTGCCCGAAATGCGATCCTGATCAGACGTTACAAGAGCTCAAATCTGGGGAGGGCGCGACTGACCTTGAGAGCAAGATAGCTGAGTTGCGTGCCATGTCAAAAGGCCGTATTCACCCGGGCGTTATTGATATTTTGGCTGACGCCGCTCGTGAAATGGAGCGGCTGCGTCAGCAGGCAGAGCAGCAGCGTCAATTAGAGGCGCAGCTACAGGGCGAGATTAACGACCTGGAAGCCCAGCTCGCCTCGCGGGCCGGGCTTCCGGATGGGTGGAAGCTGGTCGAAAAGAAGACGTGCTACGCCCTGCATTGCGGCAACACAGTTGTAGCCACGCTGGCTGGCCCTGACGCTGAGAAAAACGCAGCGATCATCGCCAGCATGCTCTCCGCAGCCCCGGCACCCGCCCCTGTTTCCGATGCCCCAGTGGTTTCTTATGAATTAATTGACCGCGCGAGGCGAGTGACTAAGTTGTTGACCCGTGACCATAAAGCGGCGCACGGCCAACACCCCGATAAAGAATTGCTGGTTGAACACATCAAGAAGCTGGATCAGATAGTTGGCGACCTGGTCATCCAGCAATCGCAGGATAGAGCGCAGGGAGGTCGAGTCGATGAGTGACGAATATGAAAAGGCAATCGCCATGTACGAGGCAGAGCGAAACCGGGCATGGCATTCGTGGTTTGCGGCTCGGGGCGATGTTTCGCCATCCGACGAGCATACCCGGATTTTTGACGGCGGTTTCAGGATGGCGTGGGAGTTGCGCCGCGCCAAGCCTCAGCCTGCCGGGGTGGAGCCCATTCTGACAGAATATTTAGAACGATTGGGGCAAATCGCCGAGCGTCTGTACAACTACGATCCGAAGCGAGGACCGATGGTTGCAGGGGATATACGAGCAGCCGGCGCGGAGCTGATCGACATGGCTCAACCGCTAAAAGCCCTCGCCGCCCAGCCAGCGCAGGGTCTCGAATGGAGCCACACCCTGCTCGATGGCGTAAGCGCCACCTACGAAGAAGCAGAGGCGGCGTGCGCCGAGCTTGGCGCCGGCTGGCGCCTGCCGACTCGGGTGGAACTGGAATCGTTGCTCGACCTGACGCGCCATGCCCCGGCCATCGATACCGACAAATATCCGGACACCGAGAGCGCTTACTACTGGACCAGCACGCCCTGCGCTTGGAATGAGGCTGCCTGCTGGGCGGTCGACTTCTACAACGGCGATGTCGACAACGCCCTCCGCCACTACTACGCGTGCGTCCGGGCGGTGCGTGACGCCCAGCCCACCCAGGAGGAGCCGACAAAATGAACAGCATCCGTTGCCGGATAGGAATGCACAAATACTATGGGCGCACGCAGCCGACAGGCAACCGTGCGCTGATCTGCGCACGCTGCGGGAAAAGAATTGAGTGCTGGGCGCCAAGGCCGCCGAAGCAGGTACCGTCAGCGCCGCCACCACCCCAGGGAGGCGAGTTGCGAACAAAAGGCCATGAGTTAGAGCAACGGTTACTCTATGCCCACCCAGCACCAGCGGATGAGGCGGTGCGGCGGGATGCTGAGCGGTATCAATTTCTGCTGAGCGTGATTAAGGCGGAAGTGGATGGTACGGCCTTTTCCGGGCCGCAGATGGCGTTTGCTGAACTGCTGAGAGCGGCCTCTCTACCGATTGCGCCCTCTGCCCTGGAGGAGATGCTGGACGCAGCCATGGCCCAGCAGGGAGGGCAGGAGTGATGCGTGAGCGCCCGATGTATAGATTTGAGCTGCGGTATGTGAGCAGGAGTATCGACCCCTACTACCACACACGATGGGATCTTGCGACGCCAGCAAGCATCCTCGCAGTTACTAGAGACGAGGCCGGAGCCAAGCTTATGGCAATGCTTGGCGATCCGCCTCGTGGCGAGAAGTGGACGTGGGTCGTAGACCGAATCGACGAGATGCAGATGGCAATATCCCCGCCCACAGAGCAGGCGGGGAGCGGGGATCACTGAACGGGTGTGATCGTGCAGCCGTCGCCGCAGGTGATATTAAGCCTCAGTTGTGTTGGCGGTGACGGGTCCGCGGTCGATGCCACGACGAACGCCTGCTCGACCCGGTTAGAGCGGTCCGATTCCCGTCCGTTGGTGTCTACCGCCGTGGCCTGAAACGCCACCACGTATTGCTCGGCCCGTGGAGCAAGCTCCAAGGTCACCGTCTCTGTCGTGTCGTTAGCCACTACCACTGGCTCCCCAACGGCTTCGCCGTCTACCGTGATGTAGATCCGGTACTCGGCAATCTCAGTCGGAGCCAGTGGAGTGCCATCCTCACGGGTGGTAGGCGGCTCCCATGACAAGTCAGTGCTCACGGTGGCAGCGTTCGCCATCGCAGCCATCAACGTCAGGCAGACAGCCAGAACCACCCAAGCCCAAACTCCCCAGTCGCGGTTCATGGTTGATCCTCCCCCAGCCGATCAACGGCGGCTTGGGCATCCGCGCGCAACTCAGCTATCTCCTCGTCGGAGATATCACGGCCCTCGGCAATGGCCTGAGCGACCATGGCGCGAAACTTTGCCGAGCTGGCGGACAGGCGGATAGCGATGTCCATCGCGGAGATTAAGCGGTTGACAAGAATCAGTGAATCACTCATTGGTCTGCGCCTCGATCAGATATTGTTGGGCCAGCAGCAGCACGCGCCGGGCGGATTGCAGGGGTTCGTCGGAATCGATTCCCTGGATGATCATCGCTTCGGCCAGCTTCAGGTCGTCAAGTGCCCGTTGCAGATAGCCTTTGATGCGCTGCCGTTGCTCGTCAGTAATGTGACCATCACGGTAGGCGATGGCCGTGCTCTCGGCGGCTTCCTCAACCGCCAGGTAGCTGGCTGTCAGCACTTGGCGTGGCGTCTCCGGAAGCATCCCGGCGCAGCCTACCACCAGCGCTGACATCAGCGCCATGGCCACTAGCGTGTTGGGGTGGACGTAGCCGCCTTGCTTCTGGCTGATCTTCACGGCTGCATCCACCTCGTCCACCTCCAGCTGCTTCCGGCTGCGGAACGCGGCAATCACCGTGGTGACAATCAAACCCGCTGCCCCGATGCCTGCCACCAACTGCGCCTGCGCGTCCGGGGACACGTCGATGCCGAACAGCCCCAAGGCCAAGGCCAGCATACTGACGATATTGGTGATGATCACCTTACTTTGTGTAGTCCAGTTCATAGATAGGTACCTCTGTCCAGTTCAAAATGAACGCCATCTTTCAGCGTCCTCCAGTCTCCGCCCCAGTTAAGGGGAATTCCCAGTTCAGCAGCCACCGACTTAAACACCTCGGCAAGCTGCTCGTAGTACTCCCACTCCCACGTGACGCCATTATCGACCCACGCGAACACGTCGATGGCGTGACCGCTTACGTGACGGCCACCGAACTCCATCCGACTGCTTCCGGCGCGGAACAGCTCTTGCTGCCGCTCGGCAGTTCTCACTCCTTCTGTTATTCCAAAATCCACGGGTGATCGTGCCAACGCCACCCGTGCCACGGTGATCAGGTCCGGGTGAACCCCCTTCAAGTTGTCAATGCTGCGTTGACTGAATCTATGCACGTCAATCCCTCGGTTCATGGCGGTACGCGTTACCTACCTCCACACGCAAGCGCGCAATGTGAAGTTCGTGGGCGATCTTTTCTCGTCGGTCCCGCCGCCATTGGTAAATTAAGTTCGCTGCCAGGGTGGCAATTGCCGTCACGATCCCGACGAAGACGCCCCAGTCGGTCATGGTCAGGCCCGAAAATACCGAAAATGCAGCGCCACCATAGCTCGCGGCGCTTACGGCTTGGTCAGTCATAGGCTTGCTCACCTTGTCATCTCCAGGTTGCAACTCGTATTCTTGGTCTCCCAACCAGAATACCCAAGGGTCACGACATCCGCATAATCCACACCACCGCGTAGTATGGCGGCGTCGTGGTGTGGGTGTGAAGCCCAGCGTTGCCGCTGGTGGCCCCGTGGCTGTGCGGTTGCCCGCCGCCCGTGGAACCTGTGGTAGATATGGCTGTGCCGTCATTTTCTTTTTGCGGACCATCCGAGCTGCTGCCAGCGTCGGAGATTACCGCCGGTGAAATCGGGTGCGTGTGCGGCGGCATCTGCGCAATCGTCAACGCGTGACCCTGGACGGTTACCGCGTGATTGTGAGTGCCAGCCGATTCCGTGGTCGTGGACCCGCCGGAGGTGTTGGCGGCGTATTTGCCGCCCGCGCCGACCAGGAACCTGTCCACTAGGTTAGGTGTGCCGTTCTGCCCGTTGCAGATGGCGTAGTTGGGTGGAATGTCCGCCAACGCCCCAAAGTACGGCAGAGCCACCCCGATAGGTGTCATGTCCTGCCGGCCTGGGGTACGAACCCAGTCGCTGCCTGCGCCGGGTTCTTGGCTGGTGGCGGCAACGGCAGACCAGATGCCAGGCCCGTGAAAGACCTGCGCCCCCACCGGGTAAGGTCCAGCGGACACCTGCCACCGGGCGGCACCAAGCTTTTGAATTTCGCCCAGCGCCGCCGTGATGTCGTGGTACAGTTGGTTGGCTTGGTCTCGCTCGATCAGCTTGCGGTTTTCGTCTTCCGGGGGCCGCTCATAGTCAAAGCCGTACCCTTGCTGGTAACTCACCTCGCCATTCATTTGGGTGGTTTCGGGGATGGGCGCGCGGTCCCCGTCCTCGGCGAATGGGACGTTGAAGATCTTAACCATGTTACACTACCTCACTGCTGTTGAATTGAACCACCCTGTCGCGCGCCCCTTGGATGATCTCCATGGTGAATAAGGGCTCGTCAAAGGTTTTCTCCGCCTGCCGTCCGGCCAACACACCTGACAAATACAGCTCCATTTCGAAGCGCTGGGCGGTGTAGTAGTCATAGAATTTCACTCGCTTGATCTCGCCCGTCGTCGCGTGGTGCGTGACGCTATAAACACCCAACAAGATCAGCGTATCGGGCAGATGGGGAGCCGGATCAGCAAGACCAAGGTCCAGGCACCAGCGGCGCACGGCAGCGTGGTCACGTGTGATGAAGGAGCAGTCACGCCAGCCGTCGCCTTCGCCGTTGTGCACCGGGGGTTGGGTCCCAGTCTTGGCGTAGGTGGTGGCTACGCCAAAGGCGCGCTCGGCGTTCTCAGGTATAGGCGGCAGCGTGTACTGATCATATCGCAAATCAGCCAGTTTGAGCCACTCGCACGCGTAGTCCGGGCAGTACTTAATGCCATACCAAGGCGCGGCAATCACGTCGTACGGCACCGAGAACAGGTTGCGGTGGTACTCACTAAGTTGCCCTTTGAAGTAAACGCTGATGATCTCGTGCACCCCATGCGCTGGACCGAGGTCGTATTCGTTGGCCCCGACGTTCATCACCTGCCCGGCCACGTAGCCCTGAGGGATCTGGGCAAGCAGCTGCCGAGCCTCGTCACAACCACAGTAGCCAGTGCGGATGTTGCTGCCTGCCACCCAGCACTTTTCCACCGGGCCTGTTTCTGCCCGCACCCACTTGAGCGCCTTCAGGTGAAGGATGGTGCCCTCCCCGTTGAAGACCACGCCCCAGTAATCGATAGACGCCTCCGGCACTGGCAGACCCAGCGGCGCAGCCCAAGCCTCAACAGCATCACGCGCCGCCAGAAAGTAAATCTCCCGGTCGTCACTTTCCACGCCATCAATCCACGTGCAAGCTACCCCGTAGATCCCGTTGGGAGGCGCCCCTGCTGGGCTCAGATCGGTACCCTCTGGCAACAGCGGTAGCACGTACTCGTAGATGTCTTGGTCGTACAGCTTGACGCTCTGACGGCCATCTGGCAACAGGTTAATGGCGTGCACCGGGCCCCAGTCCCGTAGATCGGCACCGAATTCCAAAGCAAGGGCAACGCCGTCACCCACCGCGTACGCCGTCAGCTTGCCGTTCTTCTCAGACAGCACGGAAGGTGTCTCGTTGCGCACGGCTGCATATTGCGCTAGCAGCAAGGCGTGCTCAGGCGCGTCGACGGTGTAATTTCGCTTGGTCTCCACACCGTCAATGTACTGGATCTCGTACTCAAAGCCGCTGCCGTGCTGGCGAGCAGGATCAATCCACTGCCGCGTATTGAAGCACCAGACATAGCCGAGAGGAGGCTCGGCGTCGGTCTGGTCAACCGCCTGCGCCGGGTCGTGGGTTAACTGGCCGTTGACGTCAATGTAGAACGGGCCGGACCAAATGCCGTTTTCATCAGGTTCGTAGGCTTGGGTGGTAATGATCTCCTCAGCCATTGACTTTCTCCTCGCGAATGCGGTTCACGCCCCACGCCAGCATGGTCAGGGCCTTCTCCAAGTCGTCGGTGTTGCGTGTCACTAGGTAGCGCAGTGTATACCGAACGACGTCTCCAACCACCAAGCCAATATATTGGTCAGTCGATAGCTTGGCGTCTAGCAGCTCCATGGTATCAATACCGCCATCAGCATAATGGCTCTGCTGAGTGAACTTGAGGTCAATGGATTCAATCATCAGTTATTCACCCTAGAGCCGTACAGCGTACCCACGTTGATCCAAGTTATGCGGTTGTTGCCAACCACCGAGTTGCCGCCTGCGCCAGCTGCACTGTTGGTGGCATCGCCCGGTCCAGATGAGCTTCCGGCACCACCAGCAGCCCCGCGCGCCCCGCCTGCCCCGGCCCGGTCGTCTGTTGAACCAGGGTTGTACCGCCCGCCCGCTCCGCCTGTTGTTTCAGTGCCGGGGGACCCGTTGCTGAATGCACCAGTGGTGCCCTGTCCCGGTTCAGTGCCGGCACCACCACCACCGCCTGCGTGGAATGTAAGTCCGTAGGCCCCGGAGCGGGAGATGCCCCTGCCTGCCCCGCCGCCAGCACCAATCCAGCCTTGGTTATCGATCTCGATAACCGACCCGTTATGGTTGTAGACGTACAAGGCATGGCCCCCGTTTTCCCCCGGCGCTGGCGGGACTCCGGGTGTACCTCCCTTTCCTCGGACGCTACCACTTGGTGCAATCACCAATCTCACCAACGAGCCCGCTGGCAAGTTGCGTATGAACATGCCGTAGGAGTTGACGCTGTCGGAGTAACAGTAGCCGGTCAAGGTCAAGGTGCCAATGATCGGATCTACGCCGTTCCACCCCATGTTGGTGGCATGGGCGGTTGTCTCAAAGCGGTTATATGTTCCCGCCAGCGTCGAGGTGATATCGAAGCCTGCTGGTCCGCTGCGTGACGCCGATGCCACGACGGCCATCAACATGTTAAGCATCAGCCAGATCTCCGAACAGGGACCACACCGTTCCTCGGGCAATGGCTCCTATCGTGCACCGTTCTCCTCTGGAGGAGAATCCTTTACCTTCAGGGGCTTGGGCGTAAGTAGGATTGATAACCGCCTTAGGAGTAGATCCGTTGAAGAAGAAGACGAGGGTCCCCAGTGGAACCCCGGCTGTGGCAGGGTCTGGGAGGGTGAACGTTACATCTCCGGGAGCGGATCCGGGCACATTGAGCATTGTACCGTAGTCTGCTGGTGTAATCTCCCTGCTAGTACCAGCGGCATTTATAGGAATCCTGGTGCTTACCTGGTCTAGCCCCGCCTGCACGTCATCACCTTCTATGGGAGAGTCAGTGTTGTCGTACGGCGTGTTGGCTGCGTTTATACCAAGTGCGGTTCGCCCACTAGCAGCCGTGGTGCCAAGGGTCAGCTGATTGCCGGTCGTGAATAATTCCCGCCACGGGGTCCACGGCTGCTCCCCGGAAGACAAGCGTACCCACACTCTAGGGGTGCCTGCGAACGGACGCCAGACCTGGTTGATCGACCTGCCCGAGCCGGTTCCACGCCATACCACCGACAGATGGCCAGCGCTTTCGCCTGTTGGTTTGGTTCCCGTGGAGGCTGAGGCGATGTAATAGTCTCCTGATGGGATGTCTAGGTCATCTATGTTCAAGGTGACCGAAGGCACGTCTGCCCCTAGCCCGTACTGGTTGAACGCCTGATGAGCCCGCAGCGGCGTCATCGCGGTGGTGTTGTCTTCGCCTGCCAGTGCCTGCGTTTCGGTCGAAAACAGGACGCGATTGAGCTGCCACGCGTTACCTTCGCCGGGGGTCTCGTTGTTGTTGCCTGCCGGGCTGGTCCAAATGGCACCGTCGTGGTACACGCGGGCATTGGCCGGATAAGGCTTACCGGCCTCACCCCACAGTGCTGCTCCGTGCCTTTGGATCTCGAAGATGGCGGCGGTGACGGCGTTCATTAAGCTGTTGAATTTCGCCCGCTCAATATCCTTGGCAGCCGGGTCTGTGGCCGGGTCCAGTGCGTAGTCCTCGGTGTACCCCTCGGCGTACGACACTGCGTTGTCGGCTTGCGCGTCCTGCGGAATTTCCTCCACGTCGCCAAGTGTTGCGAATGGTACGTTAAAGATCTTGGCCATGCTCTATGCTCCAAAATTAGCGCCGGGTCGGAAGTTGAGTTTATGCGGGCCGAAGCCCCAGGCGCGACGAGGCGTCACGATGTAAATGGTGCCCACGGTCGACGGGCGTGGTAATAGGTCGTACTTCTCCATCACGAACCTCAGCTCAGCCCCCGGATCCTGACCGAAGGTGTAGACCACGTATTCCATGTTCATCGGGTCATGGACGAACACCCGTGATTGACCTTCCCACAGGTACGCTCGCAAAAACAGATTGATGTTGTCCATAGTCGGGGCGAACGTAAGACCAAAGTACCTCAGCCGGATCACGATCCGCTTCTGGCGCAGCGTCAGTGCCACATTGCCCTCACGCCACCTGCCAAAGTTCGAATTGCCGAAGTTGCCGCCGTACGGATCAAATCCAAAGCGCGGTTCATCGTCGGTGCTAGGCTCGGCCAGCACTTCCAGCGGCACGTCCAAAATACGTGCCCACACCGCTAAGCCGAAGTCATTGGCGGTATCGATGTTGAAGACGTCGCGGTACCAATCTTCCCAAAAGCCTCCGATGGCGCTGTCGTAAAACGCTTGCTTGGCACGTGCCAGGTGCAGGAGGCTCTCTGTGTCATCATACTGCCACAGGACGGCGGCCAGTAGATCAGCGCTGAGGTCGATCTGTGCCACGTTCATGCGATCACCACGATGATGGCACTGCGGGCGATTCGTATCACCTCGTTAATAGCCACCGGCCAGGTGCTTGAAGTCCAATCAACGCCGTCGTCTGAAAGTTCCACGTTGAGCACCACCAACCGTGGGTCGGCGGAGTTAACCGCCGTGGCCAGCTCAAAGGGGGACAGCGGCACACCGACCATCAGCGGGTCCGAGCCCTCGACGTTGCCGAGGTTGGCTTCGATGATGGCATCGGGGATTAGTGTCTGCGCAGGTAGGGAGGTTTCCCGCACCGTTACCCGCACGAACAGGTTGATCTCAGTCGGGCGGTCAAAGCGCATCGTGTAATCTTGACCGCTGATCTCATCGACGATGGTCACCTCCACGTCGCCGTTGTAAGGTGAGCCCAACGTCTTGGTGGCCTTCAGCGCACGGGCGATCTCTTCGTCGGTGCCGCCGTCCACGCAGACGTACACGCTGTGCGGCAGCATCTCAATCCCGTCGATAACCTGCACGATCGGCGCCACGTTCTCCCGGTAGGACAGCGAGGTCACGCCGTCGATGGCGTACAGCCGGGAGATGATGGCCTCATTGACTGAAATGTTGTTCAACGCCAGCGTCTGACGTCGCCGCCGCCGCGACTGAATGTCCGACTCCTGATCCCTGCCCAGCGTAGCAGCGGTCGGGTTGTCCACCGTTTCCCAGCCCAGCACTGTGGTGGCGACGCGGTTGAGTGCGCCAGGTGCGGCCTCCACCGGGCCAGTGTCAACTGCGATCATATCACCAACCACCGCGCCGCTGCTTCCGATGATCATGCTGGAGGTGGTGCGGAACCGGGCACCTGCTGCCGTCTCGGCGATCGAGCCGGTTGGGATGATGGTGCCTGGGACTCCGGCAAACACCACCCCCGTCAGCGTGGAGCGAGTAGCCGCCCGGCGACCTCCGCCCATCAGCTCCCACATGGCGTCGAGGAAGATGCCTGACGACAGGTTGGGGTTCATCTGTTGGTTGGCAAACGCGGCCATGGCCTGTGCAGCAGCAGTGCGGGACCGCGTCTCCATGGCGATCATCACGCCCTGCGGGGTTTCAGGTTCCAAAGACAGGTCCGCACCGAACGCCTCACGCCACTCCCGCTGCACATCGGCCAACACGTCGGCGGTGTCTGGAACTATCACACCGCGCTCGGTTACGTAATCGTACGGCATTATCCGATCTCCTGTGTATCGCCTTGCAGTTGTGATATTCCATGCACGGTTTCAATGGTCGCGACGTAGCGAAGCACCCCGTTGTCGATGCTGGCTTGGAAGCTCCGCACGGACAGGATGTCTGGAATCTCCTTCATACGGGCCCTAAACGCAGTTTCAAACTGCGCTAGGTTGGCACTCGCTCCAAGCGCGGCGGAAAAGATGGGCATGCCCTGATCTGCCTTATACATCATCTCGCCTAACAACGCCTTGACGAAGTGCTTGGAGATGTGAGCGACAGCGGCTTCGCCGGCTGCGAACACCAAGTTTCCGTCATTGCCCACGACCGGATTGTTGTCCTTGTCTACGGCCAAAGTCCTGCTCATGAGTTAGGTACCCCCGTGTTGCCGTCCAACGTACCGCCGCCGTGCGTGTGCGTAGAGCCAACGCTGACGCCGTTGTTGGTCAACTCGCCCTCAGTGGCCACGTTCCCGGTGATCGTTACGTCGCCGGTGATGGCAGTGGCTGCGGCAATGGTCATATCGCTCGCGGTGATGGTGACGGTGGGTGCGCTGATCCGCACCTCGCCATCGGACAACGCCACCTTGGTGCTGCCGTCCATTGATTGAATAACCACGGCCGCACCGTCCTCTCCTGCGATGGCCCAGTCACGCACCGTGTCCGGGATGAACAGCGCGTCGGAGAAGGAATGAAGGCGCGCTGTGTTGGGCCAGTCCTCCTGCCCCTGACCTTGCAGCACGAGGCTGATGTCACGGTCGCTGGCCTTGATCCACCCGAAATCACCGGTCCTGAGAGGAAAGCGGAGAAAAAAGCCACCGCCACCCAGCCGCAGCACAGGTACTCCACGTACCGGCGCCCGTGAGACCTTGAGGCCGTCAGTGGTGCCCATCATCACCAAGGGCTTGACTGTGGCCCTGTTCGTGGTGTCGTCATATTCTATCACCACCGCCGGCAGCATGTCATCCACGCCCATCAGGAAGTTACGCAGCACCTGCTTCATGCGGCCGGACAGGCTGCCAGCATGAGCAGGATCTAGGTTCGGTTCACTCATACCTGCAAGGACCTCGACCGACTGGCGCAAATCGCCGTGTAAAAGAACGGATCGTCATGGCTAGCCACCTCAAAAGTCAACTGCTCAATGATGTATGTGCCATTGAGCGATGGGTTGAGTCGACTTTCCACCGTCAGCGAGCCACCAACCGACGACTGACCGTCAATTAGATACGTCACGTCAACCCCACGTGTCGTGGGGCGCGGGATACCCACCATACCAGTCTGGGCAGACAGGATGCGATGTCGACCCCTGATGGGTGCCGCCGTGTCCCGCACGTACAACACCTCGTCGTCGATGAACGCCTTGACACCACCTGCCTGCTGAAGCGCGTCAACCATCCCAATTGCCCCGCCCGAGTACGTGAAGCTGGCGATGTTCTTCTCAGTGGCCTCGAACTCCAAGGCGGTGCCGGTGTGCGCAGCCACCCTGGCGGCCACGCTGCTCAGTGCCTCCATGGGAGGCCCGGCGTCGGCAATCACCTGGCCGGATCTCCACGCGCCGGTCTTGGCCTTAATCGACAAACGCACATCCGGTGGCTCGGAAATCGCAGAGCTGATGATGTCACCTGTGAAGATCCGATGAACTCCGGTACTGACCCGACCCACCTCAAGAATCAATCGGTAGGGCTCACGCTGAATGGTATACGGGGTAGTCCTAGTCAGGATGTAATCCCGCACGTCACGCGAGAGCCCGTCAATTGTCACGGCGCATTCGTTCTGCATGGCTGACGCGTACTTGGTGCCGGAGGCGGTAACGCGCAGGCCCTCGTACCAGTTAATCTGGCCGCGCACCTCGATGCCAACCCGCACACGCCGTAGATCAATCATGATTCAAGCGCCACCAGCCGCTGTGTGTCCCCGAAATGCTCCCACCAAGGCAGTTCTCCCTCAAGGGTAGTGAGCCCGAAGTTCACGCCTTGGACCAGATACTGGTAGGGGATCATCCACTCTCCAGGTACGATCCGCTGACCCAGCACCACCACCTCACCGTCTCGGTGGATGTCGACGATCATCGTGTTCAACGCCACGCGTAAGCGCAGCGTCCACCGAGCATCAGCCAGCACCACGCTGAGCTCTTGATTGGGAACTGGAAAGATCGGAATATCTCTCATGATAGCAACCTGAATAGCGTGCTGCTCTGCCCGCTTTGCGTCGTTTGCTGCTGACCTCGGTTGAGGGTGCTGGCGTCCCCTGGCTCTCGCACAGCTTCAGGGGGCAGCGGCCCGTACTCTGGACGGACGAACTCCACCTCTACCAACGTCATGGTGCAGTCAACCGACCCGTACTCCTGCTCGTTGGGGAAGGTCTCGATCTGCATCGACGGGTAGTTGGCCGTCTGAGTCTGTACCACCACGAGGTCATTGGACAGATACGCGGCCCGCATCAGCTCGTACTGGTTGCGGATGTCGTCGGTCAAGCGAAAGCTGATGCTGATTTCAATTGGATCCTTGACCGCGTGGTCGGTTCGGGTGGTGCCATCCTCGACCGCAAACCGTGTCAAGCGCTTGTTATCCTGCACCGAGACCGACATCGGGTGCGAGTCTTGGAACAGAACCTGAAAGTTTTTCGCGTCTAAGATAGCCACAGACTCGGTCATCGGGCCACCCCGCTAGCCATCTCATAAGCCATGTTTTCCAACTGCCCCTGCAGCTCTGAGCGGGCGTCCCTGGCGATACCTGCCGCGTCGGTAGCGGCTGTTACAATTTTCAACTCGCCGACCGTCAGGTTATTCTCGTTGGTCGTGCTAGTCGCGTTGGAGATGGCGTTACTGGTGGTAGCATTGAGAGGTGAGCTGTTGGCGTCCAGCATCATCTCCTGCGCCACTTTGATGTCATCGCTCCCCCAGTTGAACAGGCCCTTGATTTTATCGACGCCCTTACTAATCAACTCGAATTGCTTGGCCCAGGCAAACTGGAAGAAGTCAGCAGCCACACCTACTACGCTAGAGAGGATATCGTACATGAACCGAAAGGCATCTACCACACCCATTACGACCGACTCGATCATCGGGTACTCGTCGAAGATCTGGCCGATCATCGACTCGTTGCCCTGCACAAAGGCCATAATGTCGTCGTAGATAAGCGCAAAGGCCGCTGCCGCCGCAGCCACAGCCGCCCCAATGGCAATGAAGGGCCAGGTGGCTGCGATCGTGGCTGCCGCCGCTGCTGCCATCGCAGGCAGATAAACCGCCAAGATCGTGCCGGCGATAGCGGCGAAGAAGATGGTCACGGTGCGCTGATTACGGTCAACCCAATCCACCAGCACCGTCAGCCACTCCACCGCGACCTCCAATGCCGGCAGCAGAAACATGTCAAACGCCATCTTGATCCGGTCGGTGCCTGACCGCAACTTGTTCAACGCCGCCGTCAGACGAGCTGCCCCGGCCGCCATCTCTGCCGTGACAACACCGCTTTCCTTGTGTGCCTGGGTAGCAGCTTCGACCGCATCACGCCCTTGCAGAAGCAGGTCAACGGTACGCTGGTCTGAGATACCCAGGTCCGTCAGCATCACCTGGGCGCGTGCGCGATCCAACCCCTCCAACGCCCCGGCCAAATCCAGCATGGTGTCGGTTGCACCTTTGGCCGTGCCGTCTGCGTTGCGCAGGTTGATACCCAGTCGCTGAAATACCTTGGCCTGCGAACTGTCGACCTCCATGATGGCGCGACCCATCGACTGGAACAACGCGGTCAAGCTGCTCTCAGCGCCCTCCACGGTGCCGCCCATGTCACGAACCGAGCGGCGGAAGGCGTCTACATCCTCAACCCCAGATTGCAGCGACTTCGCCGTCTGCCCCAGAAGGTTGTTCTCGTCGATGCGGCCTAACGTGGCGCTGACCGTCGAGCCGATTGAGACCAGCGTGGCCAACCAGGCCAGTGCCCCCTTGGCCAGCAGCCCCATCGACTTGGTGGTGTCCTCTGCCTCGGCCTGCGTTTCCCTTAGCGAGTCAACCACCTCGTCGGTAGACTTCTTTGACTGCGACATGCCGCGTTTGAGGTCAGAAGTGTCCGCCTTAATGACGGAGTAAAACGCATCAAGTATCACTACCGCCTCCTGCTGGCCGAGGCAGCAGCTGCCGCCTCATTGTATCGATTGGTTACCGCGATCTCCCACAGGTCCATCGCCTCCTCTAGGCTGATGGAGGTTTTGAGCTCTGTGAGGGTTGCGAATCCTGCTGAGATAATTGCTGCAAAAAACCCGTCAGCGTTTGCGTAATCGACGGCGTGTATTCCCGAATTCGATCCAGCAGGAAGCCTCCCAAACTTTGGCTTCCTGCGCGTCCGAAAAAAGACGTGTTGTGCCTCAGCATCTCGATTTCGATGCGCATCAATGCCTCGCCATCCGGCACGTGGTTGTCAACCAGCGCCGAGGTGCTCAGCCGAATACCGTCCTCCGTCTCGACGTACTTCATCATCTTCAGCATGGCTTGGTGGCTGATGTCGTATTCGCCCACCTTGGGGAGGTTGCTGAGCGTGAACTTCGACAGCACCTCCCGGCCCACCGTGGCAGGCATCTTGCCCAGCCGGAACGTCTTGACATCCCCATTGCTGTCCTTGATATTCACCTCAACCGGATCAATCAGGTCGCTCACTGGGAAGCCCTCGTGTGATCAAAGTCTTGGAACGCAAACTGGTAGGAATGCGACTTGAGCCGCCCAGCAGAAGCAGCGGACTTCGCAGCCGGGCCACCGATGATGCGCCCCTCTCGACAGGTCGTGCTGGACCCGTCACCATACGACACGACCATGGTGATGACATCACGCGCCGGGCGGCGCCCCTTGGCGGCACGGTTGGCTTGAAGCAGCACCTGCAGATTCTCGTCCTCCTCGCTGCCAGGCAGCACGCTGACGGTGATATCTTGTGGGGTGGGCGTGCTCCACGAAATCAAGTTGCCGTTGACGTCCATCGCCGTTTCAGCGAGGGTGGCTGCCGGAAAGTCGACAGGATCTGCGTCATCGGCGAACTGAGTCAATTGGAACCCGCCGGGGAACGTAGTCGAAGCCTTGAGGGTGATACCCAGGCCAATTGCGGAAACGTCTGCCATTTTCTAGTCCCTCAAACCAAGTTATGTGAGCCTTCGATTTTGTTCACCCAATCGCCTTTGCTGTAGACGATCACGTATTGCATCAAGTATTCTGCCTGGTCGCTGGGCGCGTCGTTCCAAGGCACGATCTGCACGTCATACCAGTAGCCTTTGTTCTGCACGTCGTGCCAAGCCAGTGGGTCACCTGCCGCATCCGAGACGGCTGCGCGCTGGACGGGGGTGAGTGTCTTACCAGCGATGATCGTACCGTTCTCGATGGCTTGCGTGATGGCGTCGCCAATCACGGCTAATCCCCGACCGCGTCCGTCTGCGTTGGCTGGGATGCCTCGGGTGTCCAGCAACAGGCTTAGCCACTGCGCGGCAATGAACGACTTGAGCCACTGCTCGTTGGCGTGGATGCTCATGCTGATAGGAGCGCCCGCGCCACCGCACAGGAAGCCGCGCTGGTAGAACGAGATGTTGGTGCCGGCACTGGCGGTCTGGCCGTAGTAGTTGATACGCAGCGAGTCCATCAGGTCAGCATCTTGGTTGGTCGTTACCTGCGGTGCGATGGTTACGCCACCTCGCCGAAACATGTAGTTGACCGCCGCGTTGCCACGATCGTAGTTCGTCGCCGCCAAGATTGCCATCGGCAGGTGTGAAATGGACGGCCCGCTCGTTGCCTCCAGGTTCAGACCTACGGACGCCGTGTTGATGAAGGCTTCGCTGTATTCCGCGGCCTGAACGCGAGGTACGTCGATAAACAGCTGATACTTGACGTTCTCTGCCGCTACGTACGTGGCCAACTCCACCGCGTCCGCCAGCGGGACCCCGTCCATGAAGAACGCCGAGCCGAACGAATCGGAGATTTGCTCCGACGCTTGGAAGGCCTCGACCGGCGTTTGCGGATCTGCGCCTGCCGACAGCACCGCGTTCACATCGGTGAAACCCAGCAGCGCCGCGAGCGAGGTAGGTACGACGTCAATCTCCCCCGGCCCGACGGTCGTGCCAGTTAAAATGAACCTGCCGCTCACTGCGTCGAAGGTTACGGTGCCTGTGCTCAAGGCGGCGGTGACCGTTGTGGCTACGTCAGCCAGTGACTCAACACCGGTGAAGTCGATGGCCTCACCGATGACGGTGTCTGGACCAAGTTCGATCTCAAGTGAACCATCTACCACGCTCTCGAACTGCGTCAACGGTGCATGCTCCCCGCCGTAGACTGATGCCGCCCTACCGCCGGGGATGTACGCCGCCATCTGCAATTCGCTAGCGCGGCTGACGGGGGCTGGGGAGATGTACGCGAAGTAGGCGCTGGCGAACTCGGCTTCTGGTGTACCTGCGCCAAACAGGCGTTCAACCTCGCCCGCGGTAAAGCTCACCACCGCACCGGCTGGGATCAGAGGTGACTGCGTAAACACTCGACCCACCAGCTTCCTTTGCGGCACTGACTGCTGACCGATGACGGCGCTGGCGATGTCGACGTAGCGTGTAGATTTGATAGTCATGGCTTATATCCTGTGAACGGCTGGCGTTATGGTGTTTAAAAACTCCACTGAGGGCTCTAGGGTGCGGGTGTAACTAAATGTCACGTCAAACGACGGAGACATCTCGAACCGGTCAAACTCGTTCTTGAAGTGAGGCGTCCTGATGTCGGTGATGCGTTGAACGCCTATTTTAACTGACCGCGCATCTTCGGCAAATTTTAGCCCGTTCATGATCAAGGCCGCGTTGTTGAGCAAATCTTCCGAGGTAACCTCCTGGCCAGCGGCGGCGAACGCGCCGAATTGAAGCACTGTTTGCATGGCCTGCGACTCCACTTGCCCGCCGGTCCACCCATCCGCTGGCACCTTGTACGCGCGCTTCTGCCAACCGTGTCGGTTAGATGACACCTCGAAGAAGTAGATCGCATTGCGGTCGCGGCCTTGCGCGGTGGGTTGATACTCGGCCAACACGCGATAATCACCCAGCCCCGCCTCCTCTAGGTGTGTCAAGAGGAGGCGACGCACCTCGATCTTCAGCTGGCGGCTATTCATCGCCGTTCTCCGGCAACGGATATATTGGGGACACCTCTACCACCAACACGTTTGACCACCCATCCTCCTCGTCCCACGGCAGCACGTCCACGACCTCGTGGCGACGACCACGGTACTCTACCAGGTCCGCGCCACGGTCCACATCCACGCCACGCAGGGGATGCGAGGTGAAGAAGTTGTAATACTTACGCGTGAGGTCCAAGCCTTGCTGCTCGTACCGGTCGCGTGACACCGGTTGCCAGGAGCCCTTGATCACGGTCGGCGGATAGTACGCCGGGACCCAGACACCCAGCTCATTTTCAACGCGCCCCATGAACCGCAGCCAAGTCACACGCTGGAAGCGGATGGCGCGCCCTGCGATGCTGAGCAGGTTGACCCCTGGGATGTTCATGCGTCTACCACCATGCTATCAATGGAGTTGAGCAGCAGCCCAGAATCTACCAGCGGCTTGGTAGAGACACCAGGGCTCTTGCGCTTGGCCTTCCGGGCGGCGATGGTAGCCGGAGCCAGCGGAGGCGTGGTGATCTGGCTGATGGTAGCCGCCACCTGACCCGCCGCGTGCTGGCCAACCTGCTCCAAGGCCGGGCGCAACGCCATGCGGCCGTCGATCACCGCCTGCAGCCCACGACGCACCTGTGCAGCAAAGGCCTGGCGTTGGCTGCTGAACGTGGGGCGTAAGAACGGCCGGGCTGGGATACCCCCTTCCGGATAGCCCAGCTCTTGGATCGTCGCCACGTAAGCCGCTGGTGTGCCGTCCTCGTAGCGTGCTTCCTCGAAGACGCCCACGCGGATCTCCAGCCGATCAAGCTGTGCCAGCATGGCGTTGATACGATCCCGGCCGGATCGGTCCAAGCGCGCAGCCATCAGACTCGCCCCCTTCTTGGGAACCGACCACCCACGTTCCTGAACGCGGCGCGTTCGGGGAACTGCCCGGCGTATCGGCCACCCACGTTGCAGCGGTTGTGCAACACTGAAAATTGCTGGCCAAATGGCGTCAGGTTCAGCCAGTGCGACCACGCGCTGGCGGACGTCGGGGCGGAGAATGACACCGAGACCTTGTCCACCGTCGCACTGGCTAGCGCCCCCGGTGCCACACCGCCGTCTTCTGCGTCAAACCGCAGCTGAAGCATGTGGGCAACTACCAGCATCCACATAGATTCGTTGCATGAACCTCCACAAGTGGTTATGAAGCACAACGCCTCCTCGGCCACCGCCTCCAGCAACTCGTCTGAGACGGTTTCGAACTGCGGATACAGGAGCCGAAATTTAGGTACCGGAAAGTCGCCCATAGGGATCACTTCTTCTTGCCGTCTTTATTGGCCGGTACGTCCTTGCCCTCGGACTTGAGCTTTTTCTCGTTGTCCGGTGCGGACTTGTCTTCCGGCTCGAGGTCGTTGGCCACCTTGTCTGCATCCTTACGCATCGAAGATACTTCGATGAAACCGGCTTTCTTGTGACGCTGAAACAGCTTGGACTTCTCCAAAGTTTCCGCTTGCTCGTCAGTGACCTTGGTGACAACCCCACGCGGCGTCAGCATGTGCTTGTTGGGGGAGTTCGCGCCCCCAGTGATGGTCACACGATTACCGTCCTGATCACGATACACCTGCGAGGACGTCAGCGTGGAATAAACGTATTTGCTCATGGCTCTCATCTCGAATAGGGGTGGCCTGCCTGCGAAAGCGCAGGCCACAGTGGTTAGGCGATGCCTGACACGGTCAAACGGGTAAATGCCCACGGGCGCAGCACGTAAACTCCGGCCGTGGCGTTGGTGGCGTCTTCGATGTAGCCCTTGACGCGATTTTCGCTACCCAGCACCCGGTAACGCTCAGGCACTGCCTGGATGATGGTGCGGCCTTCGTCAGGCCCGTCGCCAGCCTGCTCAGCGAACAAGTAGACGACGTCCTCACCACCGTTGGCTCCAACGAACTCGGGAACACCGGCCACGATCCGGGTGTTCGGATAGTTCTCGTTGAGCCACTGCAGAACGGTTTCACCGCGGCCGGTTGGGTTGGCGCGAGACAGCACCGAGCGATAGCCGGTGGGCAGCACCAGCGTGTGCGCCATGCCCTCACGGATGTGACCGCCAGACTGGACCTCGATCCGGCTGAACGCGTCTGCCAGGTCGACAGTGATGTCCGCGAACGTGCCGTCTGCCCAGTTGGAGGTGGCCTGTTCGTACGCCGGCAGGCTGGGGTCGTTCAGCAGACCGAAGGTCCGGCTGTCCGGGGCCGTGAAGCCGTAGAAGCCGATGCGGTTCCGGCTCATGTCCAACGACTCCTGGGCGGCGCTGCGCTTTTCAGCGGTGGCGTCGTAGCCGGCAACCTGCTGGCGAGCAACTTCCAACGGCCCAGTGGAGAAGCCCTGCTCGAAGCGCACCACGCCACGATCTTCGATCGCCGTGCGGTAGCTAGCCAGCGGGATGTTGGTCTGGTCACCGTACAGCTCTGCTTTGCCGACCGGCTCGGACAGGTTGACCGCGATGGTGTCGTCGTGCCAGTTGCCGACGTTGGTGATACCAACGATTTCGTCGATGACGCGGACACGGGTGGCGATGCGTACGATGCCAGGCAGGATCGACCGCAGCAGGTGGCCTTCGATGAAGCCGTTCTGCAGCGCCGGACCAACCAAAGCCGCGTCCATCGCCATCAGGTTGATGCCGAGCTTATCCAGGTCTGCCAGACTCAGCTTGCTGTCCTCGGTGACCCGCAGTTGGCCACGGCGAACCGCTTCGCGGCCCCCTACGTGGTATTTGATTTTGGATGCTGCCATGTTCAAGGTTCCTTATTAACCAGCCGCTGGAGCGGTGAGATTGGCCAGACCGGGCAGGTAAATTACTGCCAGGCGCGGGGTGCCGTCAGCGACGGGCGATGCGTTGTGGCGACTTACGTACGCGCCGAAGATCTGCGTGGCGTCAGCCGCGGGCACGGTGCCACAGCCCACCGAACCGGTGGTGGTGTTGAACCACACAGGGGCTCCGATGGTGAAGTCGTCCGACTCCTCGTCCAGGGCAACGTAAACCTCGCCCTCGCACAGGAACTCGCCTTGACTGCCGTTGGCCGCCAGCTCCCCGTCCAAGGCGTACGCCTTAGGCACGATCATGATGCCGGCGAAGAAGCCGGTGCCACCAGCTTGCACGGTTTCTGCGTCGAAGCCACCCTCGTCGGCGTAGGTGAAGGCATGGCCGAACACGTTGTTATCCGGATCTGCCGAGTTGATCAGGGCGGCGATGGCCCGTTGCGGACCGTCAAACGCGATTTCGCCGGGGATGCCCGACACCAAGTCGGTTGCACCGACAACATTTGGAATTGCCATTACGCTTTCTCCCACTCTTTGAACGCGTCACCAGACAGGGCCGCGTCGACGGTTACGATTGTTTTGCTCTCAGGGGTGCGGCCGTGGAGCCAAGACTCCAGGGCGACCAGCTCAGAACCAGCCGGCGCAGTCAAGCCCAGCTTCTTCACCCCGTACTTGGCCACGGCATCCAGGGTCATGGGGCGCGCGTCGAACGTGCCGATGAAGTGGCTCAGCCGCTCAGCCAGCACGTCGCGTTGACCGATCTGCCGGAGCAGGGTGGCAGCGTCCAGCGTCGGTAAGGCCGAGACCTTGTCTTTCTTGGCCTTCAGCTTGCTGAGCCTGGCGGTGGCAGTGCTCAGCTGATCCATGGCCACCAGACGCGAAGCATCATCGGCAGCTTGCACCACGGCTTCAGAGGCCGCTTCGACCTCCTCGACGGCAGCAGCAACGTCAGCCAGCACCTGGCCTGCTTCTTCAATCTGAGCAGCGGCCTCGGCAGCAGCGGCAGCGGCCTCAGCAGCAGGAGCTGCTTGCTCAGGGGTCGCAGTCGGTTCGCCGGCAGGTATCTCTGCCGGGTCAGCGTCTTTTGCAGGATCCTCTTTTTGTGGGTCAACGTTTGCCGGGGGTTCATCCCCGGTAGATTGGTCGGCGAGCATTTCGGCGAGGAGCGCCTTAATTTGCGCCAATTGTTCGGGGGTGAACTCCATGGGTAGCAACTCCGCTGTGTCAATGGTGATGTGGTCAAACACCCGCAGTTCGTCGGGCTTGCGATCCTGCATAGCCACGTCTGGGCCAGTGCGCCCGTCGTCGACCAATGCAAGGTGGTTACCCCGGATGTCTCGCTGGATGGCGTCGTACGCCTCTCCTTCATAGACACCTGGGGTGAATTCATACCAACAGTCGTAGCCGGGCGACAGCTCGATCTTGCCGGCGTCGATCTGGGCCAGTGCCGCGTTTGACAGCACCTTGATGTTGGCCCGCATGTACGGCGGATCGAAGTAAACCTGCTCGCCGATAACACCCTGGATACCCTTCTGCTCGGCCGGGGTACCCTTTGCGCCAAGGGGTTCGTGGTTGTCGATGAACGGCAGCAGCTTGAAGCTGTCGATGGTCTCTGGCTTGGATAACTCCTCAGCCGGGCGGTACACCTTGTAGATACGGTTCGGCTCAGGGGCACCGATCTCGCTGCCGAGGTACGGGAACACACCGACCTTGGTGATCGGGTTGCCGATCACCTGCATCCAACCATTTCCGTCTATTGACCGTTGGGTCATGCGGTGTCTCCAAAGTCAATTACGGGGATGGCGCGGCACCGGCAGTTGATCAGCTGCCCCGGTAACCCACGCTCACCCGTCCGCTCGTCAATCACAGGCGGATCGTCATAGTCAAAGATCTGGCCGTTCAGATTCAGGTGCAGCCGGCGTGGCTCCGCGCCACCACCTGAATGCAGCCATTGAAACTTGCGCATGCCTACGGACTTGGCTCGCTCGGCATTATACCGCGACGCAATTTTGTTGGTCTGGTCGCGTGCAATCAGCTTGGCACGGGTCTGGCTCTTCTCACCGGCGTCTACCACCGCTTTCAGCACCGAGGCCCTGTCACGCCCGCCGGACTGAACGGCTACCAACACCGCCGACTCGACGCGCTGCCGGTACTGGCGGGGCACGTCCTTGATCAAGGATACGTTCTCGGCGATGGAGGCACTGAGCGACGCCTGCATGGCCTCTGGCACCTCAGGGGTCGGGATGGTGATCCCACCAGATAGCTTCTTGAGTGACTGCCCCAGGTTCGACTTGGATTGCTGGCTGACCTGGCCGATCATGCGGGCCACAATGTCGTTGGATACCTTGTTGAAGCGAGCTTGCCACTTCTTGCCGAGCCGGTTCAGCAGTATCCGGGCCGCGCTACCGAGGTTCGCGTCCAAGGTCACCGGCTTCGCCTCGTCGACCAGCAACGGCTCGTCCAGCTGACCCAGCAACTTGTTGATCTCGCGCTCATACTCCTTGCGCATGGGCTCAATAAGCTTCTCCATCGCCCGCTGGTAACGGTCTTGCGCGGCGGACGGCGGGGACAGAGGCTCGCCCTTGATGACGGCCTCACGGGGCTTAGCCCACTGACGGCGGCGCTCAGAAACCCGGATCTGTTTCATCCACGCTCTCCTCCAGCCCGTAGTAGTCGCTCTCCCGGTCGTTGCGCAGTCGCTTGCGGACGTCAAGGCCGTCGATGGCCTGCATGTCCCAGTTGAGCTTGTCGGTCTCGGCCTTCGTCTTCTGCACCAGCGCGGCTTCTTGCGCGGTCGGGCTGTCAAGCGGCGCCCACTGAATACGCAGGCCCTCGGGCAACGTCAATCGTTCACTGCGCGACAGCATCTTGTAGTGGCGCTCCAGAAGCGGGGTCAGGTCGTTGGACTGAATGCTTTCCAACTCCTCACGGTACACCGATTCCTCGTACTCACCAGTGGCGTTGAATCCCTTGGGCGTGGTGCCTAGCAGCTTGGTGGCAGGCACGTTGGCGGCAGCGGCAACCAGTTGGTACTGTGACATCAGCAACGCGTCAAAGTCGCCAAGCGCCGTGTCGTGCTGACCGATGGCCTCACCAGCTCCGTGCACCTCGACCCCGTAGTTGTTGCGCACCTCGGCAAAGTGGGCCATGTTCGCCATTACCTTGTCGATGTCCGCGCCCTCAGCCGCTTGAAATGTCGTCAAGCGCTTGGTCATGGCGAGCTGCGGGCCTTCGTTGGCCGTGCGCTCAGCAGCATAGACCCGCTCGTAGATCCGCTGCGGCACGGACACCCCGCCGTACCGGTAAGACGGCTTTAGCAAGTTGGCTACGGGGTGGGGAACGAAGAAGTGCAAATGAGACTTATGATAGCGCCGACTGCCGATCAACCAGAAGGAAGGCTCGAAGAAGTGCTCGTTGGCCGGGTCGTTGAGGTTCTGCGAGGACAGCTCCGGCGTCATCCACTGCGGATCGATTTGGCGTAAACCCCGGTAGCACCCTGGCGCCACGCCATCGATGTTGAACGGCTTTTCGTAATAATCCACGTCGGTGGACCACACCTCGAAGAGCGCTGCCCGCACCCCGAAGATCCGCCCGAAGGCGATCAGGTCGCGCAGGTGGCGCTCAACGGCGTATCGTGCGTCGTGATCACGGAGGGCGTTGGCCAGGTCATCACTGCCGCAATCTACCTCGTACCCCTGGCGGATGGCGTCGCGGCCAGGCATGCGGCAAGCTTTGTCTATCAGCCAGTGCTGGGCGATCAACGCGCAGGCGGCGTAGCCGATGAAGCCTTGGGTGGCGTACCACTCCATCAACGCCGGCGGGATGCCAGGCACGAGGCCTTGCTTAGGGCTGTTCGGCTGGCCGATCACGCTGTCCATCGCCAACGGTGCCGTGGCCACCGGAAGCTGGAAGTCTGGGATCGTAGGCACGTGGTTTTTCTTCAACGGGCCCAGGTCCGTGGTGTA
>JACYYJ010056977.1_pt1 | contig 44378 bp, 42 predicted proteins | sample 8236861 | NCBI WGS metagenome assembly JACYYJ01 (sample SAMN14103086, study PRJNA606662) | landfill metagenome | isolation source: landfill solid waste | place: India:New Delhi, Okhla landfill site | collected 2017-11-05
CGGATTACTTTTTTGGAAAAGATATTTCAGAGCTTACGATCGATGAAGGGGCACTCCTTGCTGCAATGGTAAAAGCCCCTAACACTTATTCTCCTTATATTGATAAGGAAAAGGCAAAAGAAAGAAGAGACCTTGCCCTTTCTCAAATGGAGAAGTATGGAGAAATTTCAACAGAAGAGATGCTCTCCTTCCAAGCAAAAACGATAAACGTTCAAACACATGAGCAGGAGGAGGAACCATGGTTAGATGACTATTTTGACCATGTATTGAAGGAAGTAGAGTATGTATATGGGCTCAGTAGGGAGGCGTTGAAGCGTGGTGGCTATACGATAGAGGTATATATGGATCCACTAATGCAAAAAATTGCCTATCAAAAAATGCAGGACGATAGCTTTTTTCAAGCTTCTAATCAAAAGGTGGATGGGACCTTCGTATTAATGGAACAAGAATCAGGACATTTAAAGGCATTAATTGCTGGTCGTGATTTTTCCTTCTCGGAAATTAATCAGCTTCATGTTGCTAAACAGCCTGGGTCTATTATGAAGCCTTTAGCAGTCTATGGTCCAGCTATGCAATTAGGGGAATATAAACCATACGATTTACTCCTTGACAAAGATATCGATTATGATGGCTATCACGTTAAAAATGCAGACGGTCAATATGATGGGCAAGTCACGATGTATGAGGCGATCAACCAATCGAAAAATGCTCCAGCAGTCTGGTTATTAGATCAAATCGGAATTGATTATAGTAAAGCTGTTTTAGAAAAAATGAATCTTACTATAAAAGATAAAGGACTTGCTATCGCATTAGGTGGGCTAGAAAAAGGATTAACACCTATAGAAATAACAGAAGCATATCGTACCTTTATTCATCGAGGACAATGGACGGAATCGAGAAGTATCCAATCCATAACCGATTCCTCAGGAGAGATTATCACTCCACAAGAACAAAAAACAACGGAGATTTTTAACCAACAGGTCGCATGGAATATGGTACGGATGTTAGAGGGGGTTGTCCAAACGGGTACAGCACAAAATGGAGATTTTTCCAAAGCATTAGCAGGAAAAACAGGATCGACAGAGCATCCACACTCACCGGGGAATATAAAAGATGCCTGGTTTGCGGGATTCACTCCTGACTATGTGATGTCAGCATGGATAGGGTTTTCCGAAGCTCCAGCAGAAAATTATCTCACCACTGGTAGTGAAGCACCGACTCGATTGACAAAATCGATTTTACAAGAGATAGATAAACATTATTCGTTAAAGCAAAACTTTGAAAAACCTAATCAAGTGAAGGAGTTGCCTAAGCCAATCGGAGAATTACCTGTCATTACGGATTTATCGACATCGATAGAATTTGGCGGTTTCACCGTAATTCAAGGAGAATTAAACTGGACAGTAGCTGATGATGAACGAATTGTTTATCAAATTTATGAACAGAGGGAAGAAAAGGATAAATTAGTTGGAGAAGTGAAAGGGAAAGGGAATTATACTGTTGGATTAGGGGATGTTTTTCAATCAAAGCAGTATTATGTAGTTCCATATAATCCGTTAACAGAGCAATCGGGACAACCATCGAATATCACAACCTTTAGAGAATAAGAATTAATTTTAGCTTTATAATTGTTTTTTAGTTATAATAATTACAATTTAGTGAACAATTGTGAAAAATGCTATACATGTACGATTAAACATTTTATAGTTAAATAGAATGAGGAAAAAGGATGGAATAGATATGACAGCATTTAATGATACGATTTTAAAAGCGTTTCGTGGTGAGGAAACAGACTATACGCCTGTCTGGTATATGCGTCAGGCTGGAAGGTCCCAAAAAGAATATAGAGAATTAAAAAAGAAATATTCTTTATTTGAAATTACTCACCAGCCGGAACTATGTGCCTATGTTACGAAGCTTCCTGTAGACATGTATAATGTCGATGCAGCTGTTTTGTACAAGGATATCATGTCACCATTACCGGCAATTGGTGTAGATGTAGAGATCCAATCTGGCATTGGTCCTGTAATTGAGAATCCTATAAAGTCATTAAAAGATGTGGAGAAATTAGGAACAATCGATCCCGAAAGTGACGTTCCATATGTATTAGAAACGATTCGAATATTAACAAAGGAACAGCTTCAAGTACCTTTGATCGGTTTTAGTGGTGCTCCTTTTACCATAGCAAGCTATATGATTGAAGGAGGTCCATCGAAAAATTATCATCGAACAAAAGCATTGATGTATAGTGACCCGAAGGCATGGTTTGCTCTGATGGACAAATTAGCTGATATGACAATAACGTATGTCAACGCCCAGATACAAGCTGGTGCCCAAGCTATTCAAATTTTTGATTCATGGGTTGGTGCGTTAAATGTTGCTGATTATCGTACCTACATCAAACCAATTATGCAGCATATTTTTACAGAATTGAGAAAAAATAATGTACCTCTTATTTTATTTGGAGTAGGTGCAAGTCATTTAGTGAAGGAATGGAATGATCTCCCTGTTGATGTGCTTGGATTAGACTGGCGCTTATCTATTCGTGAGGCGAGAAGCTTAGATGTAACAAAGGCATTACAAGGGAACTTAGACCCAGCCTTCCTGCTCTCAGATTGGGCAACGGTTGAAAAGAAAGTGAAAGAAATCATTGATGAAGGAAAACAATATCCGAGTCATATATTTAACCTTGGACATGGAGTGACACCAGAAATAAATCCAGATCGTTTAAAAAAATTAACTGAATTTATTCATACTTATTCCAAGCAAGCATAGAAAGGATGTTTCATGATGACAAAGAAAAAAATCGGACTACTCGTAATGGCATATGGTACTCCTTATGAGGAAGCAGACATTGAACGCTATTACACAGATATTCGCCATGGACGTAAACCATCCCCAGAGATGTTAGAAGACTTAAAAGAGAGATACAAAGCAATCGGTGGTATTTCTCCACTTGCTAAAATCACGAAAGATCAGGCAAAGGCATTAGAAGACCATTTAAATGAAGTACAGGATGATGTGGAATTCGTTCACTACTTAGGCTTAAAGCATATTGAGCCATTTGTAGAAGACGCAGTGAAAAAAATGGCTGATGATGGGATAACAGAAGCTATTTCTATAGTACTTGCCCCACATTATTCTACTTTTAGTGTGAAGTCTTACAATGGTCGTGCTCAAGACGAGGCAGCTAAATTTGGTATCACGATAAACTCTGTGGAAAGCTGGTATGATGCAGAAGGATTTATCGATTATTGGAAGGAAGCCATCTTAGCAGAATATGAAAAAATGGAAGAAACAGAAAAAGAGAACGCGGTGCTTATTGTCTCTGCCCATAGCCTTCCTGAGAAAATTTTGCAATATGGTGACCCATATCCAGAGCAATTACAAAAAACGGCAGACCTTATTAAAGCAAAAACAGGAATCAAAAATTTGGAAATTGGCTGGCAAAGTGAAGGAAATACGCCTGATCCTTGGTTAGGTCCAGATGTACAGGATTTAACCCGTGAGTTATATAATGAAAAAGGATACCGCAGCTTTATTTATGCCCCGGTTGGGTTTGTTGCAGACCACTTAGAAGTTCTCTATGACAATGATTATGAATGTAAGGTTGTATGTGAGGAGCTTGGTGCGAACTACTATCGTCCATCCATGCCGAACGCTCATCCTAAATTTATCGATACTTTAGCAACCGTTGTGTTAAATAAATATAAAAGTAATGATCGATCATGAAAAAGATTGTAATCATTGGCGGTGGTATTGCGGGACTTACCGCCGCTTTTTACTTAAAAAAGCAGATAAAAGAAGAAAATCTACCATATGAAGTGAATGTAATAGAAGCGAGCAATCGTCTTGGTGGAAAAATTAAAACAGAGCGTCGGGATGGCTTTACAATGGAACGTGGGCCTGATTCCTTTCTCATTCGAAAGCAGTCGGCTGAGCGTCTTGTCCGTGAGGTTGGCTTAGGGGATAAGCTAGTAACAAATGGGACAGGGAAATCTTATATACTAATTGGAAATGAACTCCATAGTATGCCTCAAGGATCATTTATGGGTATTCCTACTCAAGTCAAACCATTTTTATTATCCGATTTATTTAGTATAGCGGGCAAGCTTCGAGCAGGGATGGATTTTATTAGACCTAAAGGAATGCCTCAAGACGATCAATCACTAGGAAAATTCTTTCGCAAGCGATTTGGTGATGAATTGGTTGAAAATTTAATAGAACCATTACTATCTGGTATTTATGCCGGAGATATCGATGATTTAAGCTTAATGGCTACTTTCCCAAATTTTTACGAACTGGAGCAAAAGTATGGCAGTATTGTAAGGGGCTTGCAAAAGTCGATGCCAAAGACGAAGAATACGGGTAAAAAGAGAAGCATGTTCTACAGTCTTGAAGGTGGTTTACAAACACTCGTGGAAGCATTAGAGCAAGCTCTTGGGGATGAAATGATCTATAAAAATACAAAGGTTAAATCATTGGAAAAAATAAATAGTAACTACCAACTTTCCTTATCAGATGGCTCAATAGTGAATGCTGATGCGGTGATGGTGGCAACACCTTTTGCATCCATGAAACAAATGTTAGGTTCTTATGATTTTATCCAAAAGCTAGGGGAAATGAAGGCAACATCTGTAGCAAATGTTGTGTTAGCCTTTGATCAGTCTGCTATTAAAGAAGATATTGATGGTACTGGTTTCGTCGTATCACGCAATAGTAGTAATCGTATAACAGCTTGTACATGGACACATAAAAAATGGCCGGAAACCACTGTACCAGAAGGAAAGGCATTGCTTCGTTGTTATGTAGGAAGACCTGGTGATGAAGAAGTGATTCATCTATCAGATGATGGATTAGAGGAGCTAGTTCTTGCCGATTTGAATAAGATTATGAGGATTGATGGTAAACCTCTTTTTTCTGTTGTGACACGTTGGGAAAATGCAATGCCCCAATACCGTGTTGGGCATAAGCAGATGGTAGAAAAATTAGAAGGAGATTTGATGGAACACCTCCCTGGCGTATATGTAGCTGGTAGTCCCTATAAAGGGATTGGGATTCCGGACTGTATTGATCAAGGGGAAGAGACCGTCAAGAAAATGTTAGAGTTTTTAGCCGAGTAGAGTTGCTTAGAAAAGCACTCTACTTTTTTTTTGTGTTTATACCATATATAAAAAAAGAGCAGCTTTAGAAGCTGCAGGTGTCTGTCTTTCACATATATCTTGATTAATTGGATGGGAATGTTCGTCATCCTTATTCAGCAGGATAAGAAGGATGAAAGGAACGAAAGATATAGGGTAAAAGACGTATAGGTTAAATGGCGGGATGATTGCAGCTGTCACAAATGTTATGATAACAATCTGCTTGTTCTACAATATCATTTCCGCACTTTACACACTTTTTTCTAGGGATATTACGAAAGAATTCTAAGATGTTTATCATAGACAAATCCCTCCAAAAATCGTGTCGTACATTTATTGTATTATAACAAAATCAAAAAATCAATACTTTGTATTAGTACAATTTCAAAAAATTGTTTTATCCTCTTTCTTCTTTTATACTTAGGTAGAAAAGCTTAGATAAAAAGGGGTGTCACTATCAAATGAAATTTATTGATAATAAAGGAATTACAGATCCACACATTAATTTAGCTATTGAAGAATATATATTAAAACAGTTCGGAGAGAAGGATACCTATTTGCTGTTCTACATAAATGAACCTTCGATCATTATTGGTAAAAATCAGAATACAATTGAAGAGATCAATACAGACTATGTAGAGGAAAAAGGTATTCACGTTGTCCGTCGTCTTTCTGGTGGCGGTGCAGTCTACCATGATCAAGGAAATCTGAATTTTAGCTTTATTACAAAAGATGATGGTAACAGTTTTCATAACTTTGCAAAATTCACAGAACCCGTTGTGGATGCATTGAAGGCACTGGGGGTTCCTGCCGAATTAAGTGGACGTAATGACTTAGTTGCAGAGGGGCGCAAGATCTCAGGAAATGCCCAATTTACAACACGTGGTCGAATGTTTAGTCATGGAACATTAATGTATGATTCTGAAATTGAACATGTGGTAAGATCACTCAATGTAAAAACAGAGAAGATAATCTCTAAAGGAATAAAATCCATCAGAAGTCGTGTAGCAAATATTTCAGAATTTATGGAAAATAAGCTATCAATGGATGCATTAAAGGAGCATATACTTTGTCATGTCTTTCATGTTGATAAGCTAGAAGAGGTACCACGTTATGAATTAACAGAAGAAGACTGGGAAAATATTCATCAATTATCGAAAGAACGCTATCAGCAATGGGAATGGAATTATGGAAAATCACCGAAATTTAACATCCAGCATTCACACAAATTCCCAGCTGGTTTAGTTGACGTACGCTTGGATGTGCATAAAGGAATGATTGAGGATTGCAAAATTTATGGTGACTTTTTCGGTGTTGGAGATGTTAGTGAATTAGAGGACAAGCTAAAAGGGGTACGATATGATCGTCAAGCAATGGATGATGCACTAGAAGATATCGAAGTATCTCATTACTTAGGTAAAATTTCGAAAGAAGAGCTTTTAGGATTAATTTATTAATGGCATCTAGTTAGCGATTGATGGAAGCATACAAGAGGCTGTGCCATTCTTGGCTACAGCCTTTTTNNATAGGAAAGGAGGAAGTAGATGAAGAAGCTAATCATTACTTATGGCTTGTATGTATCCGTACTGTTTGTTTATTTCTTTTTTTATTATCCACTAGAGTCCTTCGGTAATTCTCGCTATGGTGCTCTCTCACATGCCTTTTACTTTTCCATGCTACCATTACAGCTTCTTGTACCTGTTTTACTTTTGAAAAGAAAAGCTTCCTACCAATGGATGGAGCGTTATTCATTGCTTCTCCGAACATTTTTCCTTGCTGCAGTGATTATGCTCATCGATTTTCTCATTCATCTCCCTTTTCGTGTGCTCTGGTATATGATTTCTAGAAATGAGGGCACACGAACACAGTTGTTCTGGCCATGGCTCTTAGAACGTCTCATTAGCTCATTCATCACTTTACTTGTGCTTGTTATTATTTTTTATATCGCTTCAATAATCATGAAGCAATGGCCAAAAATATGGGGGTTTATGCTTTGGTTATGGTTGATTCCAGCGGTTATTTTCATGGTGTTTATTCAACCAGTGTTGATTGATCCATTATTTGATGATTTTTCTCCTTTAGAACAAGGTAATTTACGCAATGAAATAGTAGAGCTAACGGGAAATGCGGGATTAAATGATGTCGACTTATTAGTTGTTCATAAAAGTGAGAAGGTATCCACCTACAATGCTTATGTTACGGGTATTTTTGATAATGCTAGAATTGTGATCTGGGATACGATGCTCAAAGGAATGGAAAGTGCTGAAATATTATTTATTATGGCACATGAAATTGCCCACTACTTGTATAACCATGTTTACATTGGTACGGGCTTGTACTTATTACTCGGATTAGTTTTATTATTGTTCCTGCAAAAATTTAGCACTCGTTGGACTAAACAACAACAAACACCGAGCTTAACAGTGCTGTTGAAATTATTTTTGACTGTCAATATAGTACTTATTATTACAGAGCCGTTATCCCTGTTTATTTCACGTCATATGGAGCAAGCAGCAGACCAATATGCAATAGAACATACAGAAGATTTAAATCCAGCCTTAGCAAGCTATTATCAATTAGCAGAGCAATCAAAGACAGATATATCTCCTGCTACTTGGATAAAATTACTTCGCTCGTCCCATCCATCAATAGCAGACCGAATCGTTCGAATAGAGCAAGAAATGATTAAACGTGAAACCAATCCATGATTTCATTCGTATAATGAATAGAGGTGATGAAAGATGGACGTATATGATCAAAAACTAGTAGAAGAACAAGAAAAGAAACGGAAGGTAATGCGCCTTCAAAGGGAAAAGAAGAAATTGACAGAAGAATTAAATCAATTAACCAATCGACAAGAGGATCTCTATCACAAGCTACAAGAGGAAAAAGTAGATGTTGAGAAGCTAGAAGGATTTAGTGTAGCGAATTTATTTTATACATTATCAGGTAAAAAACTTGAAAAATTAGATAAAGAAAAACAGGAGCTAGCAATCGCCCAGCTTCAATATGAAGAGGCCAAGGAAGCGGTTAATGACTTGAAAGAGGATTTGGAGGTCATTAATCAACAAATTCGTGAATTAGGTGATCCTGACACTCGATTTCATCAACTGTTAAAGGAAAAATACGAGCAATTATTAAATACAAATGATCCAAAGGGAAAAGAAGCCCTTCAATTATTAGAACATCTAGGTACATTAAAAGACGAGAAAAAAGAAATAGCGGAAGCGATTCAAGCTGGTGATCAAGTGAAGTCCGCACTAAATAATGCTAGCATCTCCTTAGATAAAGCCAAAAATTGGGGAACTGCGGATATGTTTGGTGGCGGTTTTATCTCCACTTCTCTAAAGCATAGCCACATAGATGATGCTAGACGTTCTAGTCACAATGCCCAGCGTTTATTAAGGAAATTTTCTCACGAATTAGCAGATATCGGTGAATCTTTTCAAGCAGATATAAAAATCTCAGGTGGACTCACCTTTGCTGATTATTTCTTAGATGGTTTAGTAATGGATTGGTTCGTACAGGATAAAATTAATCAATCTGCTAATGAAGTAAATAGTATGCGGGAAAAGGTATCACAAACAGTGACACAGTTAAAGAAACTTGAAAAAGATATTGTACATACTATTACACATGCAGAGAGCGAGTGGGAGAATTTAATCTTTCAGGCATAAGCATTCGTTCCATATAGTTCAAAAGCCCAGTACAAATTACTGAGGCTTTTTTGTAGTGACTAAATATTCTTGGTCTGTGATGAAAAAATCGATTTCTGGTCGTTCCTGTATGAGATTCAATTGCTCAAGCTTGAAGAAGCTAACCTTTCGATACGGATCATGATCAATAATTGGTAACGATTTCTTTTGTGCAATATATTGATCTACTGCTCGTTGGACTTGATCCAATGCAACGGCAATATGTCGTTCTTCTTCTTCAAATAAATCATATGTTTCCTTCGACATGTAAAATGTTTTTTTCGGTATCGCCTTAAGGTATGGAAGAAGAAGCGTGTGATCAACCGACAAGTCATCTTTAATCAGAACTTGTAAAGGGATATTTTTCGGTAGCTCTAGACTATATTCTTGGATGGCTTTTTTCATTTGAGCATAAGATATTTCTTTTACAGGGTGCTTATCTTCTGGCTTCTTTTTAAGTAGTATCTTTCTCCACATATTTCTCACCACACTTGATTCAAATTTTTGAAAACATCCTTAATGAGTGAATAATTGCTACATAGATTTTATCACATTTTGATCGATTTCATGGAAAATTTAATAGTCTAAGTAAATTTACCTAATTTTTCTATCATATTTTATCAAATATTGGTACATTATAGGTGGTTTTAAACCAAACCACACAAAAGGAGGAATTAATGATGGAAACATTACAAGAGAGACTTACGGAAATTAGTCCAAGTACATTAGCCGTTATCGGTGAGAGAGAGGAGGGAGACTATTTAACTAAGGTTATGGAATATGACGAAGAGGATGATTATGAAACAACTCATAGTGCTCAGAAAGTTATGGATATTACCTGTAGAGAATTCGGTATAAGTTTAAGAGGGTTAATTGAAGGTTCACGAATGCTCACAGGTATTACACATAAGCCACCCATTGCCATAGATCGAATGAGTGGCATGTATTTTTTTCCTGTCGAATCTCCATTAAGGAAATCCTGTTCATGGATTGCTCACTCTCATGTTCAACAAGCAGAAAAGCTTGAACGAAATCGCTCCAAAATCATCTTTAAAAACAACCGCACCATCACCTTAGATATTTCCTATGCAACGATCATTAATCAAATTTACCGTACTGCTCAATACCGATACTTACTAGGGAACAAAATGGAGGATGTCCTTCAATTATCTCACTATGTTGCTGAATCTGGATGGAAACGAAAAGAGCCAGGTATTAAAAATAGACATATGTGAAAGAAGGAGTCGTTATCATCTAGGTAGCGACTCTTTCTGCACACACTTTAAAGAGAATTTATAGCAAGGATGAAACTCGATGGGGTCGTTAGAGGATGAGCAATGTGAGTGGTACGTTCGATCCTATTTTGTTCATTTGCCTTTTTTGAAAGATTTATAGACAATCATAAATGCCAAACCCTCTATGCTCTCATAGCTTGTAAAAAAGGTAGAAATGAGGGGATAATTTGTTTGGCTATTCCATGATTCAGACAGTACGAAACTATGCGAGTAAATTAGATCGTCCTCTGCGCAATGAGTTAGTTAATCTCTATAAGCCTCTAAAATTTACACCGTGCTTTTTACACCGAGTATTAGAGAATAGGTTAAAACAGAAGAAGAAAATATCTGTCATTGTACAGTTTCATCAAGAGGCTTATGAGTCTGGTTGTCATCAAATAGAGGGAATTATCAATAGTCATAGAAAAAATAAGTTATACCAATATTATTCTAGAATTTCTTGTTGCTCAGCTGATATGACTCCAGACAGTTTGGAGATATTGCTAACTAATTGTAAACATGTGAAGAAGGTTTATAAAAATAGAGAGGTTCATGCATTACTAGACGTCGCAGTGGAATCAGCTAATGCAAAGCAAGTGGTTCGCAATAATACCATGTTAACTGGTAAAGGGACAAAGATAGCGATACTAGATACTGGAATCTACCCACATCAAGACTTATCAGGGAGAATTACTGATTTTGTAGATTTTATTAATTATCGTTCCGAACCTTATGATGATAATGGCCATGGAACACATTGTGCTGGGGATGCAGCAGGAGATGGATCTCTTTCATCCGAGAAATATATGGGGCCCGCTCCAGCAGCCAGTGTAGCGGGAGTAAAAGTTTTAAATGACACGGGATCGGGCTCTTTAGATACCATTATGCAAGGTGTAGAGTGGTGCATTCAATATAATGAAAGCAATTCCGATAGTCCAATAGACATTATTAGTATGTCTCTAGGAACCGAACCGTATGATTATGGGGAAGAGGATCAGGATCCTCTCGTACAAATTGTTGAAGAAGCATGGAGCAGTGGGATTATTGTTTGCGCAGCAGCTGGCAACAGTGGTCCAGATCCACAGAGTATTTCAAGTCCTGGCCTCAGTGATCTTGTTATAACTGTTGGAGCCTTAAATGATCGTGATACTCGAGATACACGAAGTGATGATGAGGTAGCTAGCTTTTCAAGCAGAGGTCCAACCATTTATGGGCAAGAAAAGCCAGATATTTTGGCACCAGGTGTTGACATTATATCATTGCGTTCACCAAATTCTTATATAGACAGATTGCAAAAATACAATCGCGTCGATGGGGATTACTTTGTCATGTCAGGTACATCGATGGCAACCCCTATTTGTGCTGGAATTGTGAGCTTGATCAAAGAGCAAAATCCTCAATTAACGCCAGATGAAATAAAAGAATTACTGAAAAACGGTACCGATTTATGGGAAGACCGTGACCATAATATATATGGAGCAGGTTATATTAATGCTGAAAACTCGATACCAAAGTAATGGACTGGTTAATCAAGCAGAATAGGGCAACCTTTCAATTTTGACTCAGTTGATACAATCTACATTTTTGCAAGGCTTTCCTCATACAATCATGTAGAGGTGATAAAAGATGCCAAGAGTTAAATATACCGATAGTGATGTTGCTTTGATGGCAAGGATGATGAGGGCTGAAGCCGAAGGTGAAGGTGCTTTAGGAATGCTTATGGTCGGTAATGTTATTGTAAATCGCTTAAAAGCCGGTTGCTTAGATTTCCAAGGCTTAACATCTATACCAGATGTTATTTATCAAGTACAGGGAGGAAATTACTCGTTCGAAGCGGTACAAAAAGGAAATGTTTTTTACAACAGAGCAAGGAGTAAAGAAAAAAGACTAGCCAAACAAACATTAGATTATTGGCGTCAACATCCTTCTAAGTTTGCACTATGGTATTTTAATCCATATGATGTATGTCCACCTACTTGGTATGGCCAACCTTTTACCGGCCAATTTAAACAACATTGTTACTATGAACCGGAAGCTAATACGTGTGAAGGTGTCTATAGATGGTGAAAATCTCCACAGCTGTGGAGTTTTTTTTCTTTTATATGAAGTAAAATGAGAAATAGTAAGTATCATGGTAATAGAATAAATGTTAATTTGAGCTAATCAAGATTAGGAGCTATATCTTGGCAATAATGCTAATACCACGAGAGAAAACAGAGGTAAAGAATTATATCTAGGCAATAATACCAATACCACGAGAAAGAACCGAGATAAAAGCAATAGAACAAATAAAATAAAAATTAGTGAGATACCCCCGATATAAATTATAGAGAAGGAAGTATATAGATAATGGTGCTTAATTAAAAACACACTAACATTTTCTGTTAGGAAAATCAGTTAAAAAGTATTAAAATAAGGATAAATATGATTCCAGCAAATTTTTTTCCAAAGATTTGTTAAAGAGGGGTTCATTTATTTATGTTTACATATAATATAAGTAATATTGACAATATTAATATAGAAGAAATCAAACAATTAATTGAAGCAAATGATTTTGACCGACTTGTTTCCTTCCTGCTTAGAAGCTATGAAAGCCTAGGACCAATTCCAGGCTTTTTACTTCCATTTTTGGAGGCATTTTTGCCATTTTTACCTTTAGTTGTTTTTGTCATGACGAATGCTGCAGCGTACGGACTGTTAGAGGGATTTCTCCTTTCATGGAGTGGGGCAAGTATGGGGGCTATCGTAGTTTTTATGATCGTCCGAAGATTTAAGGATATACGTTTATTGAAATGGATTCGAAAAAATAAACAAGTCAAGAAAGTCATGAATTGGTTAGAAAAGCATGGATTTGGTCCATTGTTTTTATTACTATGCTTTCCGTTTTCGCCTTCGGCCATTATTAATTTGGTTGCAGCGTTGTCGGGGATTAGTCTTTATCAATTTGCATTAGCGGTTTTGTTAGGGAAATCGGTAATGATTTTCACTGTATCCTATATTGGAGATAGTATCGTTTCCTTTGCGCAAAATCCGGTAAAGACTATTTTAGTAGCCATAGGGATTGCAATTATTTGGATATTTGGAAAGTATTTAGAGAAACGATTACAAAAACGTGCAGAACGAAAAAATTGGAAATAAAAAGGATTAAAGTTGATGGAATGGGGGTAAATTAGTAATATTAATCCCTTTGGAGGGAATATTATGAAACAAAAAAGAATATGGCCGATTGTTAGAGTTGTGTTATTTGCACTTTTACTTGCTTTTTTCTTTCGCTCCTATTTATTTGCAAGTTATGTGGTAAATGGCAAGTCAATGGAACCTACTTTACATGATGGGAATCTATTAATGGTGAATAAAATGATATATGACTTAAAAGAAATAGAACGGTTTGATGTCATCGTCTTTCATGCGAATAAAGAAGAGGATTATGTTAAACGTGTAATTGGGATACCAGGTGATCACATTGCCTATCGGGACGATACGCTTTATTTAAATGGAAATCCAGTAGAAGAACCCTATTTAGAACCATTCCGTGAAAGTGAAGAACGACCATTAACGGACGAGTTTACCTTAGAGGAGTTAACAGGTGAAAGTAAAGTTCCACCAAATATGCTGTTTGTATTAGGGGATAATCGCACCAAAAGCTTTGATAGTAGAGAAATAGGCTTTATAGATCAAAGTTCAGTCGTTGGTAAAGTAGATGTCCTTTATTGGCCGATGTCAGATCTTAATTTTCAATTTATCCAATAAAGTGAGAGATATTACGGACCGTTAGCACGATAATAAATCAAAAAGTAGAAGGCACAAGCTTACTTGGCCCTCTACTTTTTTCTTTGTTCCAAAGAAAACAACCGAGATTTTTCCACTAAACAAAAGAACATTAGTTTGGTATAATGAGTAAAAGAGAGGACAGAGAGTAGGTGCTTGAATGTTACGTTTTATTGTAGGTAGCTCTACTGTAAATAAAAGTGAACAATGTTTAATGGAGATAAAAAATAAGCTTCAGCAAAACCCTCAGGGATCGCCAATTATTTATTTAGTTCCAGACCAAATGACGTTCCAACAAGAATATGCCTTACTAAACGATCCAGAGCTAAATGGATCCATACGTGCCCAAATCTATAGTTTTTCAAGATTAGCTTGGAGGGTTATGCAACAAACAGGAGGGGCAACAAAGAAATTTATTACTTCCACAGGGATTCAAATGATGTTACGTAAAATAATCGAACAAAGAACATCAGATTGGAAGGTTTTTCAAAAGGCAGTAGAAAAACAAGGCTTTATCGAACAGTTAGAAGAAATGATGATAGAATTTAAACGTTACTGTATTACGCCAGAGCAAGTCACCGCACAATTGATGGAAATGGATCGCTTTAAGCATCAATCAATGGGGGAACATGCCTTAAGAAATAAGCTGGATGACTTATATTATGTTTATCATCATTTAGTCAAGGAACTAGAAGGAAATTATATTGATAGTGAGGATCAGCTCCAGCTCTTAACGAAGAAGCTAGTGGAATCCAACTTCCTAGAAGAAACCGAAGTGTACATTGATGGATTCCATCGATTTACTCCACAGGAATTGCTTGTTATAGAAGCAATGCTTCAAAAGGCACAAAATGTGACGATAACCTTAACTATGGATCAAGCAGATGAGATTATTGCAGAGCCATTAGATCTTTTTTACCAAACGAAAGAAACATTCTTACAATTGGAGCAACTAGCACAGAAGCATAGTATTAAAATAGAAAAGGAAACACTCAGTAAACAAACAAAAGAAAACACTGCCTTTATTCATTTAGATCAACATTTTGATAGTAGACCCGCAGTACCATATGAAAAAAAAGCACCAATTAGAATGGCAGAGGCAGTCCACCCAAGGGCAGAGGTAGAAGGTGTAGCACAGGAAATTATTAAACTTGTGCGTGATGAAAACTATAGATATCGAGATATCGCGATATTGCTTCGTGAGCCTGATGTTTATCATGACTTAATTACGACGGTTTTTGATGATTATCAGATTCCCATTTTTGTGGATGAGAAACGAACCATGCTTCACCATCCCTTAATTGAATGCTTACGATCACTATTAGATCTCATCGAAGGAGATTGGCGTTATGACGCTGTTTTCCGTGTATTAAAGACAGGTCTAATTCCAGAAGGAAAAGAGCAACCAAGATTAGATCAAGAAGCGATTGATGAGCTCGAAAACTATGTCTTAGAGTACGGAATTAGAGGGAAAAATAGATGGACAAACGATCAGCCTTGGGTTTTTCAGCGCTTTAAAGGCTTTGATGAATCAGCACAAACAGATAGAGAAATGGCTATCCAAGAAAGAATCAATGCATACCGAATGCAAGTAGTGGACGCACTAGCACCGATAGATCAAGCGATAAAAGAAGCGAAAACTATTGAGCAAAAAGCGATTGTACTTTATCAATGGCTTGAGGAAATGCAAATTCCAAAGCATTTAGAAAAAATTCGTGAACAATATGATGAAGAAGGTCTTGTGGAAAAAGGACGTGAGCAAGATCAAGTATGGGATGCGGTTATTCAATTGCTTGAGGAAATTACGGAAATAGCAGGCGAGGAAGAAACGGATTTGAAGCTATTTCGAAGTATCTTGGAATCCGGGTTTGAATCACTACAATTCTCTCATGTTCCACCAAGTCTTGATCATGTCGTCGTTGGATCCATTGACCGTTCAAGAATGCAAGGGGTAAAATGTGCACTTTTACTTGGAGTGAATGAAGGTACATGGCCAATGAAGCAGAGTAGTGATGGAATTATTACGGAGGAAGAACGTGCTTTGTTGCAGGATAATGGTTTTCAACTAGCAGAAGGAAGTAAACGGCAATTATTGGATGATTGGTTTTACGTTTATCTTGCGTTTACACTGCCTGAAGATTATCTCTGGATTAGTTATCCTATAAGTAATAGTGAAGGAAAAGCAAAGGTGGCTTCTTCTTTAATTAAAAGAATGGAGGAGCTTTTCCCACAACAATGGGATAAAATCCTACTTCAAGATCCTGAAGAGATGACAGATGCTAGAAGATTTGTTACGACACCAAGAAAAACAAGAGGTGCTCTAACCTCCCAATTAGCAAGACAGCTACGCGGCTATCCCATTGATCCAATATGGCAGAATGTGCTGAACTGGTATATAGAAAATATAGAGGACAAGCTCACGAATCAGCGAGTTTTGCGAGGGCTATTCTATCAAAACAAACCAACTAATCTTTCCTCTACTACGGTTGAGAAAATGTATCCAGAAAAAATAAAGGCGAGTGTCTCTAGATTAGAGATGTTCTACCGTTGTTCCTACCAACATTTTGCTAGATATGGTTTAGAATTAGAAGAGAGACAAACCTATAAGCTTGATGCTCCAGATATAGGTCAACTCTTTCATGAAGCTTTAAAACAAATAACCGAATGGATCCAAAAGGATGGATTGAGGTTTGCAGATATTCATGAACAAGAGGCGAGAAATTATGCGAACAAAGCGATCAGTTATTTAGCACCAGTATTGCAGCATCAAATCCTACACAGTTCGAAACGTTATCAATATATACAAAGGAAGCTGGAAAGTATTGTCGCTAGGGCCACCTTTATCCTTAGTGAACAATCAAGACTAACGAACTTTTCTCCTGTTGGTTTAGAAGTTGGATTTGGATATCCAAATCAGTTGGATCCACTAGAAATTCCATTAACAGATGAGCGAAAGCTTTTACTAAGAGGAAGAATTGACCGAATTGATCAAGCGACAGACGAAGAGCAGCTCTACCTTCGAATTATTGATTATAAGTCAAGTGCCAAAGGCTTGAATTTAGCAGAGGTTTATTATGGATTAGCTTTACAGATGATTACTTATTTGGATGTTGTCTTACTGAATGCAGAAAAATGGTTAGGTCAAAAAGCAACTCCTGGTGGTGTATTATATTTTCATGTGCATAATCCCATGCTTTCACTATCTGAAAGCTTAGCGGATGAGAAAATTAATGCAGAGCTTTTTAAGCAATTTAAAATGAAAGGTTTACTACTAGATCAAGAGAATGTTGTGAAAATGATGGATACCTCACTGGAGTCTGGTAGAAGTAATGTTATTCCAGCAGGATTTAGTAAGTCAGGTAAATTCTATAAAGGATCAAAAGTGGCGGAAGAAGAAGTATTTCAAGATTTGCAAGCCTACATAAGGCAATTAATGAAAAACGCAGGTTTATCGATGATAGAAGGAAACTTGGAGTTAAATCCTTTCCAAAAGCAAGATCAAACAGCTTGTACATTTTGTTCCTTTCGATCAGTTTGTCAGTTTGACTCAACATTGCCCGAAAATAATTATCGTAGACTGCAGGATTTACAAGACGAAGAAGTAACAGAGGCAATTAAGCGAGGTGAGTTGTAATGCCACAATGGACAAAGGAACAAGAAGAGGCAATTTATCAATCTGGAAGCAACATTCTCGTTGCTGCAGCAGCTGGTTCAGGTAAAACAGCAGTCCTAGTAGAACGAATTATTCAAAAACTATTAAACAAAGAAACTCCTGTTGATATTGATCAGTTACTCGTGGTAACTTTTACAAACGCAGCTGCTCAAGAGATGCGTAACAGAATCGGTGAAGCTTTAGAAGAAGCATTAGCAGCAGATCCGGGATCGAATCATTTGAAGAAGCAAATATCCTTGCTACAGCATGCCTCGATTTCTACTTTACACTCATTCTGTATGGAGCTTGTACGTAAATACGCTTATCGTTTAGATATCGACCCGAGTTTTCGAATTGCAGATGAGGTTGAGGCAGATATGATTCGCCAAGATGTATTAGAGCAGCTTTTTGAAGAGTGGTATGGATTAGAAGAGGACGCGGAACAGGAGGCATTTTTCCAAGTTGTCGATCGTTTCTCCAATGATCGGAATGATTTGGAAATTGAAGGTTTAATCTTGACTTTATATGAATTTTCGATTCAACACCCTAATCCTGATTTATGGTTAGAGCAGCTTGCAGAAACCTATGCTGTAGAAGAAACAACAGATGAGTCTACGTTAACCTGGCTAACCATTTTGAAGAAAGAGGTTGCACGTCAATTAGAAGTAATGGAGATGCAAATCACCCAAGCATTAGAGTTAACGAAAGAGGCAGACGGACCATATCACTACGCAGAAGCTCTAGATTCGGACAAAGAGATGATACAGCAGGCAAAAGGAGCTATTGCACTATCATGGCAAGAAGCACGAGCAGTTTTTACTAATGGGAAATTCAAAGCATTATCTAGAAAAAAGGTGGAATGTAGTGAGGATAAAAAGGATCAGGTCAAAGCTTTTCGAGATGATCTAAAAAAAAGGTGGAATAAGGTTGCCTCTGATTGGTTTAGTCGAGATTTATCTTTCCACCTTGCTGATATGAAGGAGCTTTATCCAATAATTAATCATTTAACTAAAATGATTAAGGACTTTCGTTTCCACTACCAAGAAGCCAAAAAAGAAAAAGGACTCGTCGATTTCAGTGATTTGGAGCATTTTGCCTTAGATGTATTATTAGAAGACAAGTCCGATAAGCTTCCTTCTTCAATTGCTCTAGAGCTAAGAAAAAAATACCGTGAAATTATGGTGGATGAATATCAGGATACAAATATTGTTCAGGAAACGATTCTTACAAGTATTGCAGATCAAGACAATGGCAATATGTTTATGGTAGGGGATGTGAAGCAAAGTATTTACCGATTTCGCCATGCTGAGCCATCACTTTTTATTGACAAATATACTCGATTTTCTGAGGAAGAAGATCCAGGCTATCGAATTGATCTAGCGCGCAACTTCAGAAGTCGAAAAGAGGTATTAGTTGCCGCAAACTATGTGTTTAGGCAATTATTTGATCAAGAGGTAGGAGATTTAGAGTATGATCAAGATGCAGAGCTCATTTATGGAAATAAGAGTTATGACGACATACCACTTGCTCAGCCTGACACAGAGATCATCATTATTGATCAAGAATCGAATGAAGCAGAAAGAGAAGCCCTAGATATGGAGTTAGAGGATAGGGAAGACCTGGAAAAAGCACAGCTTGAAGCAAGAGCGTATGCTAAAAAAATACAATCTTTTATTGGACATGATGACCGACCTCCACTTCAAGTTATGGATAAAAAAACATCTATGCCTAGAAAAGTTGAGTACCGAGATATTGTTATTTTACTACGCTCGATGACATGGGCTCCGACCATTATGGAGGAATTCAAAAAACAAGGAATTCCAGTCTATGCTGAACTATCTACCGGCTATTTGGCTGCAATCGAAATTCAAGTAATGATGAGTTTATTAAAGATAGTCGATAACCCAAGACAGGATATTCCTTTAGCAGCAGTGCTGAAATCACCAATTGTTGGATTAGATGAAAACGAGCTAGCAGAGATTCGTTTGACTAAGAAAAACAGTACCTATTATGAAGCGGCTAAAGCATATTTGGCTAAAACAGCTGGTGGGCAAACAGAAGGCAAGCTTGATGGCTTTATGACAAACTTAGAAAAATGGCGTAAAGAAGCAAGACAGGGGGCGCTATCTGCTTTAATTTGGCAAATTTATCAGGAAACAGGTTATTATGACTTTGTTGGTGGCATCCCTGGTGGTAGACAACGTCAAGCAAATCTAAGAGCACTATACGACAGGGCAAAGAGCTATGAATCGACTTCCTTTCGAGGACTTTTCCGTTTTCTCCGCTTTATTGAACGAATGGAGGATAGAGGAGAGGATCTTGGTGCAGCAAAGGCATTAGGTGAACAGGAAGATGTAGTGAGAATTATGACTATTCATAAAAGCAAAGGACTAGAATTTCCAGTCGTAATCGTTGGTGCGATGAATAAGCAGTTCAATCAACAGGATTTAAAAGAAAAGTACTTGCTCCATAAAGAGCTTGGCTTTGCAACGAAATATATTGATCCATTAAAAAGAATCATGTATCCAACCTTGCACTATCATGCCTTAAAGAAGGAAATGCAACGAGAAATGCTGGCAGAAGAAATGCGTGTATTGTATGTTGCCTTAACAAGAGCAAGAGAGAAGCTGGTCATGGTTGGTACCGTTCCGTCCCTAGATAAGAAGAAGAGAAAATGGGAAATGATGCTCCATCATAATGATTGGGTACTTCCACATTATTATCGATTAGAGGCATTATCCTATTTTGATTGGATAGGAGCAGTCTTGACAAGACATCAACATGGCGAGATCTTAAGAAATGAATCCACTGTTACCCATATTCCTGAGTCGATCCTGTATGATTCGTCTAAATGGAGTATCGCTCGAGTCCACAGTAGCCATTATCAAAATATGGAAGAAACAAATAAAGAAACTATAAAAGCGTTAGAAGAGGCAATATTTGAATGGAAGCCTATAGAGACAGGGGATGAATTGGAGCGAGAGATAGTCGACAACTATTTGAACTATCAATATCCATACCTAAATGCTACTTCCTTTCGGGCTAAACAGTCGGTAACCGAATTAAAGCGACAACAAGAGGTAAGAGATATGTACAGTGATTCTGCTATTATCGATCCGTTCCGTGCACCTATTAATCGCAGACCACGTTTTATGCAGCGTCAAAAGGAATGGACGCGTGCAGAAATTGGAACAGCCATGCACACTGTTATGCAACATATCCCTCTAAATAGAGAGTGGAACATAGATACACTTGAAGAGTTTATTGTACAATTAGAAGAGAAAGAAATATTGACAAGAGAAGAAACAGAGGTCATTGACACACAATCCATCCTTGCCTTTTTTAAAAGCCAGCTCGGGGAGCTTGCCCTTTATGCGAAACGTATAGAGAGAGAAGTTCCGTTTAGTTTAACACTACCCGCGAATGACATATATCCAGACTGGTCAGAAGCAGAAGAGCGCATCTTCCTTCAAGGTGTGATTGATTGTTTAATAAAAACAGAAGAGGGATGGATTATGTTGGATTATAAGACTGATAGAATCGAAGAAACAGTCGATGACCATGTTAGGGATAAGCTAAAAGAAAAATATAATATTCAGCTTGAATTATATGCTAGAGCGTTAGAAAATATATGGCATGAACCCATTTATCGAAAATATTTGTACTTCTTTGATAAGGAATTGATTATAGAAATATAATGCGTAAGGGAGATCTCTCTCTTACGCATTTGCATTCATCACTTGATCTACAGCATCAGGATCAATCGCATTGGTAATATTAAATCCAGTGTTTGTATTATGCAGATCACCTGTATTAATGGATCCTGAGCCAGATGCAGATTTGGAGGCACTCTTAGGTGATAGGTAAAAGGTGTCTCCAAAATTAACTACTCCACCGTCAACACTTGTAATTTTAATCGGGCCTACAATGGATGGCATGTAGGTTCACACCCCTTCTTTTTTAATCTTTCAAAATTCGAATATGCTTAATTCTTGATCTTGAAAAAGTTTGATTTACTTGCCCTAGCTGTAAAATGGCAGAGGAAGAGATACCGTTGACACGAATATTAGGAACATGAATGGATGAACAGTGATGAGAATGAGCTTGGGTCATTGGTGTTTTTTCCAGGAAAGGGAGTTCTGTTTGGAATATGGGGTATTTTTCTAGTTCAAATCCTTTATCTGAAGAAATTCCTCCTTCTCTTTGAACAGCTAATACATCTGTCTTAGGCTGGAGTGTATGGATATCTCCAATATTGAATACCGAACTATAAGATGAATTGATTACCTTTATTGCTTTAACTTTAGTCACCCGCTGATTGGACATTCGTTGCTCCTTGTACCGGTGCTGGAATATTAGCTCCAACAATATAAGATTCAGGTGGTGTATCAAATAAAGAAGAAAGCTGAATCTCGTTCGTATCTCCAACGATAAATAAAGAAGAGCTAGATATACCAAGGATTGATACATTTCCGACTTCTAAATTCCAATTATGGACATCAAATTGCATAAGTCTCTACTCCTTTTTCGTTTGTTGATCAAACCACTTTTTTAAACCTCTCATTAGTTCATCTTTAACTTGACTGTATACATATTGTGTGGAGGCTGGGTTTTGTTGTTGTTCATAAAAGGAAATACGTTGTGGTAATTGTTTTTTGACATCTTCCAATAATAGCTGACGATAATCCTCTTCTAAAGGATACTGGTGTTCTCTCTCTAATTGCTCGATATAGCTTGGTAAATCTTGATCTATATACTGATATAAATTTTGATGAACAGGTGATGGGTTAGCTTGTTTTATTGGCAATGACAGATCATCTGCTTGCTTTAGTTCTTCTGGGGTTACTCCAATATGCAAGGTACCGTCTAATCGTTCGATTTTCAGCTGATCAAAATGATATTCTAATTTCTCAATCGTTGTTTTTTGGTTTGTTTGGCCTTCTAATTGCTGGAGACGATTCGTTAAGGAGGTCACTTCATTTTGTAGATAATGGATCTGTTGCTCAAGCTGTTGAATGTAGAAATACATTTGCTGATACTCCATTTTCGATCACTCCTTAAGACTAGACTAGGTTTTTTTAAAGCTTAAGGTGGTGCTAATGGTACTAAAGGCGCGCTCAATCCTTGTGGTTCAGCAGGCTCCGCTTTTTCTTCATAACCACCTGTATTATATAGCTGAGATAGTGCTTGTATTTGACCAGTGCTTCCAATTTGTAATACTGATGAATTAGTTACACTGCCCACCTTTAGAAGATGTATATAAATGGATTGATGTACTGTTAACTGCATAGAATCACTCACTTATTACAAAGCATTTATATTTTGATCAAATTGATCCTCATCGACAAGACTTGTGTAGGCATTTTCAAGATGTACTTGGATGCCATCCCCCGTATTAAAGGATCCACCACCTGCAAAGGTTTTAACTTGGCTATATGGTTGGACTCGATAGACATCCCCAATATGAAAGATGCCCGATGAACCAATACTTACCACTTTTACAGCACCTACGATGGCTGGCATATACAATCTCCTAACATTTAAAGTTATCCATGATTAGTTTATGAAAAAGTAAAGAGTTTGTGAAAATGACATTAAAACTAGTCTCTGCAAAGGTTATAGGATAAAATAAACACAGTATGTTATTTTTTAGAGTATAAGAAAACTAACGCTTCCACTAAAGCACAAGCGAATGTGAGTTTTCTAAGGGGGATGTAATCATGAATCAATTAAAACCAGTTCAAGAAAAACTAAGATTACCTTGGATAGATGCAGCGAGAGGTTTTGCAATTTTTGGCATATTTATCGTCAATCTTCCATCGTTTCATGGTCCTTACTTTTTATATGGAAATGGTACGAATTACTGGGGAAATGAAGAATCTGGTATCCTTTCGATGATTATTGATATCTTTTTTCAAGCTAGCTTTTATTCTTTATTTTCCTTCCTATTTGGTTTTGGGATTCAAATGATGTTAGAAAATCTGCATTCTAAAGGAATTCAAGCTACCCATACGCTGTCACGTAGATTAACCATGTTATTAGTATTTGGAGTTATCCATGCTTTTCTTATATGGCACGGGGATATATTAATTAGCTATAGCATTATCGGTTTTCTTCTGCTTTTCTTTCTAAATAGAAAAAATACAACGTTAATCATCTGGAGTGTCTCCTTGTTACTTGCACCAGTAGTACTATTTACTGGATTATTATATTTAGCAAGTCAGTTTACTTTAGATATAACAAACCAGGCTGCAATTGAGGCATCCTACCAACATTACGGATCAGGCTCGATACTTGATATCCTCCAGCAAAACCTTGCAGATTGGCTTTTTGCCAATAATGTTTATTCATTTATTTTGATTGCATGTAATCTCTTACCGATATTCTTACTTGGTACACTGTTTGCACGTAAGAAGTGGTTACATCAAGTGGACGTCCATTTACCGATATTGAAGCGAATTTGGCTAATTTCGTTGTCGTTATTTTTTATTTTTAAAGCAGGGCCCCATTTTATAGGAAATCCTTTATGGCTTTCGATGCTACAGGATACTGTTGGTGGAGTGAGCTCGGCCATCTTTTATATCACCACGATCACCTTACTATATCGAATGATACCTTCATTGTTCAGAGGATTGGAATACGTGGGAAAAATGGCGTTATCCAATTATATTTTGCAATCACTTGTAGGGGTACTATTATTTTATTCGATCGGTTTTGGTTTGTACGGGGAATTGAGTCCACTACAAACAATACTAATAGCATTTTTTGTATTTCCTATTCAAATAATTCTCAGTTGGCTCTGGCTGAAACGTTATAAGAGAGGACCACTCGAGTGGGTATGGCGGAGCTGGACATATCGAAAAAAACTTACAAATAAAAGAAAGCAAGAGCTTGCTAGCTAAGGATTGTGTGACAATGTAGTGAAGTGTAGGCTCGGAAATGAAAAATTTAAGATTACATGGTATGATACTCTTATCTAGTGAGTTTATTAAAAACTTTGAAATGATTGGGGGAAGGAAGATTGACACATTTACATATCACAGCATGGGTGTTGGCACTAATTTTATTAGTGATTTCGTACTCCATGTATAAAAATGGGAATAACAAGGTAGGCAAAATAATACACATGATTGTTCGCTTGGATTACTTATTAATCTTATATTCAGGTGGATCATTGTTCGCGGATTATGCAACAGCAGGCTTGCCTGAATTTCCACTATTAGGCGAGCTAATTGTGAAGCTAATTGCAGGGTTATGGGTGATTTCTTCAATTGAGATGATTTTAGTCAAAGCCTCAAAGCAAAAGCCAGCGAAAAGCTTCTGGATACAATTCGTGATTGCGTTTATTATTGTTTTAGTATTAGGTTTTTTCCGCTTACCAAATGGTTTTTATTTTGGATAATAGAATGTAGCCCCTGCTTCTTGCTGAAGCAGGGTTTTTTCCTATCCTCGTTATTGTCCCACCTATTATTCTCCACACACCTTTCTATATAGAGAAATTTTTCAATCATTTTCCCTTTAAGTAAGCATAAATTAATAAAAGCGAGGCAGTGAAGAAAGGTGTGAGACGAAGTATGTGTGGCATTGTAGGGTGGATAGACTTTAGTCGTAACGTGCATAAGGAGCACCATAAGCTTGAAAAAATGGTTGAAGCAGTAGCACATAGAGGTCCCGATGAAACGGGTTATTGGTATGATACACATATAGGCTTTGGTCACCAACGGTTAATTGTCGTTGATCCAGAAGGCGGAAAACAGCCAATGAAAGAAATGGTGGATAAAAATCGATATGTGCTCATTTATAATGGCGAGCTTTATAATACAGAAGATTTAAGAAAGGAATTGTTAAAAGCTGGCTGGACCTTTCATTCTCATTCTGATACGGAAGTTTTGCTAAAGAGCTATATAGAATGGGGAGAATCTCATGTAGAGAAGCTAAATGGTATATTTGCTTTTGCAATATGGGATTCAGCAAAGGAACAATTATTTCTAGCAAGAGATAGAGTAGGCGTGAAACCATTATTCTTTAAAAAACACGAACATGGACTTTTATTCGGATCTGAGATAAAAGCTATTTTAGCAAATAATGAAGTCAAAGCGGTTATCGATCAACAAGGATTAGCAGAGTTATTTGCTGTAGGGCCCTCCAGAACTCCTGGGAATGGCGTGTTTCATCAAATTGAAGAATTGCGAGCAGGACATGTTGGAATATTTGATAAAAATGGCTGGAGAACAGCTAGATATTGGAATGTTGTTAGTGAGAAACATACAGAGTCAGTGGAGGAAACAGCACAAAGAGTGAAGGAATTACTAGAGGACGCAGTCGAAAGACAGCTTGTTTCCGATGTGCCGCTTGGAACATTTTTATCAGGAGGAGTTGACTCTAGTGCAATAAGTGCGATTGCAGCCAATTATTTAGCAAGTCAAAATCAAAGCCTGCGAACGTTTTCTATTGATTATATCGGTAATGATCACTATTTTCAGAGTAGTGATTTTCAGCCAAATCAAGATAAAACCTATATCGGGAAAATGGTTCATGCATTAAATACGAAGCATAGCAATTATGAAATGGATAATCAAACACTTGCTACACTGTTAAAAGATGCCGTGAAATATCGAGATCTGCCTGGAATGACAGATGTGGATTCTTCTTTATTATGGTTTTGTGAACAAACAAAAAAACAAGTGACGGTAGCATTATCCGGTGAATGTGCAGATGAAATCTTTGGAGGATATCCATGGTTTTATCGAAAAGAAGATTTAGAGCGAAAAGGCTTTCCATGGATTCGATCTTCAGAGGTAAGACAGCAGCTACTTAGAAACGAATTACAATCGAAGCTTTCTTTAGAAGAATATGCACTCAATAGATATAAAGAAACCATAGATGAAACCCCCTTACTAGATGGAGAGGATAAGGAAGAGACAGAACGTAGACAAATGTTTTACCTGAATATGCAATGGTTTATGCCGACATTATTAGACAGAAAAGATCGAATGAGTATGGGAGCGAGCTTTGAGGCAAGGGTTCCATTTAGTGATCATAGACTAATTGAATATGTTTGGAATATTCCCTGGGAAATAAAGACCATAGGTAATCGGGAAAAAGGAATTTTGAGAAAATCTTTAGAGGGAATTTTGCCTAAGGATATTCTCTACCGTAAGAAAAGTCCCTATCCTAAAACACATCATCCGGCATATACACAAGCTGTTGTCGAATGGATGCATACAATATTAGAGGATAAAGATGCGCGCTTGTTTGAAATATTAGATAAATCTGAGGTCAAACAATTAGTCGAGCAAAAAGCGACAAATATTCAAGTACCATGGTTTGGTCAATTAATGACAGGCCCACAGTTATTAGCCCATTTAGGTCAAATGGATTTTTGGTTAAGAGAATACAATATTGAATTAAGGCTATAAGATAGATTGGTAAAGGGAAGTAGTGACAAATATGCGAAAAAGCTGGATCATTATCTTTATTGTTTTTCTACTTCAACCATTCCTCCAAATAAAAGGAGTAAATCTCGATTATCCTTTTATTGTAATGGATGGAAGGATATATCGGGTGGTGGTTGAGGAAGAGGTAAGTACAGATTTAATTGGGAAATCAGTCGGTCGAGTGTCCGCTTTGATTGACGAATCGGATTCAATAAAGGGCAATGCCTCTAATTTTTATCCAGTTGGTACAAAATATCATATCATTTACGACACGGATCCGAGAAAGGTATTAGCAGTCGCAGATGATGGAAAATTTAAAAAGGCGATTTATCAAATGGATATCCCTTTTCACTGGAGTACACTAGTATATAATTTTATTCCATTTTTATTTTTAGGTTGTTTAATTGTATTACACGTTAGGAAAGAAAAATATCGAAAGCAAGTAAGAAGAGAGCGTTGATTAGCTTTCTTCTTTATTTTTAGACAGAACTAACCACCACTTTTTTTAGCTCGAGAAGAAGCATCATTTACTAATACCGATGCTAAACAGATGAAAAAACTTCTACTCTCTTTATTCTCTCTCTCATTTGACATTTCTCTGTTGTCTAGGATAATAGAAGACGAACTATGAAAAAGAGGGGACAATAGATGAAAAAAACAAAATATAGCATCATTTCACTAATCGGGCTTATGATCGTCACTTTGTTTCTCCCACTTCATGTTACAAAGGCTGAGGAAGTCAGGGATGAGACGATTTATTACATACTAGTAGATCGATTTGTCAATGGGGACAGTTCTAATGATGGAGAATTGAATATTGAAGATTCAAAAGCGTTTCATGGAGGAGATTTAGATGGGGTAATGGAAAAAATACCTGATCTAAAAAAGCTAGGCATTACCACGATTAATCTTAGTCCAATAATGAGTACTAATGCCTATCATGGTTTTAGCACACTAGACCACCAAACGATCCATAAGTCATTCGGAAGTATTGTCAGGTTGAAACAATTAGTCGAGCAAGCACATAAAGAAGAGATGAAGGTAATATTAGATTTTGTTGCAGATAATGTAGCTCCAAATCATCCTTTAGCTTCCGATCAAGACTCCACCTTATTCGGTGAGCAAGTAGCTACTATCGATACAAGAAATGAGCAAGTACAGCAGTATTTATTAGAAGCTGCAAGTTATTGGCTGAAAGAAGCGAATATAGATGGTTTTCACCTTTATCTAGATGGAGAGGCAGACGAAACCTTTATTCAAGCATTTGAACACCAAGTAAAAGAGGAGAAAGAAAATGCCATTGTTCTAGTAGATGGAGCAGAAGAAGGAAATTTAGTAGTAAATCATGAATTTCAAAACGAAGCTGTTGCTCTATTGAAACAGGCAGGAACTTCCTTGAAGCCTTTATTTGATGAGGAGGATTTTCTGCAATCTGACCAAATTCTATCGATGGAAACAGTCTTTTCCAATCGTTTCGCTTTCGAATCAATGCAAGAAGAATACCATCCTGTAACAAGGTGGAAGCTTGCCGCAACCCTTCTTTACGCATTACCAGGCTCTGCTTTCTTTTATCAGGGTCTCGAAGTGCCAATGGATAATGGTGTAGCTGAGCCTGATCACCGAATGGCAGAATTAAATAAAGAGGATGAAGAGATTACGCAACATTTGGAAAAGCTTGCAACTATTCATCGTGAATCAAAGGCATTATCAGAAGGAGATATGGAATTTGTTGAACAAGTCGGGGAGATGACAGTATTTAAAAGGACTTATCAAGATGAGACATTGTATGTTGCGATAAATAATGATACACAAACGCAAACGGCTACGATTGAGAATTTGGGATCAAATAAGCAGTTAAAAGGTTTACTAGAGGATAACTTGATAAGAGAACAAGAAGATGGAAGCTACAAAATCACCTTAAACCGGGAGACAAGCAATATTTTTGTCCTAGAGGAAAACACAGGATTAAACTGGTTCTTTATTGCAATGATGATCGTTATTTTCGGAGGATTTGTTGCTTTTGTGATCGCACTAAATAGAAGAGCAAAAAAAGTATCGAACAAATAATTGTTCGATACTTTTTTAGATAATTTGCCCACCATTAACATGAATCGTCTGTCCTGTTACATAGTTGGCATCATCACTAGCTAAATAGACATAGGCTGGGGCGACTTCACTTGGCTCACCAGGTCTCGCCATTTCAGAATCTGACCCAAAGGTAGAAACAGCATTTTCATCAAAGGTAGCAGGAATGAGTGGTGTCCAGATTGGACCTGGAGCAACACTGTTCACACGAATTCCTTTAGATACAAGTGACTTCGCTAGCGACTTGGTAAAAGTAGTAATCGCACCTTTTGTGCTCGAATAGTCAATTAAGTTTTCACTACCTTTGAATGCGGTAATAGAAGAGGTGTTAATAATAGAGCTCCCTTTTTGTAAATGAGGGAGAGCTGCTTGTGTCATATAGAAAAATGAAAAAATATTTACTCGAAAAGTCCGTTCTAATTGCTCCTCTGTAATCGCTAGAAAATTTTGCTGTGGAAATTGCATGGCAGCATTATTTACAAGGATATCCATTTTTCCAAATTGCTCGATGACTTGCTCCACTACCTGATAACAGAAATTACGATCTGCTATATCTCCTCTGAATAGTTGACATGTCACCTGTTCTTGCTCAACCAATTGCCTTGTATCGTTTGCATCCTTATCCTCGTCAAAATAAATAATGGCAATATTTGCTCCTTCTCTTGCATAATGCAGAGCAACTGCCTTGCCAATTCCACTATCTCCACCAGTAATGACCGCAACTTTACCCTTCAGTTTATTACTGCCTACATAATTTTTCGTTATGCTTATTGGAATAGGATTCATCTCATACTCAAAGCCTGGCTGGCGGTTTTGATGCTGCTTTGGGAGAATTGGTTTCTTTTGACTTTTAGTCATTTTACTCACCTCATACTATTGTTTTTCCTAGTATGAGCTATTTCGAACGAAAAATGCTAATTTTTTGGAGGTTGATTTAAGAAAAACAAGGCGAGTGTTCCTGGCCCTGAATGAGCACCAATAGACGAGCCAACCATATTCATTTTGATTTCCTTTACTTTCCATTTCTCTTGAATCAATTCAGCGAGCTGGTTAGCGACATCCTCTACATCTCCATGACTAATACCTATCGTTTGCTTTTCAAGATCAACACCACGCTCTTCCATGACTTCCACCATACGTTTCAATACCTTTTTGGAGCCACGGACCTTTTCTAGAGGGATTAGTTTGCCATCTTCCATATGTAATAATGGCTTGACCTTTAGTAGGGTGCCAACGAAAGCAGCTGTTTTACTAACACGTCCACCACGATATAAATATTCTAAATCATCGACAGTAAAAATATGTTCCATGTTTTCGTAATAATATTGACTTACTTCGAGCACTTCCTCTAGAGTTGCTCCATGCTTTACCATCTCAGCAGCCTTTATTACAACTAATCCATAACCAAGAGAAGCACACTTCGTATCTAAGATATGAAGATTAAAATCCGGATAGTTCTCCTTTACTTGCTGTTCCATTAATTTCGCAGATTGATAAGTTCCGGAAAGTTCTGAAGAAAAGGCTAAATAAATTACATCATCACCCGCCTTGGCGTGCTTCTCAAAAGTATCCTGAAATACCTGTGGACTCACTTGTGCTGTTTTGGGTGATTTTCCAGCTCTCATTTCCTCATAGATAGTCTTCGGTGAAATGGAAATCCCGTCCTCGTAGTTTTCTCCATCTAATTGAACCGTAAGTGGCACCATCTCAATGTCATACTGTTTATAATCTTCTACGGATAAATCTGATGCAGAGTCAGCAATAATTTTAATTGTCATTTTCCTTGCCCTCCTTTATGATAGATAGGTCATGTATGGATGTCCTATTTTTGCTTAATATAAGTTTAAGCGTAACAGGGTCATCCGTCAAAACAAATTATGTAATATTTTCATGTAAAGCATGATTTAAAAGTGTTAGGATAGGGTATGGGAAGGTAGCCATCCTTTGCTTACTAGGCAAGGGGTGATTAGCGTCTGTTGATCGAATTAGGTGAACAAATGCTAGGATAAATGGGAGGTGTACATATGTTTTTAATTCAATCTAAAAGAATTGCTATTGTTATTATAGGTGCTTTATTAAATGCGATTGCCCTGAACTTCTTCTTTATAGCTGCAAATGTTTATGCAAGTGGTTTTACTGGTATCTCTCAAATACTATCCACAATTTTTACAGACTATTTTGGCTTTGAAAATGTTAGTACTGGTATTATGCTCTTTATCTTAAATATTCCTGTTGCGATTTTAGGATGGTTAAAAGTTGGGAAAGGATTTACGATTTATAGTTTTCTTTCCGTCATTTTTACTTCATTATTTCTTGAAATTCTCCCGATTATCGAATTGTCGAATGATATTATCTTAAATGCGGTATTTGGTGGTGTGATTGCTGGTTTCGGTGTAGGGATTACTCTAAAATGGGGTGCTTCAACAGGTGGCTCCGACATTATAGCAATGGTCCTTTCTCGAATGAAGGATAAACCGATCGGTGGCTATTTGATGGCGATAAATGGGGCTGTTATTGTCATTGCAGGTTTATTAAATGAACCTGAAAATGCGCTCTATACATTAATTGGTTTATATGTCACTACAAGAGTGATTGATGGTATTCATACAAGACATGAAAAGGTTACAGCTATGATTGTGACAAAGAAAGCCGATGAGCTACAACGTGCCATTCATGACACTATGATACGTGGAATTACGATTTTGCCAGTAAAGGGAGCTTACACAAAGGAAGATAAAAATATGCTATATTTAGTAATAACGAGATATGAGCTCTATGATTTAGAAAGAATTATTCAAGAAGTGGATGAGAATGCATTTACGAATGTTATCCAAACCGCAGGGGTCTATGGCTTCTTTCGAAGAAATGATTGAAACTTTTATCAGAGAAAAACGACTATTCCATTAAGGAAGCCTTACGGGGTTGGCTAAATCTGTGGGATAGGAAGGAGTTTCCAATGAAGAGAATCGTTTTATTAATTTCTATGATTATCCTGCTTACCAGTTGTGGAACAAGTGATAAAGAGGAGACAGCAACGGGGGAAACACAAGAAGAAATGGCAAGCGAGGAGATAGTAATGGACGAGGAAACGAAACAATTAATTGAAAATTTCGAAATGACGGCTGGGGCAGAGCAAACTGAAGAAGGAATTATCTTTACGATGGAATTACAAAATAAAAATGAAGAAGATCTTAGCTTAACTTTCTCTTCGGGGCAACAGTTTGAAATATTATTAACAAAAGATGGCGAAAATATTTATCGATATTCTGAAGAAAAAATGTTTACACAAGCATTAATTGATAAAGAGATAAGAAGCGGGGAAAAGCTATTTTGGAAAGAGATATGGCAGCCTAAAAGGGAGTTAGAACCAGGTAAGTATCAAGTAGAAATAATGCTTTTACCTCAAGAAATAAACCGTCAAAAAATAAACCAATCTGCTTTTACAAAAAAGCTTACTCTTGAGCTTTCCGACATACAAGAAGAATTAGAGGAAGTACAAGAGCCTTTTCGGAATATAGAGGTCTCAGGTAAGCATGGAAATTATCAATTAAAAGGAGAAGTCCATGGTTCTATTGGAGAAGCCTACTATGAGGTTGAAGATGGTCATCAATATTTAGTTGAGCAAACTCCAATAGAGGTAGAAGGTGAGACATGGCAGGAATTTCAGTTAGATATTATCATTTCAGAGGATTTAATTCCACAAAACGGTACATTAATGCTTCTATTGTTTAACAAAGACCGTTCTATTCAATTACCTGTAGTTCTTGAACAGCAATAAAAAAAGGCGAGGATGAATGTCCTTGCCTTCAATCACTAATAACCATAGCTTGTAATGGTTTCTTCAATTTGTTTTGTTAATAGATCCCACTCAACATCTGGTTTTTTATTAACGGTAATAAAATGTTGAAATCCAAAAACATTATCAACACCATCAAGTTTCATTAGATCATTTAAAATATCATGTTCACTTGTTTGACCAGGCATAACCGAAATACTACTATTACCTTCAAAGATCATTCTATCACTTGTGAATTTCATTGCATTCGGGTTTGGAGTTGCTTCAATGTGAATACTCATAATCTTCCCTCCTATATGTATCCGTACTCGCCTCTATCATATCAGAAATCATGGAATTTAAAAAGAAAAAAAGATCTAAACTCCACCCCTTTACAAAAAAACATGAAAATCAACCAACTGAGCATGAGCTCAGCTGGTTGTGTAAGTCCTCTAGCCTTATATTTAACGATTGTTTTGCTTTAACTGTTGCTCTAATTGACGTAACTCCTGTTGCTCTTCTGCAGTAGCATTTGTATAAGCTGATTGAATAGCATCTTGAGCAGCTTGCTTATCCTGCTCACTCATGCTGTTACCACCCATAAGACGATTGACAGCATTTTTAGCTTGTTCAAACATTCTGTTTTGTTGTTGCATCATAAGGCCCTCCTTGTTGAAAGAAAAATAAGCACGAACACCTCAAGGGGATGTTCATACTTATTATGACTAATCATTCGTTTGTTATTCGATTTATTCTTTAACAATGACTGGGTTTTTCACTAAATTTAAATAATCCGCTAAAAATGTACCGATTCCATCCTCTTGATTTGTGGACGTTTCATGGTTCGCGATCTTTTTTAGTTCCACTATAGCATTCCCCATAGCGACTCCAATCCCAGCATATTCAATCATTTCTAGATCATTATCCTCATCTCCAAAGGCAATAATGTTCTCTTGTGGGATATGGAAATAATGGGCTATTTTCTTTAATCCGACAGCTTTATGGACGCCTTTCCGTACAACCTCAATAATTTCCCAAGGCACTCCCCATTTTCGGTGCTCAATGACAGAAGCATGTTCATCACTTAAATATTGCCTCAATTCGTCAATATGCTCCTCCTTCGGATGGATTAACAAAGAAGTAGGGTCTTCCGTTAATTGGTTTTTCAAACTTCCTACAGTAATCAGTTCTTTATCTCCTGGTTCCGTAAAGAAATCGATAATTTTATCACTATGTCTATCTAGGTACATATTATCTTGAATTTCGGCAAAAATATTCTCTACTTCAAAATCATAGCATGTTTGAATAATTCTTTTTGCTGAACGATTTGGTAATGGGGAATGTATCGCATCCCAATTGGAATCAAATGGATGGTGGATTAACGCACCATTAAAGTTAACCATAGGAGTCTGTAAACCGAGCTCCTTATAATACATAATACTGGATCGATGAGGTCTTCCTGTTGCAATTACGACAATATGTCCTTCGTTTATTGCTTCCTGAATTACTTTTTTGGTAAAAGGACTAATTTTTTTCTGTTCCGTTAATAAAGTACCGTCCAAATCCAGTGCAATAAGATGTCTTTTACTACTACTCATTTTTATCCCCCCACTCTGTAAGTATAGTCTAAATGGGAAACATATGGTTGTAAAGTTCTTGTATATTTTCGTTTCTATATTTTGCAAGTTTTTCTGGAAAAAGCTATCATGAAGATAGAATAGATATAGAAAGGACAAAATGTTATGATCATCGTAAATAGAGAATCCTGGAATGAGATCCCATTACTTCATGTAGTGGAAGCGGAAAAAAAAGAACAGCCTTTACCTACCTTAGTATATATACACGGTTATACGAGTGCAAAGGAGCATAATCTAGATATTGCTTATATAATAGCTGAAAAGGGCTACCGTGTACTCTTACCAGACTGCTTACTTCATGGGGAAAGAGAAGGAGATATAAAGTCAGAGGAACGAGAATTACGTTTTTTTGAGATTGTAAAACAAAATATAGATGATGTGGAAAGTATTTATGAGACGTTAGTTACAAAGCATTTATTGGAAAAAGATCGTTTTGGACTTGCAGGTACGAGCATGGGAGGGATCACAACAGCTGCAGCCCTTACCCAATTTTCTTGGGTGAAAGCAGCAGCGATCCTAATGGGTTCTCCTAAATTGACAGCCTATGCGGAATTACAAATCCAATTGATGGAAAAGAAAATGGGTGAGCTTCCTATTCCTGAGCAAGAAATCAACCTTCTATTATCAGAATTGAAGGAAATGGATCTATCCCTGCAAGTGGAGAAGCTTTTCGGACGTCCATTATTCTTTTGGCACGGGGAAGAGGATAACGTTGTTCCATTTGCCCATGCATATAATTTTTATGAGCAAGCTATCGATCATTACAAAAACCCGGAAAATATTCGATTTTTCCGAGAAATGGGACGTGGACACAAGGTTAGTCGATTTGCTATCGTGGAGTTTACTAATTGGTTAGAATACATGCTTTAGCATCAGAGCATTTATAACAGAGCAAGCCATTTTTACTTTATGGAGATATTGTTACAAAAGACGTAAATGATTTAAATTTTCTTTCATTTTGTTATAATGTTATTAAGTAATGCTTTACTTTTTTTAAGGAGGGGTTATAATGGATCAAGCACTTGAGGATAATCTAATGGGAGCTTTGGAAAATGTTATTGACCCAGAGCTTGGAATAGATATTGTTAATTTAGGATTAGTATATGGCGTTGATCTGAATGAAGAAGGAATTGCAACAGTAACGATGACACTGACAGCAATGGGCTGCCCGCTAGCAGGTCATATTGAGCAAGACGTCAAGCGTGTAATGGAAGATATTCCAGAGGTAAAGGATACAGAAGTAAATATTGTCTGGAGTCCACCTTGGTCCAAGGATCGTATGTCCCGTTATGCTAAAATCGCTCTAGGTATTCCAGATTAAACCATTACTTAAATAAAACCCTTGTCTTAATCGAAGACAAGGGTTTTATTATGGATCTGTTTGTTTAATTACTTTCTTTTAATACGCCATCACCGAGCAAGATAACAATAATACTAAAAATGGCAGCAAGTGATAATACAGAAGGTACATGTAAAGTCTCACCAGCCATGCTTGCAAGTACGTATCCTATCACGAAAGAAATGATAACCGCCCAAACAATTGTCATAATATATTTCATCTAACATTCACCCCACTTTTATAGGACCAATATGTATTTTGAATAATTTAATAATCTATTTTACACCAAATTAATTTTATCAAAACTTTGGAAGAAAATAAAGAGTAATCTTTGAACACTTCATTTCTGGACAATTTTGGTTTACCTTATCTGCTGAAAACGGTAAAATAATAGTTATATACCTATAAATTGAACATTTGTACGAATCATTATGCATTTCAAGGAGTGCGTATATTGAAAAAACGACTAGGAATTATATTATTCACATTATTAGCCATGTTAACCTTAACGGGATGTTTTCCATCAAATTCGTCCCAGAATATTGAGAAGGTGGGTATGCTCATTGAGCACTCGATAAATGATCAAACATGGGGAAGTAAAGGATATCATGGTTTACTCGATATAGAGAAAGAATTGGATATGGAAGTATACTTTAAAGAAGGTGTACAAACCCAACCACAGGTAAATCGTGCAATCGAAGAGTTTGCGAATCAAGGAGTCCAGTTAATAATTGGTCATAGCAGTACATATGGACAATTCTTTCATACGATTGCCTCTTCTTATCCTGATATTCAGTTTGTTTATGTCAATGGTGCTTATTCAGATGACAATCTTATTAGCTTAAATTTCAACTCTATGTCGATGGGATTCTTTGCTGGAATGGTAGCGGGTAGAATGACAGAATCTGATCATGTAGGCATTATTGCAGCATATGAATGGCAGCCAGAAGTAGAGGGTTTTTATGAGGGAGTAGCTTATCAGAACCCTGATGCAAACATAAATATTCAATATGTCTATAGTTGGGATGAGTCAGAAATTGCTATGGATCACTATCGCAATATGGTAGATAATGGGGTAGATGTGATTTATCCGACTGGGGATGCCTATAGTATGAAAGTAGTAGAGGAAGCTCAAAATGACCAGATTTATTCGATTGGCTATGTTAATGATCAGCAGTCGATAGGTGGACAATCTGTCTTAACAAGCACCATTCAGCATGTAGATAAATTATATCTTTATGCGGTAGAACAGATTGAAAAAGGCGAGCTAGAAGGTGGTATTTATAATTACGGCTTCACAGAAGAAGTAATTTCAATGGGACCTTACAGTGATGAAATACCAGAAGATTTTCAAGATCATTTAGATGAACAATTAAATGAATATATAGAGACAGGACTACTTCCAGATCACGAATAGGTGTGGTAACCTTTCTATTTACTTTTGTGTCCGAGCCTCATTGGAATGGATAGCCATAACAATTTGTAGGGAAGGATCAAACATTTTCGTTATGTATCATGAAAAATAGACCAGTTGTGAGAAGATTTGATACTTGAAAATTTACTTGTTTTCACTTAAAATTAGTACCAAGTCTTAATAATTGATATTAATTCCTTTGAGAGGAAGGATAATAATGAAAGCAGGAGTTTTAGGAACTGGTCATTATGCTCCAGAGAAAATTTTAACCAATAAAGATTTAGAGAAAATAGTAGATACTACGGATGAATGGATTCGTACTAGAACAGGAATAGAGGAGCGAAGAATTGCCTCAGATGATGAGAACACCTCTGATATGGCATTAAAAGCTGCAGAGGATGCCTTAAAAGAAGCAGATCTTACTGCTGAAGAACTAGACTTAATACTTGTGGCCACTGTTACACCAGATCAGCCATTTCCTACGGTCTCATGTATTTTGCAGGAGAAGCTTGGTGCAACAAAAGCAGCTGCAATGGATATAAGTGCAGCATGTGCTGGTTTTATGTATGGGATGATTACAGCCAAGCAATTTATCGAATCAGGTGATTATAAGCATATCTTAATCGTTGGTGCCGAAAAATTATCCAAAATTACCGATTGGGAAGATCGTAATACATGTGTCTTATTTGGAGATGGTGCTGGTGCTGCGGTTATGGGTCCAGTAAGTGATGGCAAAGGCGTTTTATCCTTTGAGTTAGGTGCAGATGGAAGTGGTGGAAAGCATCTAGCCCAACAGGATGAGCATATCATAATGAATGGAAGAGAAGTATTTAAATTTGCTGTACGTCAAATGCCAGAATCATCTGTTAAGGTGGTTGAAAAAGCCGGACTTGCTAAAGAGGATGTTGATTATTTAATACCTCATCAAGCAAATATTCGAATTATGGAAGCTGCAAGACAACGGTTAGGAATCGATGAAAGTAAAATGGCAGTCAATGTGAATCATTATGGAAATACATCAGCTGCTTCGATACCAATTGCTTTGTCTGAAGCTGTAAAAAAAGGTAAAATAAACGATAATGATTTAGTTGTCTTAGTAGGTTTTGGTGGTGGTCTTACATGGGGAGCCGTTGCTTTAAGATGGGGAAAATAACGTAAAATTAGATAAAAGGAGGAATATTCATGGGTAAAAATAGGGTTGTCGTGACCGGATTAGGAGCAATCACACCATTAGGAAATGAAGTAGATCAATTTTGGGATCATTTAAAAAATGGTGTATCCGGTATTGATATTGTTACTAAAGTAAATAAAGATGATTTTCCTGCAAAAGTAGCAGGCGAAGTGAAGGACTGGGATCCTACACAATATATGGACAAAAAAGAAACCAAAAGAATGGACTTGTTTACCCAATATGCAGTGGCTGCAGCGAAAAATGCGGTAGAGGATGCCAATCTTGAAATTACCGATGAAATTGCGCCAAGGGTAGGTGTTTGGATTGGTTCTGGTATTGGCGGAATGGCAACATATGATGAACAATTTAGAAGGTTTATGGACAAAGGCTATCGTCGTGTCAGTCCATTCTTCGTACCTATGCTTATTCCGGATATGGCCGCTGGTCAAGTCTCGATTCAGTTAGGTGCAAAAGGAATTAATAATTGTTCTGTTACTGCATGTGCATCTGGAGCTAACTCCATTGGAGATGCTTTTAAAGTCATTGAGCGTGGGGATGCAGATTACATGATCACTGGTGGTGCGGAGGCTCCACTAACACCAATGGCATATGCCGGATTCTCCACAGCAAAAGCATTATCTTTTAACGAAGACCCAAAAACGGCCAGTAGACCATTTGACAAAAATCGTGATGGATTCGTTATGGGAGAAGGTGCAGGAATTATTATTTTAGAATCATTAGAATCCGCCCAAAAACGTGGAGCAAAGATTTATGCGGAAATTGTTGGTTATGGTGCTTCAGGGGATGCTTATCATATTACTTCACCGGCTCCAGAGGGAGAAGGGGCCGCAAGAGCGATGCAACAAGCGATTGAAGATGCGGATATACAAGTAACGGATATAGATTATATTAATGCACATGGTACTAGTACAGAATATAATGATTCATTTGAAACTCAAGCCATTAAGACAGTTTTCGGAGATCATGCCTATCAATTAGATGTTTCTTCGACGAAATCAATGACTGGACATCTATTAGGAGCAGCAGGTGCAGTGGAAGCCATTGCATGTGTGAAAGCTATTCAAGATGGGATCTTACCTCCGACCATTAATTATGAAACACCTGATCCAGATTGTGATCTTCATTATGTTCCGAATAAAGCAAAACAAAAAGAAGTGAATATTACTTTGAGTAATTCATTAGGTTTCGGTGGGCATAATGTTTCTCTAATTTTTAAAAAATATCAGTAATACAAGTACAATAAATCCTGTTTCCATATTGGGGAACAGGATTTATTATGTTTATAGCCTTCCAATTGCAGAAATGATGGGTGGGAATTTACACTCTATATTGATCACTCATATGTGAGAATACTTGTACATATAATGAAATAAATTAGGTGGACAAGCGGGTGAGTAGTTTTGATCTATGCATTAATATTTCTAATAGGATTCGGTTTTTCAGTCTCTGGAGGCATGTCACTTATATTGTACTTGAATTTTATACCGGCTGGGCTCACTTTATATGACTATATCGCACTTATTCAAACAAAAGTAGAATGTTATTTTTTTATCATAGGTCTGATTCTCATGGGTTTATCGATCCAGAAGCTGACCATTTTATCTGTTAAATAATAGAAGAAAAGAATAATTCATTCCATTTTGGTCATACTGTTTGATAAGAAAAAGCATAAAGTGAGGTTTGGTCATATGTTATATTTGCATGATGTATGGGTAAATTGGTTTGAGGGTGAAGAAAATGGTTATAATGTATGTCCATTTCATGAATGGAGAACCTCTGATGGTATTGAGATACTAGATCAAGTTCCTGTTCTACTTATTGATCCCAAGACTTATCAATACATTGAAAACGACTTACAGGACTTACCTAAAAAGATGCTTGACACCATTTATAAAAGAGCTTACATAAGAAAAAATCAAGAACGAAAAGTATTGGAATATGCAGCCATCATATCTGACGGCAGATCAATAATGGCATTTGATACTATGGGTTTTCAAATTCCTGTCCGAAAGAGCAGGTTAATTCCAAGGCAAGAGAGATTGGTTCTTGAATTAATTGAGAGTCGAGAACCCACGGTATATCAAGTACCCTATCAAGAAGAAAAGGAATATCATATTCTTTCACTTCCACCTGAAAGAATGAAGGGATTGACTAGAAAAGAAAGACAGCTCAAGCAATTGCTAATGGTTGCATTGGACCAGTTAGAGGTTTCAAAATGTCTCGAGGAAATAAGGTACTGGCTAACGGAATGGAAGCCAGATCAATATCATGCTATTAAACGGATGAGTTTTCAAGAGGCATGGAATACACTATATAAAGAATTAATCGAAGGATGGTCGGAAAAACACGAATATTTCTGCAAGCAAATCATTAAAGGTCAAACCTATTATGAAACGATTTGGGATCAAGAACATGATAATTCAACTACAAAATCTGTGCGATAAGGGGTTGAAAACCGGACTTTATTTTTTAGCAAAGTCCGGTTTTTCTTGTAGAGATAATTTGGAACAACAGAGAGGAAGAAATCCTTTACGTTTACCTTTTTTTCTTCACTCGTCCGAGACCTATGGCTTTCTTCGCTTTTGCTAGCATTTTGTTAGCAACAAAATTCGCTTTTTCCGCACCTTCATCTAGAAGTCTATCTAGCTCATCGGAAGCCATTAATTTCTCATATTTTTCTCTAATAGGGCGTAATGTTGCCATCACCGCATTTGCTGTTTCCTGTTTAAATTCTCCATAACCTTTTCCGTCATACTTTCTCTCAAGATCTTCTACACTCTCACCAGTGCAGCTAGCATGAATGGTAAGTAAATTACTAATTCCAGGCTTATTTGTTTTATCAAATTTTACGATCCCATCCGAATCAGTAACCGCACTTTTAATTTTTTTCTCGATTTGCTTATCTGTGTCTAACATAAGAATCGATGCTTTTAAGTTCTCATCAGATTTACTCATTTTTTTTGTTGGTTCCTGTAAGGACATTATTCGTGCACCTACCTTAGGGACACGAATTTCAGGAATCGTGAAAATATCGTTATATCTATTATTGAATCGTTGAGCAAGATCCCGGGTTAGCTCTAAATGCTGCTTTTGATCATCACCTACTGGTACGATATCTGTTTTGTAAAGTAATATATCTGCCGCCATCAATGGGGGATAGGTAAGAAGTGCGGAAGAAACTGCTTCTTTTCCATTCGATTTATCTTTAAACTGTGTCATTCGTTCTAACTCACCGATATAGCTTATTGATTGTAAAATCCAGCCGAGCTGTGTATGTGCTGGTACCTCTGATTGAATAAACAAAATAGACTTTTTCGGATCAATACCTGAAGCTATGTATAATGCAGCAAGAGATTTTATATTTTCTCTTAATTTTAGTCTTTCTTGTGGAACAGTAATGGCGTGTTCATCAACAATACAAAAATAGCAATTGTTTTCTTCCTGTAGATCGACAAAATGTTTCATTGCGCCTAGATAGTTTCCAAGTGTTAAAGTACCACTTGGTTGAATTCCTGAAAAAATTGTTTTCATTATCGTCACCTCTTGATATATAGTTAAGATCACTTTTTGGTATAAAACGGGCTAAATAGAGTTTATCATATGTTTTAAATAATTTCTTATTTGTTGGATTTTGTTACTGAACTGAGGCATTGATTACGTATTTTGTTCCTACCCTCCCCAGCATTATAGCATAGACACAAAAAGTACTAAATTCTTTCGAAAATAGAATGGATTGAAACTCATTTTTAAGCACAGATTCCCCGAAAATGAAGTTTACAGGTCTTATAAAACGCATATCAAACCTACTTTCCTCACCAAATGAAGTTTATAGATATAATAAAACGTATTCCAAACCCAAGATCTGGCTAAAATAAAGTTCACTACCTCTGTAGGATTTTACGAAACCACTCTCCCAATTTCAAATTATAGTGTGAATTAGATATTTAGTGGAAGAGCATACTATAAAAAATTTTAACGAAAGGAAGGAATCATATGTCTAAAAATCCGATTGTAATTGATGCTATTATCAATGGGGAAAAGTATAAAACGGAAAAACAAGCCCCACGTGAAAACCCAACAAATCCAGAGGAAATAGTTGGGTTTTCACCAGTAAATACACAAGAAGATACAAGAAAGGCAATTGATGTGGCATATGAAACGTTTACTACTTGGAGAAGATCGTCTATGGATGAAAGAATAGAACGGATGAGTAGGGCGATCCAAAAAATAAAAGATGCTACCCCAGAAATTGCACAACTATTATCACGGGAACATGGCAAAGCACTTTATGATTCGAAAGGAGAAATAGCTGTCTCTTTAATGTGGATGGAATTTGCGTGTGATAATGTAAAAGAAGTTTTGAAAAATGAAGTGCAAAGACATGATAATGGTAAAACTATTATAGCCAAAGATGCTATTGGCGTCGTATCTGCTATCACACCATGGAATTATCCGATTTCCCTTTCGACAATTAAGGTTGCACCAGCATTATTAGCAGGTAACACGATGGTCTTAAAACCGAGTCCGTTAGCCCCGTTAGCTGTAAGTAAAGTAATTGAATTAATTGCAAACGAATTTCCACCAGGAGTGTTAAATCTTGTTCACGGGGAAGCGGACGTTGGTGTAGAGTTAACATCCAATCCAAAGGTTGCCAAAATTGCCTTTACAGGTGGGACAGAAACAGCTAAACATATTATGAAAGCAGCGGCAGATACAATCAAACATATGACACTTGAATTAGGTGGTAATGATGCAGCAATTGTTTTAAATGATTTTGATGTAAATGATGAGAAAGCAATGAGGCGGATTGTCATATCTAATTTTCTTACTGCTGGACAAATATGTATGATTGCTAAAAGAATTTATGTTGATAAATCAATCTATGATTCATTTGTTGAAAGGTATATTGAGGCAGCTAATAAATGGATTCGAGTAGGAGACCCATTTGATAAAAATGTGACGATTGGTCCTGTTAATAATGAAAAGCAAGCAAAGTATGTCCAAAGTCTAATTGATGATGCTAAAAGTAAAGGGGCTCAAGTTGTGAAACTTGGTGAAATACTTGATCAAGCTCTTTATGAGAAAGGTTACTTTATGCAGCCTACCGTCGTTTTAGGAGCAAGTCAGGATGATCCAATCGTTGTTGAAGAACAGTTTGGTCCGACGGTTCCTATTTTACCTTTTGAGGATGAGGAACATGCAATCCATCTTGCTAATGACAGTATATTTGGATTGACTAGTTCTGTATGGGGAGAAGAAGAACATGCCATTGAGGTTGCCAAACGTATACAGGCAGGTACGACGATGATTAATACAGCCGCCGTTCAAGGACTTGATGTACGTTTTCCATTCGGTGGTGTAAAGCAGTCTGGAATAGGACGTGAATATGGAAAAGAAGGGCTTCTAGCTTATACAGATACACATGTCATAAATGTTCCTGATCAGTTAGATTTGCCGTATATCCCTGAGTAAAGAGTGTGAATGAGAAAAGCAGTGAATACAACAAAAAGTAATAGGGACTGTATAATTCTATAATGGCATAAAAGTTTGAATATAAAACAATCAAGCTAAGAACGTCTCTTACATTCTTAGCTTGATCTTATGTTTACTGAAAGAATTTCTATCCTTATTGATTAAAATCTTTTCTTTGTCCCCATCTACCACCTTTAGGATTGGTTTGTTGTTCAGTGACACCCTCCTCGTTTAAATAGGTCATAGCAGTGTTTAAAGTGAATTCAATTGCTTGAGTTCCCTCTTATGGTTATCGAAGTATTTGAATCTAGACCATCACCATTTGCCTCAACATAAAATAACCATCTTCAATCAGAAGTTCACCAGTTTCTGTAGTCACTTCGTTTGATTCACTTGTTGTCTCAGTATCTGTGTTACTCTTTCCCGGCATGTCAGCATAATTACTACCACTATTCACATTAGCCCCATCATCCTCTCACTTGCTTTTTCCATATCTA
>JACYYJ010125421.1_pt1 | contig 43121 bp, 72 predicted proteins | sample 8236861 | NCBI WGS metagenome assembly JACYYJ01 (sample SAMN14103086, study PRJNA606662) | landfill metagenome | isolation source: landfill solid waste | place: India:New Delhi, Okhla landfill site | collected 2017-11-05
CGATACAACAACCTGGTGGGTGCCGGCGTGGCTGGCGTCACCTTCTCCGAATGGGCTTTGGCGAACCCGTCGAGCTGGGGCTACATCCGCCCGATGATCGAAGAGAACGATGGCTGGGCCACGTTCATCACCACGCCCCGCGGTCGCAACCATGCACTGGCCATGTACGAGATGGCTAAGAGCAACCCCCGCTGGTTCGCCGAGGTGTCGAGCATCCACAGCACCGGGGCGCTGACCCCGGAGCAACTAGACGAAAGCCTGTCGGAATACATCGCGCTCTATGGCGAGGATGTAGGACGCGCGCAATTCGAGCAGGAATACGAGTGCTCGTTCAACGCTGCGATCCTGGGCGCCTTCTATGCCCGCGAGATGCTCTCGGTTCGCAGGGAAGGGCGGATAACTCCGGTCGAGCCGCTGCCTGACAGGCCAGTGCATCGGGCTTGGGACATAGGACGGCGAGACGACACGTCGATTTGGTGGTTTCAGGTTGTCGGCACTCAGGTGTTCATCCTCGACTGCTACTCGCAGCCTTTTGGCTCACTAGAGCCGCACGCAGAGGCCATCAAAGAGAGGCGCGAAACCTACGGCTGGAAGGACGGCATTGACTGGGTGCCGCACGACGCCCGCGTGGTGGAATGGGGCAGTGGCCGCACCCGCGTGGAGTCCATGCAGGCTCTCGGCCTTCAGCCCCGAGTAGTGACGGACGCGTCCAAGATGGACGGCATCAACGCTGTTCGGAAAACACTGGCAAAGGCTGTCTTTCACCCGCGCTGCGAAGAGATAGGCATCCCCGCTCTCGAGCAGTACCGGCGTGAGTGGGACGATGAGCGCAAGACCTTCAAGGCCGACGCTCTGCACGACTGGACCAGCCACCTTGCGGACGCCTTTCGCTACCTGTCGCTGGCTTGGCGCGAAGCCCAGCCCGAAATCATCATTCCACCGCCGCCCCCTGTTGTGGGGCAGACGCTGGACGACATGCACGCCCCTCCGCTGCCGACAGTACGCCGTCGCTAGTTCAACCGAAGGAGGCCATCATGGCTGACAAGACGAAGACACTGCCCGACGACAACGAGCCGGAGATCCCGGTGGGCTTCCCCGACAACGTGAGCCCGTCCAAGGAGAACGTGAAGGCGTTCAAGGACCAGCAGGAAGCCGACCGCAAGGCCATCGAGGATGGCAAGGCGCCGGACTACACCGAAGCTCGCATTGGCGAAGCCATCCGCGAAATCCCGGTGGATGAACGCGAACCCGAAGCCTCGCCTCCGGGCAAGTCTCAGGTTCGCCAGACCAAGACTGTGAGCAAGTAAGCTCATGGTGCGCGAGAACGAGCTGGCCGACAGCCTGGTCGATGACCGGGAGCCTGAAAGCTCGGCCTCCGTTCTAGAGGCCATTGCCGACGCCGAGAAGGCGTTCGACCAGTACATGGCCTACTGCCGGACAGTGGACAAGCGCTATAGCCTGTCCCTGTCCGCGTCAGATCAGGGCGAGGACCACTTTGCCCTGTTCTGGGCGTCGATGGAAATCCTCAAGCCGGCCATCTATGCCAAGCCGCCAAAGCCGATTGCTGGCCCGCGCTTCAAGGATGGCGGCAAGGTTGCCAAGGTCACGGCGGAGCTGATCGAACGCAGCCTCGAAAGCACGTTCGACCGCTGCGGCATTGACGAGGTTATGCTCGACTGCCGCGACGACCTGGCACTGACCAACCGCGCCGTGCCGTGGGTCGTGTACGAGACGGACGAAAAGGGTGGCGGGCAGCGCGTCTGCATCGAGCATCTGGACCGGACGGACTTTCTGCATGAGCCGGCCCGCAAGTGGTCAGAAGTTGGCTGGGTGGCCCGCCGCGCGTGGCTGACCAAGACGCAGATGCGCAAGCGGTTCAAGAAGCTCAGCGAGGACGAGCTTGACCGCGCGCAGTATGAGGCCCGCCGCGACAAGGACGAACACGGCTTCACCGACAACAGCGCCAAGGCTGGCGTGTGGGAAGTCTGGCACCGCAACGACAACCGCGTGTATTGGGTCACGCCGGGCGTTCCAGTCATGCTGGACGAGGACGAGCCCCACCTGAACCTGTCGGGCTTCTTCCCCTGCCCACGGCCCGCCTATGGCACCTTGCAGCGCCGTTCTCTGGTGCCGGTGCCCGACTTCAAGCGGTACGCCTACCACCTCGACAAGATCAACGAACTCACCGGCCGCATTCACACGCTGCTGGATCAGGTCAGGCTCAAGGTCTTCATTCCGGCCGGCGGCGATGTTGGCAATGCGATCGAGACGGCGCTGAACTCGACCGACGACAGCATTGTCATTCCGGTGCCAGCTGCGGCTCTGGGGCAATCCGGCGGGCAGAACCTGTTCCTGATGCTGCCACTGCGCGAGATCGCAGAGGCCATCCAGGGACTCATCCAAGCCCGCACGCAGCTTATCGAAGACTTCTACCAGCTTTCCGGCATCAGCGACATCATGCGCGGTGCCACGGAAGCGCAGGAAACCCTCGGCGCACAGCAGCTCAAGAGCCAGTACGGCTCGGTGCGGGTGCGGGACAAGATTGACGAGCTTCAGCGCCTGGCGCGTGACGTGGCGATCATCGCTGCCGAGATCATGGCGGACAACTTCAGCAAGGACACGCTGCTTGAGCTGTCCCAGATGGAGATCCCGACGCGCGCCGAACTGGACCGCAAGATCAAGGAAGTGGAAGACGCTGCCAAGGATGAGATGAAGGCCCTTGAGGAAAGCATCAAGGACGCTGCCGAGGGGCAGCAGCAGCCCGTTGACCCGGCCCAAGTGCAGCAGCAGTTCCAGCAGCAGCAACAGGCCATTCTCGCCAAGTATGAGCCCATGCTTCAGGAGCTTGGCGGCACGGTGGTGCTTGAGGACGTGATGGACGCGCTGCGGGACAACCACGGGCGCAACCTCTCCATCGACATCGAGACGGACAGCACGATCCTGACTGACGAGATGGCGGAGAAGGCGAGCCGCGCCGAGTTCCTGAATGCGTTTACTTCCGCCGCTGCCGGTGTGCAGATGCTGCTTGCGGCTGGTGAGAAGGGCGCAAAGCTGGCTGGCGGCATTCTCAAGTTCTCGCTCCAGCCGTACCGCGCCAATCGCGAGCTTGATGCGCTGATTGACGAGTTCGTGGACAGCCCGATGCCGGCACAGAGCGACGGCGGCGAGGCTGAGAAAGCGCTTGCCGAGGCCAATGCGAAGATTGCCGAGGCGGAGCTTGGCAAGGCTCAGGCCGCCATTCAGAAGGTCCAGATTGACGCCCAGACCAAGGCATTCGAGCTTCAGCAGAAGCAGGCCGAGGCCGCGACCAAGACCGAGCAGGATCAGCAGCGCTTCATGCTTGAGGTGGAAGACACCAAGGGCAAGCTGGCTGAGACGGACGCCCGCATTCGCAAGATCGGCGCCGACATTGAACTTGCCTTCGCCAAGCTCGGCATCGAACAACACCGCGAGCAGCGGGAAGACGTGAAGACCGCCGCGGACATCAGGATGCGCGCCACGGATCAGGCCATGTCTGCCGAGGATCGCGCCCGCTCTGGTCAGATGAGCGAGCGTCAGCTAGCTCTGGCTGAGCGTCAGGCCGAAAGGGAGGGAGCCGAACAATGACCGTTGCCGAGAACCAGCTACGCCAAGCTCTTGAGGATATCGCCGCCGAGCGAGGGAAATGCGGTGTTTGCGGAAGGCTGGCGGTAATGCCGTCCAACATCGTTATCTGCGACGATGACAGACGATGCGCGTGGGTGCCGCGGGACCCGGTCGAAGTTGCAAGGGCAGCACTCGGCAGGTCGGAGGCGGAATAAATGGCTTCTAGCGGCTTCCCTGTCGTGATCGTGGAAGAGGGCGGCATTCCAGTCGTGCCCGTCGAAAGCCGCGCTCCGGTAATGACGGTGGCAGAGAACGGCCTTGGCATCCCTGTGACCCTCACCGACGCCAAGAAGGGCGCTCCCTTCATCATCGAAGGGCTTCCCGAGCCCGAAGAACCCGTAGAGCCATAGGAGAACCACGATGGCAGACGTTCGCCGCCTCACCGCTCTGGGCGTGGTCCCGGCACTGGCGGAAGAGATTGACGCGCAGATCACCGCAGGCACCGGCAACCGCCGCCGGCTGGAAGAGCTTGGCATGGTCCCTGTGCTGGCAAAGGAGCTGGTGGCAAACATCGGCGCCGGCGCTGCCAACATTCGTCGTCTGGTGGCTCTGGGCATGATCCCCGAGGTGGTGAAGGAAGTCGCCGCCTTGATCGAGGAAGCGCAGGACGAGGGCGACTGATGCGCGGCACGTTTGTTCTGCGGGACGGCAAGCTGGTGCCCAAGCATCAGGCCGCCCCGCTGCACCGGCCACAGCGCTCGGCATTCCCGACCCCCATGCTGCGCCGGGACAGCATCGAGCCCGTACAGTCGATGGCTGACGGCAAGACCTACGACAGTCTCTCCGCACTGCGCCGGACCTATCGCGCAGACGGCAACCCGCAGGGCATCGAATACCAGGAGATCGGTAACGAGAAGCGGTCCGATCCGGTGATGCCCCGCGTGACCAAGGAAGAATGCGCCGTGCTGCTGGACAAGGCAGAGGCGGCCATAGCTCGGGGCGAAGTGCCGGACGTGCGCTCTATTCACGATCCATTGTGAAGCAGGGTCTCGAACCTCGCGATTCTTGGCTTGCGCCGCACGCCCACCGCACTGCTTCACCCTAATTCTACCCTCCATCCTCAGACAATGGAATCACCAAATGACCGACACCCGCGAAGCCGCAGAGGCTGCGCTGGCGGCTAGCACTGTGCTGGACGCTGGCACCCCCAACGAAAAGCCGCTTTCCGACGCTGCGTTTGAAGCCCCTCCGGCAGAACCCGCAAAGCCGGAAGAGCCGAAGCAGCCCAGCAGCCGCGAGGTCATCGCCAAGACGCTGGACGACCTGGAGGCCAAGGACAAGGCAACCACGGAAAAGGCTGAAAAGGCGGCAAACGACGCCAAGGCGGCCGCGGAAAACGCCAAGGACGACGACAAGGCGAAGGCTGAGAAGCCCCGCAGCGAAGACGGCAAGTTTGCCAAGGCGGAGGAGCCCAAGGGCGAGCCCGAGAAGGCAGAACAGGGCGCGGCCGAAAAGCCCGCAGCCGGGCAGGAGGGCGACGGCAATCGCCAGTCTGAGGGGCGCAAGCATGTAGAGCCGCCTGCCCGGTTTCTCCCTGAAGCTCGGACCAAATGGCCCAACGTTCCCAACGAAGTGAAGGCGGAAGTTCACCGCGTTGCGCAGGAATATGAGGCGGAGATCGAGAAAGCGAAAGTCGCCACGGAAAGGTACGAGGCGATCCGCGAGTTTGACGAAGGACTGCGCAATAGCGGCGTGGAGCTTCGCGACCGGCTCGTGCAACTTAACCAACTCGGGCTGGCCCTCCAGAAGAACCCTGTTCTGGGTCTTGAGATGGCATTGCGGCAGGTTGGCGTAACCAAGCCGGACGGCTCTCCGCTGTCGCTCTACGAGGTGGCCCAGCACGTCGCGAAGCTGTCGCCCGAGCAGTATCAGCAGAACATGCGCGGATTGGGCCAGCAGGCCCCACAGCAGCCCCAGCAGCGCCAGCCGGCCCCCGAGGTCGCGGCGATTGCACAGGAACTCAAGGCGCTCCGCACGGAGCTTGCCCAGACCAAACTCAGCCCGGTGCTTGAGCGGTTCGCAGCCGAACGCCCGGACTATCACCAGCTTCAGCCCCAGATCGCAGCAGTGCTGAAATCCGGGGTTGTTGACCAGCTTTACGGCACCGGCTTGTCACCGGAGCAAAAGCTCGAACAGGCGTATCGGATGGCTGGCGGGCAAGGCCCGTCTTCACGGTCCCCCGCGCCAGAGCCCGCTCCCGCACACTCCCCTGCCGCTGAACCCGACCGTCCTGTTGATCCTGCCGGTCAGAAATCCGTCCGAGGTGCCCCGTCTTCCGGTTTCGACCCGCAGACCCGGCGCCCGAAATCCAATCGTGAAGCCGCAGCCGCAGCCCTCTCCGAGGTGGCTGGCTTCTAGCCCAAAGGACAACCGCAGTGGCACCTGTCGTCACAGACCGCAATCTGCGCCAGGCCCTCACGACCTCGATGTTCTCGCGTTCCGAGGCCGTCCAGGATCTGGTGTATAACTCCCTCCCCATCACGGCAGCGCTTCGTGAGCGCGGCGCCGTTCGCGCCTATGATGGGGGACCGGAAATCCGCGTTCCCCTTCTGATCGACAAGCTCGGAGCACAGTGGTTTAGCTAGTGGACCACGTTAAACTGGGTGAATTGCTGGAACCCCCTAACGTAGAGCCGAGGGAAATCAGCAGCGAAGCCGCATATGTAAGGCGCAAGCCCCAGGGATGCGGAACGTTCAACGACTAGGCGGTGACGAAAGAATAACCCGCCCACGAGCGCCCAGCCCCTCTGAAACAGAGGGTGATGATATAGTCTGACCTCACGCGAAATCGTGAGAAGCATCGGATAAAGAGCCGATGCGGTAACAAGCCTGTACTGGCTACGACAAGCTGAACATCGTTCCCAAGGAACTGGTGAACAGCGCCGTCTTCACCCCGAAGCGCGTCACCTCCATGTTCTCGCTGACCGGCACCGAACTCCTGTACAATCAGGGTCGCGCCCAGATCATCGACATCATGGACCTCTACCTCAACGCCTCCCAGGAAGGCATCCGCGAAGCCATGGAAACGGCTATTGTGGCTGACGGTACTGGCGCAGGCGGTCGGCAGATGGTCGGCCTCGGTGGCGCTCTGCCCATCGTTGCCAACGCTGGCACCTATGGCGGTATCGACCGTTCGCAGCACGCCATCTGGCGCACCACCACCTACAGCGTGCCGGGCGGGGACTTCTCCGACATTGGCACCACCTGGGACACGACCACGGCTCGCGCCATCCTGTCCCGCATCGCGCTCAACCGCTCCAAGGGCGGGCGCTATGCCAAGCTGGCGATTGCTTCGCCGGATGCCTACGAGGCTATCGAGAACTCGATGGTTGCCCATCAGCGGATCGTCAACTCCACTGGCGCCATGGGCCGTCTCGGCTTCCGCGCCCTTGAAGTGATGACCGGCGTCGGCCCCATCGAAGTGGTGGCGGCTGGCGGCGTCGGCTCGGTGATGCCGGCGAAGACCATCTACCTGCTCGACCTCGAAGGGCTGGAGCTGGTGTACCACCCCAACAACAACATGGTCCCGATGCACGATGGTGACGGCGCCAAGCCGGTCAACCAGGATGCCATCGCCCAGGGCTATGTGTGGACTGGCGAACTGATCATGCGGAACCCCCGCTATCAGGTCCGCCTGATCACTGCCTCGTAAAGGAGAAGCACAAATGGTTTTCCGTAGCACTCCGCAGCTTGGCCCCGAACTGGAAGCCAAGGCCCAGAAGTTCCACTGGGATGGCGAGAACGTCGATGTCAGCTACCGCCTCGGCAACACCGAGAAGGGTACTGACGGACACGACTATACCCTCGTGCAGGCCGCCGGCACTCTCGCCGCTGGTGCCGACTTCGGCATCAACGAAACCACCTGGCAGACCACTACCGGCACCACCCATGAGGTGCCTCCGGGGCTGACTGGTGGCGTCGTCGCTGGCGACTACTTCCACGCCCGCAAGATCGCTCTCTAGGGCTTTCTCACCCCGACGAACTGAAGCCCGGCTTACGAGCCGGGTTTTTCTTTGCACCCTCAGACAAGGAAACCCCAATGGCCGAGATCGTCCCTATCCCGGAAGCCGAGATGGAGCATCTGGTGACGCCGTTTTTCCGGCACCAGACCATCGAGAACGTCCCGCAGTCCGAACTTCAGCGCCGCCCTGTGATGGAAACGCTGGAAGTCGTGGAGCTGCGCTTTGCCGGCGACAAGAACTATGCCCCCGTGTTCCCGGTTGATGCCATGTACCGGCGCAACGGGCACAACATCATCACCTTTGCCGAGCGCTTTGCGGACCAGTACCGCGCGTTCGTGTCCGGCGATGCTCAGCAGGCCGAAGGCACCCCGCTGGAGATGCTGAAGCCCTACGGCATTTCCGAGAACCAGATTTCCCTGTGCCGCGTGCTGAAGATCTACAGCATCGAGGCGCTGTATCATCTTGAAGGCGCGAACCTCCGCAACCTGGGAATGAACGCCAATGCGCTGAAGGACATGGCGACGGCGTATATGGCCGACCGGTCCAAGGGCCTCGACACGGCCAACCGCATGGCGGAACTGGAAGCCGAGATTGCTCGCCTCAAGGCCGGCGCTCCTATCCCCGAGGTGCAGGCCACGCCGGAACAGGTGGAGCAGGCTGTTGCTGCTGCGGATGACGAGTTCACCGCAATGGACGACGCCCAGCTCAAGGCGTTCATCAAGGACAAGACCGGGCAGGCTCCGCGTGGCACTCCCAGCCGTGAGTTCCTGCTGAACGCGGCCCGCGAACTGTCGGCGGCCTAAGATGACGGTCGCGTCCGCCTGCCAGAGCGCTCTGGTCCGCCTTATCGGTCGTCGCCCTTCCACGATCTTCTCCTCCGCGGAGCAGACGGTGGTGGAGATTGCCGAGCTGGCGACCGAAGTGGCGACCGACATTGCCAAGTCGCACGACTGGCAGGCGCTGACGAAGTTCCACACCATCACGGGTGACGGCACCACCGTCGCCTTTGACAAGCCCTCCGACTATGACCGCATGGCTATGGCGCAGGGCATCGTGGACAACCAGAGCTGGTTCTGGGGCTATGCCGAAGCCCCGGACCTCAACACCTGGACCCAGATGCAGAACGGCTACTATCTGGGCGTTGCCCATCCCGGCTGGTGGATGTTGCTGGGTGATCAATTCCAGTTCCAGCCGGCGCCTGCCGCGGATGCTACGGCCACCTTCCCCTACATCAGCCGCAACTTCGCCCGCAGCGGCACGGGAGAAGGCAAGGCGGTCTTCACCAACGACGAGGACACGTTCGTTCTTGAGGATCGGCTGCTGACCCTTGGGCTAATCTGGCGCTGGCGGGCACAGAAGCGGCTTGAGTACGCCGAAGACCTCCAGACCTATGAGATTGCTCTTTCGCAGGCTCAGGCTCGTGACAAGGGCTCGCGCGTGATCCGGCACAACGCCTCGCGCCTTCCTGCCAATGCCGTCAACGCCTGGCCGTGGGAATTGGGGGCTGAAACCCCATGAGAGTGCCGGCCCAGCGACCAAAGCCGCGCACCAGCGAGTTGGCGAGCTTCCCGGCCCCGCGTGACGGCTGGATCGCCAACCTCAACATGGCGCAGCCGCAGGCCAAGAAGCCGGATGGCACCCGCGTCTCTGGCGCCGCTGTGCTGGACAATATGTTCCCAACCGCAACGGGCGTTCGCCTCATGCGCGGCAGCGAGCTTTACGCCACGCTGGGCAATGGCGAACTGCCGGTCCTGTCGCTGTTCTCCTACGTGGTGGGATCGCAGGAACAGATGTTCGCCTCTACTGAGAACGCCATCTACGACATCACCACCGTGACCACCCCGAACAACGTGCTCCTCGGCACCGAGGAAGAGGACATGATCGGGACGGAAGACGACGACATGATCGGCGTCTCCTCTACCGAAAACCTCGATGTGGTGACGGGGCTCGCGGGCGGGGATTGGGTGTCGGTGCAGTTTGCGACGGCCGGCGGGACGTTCCTGCGGCTGGTGAACGGCACGGACACGCCGCTGGTCTATGACGGGCTCGCCTTCGACACGCTGCCGCTGCTGACCTTTGCAGCGCCCGACGATGCGCTTGATCCGTCAGTCCTCAATTACGCTTGGGCTTACAAGCAGCGGCTGTTCTTCATCATCAAGGACACGCTGGACGCTGCCTACCTGCCGGTTGACGTGATCGGCGGCGAACTGACGAAGCTGCCGCTCGGCGGTATCTTCCAGATGGGCGGATCGCTCCTGTTCGGAGCATCCTGGTCCCTTGATGCCGGTGCGCAGGGTGGTTTGTCCGAGCAGTGCATATTCGTCACCACCGAGGGCGAGGTGGCGGTCTTTCAGGGCGCCAACCCCTCGGATGCCAATGACTGGAGCAAGGTCGGCGTCTATCGCATCGGGCGCCCGCTCGGCAAAAAGGCATGGATCAGGGACGGCGGGGATCTGATCATCGCCACCTCCATCGGCTATGTGCGCCTTTCCGAGGCCATCCGGCGCGAACTGGCGGCCCTTGGCCCTACTGCCGTCTCCTATCCCATCGAGGTGGCATGGAACGAGGCCGTCGAGAAGCGCGGGAGCAACTGGCACTGCGAGGTGTGGCCCTCAAAGCAGATGGCGGTGATCGCGCTCCCGACCGAAGGCGAGCAGCCCCCGGCCATGTTCATCGCCAACGTCCGCACCGGGGCATGGAGCCGCCGTCTCAATTGGGATGGCACCTGCCTGCTGGTGTTCAAGGAACGGCTGTTCTTTGGGTCCGAGAACGGCAAGGTGGTGGAGGCCAACGTCTCAGGGCTCGACCAGGGCGAGCCGTACACCGGCACCTGTGTTCCGCTGTTTGAGGACTTCGGAACGCCCGCATCGCTGAAGGTGTCCGAGCTTGGCCGCGCTGTCGGTCTGGCTCCTGTGCCAGTCAACGTGCAGGTTTCGATGCAGTCGGATTTCTTCATCTCCCTGCCGCCCGCGCCCGATGCTTTGCCCGTTCCTGTAGGCAACCAGTGGGGCAATGCCATTTGGGGCACGTCCACATGGGGCGGCGCTCCCGAGCTGCGGCCTCGTCAGGAATGGGTGTCGGTTGCAGGGGCAGGGTATGCGCTTTCTCCCGCGTTGCAGCTTACCTCCGGTTCGGTGGTCGCGTCGGATTACGAATTGGTGCGGATAGAGCTGACGTACAGCGCCGCGGACATCGTGAGCTAGGCTCATGTCGGATTACGAGGAAATCCTGCGGGCATTGGCGGCTGACCAAGTTAGCCAGTTCAACCAAGGGCCGGTGTCGCAGTTTGCCAACGCCGCAGCCACCGAGGCCAGCGGGAAGCTGGGCGCTGCGGGGCAAGCCATCATTCAGGCGCTCATGGCCCCCGGCAATGCACTGCGGGGCGAATACAATCAGGTCGGCATCATGGGCGATGGCTCGGTCACAATGGCCGATCCGCGCATGTACGACGACGCAACGGAATTGGCGGGGCTTGTTGGGCTGGGCGCAATGCCTATGCCGCGACCTGCTGATAGCCTGAGCATGGGCCTGAAAATGTTCCACGGCTCACCGGATATTCGCTGGCTCGATGAAGGGCAGGCGTTCTCTGCGGCCAACCCCGTGACAGCCCCATCCAAATACATGTTCGCGTCTCCCAAGCGTCAAGTTGCTGAGACGTATGCGGGCATCAGCGACATGGCTAGGTGGCGGGCTGAGAATGGCATGGGGCCACCGGCTAGCCCATACGCAGGCATCCGACAGATTGAATTACTGGACGGGGCCAAGGTCCTCAAGGTCAACGATGTCAAGAAGCTACCCCCTGAGCTGGGTGTTGAGTGGGGTGGGGTAGACTCTCTTGAACGGCTTCTGGATGCTGCCAAGGCTCAAGGCTACGACGCCGTGCAGATGGTTATGGACGGCGGGAACTATGCTATCCTCAATCCGCAAGCAGTGAAAAGAATAACTACTCCGAGGCCTGCTCGTTGATCATCACCGGCGAGCCAGTCGCTGCGTTCGTCGCCAAGACCTGCGGCAGGCGCATCGTGCCTCCCTATGAGGCTGTCGGTATCGAGCGAGAGGGCCAGATCGTTGCGGGCGTGGTGTTCAACCACTTCACCGGGGCTGATGTGCATGTCACTGCCGCCGGTCGCGGATGGACCCGTGGGTTTCTCAGCGATGTCGGCCAGTACGTTTTCGGGCAGCTCGGCTGCGAGCGAATGACCTTTGTCACTGAACAGCCTTCCGTGGTGCGCTTGGCCGAGCGGCTTGGCGGACAGGTGGAAGGGCTTCTACGGAGCCACTTCGGCAAGGATCGCCCCGGCTTCATCGTCGGCGTTTTGAAGGATGACTATCCATGGTGAGCACCCCGGCCCCGCCCGATCCCTGGCAGACTGCGCAGGCCCAGAGCCAGTGGAATACCACGACTGCTGCGACCCAGCAGGCGATGAACATGACGGACCAGTTTTCGCCTTGGGGCTCGTCCACCTACACCCAGAACGGGACGCAGACCATCATCGGCGCGGACGGCAAGCCCATTCAAGTGCCGCGGTATTCGCAGACCACCACGCTCTCCCCCGAGCAGCAGGCGATATTTGAGCAGACCCAGCAGGCGCAGGGCAATCTGGCAGGGCTCGCGTCCGACCAGTCCGCAGCCATGCGGGACTATCTCAACACCCCGTTTGAATTCGGCAACAGCGAGGCCGAGCAGTGGGCTTATGACCTCGCCTCCCCGCGCATTCTGGCCCAGCAGGCGCAGAACGAAGACACCCTTCGCACCACGCTCGCCAACAAGGGCATCCGCGAAGGCTCGGCGGCATGGAACGCCGAGATGGCGCGCCTGACCAACGCCAACACCGACCAGTTGAACCAGCTTGCCCTCACCGGACGCGGACAGGCTTTCCAAGAGGCTCTTGCTACGCGGGCGCAACCGATCAATGAGCTTTCGGCGCTGCTTTCCGGCTCGCAGGTGGGAATGCCGCAGTTCGCTAATACTCCGCAAACTGGCGTGGCGGGGGTCGATTACACCGGCCTCGTGAACCAGCAGTATCAGGGGCAGGTGCAACAGGCTAACGCCATGAACGGCGGCCTGTTCGGTTTGCTCGGCGCCGGCATGAGCCTGTTCTCTGATCGGCGCCTCAAGACGAACATCCGGCGCGTTGGTCAGACAGACAGCGGCGTCCCACTGTATGCCTACCGCTATGTTTGGGGTGGACCAACTCAGATCGGCGTCATGGCGCAGGACGTGCCAGAAGCGGCAGAGATGGACCCCAGCGGCTTCCTCCGCGTGAACTATGATCGGGTGAACTGATGGCCGTCACCAACCCATTGCAGCCGTTCTTTTGGGGGTCGGGTGGGTCTGTAAAGACGCCCGATCAGGTAGCGCGCGAGCGCGAGATCGCCGCCGCGCTGCTTCAGGGCGGCGTGGACTACTCGCCAGTTGACCATTGGTTGCAAGGTGCTGCCCGAGCCGCTCAGGCAGGCGTGGGCGCTCTCAAAGGCCGGTGGGCCGATGAAGCCGAGAACGCCGGTCGTGAAGGCTTCCAGAGCCGTTGGGACAGCGTGTTCGGTGGTGGGGCTGCTCCGGTAGCCGCTGACCCCGTTGCTGCCGCTCTAGTGGCTCCGCAGACGGCTGCTGACGCGGTGAACGCTGTTGGTGCGGTCCCAAGCGGGACGAGTGCCGACTACATCCGACAGGGGCTGCTTCAGCGCGGCCTTCCCGAGCATGTGGCAGATGCGTTCATTCTCAACTTCAAGGATGAAAGCGGGCTCAACCCCGGTATCAACGAAGCGCAGCCGCTGGTTCCTGGCTCGCGTGGTGGTTATGGGCTCTATCAGCTCACCGGCCCGCGCCGTCGCGCTTATGAGCAGTTTGCCGCAGAACGTGGCGTCTCGCCTGACAACGTGGACGCGCAGCTTGATTTCCTGATGATGGAATTGCAGGGGCCGGAAGCCAAGGCTGCGCAGGCTATCCTCTCGGCGCCCGATACCGGCACGGCAGCTGCCGCCATCGTGAACCAGTTCCTGCGTCCGGCAGAGGAACACCGCGCCCGTCGCGCTGCAGCCTATATGGGAGGCGCTGCGGCTCCGCGGACAACCCGCGTGGCGCAGGCCGGCACCCCCGACATTGCCTCACTGCTCGGGCTCGCCTCCGATCCGTGGGCAAACGACACGCAGCGGAGCATCATTGACGCCCTCGTGGGACAGCAGCTTCAGCAGCAAGACCCGGCCTATCAGCTCGATCTAGCGCTCAAGCAGGCGCAATTGGATGCGGCGCTCACCCCTGCGGCTCCGAAGCCAATCGAGGTGGGCGGCGTCTTGCTTGATCCGGTGACATATCAGCCGATCTTTGACAGTCGGGAAGCCTCTACTCCCAAGCCCATCGAAGTCGGCGGGGTGCTTGTTGACCCTGTAACTTTCCAGCCCCTGTTCGACAGTCGTCAGCCCGATCCCGGCTATACGCAGTTGACGCCGGACGAAGCCGCTGCCCGCAATCTCGACCCAACCAAGGCTTGGCAGGTTGGGCCTGACAACAAGGTCTACGAGATCGGCAATTCGGGCGTGAACGTCACGACCAACGTGGCGGGCGGCAACAAGTTTGATGAAGCCTTTGCTACCCAAGACGCAGAAGCCCTATCGACAATCTCTAGCGCCGGCATTGCCGCACAGCGCAATCTTGGGCGCATCGACCAGCTTGCCTCCCTGCTGGAACAGTCCCCGAGTGGTTTCGGTGCGATGCTGGCACAAAGGGCCGGTGAGTTCGGCATCCAGACCGAAGGGCTCGACACAATCCAAGCCGCTCAGGCGCTGATCAACTCGCTTGTTCCCGAGCAGCGTCAGCCCGGATCTGGCCCCATGTCCGATGCCGACCTCGAACTGTTCAAGCAGTCCCTTCCGCGCATCATCAACACGCCGCAGGGCAATCAGACCATCATCAACACGATGCGGGCCATCGCACAGTACGATGCCGAGGGCGCGGAAATCGTGCGGCGTCTCCGGGCGGGAGAGATTGACCGAAGCACTGCGTTCGATCTTCTCCAGAGCCGACAGAACCCGCTTCAGGGCTTCACCGCTCCGCCGCCCGCGCCTGCCGCTACACCAAGCCAGTCCACGGTCCCGGCCTCTGACATTGACGCCCTGCTCCAGAAATACGGGACGGCTCAGTAATGGCTACTCTTGAGCAGATCGCGGAAGCGCTTCGCAAGGCTGACGCTGCGGGCAATGTCGAGGACGCACGCGCCCTTGCCAACGCTTACCGGCAGATGCAGGCGCAGCAGTCGGCCCCGGCTCCGCAGCGTCCATCCATGACCCCGGAACAGATGGCGCAGGAATACAACCTGCCCGTTCCCGGCATGATGACGCCTGACCCGGAACAGCCGGTGCGGCACCAGTCGCTTATTCCCGGCGGCGACATGCTCAACGAGTTTGCCGAGAGCTTTGTCGAAAATATCCCGGTCGTAGGCCCACTCGCCACTCGTGCGGCTGATACCGTGGGTGGGGAAATCGCCTCGCTGCTGTTCGGTGGCCCTGCTGACCAATATCGTGAGCAGGCGGGCACCATGCGGGCGCAGAATGCCTCGCAGAACCCCATAGCGAACGCCGCAGGCACGGTTGCGGGCACTGTGGGGCCGTTGATGGCCGCAGGCACTACGCAGCTCGGCGGGCAGGCTCTCGGCCTTACCGGGCCTATGCCACAGAGGATGGCCGCTGGCGGGCTTTCTGGCGGTATCATCGCGGGGCTCGACACTGCCGCACGCGGCGGAGATACGGGCGACAGCCTCACCGCATTCGGCATCGGCGCTGGGCTGGGCGCTGGTATGCCGCTGGCAGAAAGGGCTCTAAACCCTATCGCTCGGATGCTCTTCGGCGGCTACAACCCGCCCGCGTCCACCACAAACATCAACCGCAGCCTGGAACGGGCTGGCATTGAGCCACAGGCTATCCCGCAGCGCCTCGATGCTCTCGGGCCGGATGCGATGTTGTTGGACCTTGACCCGAACCTCACCCGTCAAGGCGCTGCTATCGCTTCGCTGCCGGGTGAGGGGCAGTCCACGCTCTCCGAGGCTCTTGTCTCGCGAAACCTGGGCACCAACTCGCGCATCCAAGGCGACGTTGACACGATCCTCGGTCCTGCCGTTGGCCCTCGCGCCTTCAATCAGCAGATCACCGAAGCGCAGCGCGGCTTGTCTCCGCTCTATGAGACGGCTTTCGCCAACTCCAAGGCGGTAGACACCTCGGGCATTGCGCTCAATCTGGACAGCCTCGCGGTTGCCGAGAGGGGCGAGGCGCAGGCAGTCGCCACCCGGTTGCGGGACATGCTCAACGTGGCCGGCGAAACCGAGCTGGACCGCGATCCGCGCACCTTGTTCGCTGTTCGCCGGGCTATCGACGGCATGTTCGACACTGTGCAGGACGGCAACGCACGCCGTGTTCTCTCAGAGACGCGCAAGCAGGTGGATGAACTGCTGACCGACGCTGTTCCCGGTATCAAGGATGTGGACGCGCAGTTTGCCTTGCTGGCGAAGCAGCGGCAGGGTTTCGAGACAGGCCAGCAGGCGCTTGATAGCGGGCGCTCCGCTCTGACGCCTGACGACCTCGCTGCTCTGGTGGCGCAGTCGCCCGACGATGTGGTCAACGCCATGTCACTCGGCACCCGCGCTGAAATCGACCGCATCATTGGCACTACGGCCAACAACCTGACCGCGCTCAAGTCGGCGCTGAAGGGTGACGGCTCGTGGAACCGCGAGCGGCTTGTCACGCTGTTCGGCAAGGACAAGGCCGACCGGCTGCTCGACGTTCTGGACCGCGAAAGCACGTTCCAGCGCTCCTACAACATGGTGCTGGGGAACAGTGAGACGGCGGCTCGTCAGGCGGCACAGAAGGAAGCCGCCCCGCGCCAGTTCGACCTTGATATTCAGCGCCTGCTCTTTGCCCTGCCGAACAAGCTGGCAAATGCCGCAGCCGGCTCGCGCTCTGAAGCCGTCAACGCACAGATTGCCGAGATGCTCATGGGCCGCCCGTCGCCCGAATTGATCGAGCAGCTACTCGCAGCCCGCCAGGCTAACCGTGGTGTTCTCGGCTCGTCGGCCGTTCCGCTGCTGGTCAGTCAATAGACCGAAGCGAAAGGGCCAGCAGAAAGCCTGAGAGTACGCCGCAGAGCGCAGATCCGATGACGATAATCGGCTCTCCGCCCTCTAGGCCAAAGCGCCAAGCCTGAAACCCGACGAACGCTAAACCCGCGATCCCGAGCCAGCGGCAGAGAGGCCGGTTCAACCGGGTCTGCCACGAACCATCGGACGCCTTCACCCGGTACTCGCCGGGCTTCTGATCAATCTGCATCCCTCACGAATACGCCCATCCAGCCCCGGTCACAAGCCGGGGCTTTTCCATATGCACGGAGACTGCAATGAGCGACAGCAGCTCAGGAGTGTACAGCTTGCCATCCGGTTATCTGGCTGTAACGGGCCAGACCATCGAGGCCAGCCAGCACAACCCTCCGCTGGAGGATTTGGCCGCCGCCATGACCCGCCGCTACATGCGGGACGGTCGCGCTCCGATGCTCGGCAACATCCCCATGAATGGTTACCGGGCAACTGGGGCAGGGGACGGTGTGGATGCACAGGATTACGTGACCCTCGCGCAAGTACAGGCGCTTATCGCCGCGGTCGCGTCCGTGCCGACCGGCCTGATTGTCCCATATACCGGGAACACGGTGCCAGCCGGTTGGGTCGCGGCTAACGGTCAGGAACTATCCCGCACCACGTATGCCGCGCTATGGGCGCATGCTCAGGCGAGCGGCAACCTGGCAGCATCCCAAGGCGCGAAGACCCACGGGCAATTCGGGCCTGGGAACGGGTCCACCACTTTCACCGTACCCAACCTCTACGCGGACAATGGCTACTTCATACGCCCATTGGCCACTGGCCGAACGATTGGTTCCGTGCAGGCGGACGAACTAGCTTCGCACAGCCACGGAGCCACATTCTCGGGCAACCCAGTTCCTGCCCATAACCATAACGCCACGTACGCTAGCGCGGGAGCTGGGGGGTCGTACACGGATGCGCTCAACCGCGCGCGCACGGGGGACGGCGCATATGGATTCGGTTCCGGCGAAACTGTGGGTCTGCAAAGTTCTGGCGGGCACACTCCTTCCGGCTCGGTCAGCGTCACGGCAACCGGGGGCACAGAAACCCGGCCCAGGAACATCGCCTATCCGGTGATCATCAAAGCCTGACCCCGTTCAAATCCGTTTTTTGTCTCAGCCGCCGTCACTGGCGGCGTTTTCGTATGGAGCTGACCAACCATGGCCGGTGAAATCATTCGTCCGTCTGCGCTGCCCGACCGCCCCACCCCGGTCGCATCTGAAAAGGTGCCCACCGACAATGGCGTGACTGTCGGCGGTACTACTTGGGAAGCCGGAGTTAATGCGGCTCGCCCGTTGGCATCCCAAGCTGAAGCGGAAGCGGGGACGAACCCCACCAAGACCATGACGCCGCTCACGAGCGCGCAGGCTATCGCCGCCCGCGTTCCGCCCATAGTCAACTCTGCCATCGCTGCATTAGGACTCGGAGCACTCGCTACCAAGAGCGCGGTGAACAACGCGGATTGGTCTGGGGCTGATCTTGCGATTGAGAACGGCGGCACGGGCGCGAGTTCACCAGCAGCGGCGCGTGCTGCACTTGGTGTTCCGGCTCAAGCAGAGGCTGTGCCGGCGGGCGGCTCGACTGGCCAGGTTCTGGCGAAGTCAAGCAACAGCGATTTCGCGACCACTTGGGTTGCGCCCGGTGGTGTCTCAGATGGCAACAAGGGCGATGTGGAGGTGTCAGGGAGCGGCACCGAGTGGCGGGCACCTCGCCTGCCGGTCGAAAGCAGGGCGTGGGCAATAGCTAACCTGCATCCTAATACGGCTCCCGAGTTTATCCAGACGGCGGGGTACGCCTCAGTTGGTGATGGCGGCGGCGCTCTCTACAAGAAGGCCGTGAGCGAGCCGACCCATGCAGGGAAATTCTCCATCACCCTTGAGGATGAGGTGACGGTCGTTTGGTACGAGCTGGCTGAGTTCGGGCCGGTCTATGCAACGGCGTTAGGGGGCTACACCGGGACTGCGCTTCAGGACGCCTGTGATTACCAATTTCGGAACGGAGGGGGCGAGGTCTATCTGCCGAGCGGAACGCTGAGCATCGCGAGTGTCTCGATCAATGTCCCGAAGCAGGTCAGCATAAGGGGCGGGAAAGGGGCTGTCGTGCAGCCGGGTGTAGTGGTGCCAGACGTGTTTGTTGTGACCGAAGGGTTGAATAAACTAGAAGGCTTCCGCCTTGAAAACGTAAGCAATAGGGCGGCGAACGGCATACGGGTAAACAAGCCGGACGAGAACTTAGCAGTTCACATAGAGAATATCTACGGCACCGGATTTAGTGCCCTCATTTTGAGTGAAGACGGTGACTGCATACATACGCGAGACTGCACAGCTATCAACAATGGCTGGTTTCTAGACGTCAAGAACGATGGCAGGAACAGTTATCACAAGGGCAACAATGTGCTGGGTGGCGGAGGTTTCAGGTTCGAGGCGCTTCCCCTAGGCTCACCTATTCGGCAGGGGGCGGAAGGTGTGGTCATTTCCGGCAATACAGTCCTTCCAGCCTCGACCACACGGTCGTCTTGCGTCGATCTGAAGTGCGGTCTGGAGATACTGATCACCAACAATATCTTCGATCAGGTTATAAATGGGGACGGTATAGGCCTAGACGCCGCTAACCATTCCATCGGCATGGTGAAGATTCTCAACAACTGGTTAGGAAGACAGCTTGGCGCGGCGGACGCGTCAGTCGGTCTGTATCTAAGCGGGACGATGGAAAACATTCTGTCGCAAGGCAATACGTTTGCCGGCTGGCAGGGCGCGGGAATCTTTCATGCCCCCACCGGCACTCGAAGAGCGTTCACATCTCGTGACGACATCTTCTATTACGGCGACAAGTGCCTGACCGACATTATCATCCAGAATGCAACGAACGCTCTTATTTCTGGCGCGATATTCGCAGGCAACACATCAATCACCGAGATCGCCAGCGTTACCGGACTAGTAGAGATGTGCGACTTCTCTCGGTCGTCATTGCCATCAGCAGGCATTAATAGCGGCCTCCGCTACCAGCGCCAGCGAGCGTCACTAGAGACGCGGAACAAGGGCGTCGTCACAATGCCATCGAACGGTTCTCCAGTCGTCGTAAACCACAACCTCTCTTACACGCCAACGCTGGCCGACTTTAGTCTCGTAGCGGGAGGATTCGGCGCAGGGGATGCAAGCCCGTTTTTTGTGACGACTATTACATCGACCCAGTTCACCATTGCTCCGCGCGCAATCCTAGGCACCGACGTCGCCGTTGGGTGGAGAGTCAATATCGAACGGTGACGACCTTCCAATGCAGGGATGTTAAGCCTTTTGAAGGAAGGCGATGTTTGTCAAAGCACATACTCTTTGAATTGGGAATTGAGTGTACCCGCCGGCTGCCGTTGGGGCCATCGCGTGATCGACCATCTGCTTCAGCAGACCCACCATTCCGTGTTGATGCGACGGAAAGACCTTTGGCATCCCTTCGCACCCGATCACCGGAGGGTTGAATGGGGCTGCGTCGTAGTCGCTAGGATAGTTGAAGGCAGTGCAGATATCTTCGAGGACGTAATACCCGCCCGCCTTTAGGGCATACGGGAAAAGGAGCGCAAAGCTTCGTGCGGTATGGCAACCCAAATGAGAGGCATCATCGATGATGATATCGAACGGCCCTCCGGCAAGCTGCACGGCCTTCTGCATAGCCGCGGCATCATCTTGCCATGCCTGAACAAAATGAAACCGGGGACTTTGGGGGAAACCTGAAGGTTGAGGGTCTCCATCGAGGCCTACGATTGTGGCGTTTGGGAAGAATTTTTCCCACATCTTCATAGAAACCCCACGCTGAACTCCGATCTCAAAGATGCGCAGGGGCAACTCTCTAACGGGGCCGAATAGATTTGCGTACTCATCTAGGTAGAGGCTTGGCTTGGTAGAGAGGTCGCCTGCCTGGTACATCTCAGCCCCGATCTGTCGGAGCAGGCGCGCGTCTTCAGACAACGAGGCGGAAAGAGGGCTCCTTTCACTGGTTGCTGAAATGGGGGGTACAGCAGGCCCTTGAGGCGCATCAGGTATCGCGACATCCCTTGAGCGGGAATCGCCACTATCGGGGTGATTGGCTGCTGGACTTGCGTCGCTCTTCTTGAAGATTGTGTGGTCGGATAGCGATCGCATCCACCTTAACAGCGCCATTCTGTTGCTGTGACGAGCCAAACGGGCACCAAAGAGCAAGCAAGCCAATGCGGATGCCCCAAGGGAAAAAAGTCCGATACCGGCCAACAAGGCCGCTACATCCATAAATTGCATTCTGTATATTTTCCCCCTGTTCGCGCGGCTGCGGCGCTTGCCGAGTTCCGTTTTGCCTAGCGATGTCCAAGACTGTCAACAGATTAAAACGTCGGCATGGACCGCGCATGATCACCTGAACGGAACAGGGAGGCCCGCGTGCTGGCGGTTGAACGCCAAAGCCGGTGCTGCCGTTCGTGAAACCCCAGACCATGCGGTGCGTCGCCGCGGGCTGCCGTTAACCCACCAACACCACCCCATCCAACACATAGAGGTTCACTATGGACCGCAATTTTCCGCGGGCGCTTCAGCTCGTACTAAAACACGAGGGTGGGTATGTGGACCATCCCCGAGATCCCGGCGGCGCCACGAACCTCGGCATCACGCTGGACACGCTTTCGAGCTGGCGCGGCCGGCGTGCGTCAAAGGCCGATGTGAAGGCGCTCACCGTCGCTGACGTAACCCCGATCTACCGCAAGCGGTATTGGGACGCTGTGTCTGGCGACCTGCTGCCGTCCGGTCTGGACTACGCAGTTTTCGACTATGGCGTGAACAGCGGGCCTCCCAGAGCGGCGAAACACCTTCAGGTGGTGCTTGGGGTCGAGCAGGACGGCAAGATCGGGCCTGTGACCATCGCTGCGGCCCGTGAGGCCGATATTGAGCGGGTGATCGAGCAGCTTTGCGCCAAGCGCCTCGCTTTCCTCAAGGGCCTGCCAACCTGGGGCACCTTCGGCAAGGGCTGGGAGCGCCGCGTCAACGGCGTGCTTGAGGAAGCGCTGTTGATGGCCGTCTCGCCGGTTCCGCCCGCAGACGACATTCCCCACCATCCCGAACAGCCACAAGCCAAGCCACCCGCCCGCATGGGCTGGAAGGGCTGGCTGGCAATCGCCGGCTTCCTGCTGGCGCTCGTGTTCGCCTTCCTCGCCTTTAACCTTCGCGTTTTCTAGGAGCCCATCATGGCAAAGACCCTTGCCGAAGCTATCGGCCGTATGATCTTCGATCGCACTCTCGACACGCTTCTGAACCCCAACACGCCGGTGAAGGACGCCGACGCGCCCATCGTGGCCCGCAAGGTGGAGGAGGCTATCAAGCCCGTGGTGGTCAATGCCACCAACAGCGAGCCGTGGTTCCAGTCGCGGGTTCTGCTTGGCTCGTTCGCGGCCAATCTGGCGGCCATCGCTGACCTGCTCGCCATGTTCGCCAGTGGCGAGTTCGATGTCGGCCGAGCGGCGCCGAGCATTGCCGTGATCCTGGGCACCGCTGTGGCGATCTATGGCCGCCTGCGAGGCTCCAAGCTCAAGCCCTTGGGCCAGTAAAGAGCAGCGGGCGCTCCGAAGGTGGTCAGACCTCCGAAGCGCCTACCACCAGACCGGAGTTAGCGGCCCGATGGCTTCAAGGACTATCCAGAACCAACCGTTTCCGCGCGGTAAAGCGGCAGTGAGGTCGTAATGGAGGAGGGAGAAATAGCCGTCATCTTGCGCCGTCTGGACGCTGTAGAGCGGAACCAGACCGACCTCGCCGCAAGCCACACAAGGCTGGTGGAAATGGTGGAGACCATAGGAAAGACCTTCACCGACCAGCAAGTGTCCCAAATCCGGGCCGCTTTCCGAGAGGAGATAGCCGACGCTGGGCTGCGGCTTGATGACGGGGATCAGCAGGACGAGGCGCGCCGAGACTTCATGTTCCTTCGCTCGCTTCGTCGGGGCGCTCAAGGCACTGCTGCCAAGATCGGCTGGCTGGTGATCGCTGCCATCTGCGGCGCAGTGTTCTGGCTCGTGACCTCGGGTCTCAATGCGTGGCGGGGAATGCCGTGACCCTTCCCGAGCTTACCGCCCTCATGTCCGAACTCGGCGCCGAAGATCCCCGTCTCTACGCCGAGCGCTCCGTCCAGATATTCATTCAACGGATGATTGATCGGATAAAGGAGAGGGAGGCGGCAAGGGCTGAAACCCCGCAGGGCTCTTGCACTTAGGGCAGAACACGAGATTACCCGGCTTGCGCTTGCCGGTCCATCCGCAGGCCCCGCATTCGACTGGCAGGCGTTCCTCGCTCATTCGCTCTTCGCATCCGATATGGTCTGCATGACCTCGCGGCCATAGGCGTTGAGGTAGGATAGAAGCAGATCGCGGGCAGCGCCTTTCGGCGCGATCTTTAGCGCCAGCCACACAAGCCCTCCGGTGATGTGCCAACGCGCGAACCAAACGGCTCTGCTCATTCTACGCCTCCGCTGTGGTGGTGGGAGAGGGCGTCCGCAGCCATTTCGAACAACGCGGCGTCACGGAGGAAGTCGCGGGCACGATGCTGGCCTCCCATGGTGAAGTCGTAAATCTCGTGGCTGCGCTTGTTGGTTTCGACGCTCGCCATCGGATGCCCTGAAAGTCCTTGCCGGTACTCTTCGATGAACGCGTCGTGGACGACCTGCTCTGCTCTCGCATTGTCACGGCAGTTTCGCGCCTTGCGCCTCAGCTCGGCAACGGCCTCCGCTATATCCTTCCACTCCTGCTCAGCCATGGGAGGGGGTGTCCATAGCTTCGAGGGATGCAAGACACGCGGCAAGGCAGTCCGCGCAAAGCTGAGGCGTGATCTCCACGTTGGCGCTCATCCCCCGGCCCAGGTATTTGTACCAGCCGACTTCGAGGTCGCCCCACTTGAAGTTCCACGGCTGCTCCTCGTCGCCCCACGAGTAGGCTTGCACCGAGAAGGTGTCGTTGGCGAACGATGCGCCAGTGTTACCGAAGGGGTCAGCAGGTTCCTGCTGGGTGATGTTCCAGACCACGCGGCTCATCTCGTCGCGGATCAGACCCAGCACCGCCAGCATAAGGTCGGGGACCGCGTATTCTTTGGCTGGCTGGCCGAACAGCGCCTGCCCGAGTTCTGGTTGGTAGGTCTCCACCATCTCATTCTCCTTCCGTGCTACAGGGGGGCTAAGCGACGAACCGCTTGCCGAATATGCGCTCGTCTGCCATGAGGTTGTCCCGGCGCCATTTCCATCGGGACAGCGTTCCTTCGCAGCCGACCTCGTAAGGCATGTCCTTGTGCCATTCCGCGTGATGGCATTCCGGCAACGTGCTGCCCTGTAGCGCGGCCAGGACGCGGTGCTTCTCGGCGTTGAACCATTCCCCGACATGCCGCTTCCGAGCGAAGCGCTTATGCAGCAGTCGTTCGGCCGCAGCGGCGGTGAGCCGGTTGGCAAACTGGCGGGTGGCGATCAGGGCAATGGGCTCGGGGCTGGCGGTCTGTATCTGCCGCAGCCGCTTCTCAGGATCGGTGGACAGGCCGATCTTCAGATGGCCGGCGCGCTCCATCACGTAGACGAAGCCTGGCCCCTCATCCAAGGCGTAGGTGTCAGCCGTCGCTTTTCCCATGATTCCCTCTGTCGCTGGGTGCGGGGATCGAAACGAATCCCTCAACGCAATCAAAGGCCCTGTTTTCTCCCCGGTGCGGGGCAGGGTCTTTGATTTCATTGCGCTTTTGCGAGGTTATGGCGATCCCGACAGGATTGCAATGTAGATTTTGGAGCGTTGATTTCATTCGGGTTTTTCCTCTGAACCCCGCACCGGATCGGAAGGTGCGGGGATAGACGTTCCCGATTGATCCTCTTCGGCGGCGTTCGGCTGGAGCATCCCGACGCCCATAGCCGCCATCTTGGCGCGGCTCGCGGTGCGCGTGTAAACCGCCGCTTGCTCCGGGGTGGTCCACCCGAAAATGGCCATCAGCTGCTGGTCCGTCGCGCCGTTCTCCGCCGCGAAAGTGGCCCCTGCCTTGCGAAGCCCATGCGCTCGCCCTGGCACCTTCGCAGCGATACAAGCCTCCCTGAACCACGTACCGAATGACTCTTTCTTCCACGGCGTATTCCGCACTGTGGCGAGATAGGTCAGATCGCCAGTCGGCCCCGCGTCTATGGTCTGCTGAAGGACCGGCAGCATGGGCAGCACGATCTCGACGCCGTTCTTTGTGGCCCGATAGCGGATGATGCCGTTCCGGACATGCTGCCGCCCGAGCTGCACTAGATCCCCGCGGCGGAGGCCCGTGTAGAGCAGCAGGTCCATGGCAAGGCGCTCGCGCGTCCCGAGTGGCCATCGCTTCTGAAACCGGCGCACTTCCTCGACGGTCCATGTGTGGTGGCCGGCAGTGGCTGGGGAAGGGCGGTCTATGCCTTTCGCCGGATTGCTCGACATGTAACCCGCATCCACAGCGAAGGCGAAAATCTGGTTCATCACCTTGAGGTAGTTGATTGCCGCGAAAGGGGTTTCTGCCCTTCGGTCGCGGCCCTCTGCGATCATGGCGCGCGTGATCTGCGTCAACCTCAAATCGCCGGCAGTCTTCGCCACGCGATCAAGGATGCCCGCGCGGAACTTCTGCGTATCGGGTGCAAGGCCGGCAAACTTGGCGCTCGCCTTGTAGCGATCCACGAGCCAACGGAATGTGCCGGTGACGGTGTTCGGAGGAGGGGGCTTCTGCCCGCAGAGCGCTGCCTCATATGCCTCCAGCCATTCGGGGCTCTCATAGTCTCCCGGCAGGCGAATGCGCGGCCCGTCGCCCCGCCGGAAATACCAAACGGTCTTTCCGTGGCGCGTCTTCTCGCGCTGGACATAGGGCTTGCGGGGGCGCGGCATGGTGGCATGCATCAGAAGTAGCCCTTGGGCTCCTCGTCAAGCATTTCGTCTTTCCGAGCGAGAGAGGCAGGGATCAGGCGAACGATGCCGATCTTGGTTTCGACCTCGACAATGGCGTGTTCTTCCTCCGCCGCCTTGAGCAAGGTTTTGGCCTGGCGCTTGGTGATCGAGAGCGCGCGTGTCATCAGCACCCCTCCCACACAAGGCAGTGGAGACCGAGAGTAGTGGCGCACTGAGCAAGGAACAGGCCCATGAAAGCCGCCCCTATTGCTATAGCCCCTATGCGTTGAAGCCAGCGGGTCATGGTTGGGGATCCTTGGCTTTGGACAGGGCTTCGCGGCCGGCGGGGGTGATGCGGTAGCCGTAGTAGCTTTGGTTAGGGTTCTTGCCGTACTCGACCAATCCCTCCGTCCTGAGTTCCCTCATGGTTTCGTTGCTGGCGCCGCCACGGGTAGTGTGGCCGTTGCCGTCCGGGATGGAAAACTGCGGCGTCCATGTCAGTTGGCTGCTAAGGTAGCTCAGGGCTCGCACGTGCCGCTTCGTCAGCTTTCCCATCATCCCCGCTCCTGAGCAGTCAGGGCGGCGGTGAGAGCGGCGCGCTCACGCACCTGCTCGACTATGGACGCGACCAACTCTTTATGCGTCATGACGCCATCCTCTGTGAGAGTTCGGAGAGACGGCGGGCTGCGGTTTCGCAGTACCGCTCGTCAACCTCGCAGCCGACCGCCCTCCTGCCTTCGAGGGACGCGGCTATGAGGGTACTGCCGGAGCCTGCAAATGGGTCATAGACGACTTCGCCCATGACGCTGCTGCTCTCGATCATCTGCCGGAGGATATCGACCGGCTTCTCGGTGGGGTGGTGTTTCACCCAGCCGCTGTTGGCGCGTAGACTACGAAGAACGCTACCCTTCCGTAGACGGGCTGACAGGTTGCCATAGCCCTTCGCGCGGTTGGCCTTGCTGATCTCGTATGTCGCGAAGATGATGGTCTCGTGCTGCGGCCCCCAAGGCAACTCTAGGTTGCCCATGCCGATCACTTCCTTGTCCCACACAAGCTCCGCCTGACCGCAGAGCGGCAGCGCAGAAAGGTCCAGTTTCCCTGAGAAGATGTAGACGTGCCTTCCGCGTCTAAGGCCCTTGAGGGCATGGCCCAAAGCCCGCTCAACTGATGGGGCGTCGTCGTCGCCAATGAGCATTCCCCATTTGCCGCCAGACCTGCCGCTCACAAACTCTTGCCCATAGGGAGGGTCGGTGACGATCAGATCGCACTCCACCTCAACATCTCTGCAGTCGGCGTGGTACAGGACGATGCCGTCACTCTCAAAATAGGGCCTCATTTCGGCTGCCCCTGCGCGTGCCAGCAGTCGCTACACAGTCCCGCATATTGGGTGCGATGTGCCTGCTCCGCTTCACCGCAGCTTTCACACCACACCACCTCATTTCCGCCTCCGGTAATGGTGGTGAGGGCTTCGCGAACCAGCGTCACTACGTCGCCCGGCAAGTCGGACAGATCGCAGGTGCCAAGCGTTTTCAGCGCCCCCTCTACTGCGGAGAGGCGGGCAGATAGTTCCGCATTCAAGTTCTCGAACTCGTCTGCGCGAGCTTTCCAGAACTCCACCTCCTCGCCGGTTCCTGGCTGGGACACGGTGGGGGAGAGGGTGGGGGTAGCGGCGAGCATGGCATCCCAAACCTTATGCACCTCTGGGAACACCTGCTTGTTCGGGACGCGCCCAGCGAAACTGAAGCCGCCAGCAATCATCATCTTATCGCTGGGCTCCTCCGGCACCAGCTTCCACCCCTTCGGCGCCACCACCTCAGAGGATGAGGGTTCCGGCGACTGGCTGCGGAGGGCGCGACGGATGGCTTGGGCGAACGCCAGAGGTGCCGGGTTGCCCATCGTTGCGATCTGTTCGAAGAACTCGGCAGCGCCTTCCAGCGCTTGCTTGTCGTAGCTGCGGAGGGCGATAATCTTGGCGTGACAGTCAGGGCAATACGAGGACCCGACGCCACCGGCCTCGAAACGCTCGGTCCCTGCATTGGCGCAGCCTTCGGTCGCGCACTCATTCGACACGGGAGCGCTGTCGTGTTCAAGGTCAGGCATTGGAGGGCTCCTTGCGGCGAATGGGGCGAGTGGCTGAATGCTGTTTCGGCCGGGCAGGGAAGCCGCGCCCGCGCATCTTCGGCAGGCGGTCGCGCTCCCAGCCAGCAGTGACGATGCGGTCGCGCTTGGCCTTGCTGGCGGCGTCCGTGGCGTCCTTTGCCGCCTTGCACTTGGTATGGGCAGGGCGTGCGTTCTTGTCGTCGTCAGCGCCTCCCTGTGCCAGGCTTTGGACATGCTCCACGAACCAGCTCTCGCCCTGGCGAATTTGCTGGCCGCAGTTGCAGCAGATGCCGTTGGCGTCGAGGAAGATGCGGGCGGCGCGAGCCTTGGTCATGCTGCGGCGCTTGGTAGGGGCGACGTACTCAAGCATGGACCGTCTCCCGCAGCGTGAACCTCGGGCCGTCCTGGGTCTCTTCGATGATCAGAATGCCGCGGTCGTGGAGCCGTTTGGACACGCGCCGTGCGTCCTTGGTGATGGTGTCAGTGTGGCTCCCACAGTAGGTGCCGCCGCAGTTCTCGAGGAAGCGGATGAAGGTGAGTTCGTCGGGCGAGAGCTTCATGCTGCCTTCCTCCGGTCAGGGTCGAAGGCGAACCGATCAGGCGGCACCGTAAGCTCGATCCCGAACTCGGCATGGCGCTGGAACACGGCGTCCATGTACCGGCTCATGTCGCCCACGTTCATCAGGCGGGTGACGGGCATGTCGGTGTCGCGGATCAGCGCCAGCTTGTCGGCATAGTCGAGCGGGCGGATCAGCCGGTCATAGGTGGCGCGGAACTGCTCCGACGCTTCCCGCATGATGGGAACGCCGATTTCGAGCTTGCAGCGAGCGCGAACGTCCTCGCGGTCCTCGCCAGTCTGCTCGGCAATCTCGGCGTACCACTTCTGCGAGAGGCGGTTCTGCTCGGAAGACCTGTCGCGTCCATCGGTGATGTCCACCGTGAAGGGGCGTTTGCGTCCGTCGAGATAGACCTTCAGCAGTGCCAGATCGTCTTCGTTTTTGACAGTGCGAGTGGTCATTGAACCTGTCTCCATGTCTTCCCGCTACGGGCCATCGATACCGCTCCGTGCGTCACGCCGAACCGCTTCGCGAGTGAGCCGACCGAGGCGCCTGAGGCGCGGATCTCTCGGACTGCCGCCTCCGTCAATTTGCTAGAGTGGTTGCGTTCTCCCGCGCGAACTCGACGGCGATCAATCGCGTCTCGCATGTTGTCTCTGGGCGTGCCGGGGTAGAGGTGGTCTGGCCGGACGCACAACGGATTGTCGCAGTGGTGGCAGGCATATTGATCGGGAGCCGGGGCGCGCCCGTCCAAAAGAAGGGCAATGCGGTGGGCGCGGTAGCTCTTGCCCTCGTATGAATACGCCCCGTAGCCGTCCCGCGTACGGGCCCCCGTCCATTCCCAGCATCCTATCTCAGGCTGATCAAACCATCGCTGAAAGTCGTCCTTCATCGCGGCCCGACCGTCCTTCAGCTCGGCGGCACGTGCAGCTCCGGCGCAGTCTTGCGAGCAGTACTTGGCTCGGGCCCAATATGCCCAGGTGTTCCGCGGGTCTTTGGAGAAGGTTCTTCCGCAATGGCGGCAGACCTTCTCCCGGTCGGCGCGGCCATTCAGGATCACGGTTGCGCGGCTCATGGCGTAAGCGCTCCCGACGCCCGCAGCACCTCGACGCGCTTCCGCTCCAGATGGTGCAGCAGATCGTCCACGGCAGCATCAGGCAGGTCGGCATACTCACGAGCGCCAGTCACCCACAGATGGGTAAGGCTGAAGCTGGCCTTGTCCGTGATCTGCTCAATCTTCCGGTGAGCCTCGGTGATGAAGTCTGCCAGTGCGTCGATGTCGGCGGTCATTGAAATCGGCGGGCGCTTCTTAGGCTGCCCCGCCTCCCTTCAGGGGAAATCAGGCGGCTTCCTCGGCCTTCTCAGGCTCCGGGTCCGGTTGTTTCATCTTGGCCTCGATGGCCTTCTTGACGGCCAAGGCGTCGCCGGGGAACTTGGCCCAGAACTGCTGCAAGCCGACGCGGTTAGCCTGCGCCCAGCGGTCAACATCCGCTTTCGGGGTGGCCTGGATGTATTCGAGGGCGCGGTCTGCGAATTGGCCGGTTGGCACATTCTCAAGCGCCCAGCCGTCGCCCCATGTCACGGTGATGCTGTCGGCAGCGCCGATGCGGCGCATCCGGTCGGCTTCCTCGGCTTGTGCGGCGATGTCGCTGGCGTCCATGTCGGCCAGCTTTGCCTTGTCCATCTCGGCTTCGTCATAGAGGCCGGCGAACTGTGACGGCCAGCCGGCGCGCAGAGCTTGCATCTCCGCACACTTGGCGATCATCAGGCGCGGCATCTTGGCCCAATTGCCGCTGTCATCGATTACGTGGACGACCTCGCCCTTCGGCTGTCGCCGCTTCTTGGGCTTGCCGTTATCCCAGGTTTCGCCGGTTTCGACCCATTCCCAGCCTTCGGCGCAATGCTCCTTGGTCGGCGCGAACTCGTCCCAGAAGGACTGGCCGGCGACCTCGTACCAAGTGCCGTCTCGTGGATCTTGCTTCCACAGATAGACCGTGGCCGAAACAATACCCAGCGGGTTAGCAGGGCTCTTCAGGCTTGGGTCCATCTCGTACAGCGGCGGGCGGCTGGCAGGGCGGTAGTCTCCGCAGCGCTGGGCAATGACACGCTGGCCGTCGCGGCTGATGATGATGGTCATCTTCCGCTTGTCAGGCTTGTCCTTGGAGAACACCATCGGAATGATCTGGCCGAGGAACGGGTCCAGTCCCTTGCCGCGGGCGACTTCCACGAACAGGTTGAACTCGTCCTGGTTCGTGTCCTTGGCGACGGTCTTCTTGATGAGCGCGATCTGGCGGTCGCTGTGTTCGTAGGGTCCGATTGCGGACATCACTTCCTCCGTACTGAAAGGCTCACGCTGCCGTTGTCGAGCGTGGCGCCGGGGATGGTTTCGTTGGCCTTGAGCGCTTCCTTGAGCGCGGCCTTATCGAGCTTCGGTGCAGGGCGTGGCTGTGCGACCCAGAACCGGGCCGGAATGTCGGACTCACTGGCGATCACTAAGCCAGGCGCGCGCTTCGCCAGCGTCAGGGTTGCGGTAGGAAGGCGGAGTGTTGTCTGCTCTGTCTCCATCATCGCGCGTTCCATCAGGGCTGTGCGGCGTTCGATGCGGGCCTGAATGGCAGCGCGGCGGGTGGCGAATTGCTCTTCCTTGGCCTTGAGGCCAATCACCAGGGCCTCGTCTTCGTCGTTCTGCTCAAGCGCCGACTGCAAGGCTTCGATGAGGCTTGTCTCGCCCTCGATCGTGTCTGCAACAAGCTCCTCGTCATCAGCGGCCTCCTGCTCGCGAAGGTCTGATAGCAGCGACTTGGCGGCTTCGATTTGCCGGCGGATGTCGAACTCGCTTGCGTTCAATTCATCCTCCTACGGCCAGAGCCGGAATGAGTGATATTGCGAGGAAAGCCAGAGCTACGGCTTGAGGGTGATGGCGGAGGAGGGCGGTCATGGCGTCCCCGGATGTTCGGGCCACGGCATCCACGCCACAGGCGGCGCGTCCTTGTTGAACATGTTCCAGCGCTCCTGATCGGGGAGCCAGTTGGAGACGGTGACCGTCACGCCATCGGCGGCGGCGGCGATGATCTTGGCCGAGACGTGATGCGCGTATTCCGTCTCGGTGCCGTCCCGACCCTTGCGGGTGCGGAGTTCGGTGTGACCGCGCGGAGCCGCTTCCATGTCGAAATTCCACTCGCTCATGCTGCTTCTCCATGCTCCGGGCTGACGGGGCGACGGCGGGCCGCTGCGTTCTGCTCGCGCTGATAGCGGGCGCAGTCGCGGAGCCGGTACAGAGCGGCGAACTCGGCGGAGATAGGCTCGCCATCCAGCGTTTCCTGCTGGCTCTTGTAGGCGTCACCGAAGACGTAGCCGCCGTCCGCATAGAGGAAGTACTGGACGTGACCGGCGCGGGTGTTGTGGTCCCGAATGGCCGAGACGCCGAACTCTTCCTCGATCTCTTCCTTGATGGTGAGAACCTGATCCTGCTGGCGAAGGGCCTTGATGGCGAAGATGTCCAGCACTTCGAGGCCCTTATCGACCTGCGCCTGACGCCACTGGATGCACTCGGCTTCGGTTCCTTCAAACAGCGTCCGGTCTTGGTACTTCACGGCGAAGTCGTCCTCGCGCTGCCGGATGGAGAGGCCGCAGAGATAGCGGGGTGTTTCGGAGGTCATGTGCATCTTGCTCTCCATCGGGAGGGGTGAGGGGGTCAGGGGAAGAGGGCCTTTCGGGCGCATTCCTGCATGGCTCGCGCGGCTTCCTCGAAGTAGCCGAAGTCCACCCCGGTAGCGTCGATGGCCTCCAGCGCGTCACGGTATCGGTCGCGCTCTGCCTCCAAGGCTTCGATGACCTTTCCTCGACGGTCCATTTCCGCCGCGATTTCGTCGGCACTGGCAGGGCGATGGTGGGTGACGATTGTCATGGTCGTGTTCTCCCTTGGGGCGGCCTAAGCCGCCCACTCCACGTTGCGGTAGGTGACCTTCGACACACGGTCGTTAGCCACGTCGTAGAAGAAGCCGACCGCGCTATCGTCGGCGCGGTGGACGACCGCCACCATGTTCGCCTTGGCGAATGCCTTGGCTGCGCCTTCGACGCTCTTGCGGCGGGAGAGCCCGCGCCACTCGTTGGCGGACTTCACGAAGGAAGCGGAGCGGGAGAAGCAGGGAACAGCCATGATGGCCTCCAAAGAACAGGGCGCTGGCGGGATTGCCGCGCTTGATGTGTTGGTGGTCGCCATTTCGTCTGCTCCCTGCGGCACTGGCCGCGTTCGATCTGTTACATCTTGTATCGCACGGCGTGACAGTGCAGTCAAGCGGTCGTAACGCTCAACGTGACAAATTCTGCAAGCGAAAGCGGCCCGACGAGTGAGTCGAGCCGCAGAAAATGGCGCTAAGTGTGTGAGCCGCTAAGCGGTTTTGTCGGGCAAGCCTTCGATAATGGCGCGGACGGTGGCGAGGTCTTTCCGCTTCAGAAGGCGCATCAGGTCAACCACCTCGCCTTCCTTGGTCGGGTCTACCTCTAGAATGTCGTGAACGCTGCAATTCAGGGCGATTGCCGCCGCCTCTAGTATCTCTTGGCTGTAGGGCTGCTTGAAGGTTTCGATACGGCCCAGGTTCGCGTGAGAGGTAAGCGGCACACCCGGTTCGCTTTCCATGCGGTCGGCCAGAGCCCGGAGCGATAGGCCCCGGTACTCTCTCCACTGGCGCAGGTAGTGCTTCCCGAGGTGCCTTTCAGTCATGCCGGGAGCATACAGCAGCGGCTTGTTCATAGGGTCACGTCATACGTGACAGAAAATGCTTGCAGCGTGTCACGCTACACGATACAAGATTGGCTATGACCCAAAAGCACCCTCTCGCTGTGTACGTCGAAACGTCAGGGATCAGCCTCGCTGCAATCGCGAGGAAGGCCGGATGCAGCCGCATGACGCTGTACCGCCTGATGGACGGCAAACAGAACGCCACGATCAACCTGCTGGAACGCATCAGCGCCGCGACTGGCGGCAAGGTGCCGGTGTCCGCTTTCCTGCCGAAGGTGGCAGCATGAGCGCCGACGCTCAACTCGCCAGCTACGTGGATCGGGTTCTCCGCTTGAAAGAGGAAGCGGACAACATCGCCGGTGATGTGCGCGAGGTCTACGCCGAGGCAAAGGCCAGCGGCTACGACAAGACCCAGCTTGGCAACCTCGTCACCTACCTGCGGAAGCGGGCTAAGGACGACGACATTGCCGAGAAGGAAGCCATATTCGAAACCTACCTGACGGCCTACATGAGGGCCAAGGGTGAGATTGGCACGCGCGTTGCTACGCATGCGCATGCACCCGAACCCCTGCTGACCAAAGCAGCAGGGCAGGGAGGCGGGGCTGCGGAGCCCTCCGCCTCCCGACCTGTTCCGCCGGAAACGGCGAACGAGCTGGTGGGCGGCTTGCCGGTTGCTGCAGCGCCATTCAATGCGGAGAAAACCGGACGCACTCCTGCCTACGCGCAAGGGGCAGGGATGGAACGCGGCATCGATCAAGGCGTGACGGGCGGAGAGAGTGCCGCAACTAACCCGGTGCAAGCAGCAATGGCTGTGAAGGTTGAAGCGGTCGCGAACGCGGATGCCGAGCCAGAACAGGGAGTGCAAATCTCCCGACCGTGCCAAACCCTTTCCCGCGCGGAAGGCATTAAGCGCCTTCGCCCGCACTGCCAGTTCCCTGAGCGGTGCGGTTCTAGTGGCGGCAAAAATCACTGCTGGCCCTGCCGTAAAGCTGCGGGAGTTGCCGCATGAGCGCCGTTCGTTCAGCCCGCGTTGTGTGGATGCTTGCCGGTGCCTGTGCTGCTTGGCTGATCCTGGTCGCGGCATGGCACTTCATCCAGTGGGCGGCTTTGGCTGCTGGCGGGTGGCCAGCATGAGCGTCGAACGGTGGGCTGACATTCCCGGCTTCGAGGGGCTCTATCAGGTGTCCGACAAAGGGCGCGTCCGGTCAGTCACTCGAAAGGTGCTGAGGAAGACTGATGGCGCCGAAATCTCGGTGAGGGGTCGCATTCTCTCGCTGCTCCTTGATGATCGATTTGGCGGTCGTCGGAAGGCCGGACTCAGGAAGGACGGGCAACAGCGCCAGTATTACGTGGCAAGCTTGGTCGCCTTGGCATTCTTGGGGCCGCGCCCCGAAGGGCAGTACGTTTGCCACAACGATGGCAACGCATTGAACGATTGCCTGGAAAACCTTCGGTACGACACGCCTTGGGGCAACTCCCAAGATCGGCATATCCACGGCACAACGCTTCGCGGTGAGCAGATCAACACAGCCCGGCTAACTGCTCCTCAGGTGGTCGAGGTTAGGTCCTTGGCCGCTGCCGGCCTTGGCCCCCGAGCCATCGGGCGCCGCTTCGGTATGCACGAGGCCACCATCAGGGCTGTCATTGCTCGTAAGACTTGGAGGCACATCGCGTGACCTCCGCACTTGCGCCCACCAATTGGTCCGTCTCGGCAGCGGTCGCTGCCAGGGCCACGGATATTCTTCCCGGCTCAATTGCTGGACACCAGCTTCAACTTCGCACGGCTCTTGTGTGCGACGTTGAACCTGTTGTCGGCCACAAGCCGCAGCAGGGTCTTCTCGACCTCCCTACTTGCCGGGGCGTTCGCGCCTCGGCTCTTTCCCCAGTTTCCCATTCCGGCGGCGTTACCCTCCCTCGCGCCACCCGGAAGGCGAGCGGCTTCGTGCCGATCCTCCTCCCCCGCGCTGAGGCTGCTCGCCACAAATTCCTGCGCCTCGGTGTTTCCCGACACCTTGGCGCTGTATCGGCCAGCGAACGGGTTCCCGCCCTTCGCTGCCGCAATGCTCGTGCGCATACCGGCGATGTAAACTCTGCTCTGGCGCCGGTAATCCATCTGTTTGCCCTTTCAAAACTCACGTCCTGGCACCCCCACCATGGACGGAGTGAAAAGGGATGGCGTTACCAAATTCCGGTAATGAGGTGCCCCAAGTGAGTGCCGCAACTGCCACGAAATACGTGCAGGAAATGGTGGAGCTGGAAGCAGTCTCCACGCGCACCAAGGAAGCCGCGCTGCGCAAACTGGCCCGCGACTACGGGCTGACAGTCTCGCAGCTTACCCACTTGTACAAAGCGAAGGCCAAGACCTGCGACGTGAGCCTCTTTGCTCGCATCCGGTCGGCCTATCTCGACCGCTGCGCGAAGATGGCCGCGCGGCTCCTACACAACATCGAAGTCGAGGAGGCATCCGGCCGCGATGCTCATGATCAAGATTTGGCTGATCGCCTTGTTGCGATCCTTGCGGAAGTGGAGGCGCAAAGAACGACGCTCCACTCGGGAAGGTAAGTGATGCGCTACGGCTCAGTATGCAGCGGGATCGAAGCAGCGACCATGGCCTGGCATCCGCTGGGCTGGGAACCTGCATTCTTTTCCGAGATCGAGCCGTTCCCCAGCGCCGTCCTGGCGCACCATTACCCGCATGTGCCGAACCACGGCGACATGACCAAGTTCGCGGAGTGGCCCGACCATGCAATTGACCTTCTTGTTGGAGGCACCCCCTGCCAGTCGTTCTCTGTCGCCGGATTGCGAGCCGGACTGGCTGACCCCCGCGGCAACCTCATGCTCACCTATCTTGCCCTTGCTGCACGATATCGCCCCCGCTGGCTGGTCTGGGAGAATGTCCCCGGTGTTCTGTCCTCGAACAGCGGACGGGATTTTGGAACCTTCCTCGGGGCGCTGGGAGAACTCGGGTATGGGTTCGCCTACCGAGTGCTTGACGCTCAGTACTGTCGAGCACATGGCTACGAACGGGCCGTTCCCCAGCGCCGCCGGCGTGTGTTCGTTGTCGGATATCTTGGAGACTGGCGACGTGCCGCAGCGGTACTATTTGACGCCACGAGCCTGCGCGGGGATCCTGCGCCGAGCCGAGGCTCGCGGAAAGACGTTGCCCCCACAATTAGCAGCCGCCCTACAGGCGGTGGCGGACTTGGCACCGACTTCGATCTCGACGGCGGCTTAATCACCTCCACAGGCGATGTGTCCCATTGCCTCAACGCTGGTGGCATGGGGCGGCAGGACTACGAGACGGAAACGTTCGTGGCCGAAGTCGCTGGGACCATGAAATCAATGCCCGAGAGCGGCGGATGGTCAAATTCTGCTGACCATGCCGCAGGCGGCTACATGGTGGCCCACGCCCTTCGCGGCGAAGGCTTCGATGCCAGCGAGGACGGAACCGGGCGCGGCACTCCCATCGTGCCAGTGCAGCCGATCGTGATGATGGAGCGGGGCCGGAACGGTGTGCCCACTCTAGAAACCCGCCAAGACGGCACTGCCAATGCCATCCTGACCCCGAACGGCGGGCGCGGTGGCTTAGGTGTGGGCGCCATTGCTATCCAGGCCGGCGCGACCCGCACCAATCCCGAAAGCGGTCCTGACGGCGTAGGTGTCCAGACCGACCTTGCCTACACCCTTGAGGCCCGCCCCGAAGTGCAGGCCGTCGCCTGGTCCATCATGCCACAGAACAGCGGCAAGGATTACAAAGCCCGCGCCGTAGAGGTTGCCCAGCCCGTCATGGCTGGTGGCCCGGTCGGCGGCAATCAAGGCGGCGACTACATCCAAGAGGCTTGGGCAGTTCGCCGCCTGACCCCTCGCGAGTGCGAACGCCTACAGGGCTTTCCCGACGATTTCACCGCCATCCCGTACCGCGGCAAACCCGCTGCGGATGGTCCCCGCTACAAGGCTCTCGGCAACAGCATGGCGGTCAATGTCATGCGTGTGATCGGCACCCGTATCGCTGCTGTCGAGGCTCAATCCCAAGTGGAGGCAGCAGCCTAATGCACACTCCTGACCAACTCCTAGAGAAGCTGACAGACCTCAAGCGCGGCTCACTGACCTCTCGCCTTCCCAAGAAGTGCTCCCAGGTCAACGCGGCCCTGATCAAGGCTGTCAAAGCCAAGGAAACCACCAGCACAACGCTTATGAGCGTGAAGGGGTAGGGGGATGATTGGTCCCGTCGAACTCCCTTGGCCCAATCGTCTGCTTCACCCCAACGCTCGCCCGCACTGGGCGGTGAAGGCCAAGGCTGCGAAGTCTGCGCGCCGAACCGCTGCTTGGCTGGTTCTGGCTGCCATAGGCGGCAGCAAGTGCTGGTGGAAGGGTGTCGCCCTCAACGTCGAGTTCTGCCCGCCTGACAACCGCCGCAGGGATCTCGACGGACTGATCGCCAGCATGAAGGCCGCTCAAGACGGCATCTCCGATGCGCTCGGCATCGATGACAGCAAATTCGTCCCAACCTACCGCCTCGGTGCGCCTGTGAAGGGCGGAGCCGTGCGGATCACTATGGAGGCCGCGTGATGGCAGGCATCGAACAACTGACCCCCGACAACCATTCCCTCTACCGCCGCGTCCAGCACCTTATCAACCTGGGCCGCAAGTATGAGGCCATCTGTGACGACATCGGCCTGATCGGTCCTCACCGTGTCCGTGAGCTATGCGAGTGGTTCATTGAATACCGGACCCCGAAGCATCTGCGCACCTCCACGCCCGAACACGTCCTGCGGGTGCCTGTGAAGTCCAAAGCGCTGCTCGACAAGGGTGTGCGGCTCCAGACCTGGCAGAAGCAGAAGGGCGGCGCTCGTGAGGCTCTGAACGCTATCGAGGCAGAGCGCGCATGAGTTTTCAGGCAATGGCATGGGCGGTGAAGCAGAAGGTTGGCAATGCCACTGGCAAAGCTATCCTGCTCATGCTCGCCAACTATGCCGACGAGGACGGACGCTGCTTCCCCAGCCAAGAGACGCTGGCGACAGAGTGTGAATGCTCCAAGCGGTCTGTCCTCGACTGGCTCCAGAAGTTTGAGGACATGGGCATCCTCAAGCGGGATCGTAGACATGGTGCCGGTGGCTATCGTCGGTCCGATATTCTGACCCTGAGCCTAAGTGCAGCATTTTCACCTGAAAATAACTCACGTGAAAATCCTTCCGCGCCTAAGTGCAGCACGTTCACAGCAGAACCTATCACAGAACCTATCAATAGTTCTGTTCCGCGCGAGGCTGGCGAATTCGACCGGTTCTGGCAGCTCTATCCGAACAAGGTCGGGAAGCGAGCGGCCGAGAAGGCGTTCATTGCCGCTCGCAAGCGGGTTTCCTTTGCCGACCTGATGGCGGGGCTCGCTGCCTACGCCAACAAGCGCGACGACCGCCCGTGGTGCAACCCGGCGACATGGCTCAACCAAGACCGATGGAGCGACAGACCGGCACAACAGCCGGCCAGGGCCAGCCCGTCTAGGCCCCTCACTGCCTCTCAACTCAACCGTCAACGACTAGAACAGGGATTTTACAGGGATGACGACGACACAGCGCCAGCAAGCCCTCGTTTCGCTGCTCTTGGGCACCTTCCCTAACTTTCAGTCCGGCGATGCCGAGGCGGCGCTTGCGGCCTACGACATCGTGCTGAGCAAAGCCGACCCCCGCGACGTGGAGCCAGCGATCATGATGCTGATCGAGGGACGGTTGCCGGGCTTTGATGGCCGCTTCGCCCCGACTGCCACGCAGCTTTCTCGGGCAATCCGCGTGTGCCTCGAAAAGCGGGTGGATGCGGAGATTGCCGCTCGCAAGGCACTGCCCCCGCCGCCCGACGATTGGGTGGACGATCCGCCAGAGGTGAAGGCCCGGAACAAGGCCAGGCTCGACAAGCTCTGTGCTGACCTGGCGGCGCAATTGCAGACCGACGACGCCGCCGACGAGAAGCGAAAGCGCGAGATCACCAATCGCGCCAATGCAGCATTCCGGCCCTCAGACGATCCCTACGCGGTCAAGCGCCGACTGTGGGATGCCGGATGCCCTGAGAGCGACGAGAACGCAGCATGAGCACCAAGCAAGGATATTGGGGCGAGGACGAATTCGACACGCTGCTGCTGATGGTGTCCCGCGGCGAAGACCCCACCGCCATCGCCAAGGCGCTCGGTCGTTCGCGCCAGTCCATTCTGTCGAAGATGTACGCCGAAGGCATGTCCCAGAACCGCAGCACTGGCGGCAAGGGCGAGGTTGAGGCGGTCAAGCACCTCGTTGCCCCGCGCCCGGTCTACACCAGCCTCACCGCGGCGATGATGGGCGATCCGCCGCTTGGGCGCAGTGCGCTCGATCAGCGTGGCGGTGCTGCATGATGCCGGTCCAGCGCATCACCATCAGGCGCACCCTGTCGGACGGAACCAGGGTCGAGCATCAGAAGCCGCTGTACCTCTGCGAGGACTGCCTGTCCCCAGCGTCCTACGGCTTCACCACCATCGTGAACAATCACCGGGTGCGGAAGTGGTTCTGCAAATCCCATCTCCCCCTACCGAAGGAAAGGAACGTGGCGTGAGTACACGAGAGACAGTCAAAAGCATCTTGGAAATGACGGGGGAGGCGAAGCGCCCCGGCATCATGGACAAGCTGTTCCTTCATGCACAGCCCAAGGCTGACGCCTGCAAGCACGACTTCCAAGGCTGGCGTGAGTTCGAGGACGGCAACGGCGGGGAACAGGTCTGCACCAAGTGCGGCATCGGGGCGATGGCTCACACGCTCTCGCTCGACTTCTAGGAGATTGCCATGGATGAAGTCAGCAAATCTACCTTCGACATTCTGGAGCGGCTTTCCAGAGAGCTTCCAGGGCTTAATGGCGGCTTTGCTCGCGGCACTGGCGGGGTCGATGCCGATACTGTGGTGGCTGTACTCTACAACGAAATCAGGCGCCGAAAGAAGGTGGAGATTGGGCTTGTTGCTGCCCTCAAGATCGCCCGTGAGGTGTGCGAGGTGGGCAGCGCCGACCCCGCCGTGGAATATCAAATCATGGATGCCGCTATCGCTGCCGCCTCCCCCACCCAGCAGGATAGGAGGGAAGCGTGAGTGACCTGATCCGCATTTATCTGCCGTGGATGCTTTCCGCCATCACGATCTACATGACCGTTCTGGCCGGGAACAAGTCGCGCCATGCGTGGCTCATTGGACTCGGCAATCAAGCCCTCTGGCTGGTCTTCATCGTTGCGACGGGCACATGGGGCCTGCTGCCCATGAACCTCGCCCTGTGGGTCGTCTATGGCCGCAATCATTGGAAGTGGAACCGAGAATGAAGACGAGCAATCCGCAAGAGTTCGCGGTCTGCCTTGGCATGGACGCCCTGCGCCTGGCCACCGGTGGGAAGCCTCAAAACTTCACCCCGTTCCAGATTGTCGGGCTGCTGACCCGCGCTGCCGAACGAGCGCAGCCATTGCGGCTTAGCCGTGAAGTCCTCGACTGCCATGCTGAGTTCGGCGGCGATCTCCGCGATATGCAGCGCAAGATGGACATGGATCATCCCGGCGTAGCCTCCTAAACCCCCCCCCAGAGACACACACAGAATGGCAACTCACTGGTACATCGTGCAAGTAAACCCGAACTGCGAGCGCAAGGCGGTTGCTGAGATGCGCCGTGCAGGCTTCCGGGCGCACATGCCGCGGCTTGCCATCGTGCGCCGGCACCACCGTACCAAGGAGCCGATCATCAAGCGCAAGCCGCTCCTGACCGGCTATGTGTTCGTTCGCTTCCCCGGACCTGAGAACTGGTATGCTCTCCGTCAGTGCCAGGGGGTCAAGGGCGTGCTGTACGTGGACGGCCACCCGTTCAAGCTCAAGCGCAGCTACGTGGCTGAGATCATGCGGGCGCAACGGCTGATGACCCATGAGGACGGAAACACGCGAGGCGTTCGCCGCGAGCTGCGGAAGGGCAGGGCGGAGATACGCGAGGCCGAGCGCAAGGCCAAGCTCTCACGCTTCCGCCGCGACGACCTGATCACCGCGCCCATCAGTTCAGCCGAAAGGGTGTTGGCTCGTATCGTATCCATAACCCGGAAGGGAACTATCCGGGCTGTGGTGCAACGGGATGGCAGGGAAATCCCCGTTGAGTTCACCGATGTGGATAACTTGGAGGTTATTGACAGCAACCGCGAGGCGGCCTAATGGTTAACGCTAAAGGACGACCGGGTGTTCTGTTAGCGTTCGTCGCCGGCCCGGACCCAGCTTTCCCCTGTCAGAAAGCGCATTGGCTTTTGCGCCCAAAATTCCGAGGTTGAGGGGTTCTCGCGGGCCACCTCAATAGGGGCTAGAGGATGCCGACCCGACCCGGCTCCTCGCCCCTGCCAATTTGCCCTAAGGGCATCACCCATCGAGCGCGGCGATCATCCATCATCAGCAAGTGTAGCCACACCAGTCGCCCGCTCGACCCCATTCCAGCACCGGAGACGCGCAATGCTTTGGTGGATTGCTGCCGCATACCTCGTCATCGCCGTTCTGGTCTTCGTGGCCTTGCTTCAGCTTGAGCCTCTTGACGGCAGGGCATGGCTCACTGTGCTGCTCGCCTCACTCTTCTGGCCTGTGTCGCTGGTAGTGCTGGCGCTGCCCTAAAGAGGCGAGATCGGATGAGCACATATAGCGACGGCTGGAACGAACACGTCCAGCGCGCCTCGGTCACGGTCCACACAGACACGCCCGAGGCCAAGGTGACCTATCGAAACGAGAGCGGTGCCAAGTTCCGCGTCATCATTCGTCAGAAGCCAAATCCTATCGGCTTCGCTGCCCGCCTCCCCGGTGACAAGCGCCGCTAACATCCATCCGCAGCGCACGGTGTCTTGCGTCGAGCCCGGTGGAAGGCCGGGAGACTGCCTCCATAGGAGAGCGATATGACCACCATCCTGCTTGTGATCCTCGTCCTGCTGCTGATCGGCGCTGTTCCGGCGTGGCCGTACTCTCGCGGCTTCGGCTGGGGACCGTCCGGTCTGCTCGGCCTTGTGCTGGTCGTGCTGCTCATCCTGATCCTGGTTGGGTACGTATGAGCACCCAAGCCAACCTAGCCGGCGCAGAGAAGCTTCAGGAGCTTGGTTTCGAGCAAGCCACGATGGCGGACGCCGAGGCTGTGTTCGAAGTGATGCTTGAGGCTGCCCGCAATGCCGGCGAGATCGCACTGCCCCGCCTCGATAACTGCATCTCCTACGCAGCACGAGACAACGAAGGCCACTGGTACGAGCTGAGAGCCAACCAGTGGGTGAGATACGAAGGGCCGGGGCGCAAAGCCAAGGCTGAATAACCATCCAAGGCCCTCAGACAGCCGAGGAAACCATGACACTGATCAATCGCCTCATCAAAGAGGCCAAAGAAGGCGCAACCAAGCTCACCATCCGCGACAAGGACGTGAGCAAGGTGGCCGAGCATTTCCGTATGCTGAGCATGCGACCCGTAGACAAGGGAGTGGTGGAGGCTGGCATCAGGAGGGGCGACCTGCGTTTGCATGGCGTTCCCGTCGAGGTTTGCGATGGCCGCACGTAAGCAGCTTTGGCACCCTGACGAGGTGCGCAAGAAAATCCAGACCAGTCAGCTCATCAACCGCTTGACCGATCACGCTCTTTCGCCCGAGCCGATCATGGATGCGTCACAGGTGACAGCAGCCGTAAAGCTGCTCAACAAAGTGGTGCCGGATCTCAAGGCAGTGGAGCATAGCGGGCCGGGAGGTGAAGCCTTGCAGGTCGTGATCCAGCGTTATGGGAAGGATTGAACTCCCGAACGGCTGGCGCCCTCGTCCATACCAGATGCCGCTCTGGTCGTTCCTGGAGAAAGGCGGCAAGCGAGCCATCGAGATAGCGCACCGACGCTGGGGCAAGGATGATCTGATCCTGCACCGGACAGCGGTTGCGATGTTCGAGCGGCCGGCGTCGTACTGGCACATGCTGCCTGAGTTCGCGCAGGCCCGCCGCGCTCTATGGACAGCGGTTAACTCGCACACCGGCAAGCGTAGGATAGACGAGGCATTCCCGGCTGAGCTGCGCGAGAACACGAATGAGCAGGAAATGTTCATTCGGTTCAAGAATGGCTCGACCTGGCAGCTTGTCGGGTCCGATCGATACAACAACCTGGTGGGTG